>ERZ1739051.77-NODE-78-length-10825-cov-14.331662_pt1 | contig 10825 bp, 8 predicted proteins | sample MGYA00581757_ERZ1739051 | MGnify/ENA primary metagenome ERZ1739051 (study PRJEB42929, sample SAMN08275523) | rhizosphere metagenome | isolation source: Rhizospheric soil replicate 3 | host: Colobanthus quitensis | place: Antarctica: Devils point, Livingston Island...
ATGTCGATGAGGCGCTTGTGGGTGCGCATCTCGAAGTGCTCGCGCGAGTCCTTGTCCTTGAACGGGCTGCGGATCACGCAGTACACGTTCTTCTCCGTCGGCAGAGGGACCGGCCCAGTGATCGTCGCACCGCTGCGCTGCGCGGTGTCGACGATCTGCTGGGCCGACCGATCCAGCTGTTGGTGGTCGTAGCCCTTCAAGCGGATCCGGATTTTTCCCTGTGCCATGACGGTTTTTCTCTCTTCCTACTTGACGATCTCGGTCACGACGCCCGCGCCAACGGTGCGGCCGCCTTCGCGGATCGCGAAGCGGAGGCCCTGATCCATGGCGATCGGCTGGATCAGCTCGATCTCCATGTTCGTGTTGTCGCCCGGCATGACCATCTCCTGGCCCTCCGGGAGCTTGACCGCGCCGGTCACGTCCGTCGTGCGGAAGTAGAACTGCGGGCGGTAGTTGTTGAAGAACGGCGTGTGACGGCCGCCTTCGTCCTTCGACAGCACGTAGACCTCTGCCTTGAAGTGCGTGTGCGGCGTGATCGAGCCCGGCTTCGCGAGCACCTGGCCGCGCTCCACGTCCTCACGCTTGATCCCGCGGAGGAGTGCGCCCGCGTTGTCGCCGGCACCCGGGCCGACGACGATGCCTGCCGGCACCCGAGAGCCGGGAAGGGTCACGGTGGTGCCGGCCGCCATACCGGGACCGAGGACCCGGGGCAGGATCGCCGGGTGACCGAGCGCTCGTTCGAACAGCGCGAGGTCGTATTCGCCGGTTGCCGGGCTCCAGTAGCCGGTGCCGCTGGCCTCCGACCTGTCGGTCGTCAGCTCCTCGAGCAGAGGGCCGAGTGGACTCTCGTCGGCAGGGCCGTAGCCGCGCAGGCGCCAGGTCAGCCAGTCATGGGGGAGCGCAACGGCAGCGACCCGGGCGGCATTCGCCGGCTCCGCGTCGCGCAGCCAACGCAGCTTTGTCGCCGTGAAGGACGCGACGGGCACTGCCCCGGTGCGGCGTACATAATCGTCTGTCCCCACCTCGGCGATCAGGTCGACGGCGGCCTGCGCACTCCGCGCATCGTTCCAGAGCAGGGCGGGTCGGATGACCCGTCCTGCAGCATCCAGGACCACCATGCCGTGCTGCTGCCCGGCGATCGACACGGCCGCGACGTCGTCATACCTGCCGCTTGCGCCGATCGCGGCCAGCAGGGCATCCCACCAGGCGCTCGGATCCACCTCCGTACCCTCAGGATGCGGCGCCCGGCCGGAGCGCAACACCGCTCCTGTTGTGAGGTCGCGGATGACGACTTTGCAGCTCTGTGTCGAGGAGTCAACTCCGGCGACGAGCGTCATACCTGTTCCTGCCTTGATGTCTGGGTTCGGCGCCTGCCGGGTCAGCGGGCGCCGAGAAGGTGCTCCAGCGCCAGCTGGTTGAGGCGCACGAAGCCGCAGCCCTTGCCACCGAAGTAGGCATCGGAGTTGAAGTCCTCGTAGGAAGCGCGGTCGGCGAGCAGGTCGTCATAGGTCTCACCCGAGGCGAGCGTGGGCTCCTTGATCTCGAAGACCCGGGAAGCGGCGAGGGCCTCCTGGACCGCGGGGTCCGCACGGAACGACGCGGCGCGTTCCTTGAGCAGGAGGTAGGTGCGCATGTTGGCTGCCACCGCGTCCCAGACACCGGTGACGTCTTCGGTGCGGCTGGGTTTGAAGTCGAAGTGGCGCGGTCCCTCGTAGGTCTGGCCACCGTTCGGGCCGCCGTTCTCGAGCAGGTCGACGAGGGCGAACGCGTTCGCGAGGTCACCGTGGCCGAAGACGAGATCCTGGTCGTACTTGATGCCGCGCTGGCCATTGAGGTCGATGTGGAACAGCTTGCCCTGGTAGAGCGCCTGGGCGATGCCGGCGGCGTAGTTCAGGCCCGCCATCTGCTCGTGTCCGACCTCCGGGTTCACGCCCACGAGCTCGGGGCGTTCCAGGGTGGTGATGAAGGCAAGGGCGTGGCCGACGGTGGGAAGCAGGATGTCGCCGCGGGGTTCGTTGGGCTTCGGTTCGATGGCGAAGCGGATGTCGTAGCCCTTGTCGGTGACGTAGTCGCCCAGCAGGTTCACCGCTTCCCGGTAGCGTTCGAGCGCCCCGCGGATGTCCTTGGCCGCGTCGTACTCCGCGCCTTCTCGACCACCCCACATGACGAACGTCTTCGCGCCGAGCTCGGCGGCGAGGTCGAGGTTGCGCAGGACTTTGCGCAACGCGAAGCGACGCACCGCGCGGTCGTTGGAGGTGAACCCGCCATCCTTGAACACCGGCGCGCTGAAGAGGTTGGTGGTGATCATCGGCACGATCAGCCCGGTGTCGGCTAGCGCCGCCTTGAGCCGGTCGATCTGCTTCTGTCGCTCGGCATCGGTCGAGCCGAAGGCGAACAGGTCGTCATCGTGGAAGGTGAGGCCGTATGCACCGAGCTCGGCCAGCTTCGTCACCGCTTCCACCACGTCCAGGGGGGGACGTGTCGGTCCGCCGAACGGGTCGGTCCCGTTGTAGCCGATGGTCCACAGACCAAAGGAGAACTTGTCCTCGCGCGTGGGCGTTGCAGCCATGGAATGTCCTTAAAGGGTCGTCAACACTCTTCGGGAATATTTTGTTGTGGCATAGAACTTATCAGGTGGCGATGTTCCTGCACCAGCGGAAGCGTGCGCCCTGCTGCGGCGACGCACAGGCTAGGGTCGTGATATGCCGACCGCCGCCGAGCCCGCGCGGCCGCCTGTCGCCTCCGTCGGCACGACCGAGCAGCTGCGGCGCAACAACTTGTCCAACATCCTCGGCCTCGTTCACCAGAGTGGACCGCTCTCGCGTGCGCAGCTGACGCGCAGGACCGGACTGAACCGTTCGACAGTCGGCGCGGTGGTTGCCGACCTCGCCGACCTGCGCCTGGTGTACGAGGGGATCCCGGAAAGAAGCGCGAAGGCCGGCCGACCCAGCCCCGTGGTGCACGTCGACCGTGGCACCGTCGCGATCGCGGTGAACCCGGAGGTTGACGCCGTCCACGTTGGGTTGGTCGGCCTCGGTGGCCGGGTTCTCGAGCAGGTTCGCGTTGAGACGGCCAACACTCCGAGTGCGGAACAGGTGGTGGAGCTCGCGACAACCGCGATTGCCGACCTGCTCTCGAGGCAGGATCATGCGCTCCGGGTTGTCGGCATCGGCGTCGCCGTTCCCGGCCAGGTGCGGCTCTCTGACGGCCTGGTACGCGAGGCGACGCACCTGGGATGGTTCGAGCAGCCGCTCGCGGCGATGTTCGAGCGTTCGACCGGACACCCGAGCTGGGCCGCGAATGCCGCAGTGCTGGCGATGCGTGCGGAGAGCACCTTTGGTGCCGGCCGCGATGTGGACGACCTTGTCTACGTCATCGGCGGGGCAAGCGGCATCGGCGGGGGTGTGGTGACCGGCGGTCGACTGCTGACTGGCGCTGCCGGATACGCGGGAGAGTTCGGCCACACCTTCGTCAGGCCCAGCGGCACAGCCTGCCAATGCGGTGGGCACGGCTGCTTCGAGGCCGAGGTCACGCAGCAACGGCTGCTGGATTCTGTTGGCCTGCAGGCCGCTTCGGCCGACCAGCTCTCTGCGGCGCTCGCAGATAGCACAAACCCGGACGTGGTCGAACTGGTCGCAGAGTCCCTCGATCTGCTCGGCATCGTTGTTCGAAACGCGGTCAACCTGTTCAACCCCAGCGTCGTCGTGCTCTCCGGGTTTCTCGCCGCCCTGCACAGCGCGGCGCCTGACGACCGGGCGCTCATCGGCGAGGCGATCAGGTCTGCGCGTAAGACGGTTCGAATCCAGGATGCCGCACTCGGGGCGGATCAGCTGATGGTGGGCGCCGCGGAGATCGTCTTTGCCGAGCTGATTGCCGAGCCCTCCGGGTTCCTCGCCACTTAGCAAGCGGCGATCTCACCGGAAGCCGCCTGTGCCGCAGGTGTGCGGCTGTGACCGAGTCGTTGCTTGCCAAGACGGATCGCGCGGGTTTATGTTGTCGTTGTCAACAAATGGCACGGAGTGGCCGCGTATCTCTCCCGCATCTGCTCCCCAACACGGAGGTACTCGATGCACAAGAAGCATCTCGCCCTAGGGAGCGTGGTGGTCGCGGGGGCCATGGTTCTCAGCGGCTGCGCAAGTGGTTCGACCGATACCGGCAAGAGTGGCGCCGTGAACAAGAGCGTCGACGGCAAGGGCAAGACCCTGACCCTGTGGCACTACGAAAGTGACACGAGCGCAATGGGAATCGCCTGGAACCAGGCGATCAAGACATTCGAGAAGGAGACCGGCGCCAAGGTCAAGCTCGAGCCGAAGAGCTTCGAGCAGATTCGTTCGACGTCAAGCCAGGTGCTGAACTCCGACGCCGCTCCGGACGTTCTGGAGTACAACAAGGGCAACGCCACGGCGGGCCTGCTGTCCAGCCAGGGTCTGCTCGTCAACCTCGACAGCGCTGTGAAGACGTATGGCTGGGACAAGAAGCTGGCACCGTCGCTTCAGACCACCGCCAAGTATGACGACAAGGGCATCATGGGCTCCGGGCACTGGTTCGGCGTTCCGAACTACGGTGAGTACGTCGAGGTCTTCTACAACAAGGACATGTTCGCGAAACAGAACATCGCGATCCCGACTACGCAGGATGAGTTCGTCGCTGCGATGCAGAAGTTCAAGGACGCCGGCATCACACCTCTTGCCGAGTCCGCAGCCGAGTACCCGCTCGGTCAGCTCTGGTATCAGCTCGCGCTGACCAAGGCCGACCGCCCGTTCGTCGACAGCTACCAGCTCTACAAGGGCAAGGTGAACTGGCAGGGACCGGAGCTCAGCTACGCGACCACAACCATCAAGGACTGGGTCGACAAGGGCTACATCAGCAAGAACGTCACCGGTGCCAAAGCCGAGGACGCCGGCGTCAGCTTCATCAGCGGCAAGTACCCGATCTTCTACTCGGGCAGCTGGTGGTACAACCGGTTCACCACGGAGGTCAAGTCCTTCAAGTGGGGCACGTTCCTGTTCCCCGGAGCCACAATGTCGCCCGGCTCGGCCGGCAACATGTGGGTCGTTCCGGAGAAGGCCAAGAACAAGGACCTGGCTTACAAGTTCATGGACATCACGATGCGCCCGGAGATCCAGGCTCTGCTGGGTAACAACGGCGGCGTGCCGGTCGCGGCCAACGCCTCCGACATCACCGTCCCCGCCAGCAAGCTGCTGATCGACAACTTCAACGTCCTGGCCAAGCAGGACGGCATCGCCTTCTACCCCGACTGGCCCACCCCGACCTTCTACGACCAGCTGAACGCCGGCCTGCAGGAGCTCGTCAACGGCACGAAGACGGTGAAGGAAGTCAATACTGAGCTGGGTACCGAGTACCAGACCGGTGTCGACAGCATCGTCAAACAGTAGGGAACGGCTGATGACTGCCGCGTCAACCGTCACATCGCGGCGGCCGAAGAAGCGCCACAGCCAGAGCCTGCTCCCGGCCAGTACCGGGGGCGGGTTCTGGTGGTACCTGCTGCCGGGGTCCTTACTGCTCACCGGGGTGGTGCTGATCCCGCTTGTCTGGAACGTCTATCTCAGCTTCACCAGGTACCGCGGCATCCGGCCGCCGAAGTGGATCGGGCTGGAGAACTGGACCAGGCTCCTGAGTGACGAGAAGTTCTGGACCTCGTTTGGCAACAGCGTGGCCATGATCGTCGCGATGGTCGTCATTCCCACCCTCGTGGGGCTCGTGCTGGCCGCGATGCTCTTCGACCTGATCGGCAAGAAGTTCGGCGGCGGGGTGGCGAGCTTCCTACGGGCGACCTACTACCTTCCGCAGATTCTGCCCGCGGTGATCGCTGCCATCGTCATCGGCTGGATCCTGCGTCCGGAGAACGGCGCGCTCAACGTCATCCTGAAAGCGGTGGGGTTTGGCTCCCTGCAACACAACTGGCTCGGCAGCCCCGATACCGCACTGCCCTCCATCATGGTCATCATGGTCTGGGTGCAGCTGGGCTACCCGGTCGTCATCTTCATGGCCGCCCTGCAGCGGGTGAACCCCGAGCTGTACGAGGCCGCCGAGCTCGACGGCGCCAACTGGTTCCAGCGCTTCCGCTGGATCACGGTCAGCATCATCCGCCCGGAGATCTTTGTCGTCACCCTGACCTGCACGATCGCGGCGCTGAAGGTGTTCGGTCCTATCTACACGCTGACACGCGGCGGGCCAGGCACGTCGACCATCGTGCCCAGCTACTACTCGTACAGCGAGTTCTTCCAGACCCAGCAGGTGGGATATGGCGCCACGATCTCCACGGCGCTGACCGTGTTGATCGTCATCGTCTCGTTCCTCTTCATCGCGGCTCAGAACCGCGCAGAGCGAAGGGAGAGCTGAGTGTGATGACCTCCCTCGCTCCCAGCCGTCCTGCCAAGGATGCTGGCGCACAGCCACATGGCACGAAACGGAAGTCGAATCGCAAGAAGCCGTCCGACTGGATCATCCTGGCCACCGCCATCGTCGTCGGCCTGCTCATCGCGGTGCCGTTCCTGATGATCCTGGTCAACTCGTTCAAGTCGCCCGCCGACTACAACACGGGCGGACCGCTCCAGCTTCCGACCCATCTCTACTTCGACGGCATAGTCAACTTCTGGAACCGCGTCGCCTTCCCGCAGAAGCTGTGGAACAGCATCTACATCAGCGGGATGGTCTCGATCCTGGCCATCATCATCTCGGTCCTCAACGCCTACGCGCTCGGCATCGGACGGGTGAAGGCACGTCTGTGGATCATCGTGCTCTTCCTGCTGGCGAACATGGTGCCGCAGGAGGCCCTGCTGTACCCGCTGTACTCGATGTTCAAGGCGGTCGGGCTCTACGACAACGTGTGGAGCGTCATCATCATCTTCACGGTGATCCAGAGCGCGTTCGGCACCTACCTGCTGTCCAGCGTCTACGGGACCTTCCCCAAGGAGATCCTGGAGGCGGCGTCGCTGGATGGCGCGAGCCGGTGGACCATCCTGTGGCGGGTCATCGTGCCGATCAGCCGTCCGACGCTGAGTGTGCTTCTGATCTTCTTCTTCATCTGGACCTGGAACGAGTTCCTGATCCCGCTGACGTTCCTGGTGAGCAACGACAACCAGACCGTGCCCGTGGCGATCAGCGTCCTGCAGGGGGACCGGCTGATGGATGTCACGACCACGAGCGCCTCGGCCCTTCTCGGACTCCTGCCCACCCTCATCTTCTTCCTCATCTTCCAGCGCACCCTGACCCGCGGCATCACCGCGGGCGCGGTCAAGTAGCGCCGGGCGAGACGCGAAAGGCAGCACAGTGAAGTTCACGAACGGATTCTGGCACGCACGACCCGGAGTGACTCCGCTGTACGCCCGAGAGGCGTACGACATCGTCGCGGGGGAGAGGTCGCTCATCGTCACGGCACCGACCAAGGTCATCGAGGGTCGTGGCGACACCCTGAACCGCCCCACTCTGACCGTCACGCTCAGCTCGCCGTTGCCGAACATCGTCGGCGTGCGGATCGAGCACTTCCAGGGGCTGCGCGAAGAGCTCGGGTTCGACCTGGTCGGTGCGCAGAACGGTCATGGCGAGGTGTCGGTGACGGACGCTGCGGGCACCCTGACCAGCGGCGGGCTCAGCGCCACGGTGGCGGCGGGGGCGCCGTGGAATCTCTCGTTCAGCGCGGATGGCAACACCCTCACCTCGAGCGGGCACCAGTCCGTCGCCTACCTGGAGGTTGTCCCGGGCGCTGCGGGCCAGCATCCGTCCAACCCGGCTACCTACGTTCATGAACAGCTGGCTCTGGGGGTCGGCGAGCTCGTCTACGGGCTCGGCGAGCGCTTCGGTCCCGTGGTGAAGAACGGCCAGGTCGTCGACATCTGGAACGCGGACGGCGGCACCTCGAGCGAGCAGGCCTACAAGAACGTTCCGTTCTACCTGACGAACCGCGGCTATGGCGTGCTGGTCAACCACCCGGGGCACGTCTCCTACGAGGTCGGCTCCGAGGCTGTCGAGCGGGTGCAGTTCTCGGTGGCGGGGGAGAGCCTGGAGTACTTCATCATCTACGGGCCGACACCCAAACAGATCCTCGAGCGCTACACCGCCCTGACCGGGCGTCCGGCCTCCGTGCCCGCCTGGTCCTACGGCTTGTGGCTGTCCACCAGCTTCACCACGGACTACGACGAGGCGACCGTCTCCAGCTTCATCGACGAGATGGCCGAACGTGACCTGCCGCTGTCGGTCTTCCACTTCGACTGTTTCTGGATGCGCGAGTTCAACTGGTGCGACTTCGAGTGGGACCGGCGTACCTTCCCCGATCCGGAGGGCATGCTGGCTCGCCTGCACTCGAAGGACGTGCGGGTCTGCGTCTGGATCAACCCCTACATCGGGCAGCGTTCGTCGCTCTTCGCCGAGGCCAAGGCGGCCGGATACCTCGTCAAGAAGCCCAACGGTGATGTCTGGCAGTCGGACCTCTGGCAGGCGGGCATGGGCCTGGTCGACTTCACGAGCCCGGATGCGGCGAAGTGGTACCAGAGCAAGCTGCGCACGCTGCTCGACCAGGGCGTCGACGCCTTCAAGACCGACTTCGGCGAGCGAATCCCGCTGGACGTGGGCTACTTCGACGGTTCGAGCCCCCAGCGGATGCACAACTACTACACCCAGCTCTACAACCAGGCCGTCTTCGATGTTCTGAAGGAGGCACGCGGCGAGGGCGAGGCCGTGCTGTTCGCCCGCTCGGCCACCGTCGGCGGCCAGCAGCTTCCTGTGCACTGGGGTGGCGACTCCACCTCGACGTACGAGTCGATGGCCGAGACCCTGCGGGGCGGGCTCTCGCTGGCCTTCAGCGGCTTCGGCTTCTGGAGTCACGACATCGGCGGTTTCGAGGGGACCCCGGATCCGGGAGTCTTCAAGAGGTGGACCGCCTTCGGGTTGCTCTCCAGCCACTCGCGCTTCCACGGCAGCACCTCGTATCGCGTCCCATGGGTGTTCGACGACGAGGCCGTCGAGGTGACCCGTAAGTTCACCAAGCTCAAGCTGCGCCTCATGCCCTACCTGTATGCCGCGGGGCTGGAGGCGACCCTGACCGGCACACCGGTGCTCCGTCCGATGCAGCTCGAGTTCGGTGACGATCCCGCGACGGGCTACCTCGACCGCCAGTACATGCTGGGTGCCGACCTGCTGGTGGCACCCGTGTTCAGCGCCGACGGGTCGGTGGACTTCTACCTCCCCGCGGGCACGTGGACCAGCTTCTTCACCGGCGAGACGGTGACCGGGCCCGGCTGGCGAAGGGAGACCCACGGTTTCGACAGCATCCCGCTCTACGTTCGCGACGGCGCTGTGCTGGCGATCGGTGCCCGGGAGGACCGTCCGGACTACAACTACCTGGACGGGTTGACTCTTGAGCTGTACCCGAGTTCACTGTCCGGCGTCCTCGATGGTTCGCGCCAGGTCACGGTCACCACCCCGGGGGGCGAGAGCGCGGTCTTCACGATCGAACGATCCGGCGGGCGCGCCAAAGTCAGCTCGCCGTTGGCCGGCAACTGGTCGGTCAGGGTCGCCGGGGGACAAACCGTGGCAACGACCACTGGAGAGGCAGAAGTGACACTGTGAGCGTAGGCAACCCGGACTACCGGGACTCCGGCCTGGTCTTCCCCGCGGGCTTCACCTTCGGTGCGGCGACGGCGGCATACCAGATCGAGGGCGCCTGGAACGAGGATGGCCGCGGCCCCTCCATCTGGGACACCTTCTGCCACACCCCTGGCCTGGTCCAGGGTGGGGACACCGGAGACGTCGCCGACGATCACTATCACCGCCTCGAGCAGGATCTCGACCTGATGGCGAGCCTGAACCTGGACGCCTACCGTTTCTCGATCTCCTGGTCCCGGATCATTCCCACCGGGTCGGGAGCGGTAAGCCAGGCCGGCATCGACTTCTACTCCCGGCTCGTCGACGGGCTCATCGCCCGCGGCATCAAGCCCATCGCCACGCTCTACCACTGGGACCTGCCGCAGCCGCTCGAGGATGCGGGAGGGTGGCCGAATCGTGAGACCGCCTACCGGTTCGCGGAGTACGCGGCCGTGATCGGAGCCGCCCTCGGTGACCGGGTCGAGACCTGGACCACGCTGAACGAGCCCTGGTGTTCGGCATACCTCGGCTATGGCTCCGGCGCGCACGCCCCCGGCCGGACCAGCGGCGAGGATGCCCTGAAGGCCGTCCATCACCTGAACCTCGCGCACGGGCTCGCGATCTCCGCCCTTCGTAAGGTTGCGACCAACAACCCGGCGTACTCGGTCACCCTCAACCTGCACGCCCTGCGCGGTGTCGGGAACAGCGGTCCGGAGGCCGTCCGTCGCATCGACGCGCTCGGCAACCGCGCGTTCACCGGGCCGATGTTGCACGGCGCCTATCCCGCGGACCTGCTCGCCGACACCGTTGCCGTGACCGACTGGGCCTTCGTCAGGCCAGGCGACGCCGCGCTCATCCACCAGCCCATCGACGTCCTGGGCGTGAACTACTACTCCACGACCGCCGTTCGGCTGTGGGACGGCTCAATGGAGCCTGCGCCCGACGGCGAGCTGGTGCGCGCGGACGGCCATAAGCCTGCAGCCGGAACACCTTGGCCAGGTGCGGACTGCGTCGAGTTCGTCCGGCAGGAGGGGCCATACACCGACATGGGTTGGAACATAGCCCCGGATGGATTCGAAGAGCTGCTGCTCACCGTTCATCATGAGTTCCCGTGACTGCCGCTGATGATCCACGAGAATTGGGCGGCCTTTCCGGATGTCGTCAAGGACGGTCGACACCATGATGGCCTAAGGGTTTACTATCAGGTTGGCAACCCACCGCC
>ERZ1739051.78-NODE-79-length-10795-cov-6.884171_pt1 | contig 10795 bp, 10 predicted proteins | sample MGYA00581757_ERZ1739051 | MGnify/ENA primary metagenome ERZ1739051 (study PRJEB42929, sample SAMN08275523) | rhizosphere metagenome | isolation source: Rhizospheric soil replicate 3 | host: Colobanthus quitensis | place: Antarctica: Devils point, Livingston Island...
GGGGGGGGGGGCGGGGGGGTGGGGGGGGGGGGGGGGGGGGGGGGGGGGGGGGGGGAGGGGGGGGGGGGGCGGGGGGGTGCGGGGGGGGGGGGGGGGCGGCGCGGGGGGGGGGGCGGGGGGGCGGGCGGGGGGGAGGGCGGGATGAGGCTGGGCTGCCTGGGCGGGTCTGTAGAGTTTCATGACCGAAGCGCGGATTGTCACGGCCGGGGGATAGGGGCCCAGTATGAAACCGGTGGCGGCCGCTACCAATCCGAAGGCGAAGGCGCGCCTCAGCGTTGTTTTCAGCGATCCGGCGATGATGTCGAAAAAGGATGTGGCGGCCGGCAGGTCTATGGTTTTTCTTGCCGCTACAGCATCCAGGTAGTAACCGCGGCCGATAGCCACGCCGACGAGCAACACGACCATCCCGGCGGCAAACCCGAGTCCGATCCAGAATAACGTGTTCCAGCGGTTGCGCGACAGCCACATGGCCGCGCCAAGCAACGCCAGGGTGATGATCGGGAGCCAGGTGGCGAGCTGGCTCAGCAGCTGAATACCCTGCTGGGCCACGGTGATGTTCTGATATTCGAAGATCGTGAACTGTGTGCCGGTGTCTTCGATGCGTATATTTTCAAAAATTGTTATGCCTCTGTCCGCCAGCCGGGCCTTCACGACTTCGAACAGCGCGCCCAGGTCGAGGTAGACTTTGCCTTCATCGGAGTAAACGGTACCTTTATCTCCCGAAAGTACCTGTTTCAACATTTCATGCCCGTCGCGATTCGACTCCTTCCAGATTTTGACGAACTCGTCGGAGTCGAGCAGTTTGCGGGTCTGCTCGTTGACGTAACCTTGCGTGGCGCCAACTATCGGGGCCGCCAGAAAATCTACTTTTTCGGGCAATGCTTCGCGCGCAAGATCTGTGGCATGGGTGCGCTGGAAAAGCTCATCGGTGATCTTGTTTGCGACCGCGTCCTTGATCGCGGGATCTTCACTGAGCGGTGTGACGGTGACGACATATTCGTCAGCATCGAGCACGACCTTGTTCAGCCAGACGGTGGCTACCGAGACGGTAGCAACCATGCAGCCGAGCACGATCAGGACGATCGCGGCTATGTTTTTCCATTTGGCGGGTATATCCATCTGGTTGATCTTTTGCCGGACGCGCAACAGTTATTTTCCGGCGGGGATATGGATATATGTAAACCACGCGCCGCCGGCGAAGTACCTTCCAGGTTACAAGTTTGCCGGACGATGCTGGTTTCCTTTGGACGGGCAGCAGGGCGGTCGAAACGAAAGAGCAGTATGGATATCGATAAACCAAAACGATCCACGCCGCACTGGGTCTCCAGGGCCCGCGGTGTACTGATTTTCGCCGACGACGCGGTGCACGTGATCGTTGCCGCTTTCCTGGTAGTGGCGGCATTCATCATGTTCTACTATGCCGCCGGGAATCTGACTGATATCAGCGTGGCCGCCACGCTTCTGGTTGTCAATGATGTCCTCTTCGTGCTGATCATCGCCGAACTCCTGTGGACCATAATCCGTTACCTGCGGCGTGAGAAATTTTCCCTGTCGCCGTTTCTTTTCATGGGCATCATCTCCAGTCTGAGGCGAATGCCCACGTTGCGCAGCGCCGCTGAAGGCACTCCTTGACGCGAACATACCATCCAACATACAGTTGCTGATCTGCTGGCAATGCGAGGGCTTCTGGGTCAATCACGGCGATCTGGCCGGCTATGCGCAATTTCGCGAACAGGGCCACGGGAGGCCCGACCCGAAGCACGTTTTTGGGAATTGTCTACCGCCTGCTTTTCGGCGGTCAGTAAGCTACGATCTTCGTTCGGGCCTGGTTGCCGGGCGCTGCTCCATTTGCAAATGCACACCCTATTTCGCTAGCCTAGTTAGTGCAGGTCTCTCTGAAAAAAAGATTGGAGTAAATCATGTCTGTAATACTTGATAAGGCACAGGAACTCGCCGATGCGATTTCCGCGAGCGAGGAGCTGGTGCTCCTGCGCGAGGCAGCCGAGAAGGTCGACAACGACGAGGCGGCGACCACGGCTTTGCATAAGTTTCAGGAGAAACAGGAAATGGTCCAGCGGGCCGCCAGTTCGGGGCTTCAGCTTCCTCCCGAGCAGATGGAAGAGCTTCAGGCGATGCAGGGCGAGATACGCGATATTCCCACTATCCAGGGTTTTGCGACGGCCCAGACCAGTTTCAACGAACTGATGGACAAGGTTAACGAGATCATCTCGTGCGCGGTGATGGGCAAGCAGGCCGGCGACGGCCCAGATGGGGAAAGCTGTGGCACCGGATGCAGTTGCGGTCACTGACGCGGCCGGTTTTAACCGGTATTTACGAGCAGGCCTACATTTGGGGCGTTTAACCATTTTCGCCCCATGACAGAATCTATATTTAACGGATTGGCGGTGATTTGATTGGCGGAAAAGCCCAAGATAGATCCGGAGGAATGCACGGGTTGTGGCATTTGCGTGGACGAATGTCCCAATGAATGCCTCGAACTCGACTCCGAGGATATCGCAACCCTGGTGAACGCCGCGGATTGTGATGGTTGCGCGACCTGCGAAGATTCGTGTCCGACGGAGGCCATTAAAATGGTCGAGTCCTAGATACGAGCCCACAACGAAAACGTCAGGCGTATCTGCCGATATGCCTGGAAGAAGAAAAACTCCTCTGCGCAGAGGAGTTTTTCATTTCTTCGACGCGCTCAATGCTGCTCAGGCAGGTTTGCCCATCAGCAGCACGAACTGCATTTGCAGGTGCTCGAGCTCTTTTTGCCCGATTTTCTGATCTTCATCGCCACACCTCCCTGGAACCTTCGGGTTCCTTCTGGTTTCACGCCAAGTTACTCAAGCACACCGTACCGGTAGCACTGGCACAGATCAGCTCCATATGGTTTATTATACCCATGTGCGCGAAATCTGCACCCGCCGCGGCACTCTTCCACGAACTGGCAGTTACATTCGAGATCCGAAAGCGGTATCTTGGCAATTTTCTGCCAACAGGGCTTCAGTCCTGCTTCAATGGAACCAACTGCTTCATCTGCATAGAACCCGCAGCGGGCAACCTTGCCGTCCGCCATGACCGCCATCAGGTGAGCGCCGCAGGCGAAACTCGCCAATGGTTCATGGATGGCGCCGCCGTATGACCGGCGCAGAAAAGGCCCGGCGGAACGAGGGTCGACTAACAGGTCGCTGTTATCAGCCAGGCGGCCGACCGCTGAGGGCAGATCGATGCTCCACTCCCGGGCGCCCAGTTCCCTGACGAGTTCTTCCAATACGTCAAAATCGTCAAGATTGCGCTGATGGATCATGGTGGCAACCGACACATCTACCCCGACCGACCTCAGGCGTCTGATCGCAGCCACGGACCGCTCGAAAGAACCCCAGCCACGAAGATGATCGTGTGCCTCCCGCATGCCATCCAGGCTTATTTGTACCTCCTGAGCCGAGAGCCGCCGGGCGGTCTCCTCGTCGATGAGCGTTCCATTGGTAAGCAAAACGACGCGCAGGTCCTTGCGTCTTAAGTAATCGTTAACCTCCCAGAAACTTTTATGCAGAAGAGGTTCACCTCCCGAAATCAGAAGGCGGAGTCCCTGCATGGCTTCGAACTGGTCGGCGATGGCGACAATCTCGGGCAGCGAGAGCTCGCGGGAGCCGCCTTCACCCAGAAAACAGTGCCGGCACTTGAGATTGCAGCGGTCGGTTATGTGAAGCAGCAGGTATCTTAGTGAAGGAACCGGACTCTGTCGCAAGCAAAGCGCGCGCGGCGCGGGCTCCTTAGCTGTTTCGAGGATGTTTTCCTCAAGACAGAAATCGACAAATGCCCTGTCTTCATCCGAATCCGGCGTCGTGGCGCCACGGGCGCACTTTTCCAGGAAGGCAAGGGCCTGCGAATTGATGAAGTACAGTTCATCCGTGGAGCGGCTATAAACACAGGGTTTTTCCAGGAGCTTGGGTGAGCAGTCCGGTGTCAGTCTGACGAGCGGACCGACCGCAGCCTCATGGTCAGGCGGATGGTCGCCCCCGCGGGTGGTGGTCACTTCTCTTCCCCGGTGGGTTTTACAGCCTGTGCCAGTTCAGCGGGTGAAAGAATTCCGCGTTCGATCACCAACCGCAGGATCTGGAAACATGAGCACTCGAGGTCTTCCTCATGGTCCTCGGTATAAAAGTCACAATCGTGGCAGAGAAGCTTGCGCAGCTCGGCGGCCGTCAGATCGTTCGTCCGGGAGCCAAGCTCACGGGCGGCGAAGTTCAGGTTCGAAAATTCCTTAAAGGAAGTCATCAACCTCACCATATCAAAGCAGCGTTCTGGCCGCCAGCATCACATGATTTCTCATGCCGTTTTTTAAATCAGAAGCATCATAAAAGCCAATACAGGATATTTCTCGCTAATGCAGGTATTTAGCTTCTCTTACTCTAAATAAAAGTAATTATCCATAAATGGTGCGAATACATCTTGACAAAAGCCAAAACGTGGGATTTAATACCCCTGAGGGTACTTCCATCCCGAGTTCTTTTCACGTTTTTTCACATTTCTCGTAATCAAGGGAGGGCACATGGAAGCTCGCGTACGCGCGGAAAATTGTGCCTCAGGCCATACTGATACGCGATCAAGGCGGCGGCCGTGAGGTGGATTATCAAGAAGTTCAAGGGGATTGGTCACTGGTTTTCCAATCTCTCGTCGACGGCAAAGATTATCGTTTCGGTAATTATGCTGGTTCTGATTTTTGCCGGCAGCCTGGGAAGTTACCGGATGTACAACTATACGCAGAACGATCCGGAGTTCTGCCGTTCATGTCACACGATGGAGACGGCATGGACCCGTTGGGAGAACAGCGAGCACAGCAAGGTGGGTTGTCACAGCTGTCATACAGTAAGCCCGGTCGGGGGCATGCAGCTGGTCGTCAACTATTTGATGGAGAAGCCGGACCGGAACACGAACCACGCTTCGATTCCGGACAAGGCATGTGAGAAGTGCCATTACAGCGGCGATCCGCAGTGGGTGCAGGTAGCGGACACCGCCGGGCACAAGACTCATGCCGAGGGTCAGAACCTGGCCTGCCAGACCTGCCACGGCATGCGCCTGCACAGCTTCCGGCCATCAACGGAGATTTGTGTCGCCTGCCACGCCGATCATGTCGCCGGGCAGGAAAAAGCAATCAAGGTTCCGCAGATGCGTGATTTGCACTGCGTGGAATGTCATCCGTTCCTGCGGGACGATAGCCCGCTAAGGCCAACCAGGGAAACCTGTCTGAGCTGTCATCAGAAGATACAGAGCGGGGTGACTTTCCCGGATAACGCACCGATGAAGTGGGATTGCCGGGAATGTCACAAACCGCATAACGCGGAGAAGCCGGTCGTGGATTGCACATCCTGTCACGCGGGAGTCCTGCGGCAGGGTCTGCACAAGGCAACGACCCATTCGCAGACGGCCTGCAAGGTTTGTCATAAGCCGCACGAATGGAAGGTGACAAAACGCGAAACCTGTACCGGCTGTCATCAGGACAAGACCAGCCATAACGCGGACAAGTTGTGCGTCGACTGTCACGACTATAAGGCATTGGCACCGACAGCTTTTATATTGCCCGCGGAAGATGCGAGCAGTCCGGCGGCATAGTTTTCAAACAGAAGCTATATACATGTAATGGTTCTTAGTGTAATATGTGGCCTGGATTTCAGGTCCAGGCCACATATTTGCGCCTCATGCGAGGCGCCGGGAAGAAAGATAAGAGGGTAAATTCATGTGGTATATCATGGAAGTTCCACAATTTTTTCTCATTAATTTGATCGCAACTACTTTGATCTTGGTGATTCTTGCCTTTGGCATCCCCCCGGTAATCAACTGGTTGATGAAAAGGATGCACCAGGAGCAATAGCCTGGTGCGGCTAGTGGCCGGCGCTCCAACAGACCGGGGTATTTTTTTTTAAGTGGAGAGAGCCAGATAGCGAGGGCTATAGAGCTGTCCTTCCTCTCAAAAAGCCGTATTTTCCATGCATAAGGAATGCCGACGCCGGGGTTGTCAGGAAATAAAAGGATAGCAATTACGTTTGAAAAGATTTCAGGACGCCGGGATCAGGGCGTCCTGACAGATAAGGAGGAAGCCAAGTGGCGAAAAAACGTTATGCGATGGTGATCGACATACGCCGGTGCATAGGCTGCCATGCCTGCACTGTCGCCTGTAAGGCCGAGATGGCTGTGCCTTTGGAGGTCAACGCCACCTGGCTGAAGATCGTCGAGAAGGGCAGCTTCCCGGACGCGCGCAGGTTTGTTCTTCCACGTCTGTGCAACCACTGCGAGGACGCGATCTGCGCCCGTAACTGTCCGACCCAGGCTACCTACAAACGCGAAGACGGCATTGTCATGGTCGACCAGCATCGCTGCATCGGCTGCAAGTATTGCATCGCGTCATGTCCTTATGATGTGCGTTATATCAACCCGCTCAAGAACGTCGTTCAGAAGTGTTACTTCTGCTCGCATCGCGTGGACGCCGGCCTGGAACCGGCCTGTGTGGAGACCTGTCCAACCCGGGCGATGGCCTTTGGCGATATGAACGACACCAAGAGCGAGGTTGCCCAGATGATGGCTTCAAACGCCACGGTTGTCCTTAAAAAAGAAATGCAGACCAATCCACAGGTCCACTACATCGCACCGGATGAAACCGCCATGAGTAACGTGGAGAAGGAAATTAACTACTATACCGAAGGCACGATAATCAAGCTCAAGATCTGATCGGGCTTAACGACTAGACGGAGGGGAATGCCAGCATGGAACACGGAGACGTAAATGTAATCTACTCGGTAGAACATCAGCTGCCGTTGATTATGTACATCGGCCAGTACTTCTTCTTCACGGGATTGAGCGCCGGCTCGTTTGTAATATCGGTTATCGCCACCCTGCTGGGACGCAAGGAGTTCAGGCCGATCGGAAAGATCACGGCGATCCTGGCGCCGGCCCTGCTTATCATCGCGCCGCTCAACCTGATCCTCGACCTCGAACAGCCGCTGCGTTTCTGGCACCTTTTTGTTTACTACAACTGGACTTCGCCCATCACATACGGTTCATTCCTTTTGACTGCCTATCCGATCATGGGTACCATCTACGCGGTCATGGTCTATACCAACAGGCAGAAGGCCGCCAAAATCTTTGGTATCCTCGGGATCCCGCTGGCTATCTCCGTTCACGGATATACGGGCTTCATCCTGGCGCTGGCAAAGGCAAGATCCCTCTGGAACACGGCCGCCATGCCGACCATTTTCCTGGTGTCGGCCATGGTCTCGGGTATCGGGTTGGTGGTCATCATCGCTGCTGTACGCTACAAGTGGTTCGATAAGACCGCGACACCTGAAACCAGGGAGCAGGACAAGAAGCTGATTCTGCAGCTGGCCCAGTTTATGGCCTATGTGATCATGCTGGACCTGTTCCTCATCCTGTCCGATGTCCTCGTTCTTCTGACGGCTCACTCTGATGCCTACGAGGCGGGCATGTTGATCCTTACCGGAAACTTCGCTCCCCTGTTTGTGGGAGTAGAGATAATCCTGGGCTCGTTCTTGCCCATGTTCCTGATACTGGGGCCGAAGATGCGAAATTCGCTGACTGCGGTTGTGGTGGCCTCGATTCTGGTCAATATCGGGGTTTACGCTATGCGTTTTGTCATGGTAATCGGCGGTCAGACAGTACCTCTCAGTTAGGTAAGGAGCAAACGAATGCGAATGATAAACCGTAGAGACTTTCTTAAACTAGGCGCCGCCAGCGCCGCGGTGCTGGCGATCGAAAGCCAGTTTCATCCCTTCGTTTACGCCGCCGAGCGGCTCGCGGAAGGTGGCCGTTCCGTCAACCGCAACTCGGGTCTCCCGAGATCGTTTCTGCCCAGCACCTGCACACAGTGCCCCGCGGGTTGCGGCACCATCGGCTATGTGGAAGAGAGCCGGCTGGTAAAAATAGGAGGCAACACCAAACATTTAAGCAACGAGAGCGCTCTGTGTGCACGTGGCCAGGCGGGCATCAACGCCTTGTATGACCCCGATCGGCTTCTTAAGCCCCTCAAGCGCGTGGGTCAGCGCGGACGAAATTCCTGGCAGGAGATCTCCTGGGAAGAGGCTTACAGGGAAGTTTCCGAGAACATGAACGCGATCAGGGGAAGCCAGGCCCGGGATCTTGTCTTCCTGACCGATGACATTGAGCGGGACGCTCTGGGCCGCCGTTTCACGAACGCCTTCGGTTCAGCTAACGCCTTCGGTGCTTCCAGTATCTACGACGCCAACAAGCGGGCCGGCACCAGCCTTACCTGGGGCAAGGAAGGCGACATGCCTGATGTTGCTCACAGCAAGTACATCCTGGCATTCGGCGCAAACCCCTATGAAAGCGGTTCGCAGTTTGTTGGTTTTGCGCGGCGCATGATTGACGGCGTCCTGAACAACCAGGCCAAACTTGTCGTCTTCGACGTGAGGTTGACCATCACGTCGGCCAAGGCCAACGAAGTTTTTTATGTCCAGCCGGGCACATACGCCCTCGTGGCTCTGGCGATGGCGAACGTCATCATGCAGGAAGGTCTCTACGACGGGGCTTTTATTGAGCGATGGACCAACGTCTCGACGGCCCAGCTGGCGCAGCACCTGGCCGAATACACTCCCGAGCGCGCCGAAGCGGAAACCGGTGTCAGCGCTACGGTCATTCGTCGTGTGGCAGCGGAATTTGCCAGCACCAAGCCGGCGACCACTGTTACCGATAGCATGCTCTCGGCGCATAAGAATGGTGTGCAGAACGAGCGTGCCGTCATGCTGCTCAACATCATTACGGGCAACATAGACATTCGTGGTGGCCTCTGTATACCGAGGCAGTATGACCTCACCGATCCGGATCCAGTTCCGTCGACACCGGCTCCTACAGTGGCGACCGGTCAGTCGATCGTAGCCGCGATGACAATGATCAAGGAACGCAAGCAGCCGGTCGGTGTGTTGATGACCCACGGATTCAATCCTGTATACGCCAATCCCGACGGTGCATCCATCGAAGAAACCCTCAAGGATGAAACCCTTGTCAAGTATCACGTGGCCGTGACCCCGTTTATAAACGAAACGGCAGCCATGGCTGATATCATCCTGCCGGAGACGACATACCTGGAGGACTGGGATATTGAGGTCAGGTCTTCGCTTGAGCTTGTGCCCTTTGTCGCCCTGCGTCAGGCAGTCGTGCCGCCGCTGGATTCGGCAAAGCCCTTCTTTGACATCGTGGTTGAGCTGTCAGCCGCCATTGGCGGCGGTATGCAGCAGTTCTTCCCATGGAAATCCGTGGATGGCTGGCTCAAGGCACGCATCAGCGGCATCGGCGGCCTCACGAAAGCCGGCGGTCTCGACTATCTGAAGCAGCATGGCGTGTGGTATGACCCCAAATCCAGGCCGAATTACGGTTCATATCAGGCGGGCGGTTTTCCGACTCCCTCCGGACGTATCGAGGTCTATTCGCAGTACCTGGCTTCGAGGAACTTTGCTCCGATGCCGGCTTATGAGCCGATAGCGGCCTTCCGCACCCTGTCAGAGGAAAAGAACGAGATGATTCTCACCATATATGACACGGCATTGCAGACCGACTACAAAACGGGCAATTGCATGTGGGTTGACGAAATACTTCACGATAACCCCGCCTGGATCAATCCGGAAACCGGAGCCAGGCTTGGCATCATCGACGGCGATCCCGTAAAGCTCACGCGTACTTCGAGATCAGGTGAGGCCAAACAGCGGTCGATCGAGACCACGGCATTCCTGAGCGAGGGGGTTCACCCACAGGTGGTCGCCATGGCAAATGGCGTCGGGCATACTGTTTTTGGACATGTTGCCGAAGGTGAGAAGTTTGAGAAGAACGGCACTACGGTAACGGTTTCAGGGATCCCCAAATTTCTGCAGGATCCCAACAGTAAGCTTATCTGGTGGGGAGAAAAGGGTGGCATCGGCGTCAACGCCAAAGAAATTGTGCCCGTCGACATGGATCCCATCGGCGGCGGAGAAGCCTGGGGCGACGTGGTTGTTACTCTGGCCAAGGGCTAAAACAAGAGAATGTCTTCGGCCTCTACAGGGGCTGGCGGGCAGGAGGAAGAACTCGCCAGGGCCCGGGCAAGTATGTTTGGACTTGTCGCTCGCGTTTTTAGCGGCCGTCCGACGGAAGGGCTGCTAGACGGCATCAGGGATTCGCAGATGCTGGAGTCGCTTTCCGCGTTCGGAGTGGTGTTTGAGGAAGACTTCCTCGGAACGCCCATCGATCGGCTTGCCGATGATCTGGCCGGGGAATTTGTAAGGCTGTTTATCGGGCCGGGGCATCATATCGCGCCCCATGAGTCGGTATATGTTCGCGCGGAGGAAGAAGATTTGCCCAGATTATGGGGAAAGGCGACGGTCGAGGTAGCGAACTTTTATCTGGAAGCCGGACTGGAACTTTCCACGCACCAGACGCCGGACCATCTGGGACTGGAGCTGGAAGCGATGGCGGTGCTGGCTGAGGCTGAAGCGGAGAGTCGCGAGACTGGTGACCTGACGAGCGCCGAAGAGATTTTTGATATGCAACTTGTTTTTTGCAGGCAGCACCTGCAGCGTTGGGTGCCACGGATTTGCAGCGACGTAGAGAACGAGACGGCAAGCAGTTTTTATCGTAACATGGCTTTATTGACTACTAGCCTGGTTGAGATGCAATGCGGCGCGGATACGATTTTTTAAAGGAAAGGCATGGGTATGTTGCCAGAACATAGAGGGAGGACAAGACTTTAATGAAACTAAGGATTCCAAAGTTATCAAAGCCGGCCTGGGTG
>ERZ1739051.79-NODE-80-length-10793-cov-11.748277_pt1 | contig 10793 bp, 14 predicted proteins | sample MGYA00581757_ERZ1739051 | MGnify/ENA primary metagenome ERZ1739051 (study PRJEB42929, sample SAMN08275523) | rhizosphere metagenome | isolation source: Rhizospheric soil replicate 3 | host: Colobanthus quitensis | place: Antarctica: Devils point, Livingston Island...
TCGTCGGCGAGCTGGTGCCCGGCGGGTCGGTCGTGCCCTGGCCGGGGCTTAGTCGCCATGGCCGGCGCCGTGGAACAGCGGACCGTGGATGCCCACTGGGCGGGCGGGATGAGGGCCGTCGTGCAGGCCGGCGGCCACGAGATCATCGTGGACGAGCCCGAGTCGGCCGGTGGGACCGATACCGGGCCCCAGCCCACGGATCTGTTGCTGGCCTCGATCGCCTCCTGCTTCACGCTGGCCATGGCGTACGCGGCCGACAAACGCGGCATCGAGCTTCCGGGGCTGCGAGTGCGCGTGGTGGGCACCTACGAGGGACTGAAGTTCACGCGCATCGAGCTCCTGATCGGGTCCGCGGGGCCTTCGGGCGTGCTCGAGGAGCTGATCTCCGACGCCGAGCGCGTGTGTTATGTGACTAACACCTTGCGTCAGGCGCCGGAGGTCCGGATCGAGCTGGGTTAGCAGGCGGACCGCCATGAGCGTCCTCACTCCCCCACCGCCCGGACAGCGGAGCGCCGGACCGCCGAGCCCGAACCGTTGGCCGGCCGTAACCCCCGCGTCCGGACCAGCCTCAGTCCAGTCACTGATCAGCGGACCAACCTGCCCCGCCGACCTCATCGCGGCTCTCCCGACGGCGGCCTACCTTCGGCTGTTCGGCGGCCGGGTCATAGCAGTGCTGACCCACGACGCGGTTCGGCTTCCGTGTGGGTTGGTGCTGGCCGCCACCAGCGCCGAGCAGCCGTTGACCGGGCTACACGGACCGGTGTTGACCGGTGGGGGTCAGGTGCGCATCGGAGCGCTGGCCGTGGAGATATCGCGCGTCGTGTCCGCCACGGCGCCGCTGGGACTCGTGCCCGATGCCACCGCTGTCCGACGCGCTGGCAGCAGGCTCGAACGGCTGAGGTTCAACGAGCACGGCCCCGGGTTGGCAGAAAGGCTCGTGGCCCAAGGCCGGAACCCCCAGGACGTGCCTGGTCTAGTTCGCCTGCTGGTGGGGTCCGGCTCCGGCCTGACGCCTTCGGGCGATGACGTGCTTGCTGGCTTCCTGGTCGGCAGCCGGTCGCTCGGTGTCTGCGCCGACGAGCTCCGCGCGGCCGTCCTGGCCCATGCACCAGGGGCGACTACCGATCTCTCCGCCACCCTGCTGAGCCACGCCGCCTGCGGCGAGAGCATCCCCCAGGTCGACTCCCTGCTGCGTGCGCTGGCTGCTGGCCCGGCCGGCGCGCGTATCGATGAGCCGCTTGCCACGCTGGTTCGCGTGGGTCATTCGTCCGGTATCGCACTGGCCACGGGTATCCACGCCGCGGCGAAGGCCTCGCTCGAGCTGCGCCGTCACGACGTCACCAAGCGCACGGCGTGCTGCGTTTCCAAATGTTGCGGCAGGACCGCAGCGCCGATGGCACGGTGGTAAGGCAACCAACCCTTCATGGGGGAAGGAGCGTGTCGTGGCGCAAGGACTCGTCCGTCCGTCAAGGACGCCCGTTCAGCGGCGGCTCGCGCGGCACCATGGCCGGCTGCTCGTCGTCGAGGACGACAGTGCGCGTGGGTCGAACTGATGGAGCTCGAAGTGACGCGGGGTGAGCCGGACTACTCGTCGGCCGACTGGATACCACCACCACGGTGGCTGGACCTCGCCGCGATGCATCATTGGCAGTACCGCGCTCACGTCGAGCGCCTCTTCGCCTTGGTCACCGATATCGCGTTGCATTGGGCCGCCTGCGCAGCATTGAGCTCCCCGCCACACCGCCCAGACCTGTCGAACCCACCCCCCGGGGGGCCGACCCGGTCCTTAACGTGCTGTGAGCAAGCCGGCTCGATCAGGGTGCTGATCCGGCCCCCGGGCCTCCGCGTCATCCGGTCGAGGTCTGCCCGCATGGTCTTTGGCCCAATTGCCGCACCAGCCAGTCGAGTTCGCTCTTAGTGCGCTTCCGCACCACCCCCGAAACGACGCGGCTTGCGATCATCCATTACCCCGCCACGAACTTCTTGACTCGCTCCAACGTCGTACTATAGTGTCTAGAAATTGCCGATACTAAATGAGCCGGCAATAGCCCGAGGCCGAACTGGCCCGAGGGGAGCGCTTGTGCCACACAAGACTTTGGTCATCGGTGGGGGAGCTGCTGGCATGGGGGCGGCCGGCGGAGTCAAGGCGGCAGATCCAGGGAACGACGTCGTCGTCTACACCGAGTTCGAGGACGTGGGATATAGCCCGTGTGGCATCCCCTACGTCCACGGCAAGGAGATCGACAGCTTCGAACGGCTTTTTCTGGCCCAGAAGGAGGCCTACGTTCAAGCAGGTATCGACATCCGCTACCAGACCCGAGTCAACTCGATCGACCTGAAGCGCAAGGTGATCGACGTAGTGGGCGAGGGTGAGGTCCACTGGGATCGCCTCGTGATCGCCACCGGATTCGACTACGCCGATCCGGGTGTGCCTGGCGGCGATCTCGACGGCCTCTACTACGTCAAGAACATTCGTCGCGCAATGGAGTGGGACAAGGTGCTCGACACCGTGAAGTCCGCCGTGGTCGTGCATGCGACCCCGCTAGGTCTGGAGATGACCACGGCGCTCGCTCATCGAGGCATCGAGACGCATCTCATCGACCCGCAGCCATGGGCGCTGGCCGAGATGGTGGACCCGGACATCATCGCACCGGTGCAGGAGTCCTGGGTGGAGATGGGCGTCAATCTGCATTTCAACACCACACTGAAGTCCTTCAACGGCTCGCGGGCGCTCACCAGTGTCGGGACGTCGGACGGCGAGATACCCGCGGACCTTGCCGTGATCTGCACTCATAAACAGCCGAACATCACCCTGGCAGCCCAAGCTGGCCTGAAGGCGGGGGCCACCGGCGGCCTCATCGTCGACGAACTTATGGCCACATCGGCCCCCGACGTGTACGCAGCCGGGGACTGCGCCGAGCTGCCCCACGGGCTGACCCGGGTCGGTGTGTCGGGACTGACCGGCAGCCATGCCTACGCGCAAGGGAAGGTCGCCGGATTCAACGCCGGCGGTGGAACGAAGCGTTACCAACCGGTTTACGTGCCGTGGGGTACCCCTGCCGGGAAGTGGGTCATCGGTGGCGCCTCGTTCGGCGAGACGCTCGCGACCGCGCTCGGCATCCCCTTTGTCGTGGGACGAGCAGAAGGGATCTCGCGGGCCCGCTACTACCCGGGCGTGAAACCCATCAAGATCAAGCTGCTCGCCGAGCCCGACCAGCTCCGCCTGATCGGCGCCCAGATGGTCGGCCAGGAAGGCATCAAGGAACGCGCGGACTTTCTGGCGACGGCAGTGAAGTTCGGCCTGACCCTGCATGACCTCGCGGCCATGGAGAACGTGTACTCCCCGGCCATCGGTGCACTGAACGAACCGATCGCGGTTGCCGCGCAGAACGGTGTCGAGAACGCCTCCCGGGGCGGCTGAGATGCCTTTTGCTCACTGGCTGCGTCACAACGCCGAGCACTACCTTTTAGTCGCGGCCCAGGATCGGGTCGGCCGGCAGTACGGCGCGACCCGACCGCGCCGCCCGCAAGGACCCAAAGACCTGTTCTGGCTCGGGCTGTTTGCGCCGGTGTACCGGTTGCTCCCCTGGACGCTACGGAGCCGAGTGCTGCGCGCCATGCCCGGCAGCCACCGACAGCAGTGGGCGTCCTGGGCCCAACCACCCTCACGCCGGGATCCGGGGGTGTAGCCGCGGCCGACAACGCCTCACGCACGAGACCAGACAGATAGCAACCGCAAGAAAGGGAAGACACGATGGCAAAGATCGTTGGAGAGCGGGTCAAGAAGGGCGACGCGATCGTCGACTACGAGGACAAGGTCTTCGAGGACATTCAGGCCGAACCCGGCGACAAGGCGTACATCCTGATGCACACGGTGCCCTTCGAGGGCTCGGTCGGGCTGGTGAACATGCTCACCGCCACGAGGATCAACCGCAAGGGGTTCGACACCCACCTCGTGCTCTATGGCCCCGGCTCTCTCATGGCCTCAGCGAGCCGCGGATACCCCAGGGTCGGGGATGAAGCGTTCCCTGGAGCCCTGGGATACAACCAGCAGCTGCAGATCTTCATGAACGAGGGCGGCCACGTCTATGCCTGCCGCTTCTCCGCCGCAGCGCTGTACGGGATGCGCGAGGTCGACATGATGGAAGGCGTTCGGCCGATCAACCCCCTCGACGTGCTCGACGCCGTCCTGACGGCTCGACGCCAAGGCGCACTCATCATGCAGACCTGGACGCTCTGACCAGATATCGACCGGTCAGAGGCAACCAACCTAGGTCGCTTGCCCATCACTTGATTCGCCGCTCGCTATCAACCACCGATCGACGGCTGCGGCACCGTCTGCGAGGAAAGGACTGAAGATGTCTTCCGTCGAACGCGTCAAAGGCCATGTCATTGACGCCCACAGCCACATTGGCGAACTAGCGGCCTGGAAGTTCTACAACCTGGCCGAACCGGTCAAACCCACGGTGTACGACTTCGCAGGCTATGACGACTACATCAAGAGTCACCTTGACCTACGAGGTCTCGAACGCGGGCTGATCCTGCCCAACTACGGCATACCGGTCCAAGAACAGCCGTTCTCCCTCAACGACCTGGTGCTGGACGCCGTCGGTCGCGATGACCGCCTCCAGGGCGGCCTGTGGGTGTCCTTCCTGCCTGCCAACCGGGACATGACGATGCGCACCCTGGAGAAAGTTGGAGAGTCAAGGATCGTTGCCATAAAGACCACCTTCCTGCTCGGCGGCAACCCCAATCCCGAGACCTGGGACGCCGAGACTCGTGAGATCGCCGAAGCGTGCTTCAACGCCGCAGAGGAACACGATCTGGTCTTCCATTTCCACACCAGCGCCGGCGGTTCTTCGGATATCAACAACTTCATCCCGATGATCGAGGAGTTCGGGAAGCGAGTAAAGATCTACATCGTGCACTTCGGTGGTGGCGTCAGCGGCCATATCAAGCTCGTTCCCCAGTTCCTGGACTGGGTGGAGCAGGGATACAAGGTGTATGCCGACACGACCTGGGCGATCGGCTTCGGCGCCCGCTGGTTGTTGACCGAGATCGAGAAGCGCGGCCTCGGCCAGGACCGCGTGCTGTTCGCCTCGGATGAACCGTGGAGCGACTTCTGGGGCGAGTACTACAAGATCGCGGCCGCGAACGTGAGCCAGGAACTCAAGGAACGCGTCCTGCACGGCAACTTCGAAGAGCTTTACGGAACCGGCTGAGCGGCTACGGGAGAAGTTGCCTGAGCCCGAACTCGCACGATCGCCTTGCTGAACCGCGCCTACCGGCGGCGAAGGCGACGCCCCGAGCGGCCTCAACGCTGCGCTACTACAGGCTGTTCGATCCTGCCATCGGCAACACGGTCAAACCGATGCGTCGGGATCCGCGTGCACCGATTCCGTCGGCGCCCGGCGCGGTCCGTTCGATCTCCCTACCCGTACGGTACTGCGCGAAAGGCTGGCCACGCATAGCGCCGGCTCGACGAAGGGGTCGAGCCGGTCCACCTCCAGTGGTGCCTCGAGCTCGGCAAGAAGGCCGTTCATGAGCCCCAGATGGATCGAACACGTCACCTCCGGATAATTCCTGGCCACCTCAAGGAACGGGCAACCGTGCAGCAACACCCGGCGCCGACGACCCTTGGTGACTGCTTCAGGGGCGAACCCAATGTCGGCCATCGCCCGGACCAGGCGCAGCATCGCCTCGTCGGCATCCACTCGCTTGAACGGCGACGGACCCTCTCCGAGGTAGCGACCCCACTCCTGACCCGCCTTGACGGCGGCCTCGCGGGGCTTTGATGTCTGAGCCGCCATCGAGCTGGCGAGGATCTGTGCGAGGAACCGGTAGCTCCGCCTCCCGGCGTTGGCGCTGTTGGCATTGGCGGCGTACAGCTTCCGCGGGCGTCCACGCAGGTCGCGCTTCTCGGCCTCGCTGTCTGCGAGCCCGGCGGCGACCAGGGCGTCGAGGTGGAGGCGGACGGTATTGGTGTGCAGGCCCACCCTGGCGGCCATGTCGTTTACGTTCAGCTGCGTGCCTGAGTCCTGAAGCACCTCCAAGACACGAGACCTGCTCTCCCCCAGTGCGCCGGACGCTGGGTCAGGCTCACTGAGATGCTGCTTCATATCCCGATTCTACTTGGCGGTGCTCTTCACGGGCTGCAAGCCGCCAGGAAGTATCTCAGAATGTTGGTGTGTCCCGGACATAACCATGATCTACCGGGAAAAATCATAGAAAATGGCCCAGTCGGCGGCGCTTGACGCCCAGCGTTTGAGCAATGACAAGCCTCAGGTCACCCGCCTGCTCGATATCCTCGCGTCGGTGCCACCGCTGACATGGGGACGAGACGAGTCCGGAGCGGCGACCTGTGGAACTCGAACTCGCTGAACCTAGGGTGCCTCGCCCGCGACTGGCGAAGCCTGCCAAGAGTTTATTACACTTCATTCCGTGAAAATTGATCAGGCGAGAGCGCGAGCCAACGGCAGGTCAGGCGGATGCGGGCACTGCTTATGAGCCCAGGACACGGGCATGGTGGGTTGTGGTCTCGCAGGGCAGGGCGACGATCTCAGCGGCGAACGGTCGGCCCGTGATTCAGGCAGCCGACCGTCCGATCCGTACGCGCCATACCTGCGGGCCCTGCTCGAGGTAGTCCCACTCGAACTGGTTCGCGTGCTCTGCGGCGAACTGGTAGTACAGCGGCTTCGGGTCGTGGTCGTTCACGAGCACGAAGGCGTCGCCGGGCGCCAGATCGCGGTAGGTACTGAAGATGAGTTCGTGGCGGCGGGCTGGGATCTCTTCGCGCACGTCGAGGACTTTGTCGGTCTCGGACATGAACCTTCCTTCGTCTTCTGGGATGCGCCAAACACATCTCCATACAACCAACCTTTTAAAGCGGATTGCGTAATTTATACCATAAGGATGGGGAAAAAGGGGAGGCGCTTGTGCCACATGTCACGGAAGCCCGTAGCGATGCAGTCAACGAGCCGAGTCTGAGCCCGGGCCCACTGACCACCGCTTCACCGAGTCGAGGTGGCCGCGGAGACGCCCTTCAGCACGGCGCGCTCACGGGATCGGGAACCCCAGCGCCCTCGCCGCGTCGTCGTTCATCATCGCCGGGCTCCACGGGGGGTCCCACACGATGCGCAGGTCAACCTCTGCAGCGCCCCCGATCGCGTCGGAAATCGAGGCCTGCGCCATCTCCTGAATGCTCTCCGAGGCGGGACAGCCCTGCGTGGTGAGGGTCATCTCGACAACAAGTGCGCCATCCTCCTCGTGCACGTCGTAGACGAGGCCGAGTGAGACCACGTCCAAGCACAGCTCTGGGTCGTACACATCGCTGAGCGCCTCCCACGCCATCGCGACGACGTTGCCGTGAGCGCTCTTCAACCCTGCCGGCTCTCCTGTATCGCTCAAGTCCGCCCTGGTCATGACGGTCGCCTGAAGGTGACCTGCCAGTCGCCAGCACCCAGGTCGACGGCCTCGTATAAGAACCCTTGTGAGGAGAGGACGCCTTCGAGGGGTACCGGTTCGAAGGGCGTCAACACGACGAACTCTTCCCCCTCAGCGAGAGCGGCGACGGCCGACATGATCGCATCGAACGGCTCGCCGCCAGCGGCTATGATCGGGCGTGCATCAAGAGTCGACATGTGCTCCTCAATTGCTGGGGCAGGGATGTCGTCAGCCAAACTGCTGATCCGTTCAGCCCCTCGGAATCATACACGCGCACCGACGATACTGATGTTCGACTTCTCGTTGACGATTGCGCCCAGCTTCCCAGTCAGCCCCGCTCGACGCGGCTGTTTCGATGTCGACGACAGGACGGGATCTCGATGGTCGCTGCTAACCCATCCTTCATTTGGGTGAAGGTTCGCGCCGCGAGGTCGGGCGGATCACGATCCCGTGAGACTGGCCTGACAACAACCATCGACTGGAGACCACGGGCGTCCTACGCCAAAGCCCCCGACCCGATTGACCGGCCAGGTCCAAAGGCGGTAGAGACCTGGCGGCGCATTGTCTATGCTGCTCGATGATCATGACTACAACGACGCGAACATGACCCTTGTGCTTGCGGCGGCGGTGATGGCCGGCCTCCTGACCGGCGGCGACCATGACAGCTGAGCCGCCTCGGATAGGCGGACCCCCGACGACCGCCTCTTGGAAGGGGCGACCGACCGGGGTGCCGGGCGCCGTGCCGCCGCCCTCGGTGCCGCTCGCCTTCCTTGTGGCAGCATCCCTGGGACTGGTTGGCTTCGGCACCGCCTTGATATGGGCCCGGGCTGCCGGGGTCACCGACCCAACCGCCGACCCAGTCGTCGCCGCCGTTCACCTCGGCACACTGGCCACGCTGTCCATGGGTGTGCTCGGAGCCTTGCACCAGTTCACCCCGGTAGTGACGGGGCGATCGTTACGCTCGGTGCCCCTGGCTCGCGCCACATTCCTCGCCTGGTTTGGGGCGGCGTGGCTGCTGCCATACGGCATCGCCACGAAGCACGAGAGCGTCGTAGAAGCCGGCGGCGGGCTCGCCGCGCTGGCAGTCACCATGGTCATAGTGAACTTGTGGGCGCCACTGGCGGCCCGGGGTAAAGGTGCGCCGGTCACAGGGCTGCGGTTCGCCCTCGGCGGCTTCGTCGTCAACGCATGCTTCGGTGTGCTCTACGTCAGCGACCGGCGAGGGAACTGGTTCGACCTCTCCGGCCATATCGTGCTCGCTCACGCCGTCGTCGGTCTGTTCGCCTGGCTAGGGCTCACCTACGTGAGCGTGGCAGAGAAACTGTGGCCGATCTTCTTCCTCTCCCACGTCCCCGGCAAGCGCCGGGCGGGATGGGTGGCAGTCTGGGCGGTGCCCTCAGGCGTCGCGCTCCTGTCCCCCGGACTGCTGATCGGCCTGCGCGCGCTCGCCTGGGCCGGTGCGGCGGTCCTCTCCGTCGGCCTAAGCGCGCACCTCGTCTCCTTGGTGGCACACGCCCGCCACCGCCGCCGCAAGGCAGACCTGCACTCTCTCTTCGTTTCGACCTCGTCGCTCTGGCTCCTGGTCGGGGCAGGGCTCGCCTTGGCGGCTGTGCTGGTGATGGGTCGCCATCACCACCAAGGCGTGGCGCTGGCGGCGGCCGCGATGGTCGCCTTCGGGGGCTGGCTGCTCGAGGCGCTGGTGGGGCACGCACACAAGGTCGTACCCTTCATCGTGTGGTCCGCGCTTCGCTCACGCGGCGTCGACAAGGGCCCCGCGGGAAAGCCGCTCATGTTCGGCGACCTCTACAACCACCGCTGTGCTGCGGTCACCTATGGGCTCGTGACGGCCGGCATCGTCGCAATGTGCGTCGGGTTCGCTGCTTCAGTTGCCGGGGCTATCGCGGTTGGCGGCGGACTGTTCGTGGCGACGGGTGTGATCGTTGCAGCCAACTTCTCATTCACACCGAAGCGGATGTTGGCGGCTGCACCAGGAAGGGCCGGTACCAAGACGACCAGATGACCTTGACCTGGAGAACCTGGAGGGCCAAGGGTTTCGCTATGTGCGCCGGTTGCTTCACTTGACCGACGTGCCCCGAGCCCGAGCCAACCGAGACACCGCGGCGGCATCAAGGTCATCGCCGACGCCGACACCGGCCGACTGCTCGGTGTCCATGCCCTGGCTCGAGCCCGGCCTGTCGCCTGGCCCGGTGGGGACCTGGACGGGTTGGAAGCCGTCCTCGACCCAGGGGTCTCTCTGCGCTGGTTCGAGGCGGGCCAGTGGGATTGCACCGGCCGCGAGCAGGCGATGGGCTTACGTCGGCAACGCCAGGTCGAATCCTGCAGCACTCGGTCATCGATCAGGCCTACCAGCGCCTGGACCGGCACGCCGGCACCAACAACGCCGGCAGAAAGGTAGATCGCCGCGCGATCGTTGGTGCAGGGCTTGGGGTCCGAGCTTGGCGGCCCCGCCCCGAGCTGGAGTGGGTGTTTTGGGTGCAATGTCTGATGTCTTGGGCGCTGCTCCAGACCTTGGTGGCGTCGGTTTCTTCTCGTGCTGCTCCCGAACCTCGGTGGCCCGTGTCCTCGTTCAGGGACCACCGAATCGAGTTCGCCATGGTGCAGGCATCGAGCAGGCTCCACGACTTTTCCGCAGAGTCCGACCACGACGCCGTCCTGCGGCTGCCACGGTCCGCGGTCCACGTCCCGACCCAGAGACAAGCGCAGTCTGACGGCCCCCGGCCGCAGCCACGCCGGTAGTCGTCAGATCACATGCCATAGGCCGCGGGGTGGTCCTTGAGGTCGCCGGCCGGCTCGGTGATGTCGTCGATGGCGTAGCCCCGTTAGCAGCCCACTTGAAGGAGGACGACATGTCAACAGCTCGCCCCGTCCAGCGAGGCCAGCTCACCGTCGCCGAGGTATGCGCTGAGTTGGGCGTCGCGCGGTCCACGTTCTACGACTGGCACGCGGCGAGGAAAGGCCCGCCTTGTTTCAGGCTTCCGAACGGCGCCCTTCGGATCCGGCGGGCCGAATTCGACCGAGGGCTGGAGTCCCTGCAGGAGTCTGCGTAAATGCGGATCTGCCTCGCCCTTAATCGGTGGGCGTGATGAGACTTGGTGACGCTGCGAGCTACGACGTCCACGTGTGGGGCATTCACGTGTACAAGGGCACGCGGGGGACCACCTACACCGTCAAGTGGCAGGTTGCTGGCTCGCGCCACCAGAGAACCTTTGCCACTCGGAAGCTCACCGAGTCATTTCGAGCCGGCCTCATCACGGCCCCGCGGGACGGGGGGCAGTTCTTCGCCTCGGACGGCCTTCCAGCGTCCATGCGCGCGGACCTGACGGAGCGCA
>ERZ1739051.80-NODE-81-length-10773-cov-7.224482_pt1 | contig 10773 bp, 9 predicted proteins | sample MGYA00581757_ERZ1739051 | MGnify/ENA primary metagenome ERZ1739051 (study PRJEB42929, sample SAMN08275523) | rhizosphere metagenome | isolation source: Rhizospheric soil replicate 3 | host: Colobanthus quitensis | place: Antarctica: Devils point, Livingston Island...
GCATCAGTCAGCAATCCCGGATTTTTTTCGCACCCGTTGCCAAGAATTATGAGGTCAGCGCCTGACTTAAATATTCCTTCAACCTCTTCTTTGTTTTTAATACCACCACCAACAGCTATCGGGATTGAAATATTTTCGCTTACAGCCCTGACAATACTGACAGGCACCGGATTCGGGGCCCCGCTGCCAGCTTCAAGATATATCATCTTAAGACCCAGCATTTCACCTGCAAGGGCAGTGGCAACTGCAATATCAGGTTTATCAGACGGGATTGCTTCAGTCTGACTGATATATTCGACTGATGTCTTATTACCGCAACTTATAAGGATATACCCGACTGAGATAAGTTTTTCCTTAACATTCTTAAGGTAGGGCGCTGCAATGACATGGTTCCCTATCAGCAATTCAGGATTTCGTCCTGAAATTAGTGAAAGCAGCAAAATTGCATCTGCTTTATGAGTAAGTTGAAGAAGACTCCCCGGAAACAGAATGATAGGTATTGAACAAAGTTCTCTGATACTATCGATCAGAATATCAATACTATTGAATGTCAGGCTTCCTCCTGCCAGAATATAATCAGTATTACTTTTCCCGGCAATTTTCAGGATGTTTTTAAGTGAATCTCCTTTAGCTTTGTCGGGATCGAGCAGCAGAGCTATACTCTTTTTACCTGGAAAATTGGTTGTTTTCATAATTCTTTTTCGTCCAAACTATCGCGTAATTATCGTACTTTGAATAGTACAGATCAAATGATTCATTTAGTTTATCTGTGTGAACATGTCCCTTGATCTCTCCTGATTCCTTCAATTTAAAAGGTTCAATTGTAAGATTTTTTCTTATACTGATACCCTCTTTATCACAGATTTTATAAAGGGCCTCTTTTGCGCACCAGTGAATATAAAGATGATACTTACGGTCCTCCAGTTCTCTTGTAACCTTTTCCTTCCGGTTGAGGAATTTGAATGCAATTGCAGCTATGTTTGTGCTCATGTATTCAAGGTCTATTCCAACCTTTTCGTTTGTGCTTAACAATATTGCAGTAAGTTTATGTGAATGTGATATACTGATAAACCTGGAACCATCTTTCAGAAAAGGTTTGTTATTCTTATTATAAACGATTTTTGCTTCTTTCCCGATAAGCTCTGAAAGTAAAGCCCTTACACTCAGAAATTCAAGTTTTCGGGAGTTACTGCTGAAACCTTTATACCTTTTTTTTTCAACACTATCAAGTACAACGAGGTCCAGCAGAGCTTCAATTTCCTCCTCTATTTTCCACACTCCAAGAATGGAGAACTCGTTTAAATAATGTTTAGTAATACAACCCATTGATAAATGATAAGTGTTACTTTTCCCATTTCAGAGTTTCAATCAGATGAATAATATCCGCTCTGAAAAATTCAATTACCGGTGAAAGCGAATCTGCGTTTGGTTCAGAAGCAAAATACAGAGACCCTCTGAGATAATGATTAACGCTGTCTGAAACGTAGAACTGTACCGGTGAAGCTGTATTACCTTTCAGATCATATAAAATTCCGTACACTTTGTTCTCCTGATTATTGAATTCCTGTTCATTTATTGCATCAGCCATTGTAATATGGTTTTTAACATTCATTTTATAGGTCTGCTCCATCAGGTCTGCAAAGTCATTTTTTATATCCTTGTATGTGAGATATATTTTGGCTTTATAAGCAGGGAATTCAATATTAAACCAACCTGTTTTATCACCAATCTCCTGCTGAAATGACAGATGACCATAGGCCGGGTATTCAAAAGAAAATGGCAATTTGGTGTTCCTTCCGGGCTGATCTTTAAATTGAATATATTGCCTTTCAGGAAGATCAATCCTGAAATGGCCTTTTGGCTTTGGTACAGCAACATGCCTGCAACTGTACGAAGCGCATAAAAGTACCAGAAGTGTCAGAAGACTAGTCTGTTTTATTGGCGACATCATTTTTGTTTATTTCAACGCGGATTTCTTTTATCCTTCTCCTGTCGGCAGATTCTATCCTGAAGATAAAATTACCGTATTTAATAGTCTGATCTTTTTGAGGTATCTCTCCTGTCAGCTCAAGAATCAGTCCTGCAAGAGTTTCAGATTCACCTCTTACCTCTTCAAATAAATCTTCTTCGATCTCAATAACCTTACAAAAGTCATTCAGTAAGATCTTCCCTTCAAAAATATATGTTTTTTCATCCAATTTATGGAACATCACCGGCCCCTCATCGCTTTCGTCAATTATTTCCCCAACAATTTCTTCAAGTATATCTTCAAGTGAAATAATACCTGATGTTCCACCATACTCATCTATCACGACTGCCATATGAATTTTTTTGGTTTGAAACTCCTTGAGAAGATCATTTATCTTTTTTGTTTCAGGTACAAAATACGGTGGCCGGAGCAGAGCCTGCCATTTGAAACTGGCAGGGTTACTTGTATATGGAAGTACATCTTTTGCATATAATATTCCCTTTACTGTATCGAATGAACCGGAATAAACAGGAATTCTTGAGAAGCCTGAACTAATTATCAGGGGAACAATTTTGTCGAATCCTGACTTGATGTCAATTGCCGTCACATCCATCCTTGGGCACATAATTGCACTGACATTGATATTGCCGAAATTGACAATTCCTTTAAGTATTTTTTCATCTTCATTAAAATCATCAGAGGTAAGATCAAGCGCATCGGAAAGATCATCCATGCTGATGTTCGATCGCCGGCCACCTGATCTCTTCTTCACGAATGATGATGTATAGATCAGCAAAGAGGTTACCGGCTGAAAAATGTTTTGAAGTACTTTAAGGGGGAACGACATAAATAATGCAAATGCAACATGATTCCTTGACGCGTAAACTTTTGGCATAACCTCTCCGAAAAAAAGGAGTAAAAAAGTTATAACAACAACATTTACAATGAACCCGACTACTGGTTCAGAAATGAAATCAAACAGTTTGGAGCTTATAAATGCAGCCAGTAATACAATGGTTATATTAATTGTATTATTTGCAACAAGAATTGTGCTTAAAAGTTTTTCGGGTTTGTTATACAGTTTCAATGCAGTTTTTGCCTGCTTACTATTATTTGTTTTGAATCTTTCAATATCGTCAGGTCTGAATGAAAAATACGCGACTTCAGCGCCCGACATTAATGCAGAGCCGAAAAGCAGGATAATAAGTATTAAAAGCCCGATAATTATTTTAAAATCAGGAGCATTGACAGTAATGGCTGAAAGAATAGCAATAAGTGAAAGTGGATATTCAGATTCCAATTGAAGTTCTATTAATAAAACTGGCTAAAAAGGCAGGTCATCTTCATTCTGAGAGCTGCCAGGAGGATTGTCGATACCAAAATCATCACTTGATGGATCGCCTTTGTCGGGCAAATTTGTATTATTGGTTTCATTTGCTGACTGATATTTTGCTGCCGGCTCATTTATTACTGAACCAGGTGAACTCTTGCCCGGAACTTCATTTCTTACAGGTTCTGTATGAGCAGCTGTACTACCTGATCCCTGCTTTTTCTCCAGAGTAAGCAAAGCATCTGCAAGTATTTCAGTTATATACTTATTAACACCGTCTTTATCGACATATGAGCGGGTTTTGATTTTCCCGACAATATATACCTGGGCGCCCTTTTTAATTGTTTTTTCAGCAACTTCGGCCAGGGCACGCCATAACACAATGTTGTGCCATTCGGTTGAAGTTATCGTTTCTCCCTGTTTATTGGTATAAGTTTCGCTTGTAGCAAGTGGAAAGGTAGCTTTGGCAACACCCTTGTCAAAATACCGGATAACCGGGTCTTTTCCGACATTGCCGACAAGTATAACTTTATTGATTGACATGTAGTTATGTATTTATTAATAATTCAAATACCGGAATGTAAAGTTAAGAAAAAAACCACTTTGTACAACAATGGTCATCAATAATTGATTAAATCACATTCTATCAATATTTTAAAGATTTTTTAATTTTTTTGCAATAATGCCGGATTTATTCCTGATTAATGCTCCGATTCATCTATTTCATTGTAATTAAGGCATTAATAATATCCAAATAAAAAAATTATTCTGTAAGAGTTCCAATTTAAACAAATAATATTTTTATATTTGCACAGTTGAAAAAACGCATACTCAAAATAATTTGTTGAATTTTAAACTTCACGAAAAATGACTAAAGCAGACATTGTAAATGAAATTGCCAAGAACACTGGTATTGAAAAGGTAACAGTACAGAAAACTGTTGAAGCCTTAATGGAAACTGTAAAAGATTCTATGATAAAAGGTAGTAACGTTTATCTCCGGGGTTTTGGAAGCTTCATCGTAAAGAAAAGAGCCAAGAAAACAGCAAGGAATATTTCAAAAAATACAACTATCATAATTCCTGCTCACAATATCCCAGCTTTCAAGCCGGCAAAATCTTTCATAACCAAAGTTAAATCACACGTTAAGAAATAATCCTCTATGCCAAGCGGTAAAAAAAGAAAAAGACATAAAATGGCCACTCACAAACGCAAAAAGCGTTTGCGGAAGAATAGACATAAGAAAAAGTAACAGATCAGCAAGTGGTCATTCATTGAAAATATTAAACCTAAAGATCTGATGGTCTTTAGGTTTATTGTATCAATATGTTGCATGTGCTGATGACATATTAACTCAGATTAAGATAGTGATGTGGTAAACAAGGATCTGATCATTGATGTTGGTGATTCCGAGGTTTCTTTAGCGTTGTTGGAAGACAAGCAGTTAATTGAGTTAAACAAGGAAAAACGTAATGTAAAGTTTTCTGTCGGGGATATTTACCTTGGAAAGGTGAAAAAAATCATGCCCGGACTTAATGCCGCGTTTATAAATGTAGGTTACGAGCGTGATGCTTTCCTGCATTACCTCGATCTGGGCGCCCAGTTCAGAACACAACATAAATACTATATTACAGCTCTTCAAAAACAGGGGAAGGTGCCGCCTGTCCATAAGTTCAAACCTGAGCCGGATATTGACAAGGATGGTAAGATAACAGATGTCTTAACCACCGGTCAGACTGTCCTTGTTCAGATAACAAAGGAGCCTATATCAACAAAAGGCCCCAGGCTGGCGTCCGAAATCTCAATTGCAGGGAGAAATCTTGTATTGATGCCATATTGTGATAAGGTATCAATATCATCAAAAATTGAGAGTGCAGTGGAAAAAAGCCGCCTTAAAGCATTGGTACAGAGTATTAAGCCACGAAATTATGGAGTTATTGTAAGAACTGTTGCAGAAGGTAAAAAGGTTGCTGTACTTGACGCGGAGTTAAGGGAACTTATTATCAAATGGGAATCAGCTTTCGTCACCATTAAAAAGGAAACTAAAACTCCTAAATTATTTATTGGTGAGATGAACCGCACTTCGACCATCCTAAGGGATATGCTTAATGTTACTTTCAACAGTATTCATATCAACGATAACTCCTTAGCAGAAGACATTAGGTTGTATATAAGAGAAATCGCACCTGAAAAAGAGAAAATAGTAAAAGTATATAATAGCTCCCTTCCAATATTTGACCATTTCGGTATCAACAAGCAGATAAAAGCTCTTTTCGGAAAGACAGTTTCTTTCAAGCATGGAGCATATCTCATTATTGAACATACTGAAGCGCTTCATGTTATCGATGTAAACAGCGGAAACCGGTCAAGATCAGGTAATGACCAGGAATCAAACGCACTGGAGGTTAACATGGAGGCTGCAACTGAAATCGCCAGACAATTGAGGCTCAGGGATATGGGAGGAATAATTGTTGTCGATTTTATTGATTTGCAAGCAGGCGAAAACAAACAGCAACTTTACGATAGAATGAAGGAGGCGATGGCAAGTGACAGGACTAAACACAATATCCTTCCTCTTACAAAATTTGGCCTGATGCAGATTACACGTCAAAGAGTCAGACCTGAAATGACTATTGTAACTGACGAAAAATGCCCGTCATGCCATGGAACAGGCGAAACAAAACCAACAATACTCTTTACTGATGAACTCGAAAGAGGACTCTCATTAATTGTTGATAAGATTAAAACCAGGAAAATTATCCTGAATGTTCATCCTTTTGTAGCATCATACCTTAAAAAAGGTCTCATTCCTGTTTACAGGATATGGAACTTTAAGTACAAAATCAGTCTTAAGGTTCAGGCAGTAACATCTTATCATATGCTTGAATATCATTTTTACGATCGCTCTGGTAATGAAATAGACCTGGCTTAAAAACCACCAATTCATTAAAAATGTTAAGAAAACTTGCAACCATATTATCATTTTTATTTGTTGCAGCCAGTGCATCAGCACAGATATACGACCCTGTTACATGGGATTTTAGCTATGAGAAGAAGGGAGATAAACAGTATGAACTTATCTTTACCGCGTCCATTGAAGAACATTCTCATATCTATTCAATGGATATTCCTGATGGTGGACCAATTCCTACATCATTCAACTTCGACACTTTAACCGGGTATAAACTCGTGGGTAAAACGTATGAAGTTACAAAACCTGTCGAGCTGCTCGATGAGGCGTTTGGATTTAAGATCAAAACATTCAGTACCAAGGCTGAATTCCGGCAGAAAATAACTGCGTTGGAATCCACTTTTACCGTAAAAGGAACTGTGAATTTTATGGCATGCAATAATGCCACCTGTTCTCCTCCGAAAGATGTTGAGTTTTCTATAAAAATTGCAGATAATACAAAAGAACAAGTAATTTCCGCTAAAGATACCAGTGGGACTGAATATGGGCCTGTCAGATCAGACAGGGGGTTATTGAAATTCTTTCTGATTTCTTTACTTGCAGGATTAGCGGGGGTTCTTACTCCTTGTGTATTCCCGATGATCCCGATGACGGTAGCTTTCTTTTCCCAGGGGTCAGAAGACAGGACCAAAGCTGTTTTTAAAGCGCTTATTTTTGGCGTTTCTATAGTGTTGATTTATTCATCCCTGGGAATAATCGTTTCCCTCACAAGCGCGGGTGCAGGATTTGCAAATACTTTAAGTACGCACTGGATTCCCAATACAATATTCTTTGCATTGTTTGTAATATTTGCCACCTCCTTTTTTGGAGCATTTGAGATCATGTTGCCAAACAGATGGGTTACCGGCGCTGACTCGAGGGTTGATAAAGGAGGCATGCTTGCTGCATTCTTTATGGGTTTGACAACAGTAATTGTTTCATTCTCATGCACAGGACCGATAATCGGCGCACTTCTTGTCGAAGCTGCAAGCGGGGATGTCTTAAGGCCAACTATCGGTATGATCGGGTTTGGTCTTGCTTTTGCACTCCCGTTTACAATATTTGCATTATTCCCGTCAATTATGAGCCGGATACCAAAATCAGGTGGTTGGCTGAACTCTATTAAGGTGGTTCTTGGGTTTATTATGCTTGCATTCAGTATGAAATTCCTTATGACTATCGATAGCGTCTATTCATTAGGAATTTTATCGAGAGATGTTTTTATTGCAATATGGATCGTTCTTTTTTCGTTACTCGGGCTTTATCTTATGGGGAAGATAAAATTTTCTCACGACAGCGACCTGCCATATATCAGCACATTAAGATTATTCCTGATAATCATTGTCTTCTCTTTTGTTGTATACCTCGTACCCGGCCTTTTCGGCTCACCTCTGAAAGGATTATCATCATTTTTACCCCCCTCATCAGGCACTGAACTCAATCTTCCTGGTATTATCTCAGAAAATAGTTCATATTCCGGTTCTCCTGTTCAACCTTTGAGCACAAGTGTTGTTTGTTCGGAGCCGAAACATGGTGAAATATTTGAAATGCCACTTGGATTAAAGGGCTATTTCGATTATAAACAAGGACTTGCATGTGCCAAAGAACAGGGGAAACCTGTATTAATTGACTTTAAGGGACATGCATGTGCCAATTGCAAACTGATGGAAGCTAAGGTATGGTCCGATCCTGAAATACTAAGAAGACTCAGAGAAAACTTTGTAATTATAGCTCTGTATGTTGATGACAGGTCTCAAGTGCCTGAAAACGAATGGATAATGTCTGCTATTGATGGTAAACAGAAGAAAACAATAGGAAAAATAAATGAAGATCTTGAAATATCAAAGTTTAAAACAAATGCATTACCTCTTTATGTAATTGCTGATCCTATGGGTAATCCATTGAATAAACCGATGCCAACTAACCTGAATGTTGAGGAGTATAAAAAATGGCTAGACGAAGGGATCGTGTTATTTAAAAGCAAATATCTTAAATAAAAAAAATCTGATTTTACTCTGAATATCGTTTAAATTTTCTTGTCAAAGGTATTGCAATGAATACCATTATTATTATGAATAAGCTTATCAACGATGCTATGCGCAACAGGTAGTCACCATGTCTGACATAAGGAGTTATCCTGGTTTCAGGGAAGATTTCACCTTTCATTACAGTCTGGGTCCACCATTCAGATTCTTCGGTTCTTTTACCTTTGATATCTATTATACAGGAAACTCCTGTGTTGGCAGCCCTGGCAACGGGTCTCCGGGTCTCGATTGCCCTTAATGAAGCATAAGAAAGATGTTGATTATAGCCATTTGTATTTTTCCACCAGCCATCATTTGTGATTATGAATAAAGCATTCGCTCCATTTTTTACATACTCTGTTACATATTCTCCAAAAACTGATTCGTAGCACACAATCGGAGCTATTTTACCTGAGGTGCCCTTATTTTCAAAGCAAACCCTTTCTTTCTGAATTCCGTAACCCCATTTTGTACCTCCCAGATTAGGAAGGATCATGGCAATTAATTTTCCGGGACCGTTTGAAAATTGCATCTCTATACCAGGTACAAGCTTTGATTTGTGATATACCTCAATTCCTTTTCCCGTATCAATTTTAAATGCAGAATTAAAATGGTCATAATAATATCCGGAAGCGTCAATTTTTCTGGCGCTTATTGTTGGAGCTTCAGGTGCCGGAGGATATAATCTGTAGCTTACTAATCCGGTAACAATAGAGGCACGGGGATATTTAAAAGCCAGTTCTCTGATCATCTTTATATACCTGTCATTATTCAGATCATCAAGGTTAACCGGGTCATCGACAGTGGTTTCAGGGGTTAGAATCCAACTAGTATTATCAGTAGCACGCGTTTCTGCAAGAGCAATCACACTCCTGAGTTGCATTTCGAAAGGAATAGTGAATTTTTCAGTATATGGATCAATATCGGGCTGGACAATAACAACCTCCTCCGACCCATTATTATTTTGTTTTATCGTATGATACCTTGTTATGGAAATTGCTGAGGGTATAATAATTATGGATAACCATATCATGGCGTAAAACATGTTTCTCCTTTTTTTCTCAAATAGATTTATCAGAAATATGGTAAGAACAAGATTAGAGGATAAAATCCATAGTGTGCCGCCGGCTGTTCCTGTTGCTTCGTACCACTGAATGAAGACAATATCTTTTGAAAGTCCATTACCTAAATTTAACCATGGGGAAATGATATTAATATTCAGACTGATATATTCATATCCCAGCCAGAAGGTGACAGTTGAAATAAAACCTGGAATATTGCCTGCTCTAAGTCGTACTACATGAGCCAGCCAGAGAGAGAAGGACATTAAGAATGCAAGACCCATTATAACGCAAATGGCTCCGGTAATGCTGGCAACTCTCATCCATCCGATAGCCATAATACTGAATATCACAAATCCGGGAAGAATAAAAATGAAGAAGGCATTTGGAGTGAACTTTTTGGGATTTTCAAACAAATAGTTCTCAATCAGGAAAAATGGAACAAAAGCAATCAACAGGATAAGGCCGGAACACCAGCCTGTCCAGGCTAATCCTGAAAGAATACCTCCTGTAACTGACAGTCCAACAAGGTTATATTTATTCATCTGATATCGCCCTCTTTTTTTTAAAAAAGTCGGGTCTGTTAATAATAAATACTCCTGCAAAAATAAAAATAAGTGAGATAAGCATCGAGGAAGAAAAATGTTCATTATCCACAAATCCCCAGAGCGTTGCAACAATCGGAATAAAATATGTCACTGTGGATCCAAAAACCGGTGATGTATCTCTTATAAGCAGATAGAAGATAGCCATTGCAATTGCAGTTCCAACTACAGCAAGGATCGCAATAAAAAAAAGATTTCTTCCCCAGTTTAATGTATGCATAGGAGCAGACAAATCAGAAAACATCAGGTATGTAATTGCTAAAGGGCTAGTTACAAAGAAGGCAAGCGCGGTAATCTGGATACCATTCAAACTCTTTACTTTACTTACCTCATTTGTACTGAATCCTGACATTAGGGTAGCAAGAACAACCAGGAGTCCGTAAAAGTTAAAAGTGAATGATCCGGTATAAAGTAATCCGGCTGCTCCAATTAATCCGAGGATTACCCCGGTAAACTGGGTCTTTATTGCATTACGTTTGTAGATTGTTATGCCTATTACCATGGTAAAAACCGGACTCATGGAATTCAGCATGCCAGCCAGAGAACTGGTGATCTTAGTTTCGGCAAGAGGAAACAGAAAAGCCGGAAATACACTTCCCAATAATCCGATAATTATAATTGACAGGATGTTAGTTTTGTTTAAGTTGTGTAAATTTCTGAGTGCTATAGGCACGAGGCATATAAAAGTTATCAGTACCCTCAGAGCCCCGACCTGAAGCGATGAGAAAGATTCAAGCCCCTCTTTCATCACGATATAACTGGTTCCCCAGATTACTAGAAAAATTTCAACACAAAACCATTGCCAGCTTTTTATTTTTTCCTCCCTCCCTCATTT
>ERZ1739051.83-NODE-84-length-10514-cov-7.062721_pt1 | contig 10514 bp, 8 predicted proteins | sample MGYA00581757_ERZ1739051 | MGnify/ENA primary metagenome ERZ1739051 (study PRJEB42929, sample SAMN08275523) | rhizosphere metagenome | isolation source: Rhizospheric soil replicate 3 | host: Colobanthus quitensis | place: Antarctica: Devils point, Livingston Island...
CGCGCCTTGTCGAGTGCCAGTCGCCCCCTGAATGTGGTGGCCACCCCGGCCTGGTTGGCCTGGAGGCCACACACCTGGCAATAAGCGACAGACTTACGGTGTGTTGGCAAATGACCAGCAGCAAAAAAGCCGCCTCGGTGGAGGAACTCCACAGCCTGGGCTATGCCTGTGTTGGTGTTCACCCGCATGAAGCTTCATCCGTGGACGATAAAACCATGTCCAGTCTGACCGGTCTGGCCAGGTCCCCAAAAACCATCGCCATCGGAGAAACCGGCCTTGATTTCTACCGAAACAGGTCTCCCGTGAACGATCAGGTGAGCTCTTTCATCAGGCATATCGAGCTGGCGCGCGAGACGGGGCTCCCATTGATGGTCCACAGCCGTGAGGCGGCCCGTGAAACCCTTGATATACTGGAAAAAAGGGCAGATGGACTGAAAGTTATCCTGCACTGTTTTTCTCTGTACGATTACGTTGAAGAATGCGCGCGACGTCGCTACTACATGTCTGTTGCCGGCAATGTCACCTTTAAAAATGCCGGCGCCCTCAGGGAAGCTGCAACCAGGATCCCTCCGGATCTTCTTCTGACTGAGACAGATTCCCCGTATCTTTCCCCGGTGCCGTTCAGGGGCAAGCAAAATCATCCTGGAAACGTGCGTTTCGTCATAAATGAACTTGCTGCCTTAAGAGGAGACAGCGCGGACCAACTGAGTGCTGGCATACTGGCAAATTTTCAGACGGCATTCGCCATATAGCTCCACCGTCATGTGGGAGAACGCTCTCACAACCGCCCGGGTCTCCAGACATCCAGCCTTGCCCGTCCATGGCTGGCCGGAAGGATAGCACAAGTTTGAATTTCAGGGAGCCCGGGGAAACCCTTTGTATAATTGTTGACTCTACATATATACAATTATACAATACTCCATTATGTTGATTTCATCAAAAAGTGAATACGGGCTCAGAGCGCTCATGGATATCGCTCTCAACAACAACGATAAACCTGTCTCACGCGCTGGTATTGCTGAACGCCAGCAGATTCCGCTTCCATACCTGACCCAGGTACTCCGCCTGCTGGTCAATGGTGGCCTTCTCAGTAGTAATAGAGGGCCGTCCGGTGGATATATGCTTAAGACCAAACCTGAAGAAATCAGCCTCCTGGACGTAATCACTGTCCTTCAGGGTCCGGTTTCCCCGACGACCTGCGCAGGCGTGGATTCTGATAGCGACTGCCAGCGCTTTGATACATGCGGCCTTGTTGGCGTCTGGTCCGAGCTAAAGAGTGCAAACGAAGACGTGCTTGGCCGGACAAGTCTCAAAGACATCCTGTCGGGAAAGGGATCAGTCCATTCCGACCGACAAATGGGAAATGATTTCAGTCCGGATATGAGGCTTGACTGCATCGGCATTCACTGCCCGATGCCAATCGTAAAAATTACCGAAAAAATGCGTAAGATTTATTCAGGCCAGATTCTGGAAGTCTGGGCTGACGATGAGGGCGCAAAAGCAGACATTCCCGCATGGTGCATGGGCACCGGCAATGAATTTATGGGCCGCGAGGAATTCGGCGATCAGATGAAATTCCTGATACGCAAGCTTGTTTAAGAACACGGATGGGAATACACGGGTACCCGAAATAAGGGAGACACGATATGAATCAGGACATATTCCTCGACAATGCAGCCACTACGCGAACCGACCCGGAGGTTCTGGAAGCAATGACCCCGTGGCTGGGAGAAAATTACGGCAGTCCGGCGACCCTCTATGCGTTCGGAGCCCAGGCTAAACAGGCAATCGAACAGGCGAGACAGCATCTGGCCGATCTGATCGGTGCCGAGGCAAAAGACCTGTATTTTACGAGCGGCGCCACCGAGTCGAATAACTGGGCCATAAAAGGCGTATGTGACGCCCTCGAAGGCAAGGGCAAGCATATAATTACCGAGCAGGCAGAACACCACTCGATTTTATTGCCCTGCAAGTACATGGAAAAGAAGGGATGGGAGGTCACATATCTGCCCGTCGACGGCGACGGCCTCGTTGATCCGGCCGATGTAAAGGCAGCTGTCAGGGAAGATACCGTCCTGATTTCCATCGTTCACGGAAATCACGAAATCGGGACGATCCAACCAATATCCGAAATCGGTGCCATCGCACGCGAGGCGGGGGTAGCTTTTCACGTAAACGCTGCTCAAACAGTAGGCCATGTCCCGGTAGACGTAGAGAATCTGGCATGCGACCTGCTCTCAATCTCCGGTCACAAGTTTTACGGACCAAAGGGTGTAGGAGCACTATATGCCCGCCGGGGAGTCAGGATTTCCCCACTTCTTCACGGAGGCGGCCAGGAAAAGAAACGCCGGGCGGGAACTCACAATGTGCCCGGCATTGTCGGGCTGGGCAAAGCCGCCGAATTGGCGCGAAAGAACCTCAAGACTGAATCTCAACGCATGACCGGGTTAAGAGACTACATAATGGAGAAGATCGAGGCCAACCTGGATGACATCCGGCTTAATGGCCATCGTACAAAAAGGTTACCCAATAATGTGAACTACTCTATCGAGGGAATCGAAGGAGAGTCGATCATGCTTTCGCTTTCCTACCCCACGGCCGAGAATGCGAGGGCAATATTCGTTTCTACAGGCTCAGCATGCGTGTCAGGAACTCTGGAACCTTCACATATTCTGCTATCTCTGGGGATTCCTGCTGAGCTGGCGCACGGTTCGGTCCGAATCAGCCTTTCCAGAGAAAACAACAGGGAAGACGCGGATTATGCATTGAATGCACTGTTTGAAGTAACCGAGAGGCTCAGAAGCATGTCGCCCGTCTATAAGAGAGGTGCCAAACAGTGCTCGACTGCGAATTCAGAGGACTGTGACTGTGAAGCTTCATGCTAGGTACGTTATTAACATAAACCAATCCAGAATTGGAGGACGACGATGTACACAGAACAGGTTATGGACCATTTTCAGAATCCGCGCAATATGGGCGAAGTTGAGAATCCCGACGGCGTGGGCGAGGTGGGAAATCCACAATGTGGTGATGTCATGCGTATAACCATAAAGGTTGGAGAAGGCGAGACGATCGAAGACGTCAAGTTCAAAACCCTTGGATGCGGTGCGGCTATTGCTACCAGCAGCATGGTCACAGAGATGGCCAAGGGCAAAACCCTGGTTGAAGCCCAGGAGATATCAAAGAAGGCCGTCGCGGACGCCCTTGGTGGTTTGCCGCCGCAAAAGATGCACTGCTCAAACCTCGCATCAGACGGTCTGAAGAAAGCAATCGAAGACTACAGGACCAAGCACCCCGAAAAATAACAATATACTGAGCCTGGTTAAAACCCCCGGGAGTATTAATTCCACACTAAAGCCTTTCCGCCTATGACCGATTAGTTAAAAGAACCACGGGCAGGTCAGCAGGTCTAATTGCATTACTTTTAGGGGCGCGACCAGGTGAGCATCAAATCCCGGATTGGCTTGCGAGGCAAGGTGTCTATAATCATCATCTTGGCGGTGGTGATACTGTCTGCAGTTCTTACGTTTCTTACCTCGAGTTATCTCTCCAATACGATCAATCGCGAGTATGTGCACCGGGCGCAAGCCATAGCCAGTTTTCTTGAAGCAAGTTTCGCCAATTCACAGAAACAGCAACTTGGCACGCACATGCAAAATGAGATCAATGCATTGATGCCCCACAACCCTGAGGTGACAAAGATCTCTGTTTACGCTCCGGTAGCAGCTCCAGGTTCGACACCAGCGGACAATAACATCAGCACCATTGCAAGTAGCGACCAGACGGCAATTGGGATGACCGCCGACGAAGGAGATACCAAACCAATATATACGAACGAGACAATGCTGGTTGAAAAAGATGAAGGGGAGCAGATGGGTGAGACGGAGTCACAATCCGACGTGAAAACACTCGAGATGATTGCGCCTCTGCATGGCACAGACGGACAAACGATTGGGTCAGTAGGCATTTATCTGGACGCAAGTCCACGAGATAGTCTGATTTTCAACCAGCAAATGCGTTTCACGCTTATCACCAACCTCGGCCTCCTGTGTCTGCTCGTTGTGCTCTACATTACGCTGAACAGACTGTTTATCAATCCGCTAAAAAAACTCACCAGTGCCACACAGGATATAGGTTTCACTGACTGGGTGAACCCGGTCGGTGTTGACAGAAACGATGAAATCGGCAATTTGGCCCGGGCCTTCGACGATATGACAAGTTCACTCAATACCCGGGATGAGGAAGTGAAACTGCTGCTAGAAGCGAGCGTGGCAGTTTCATCAGCCCTGCACGTCGATAAAATCCTGCAGATCCTCTGCGAAAAGATAGCCGCCTCTCGTAAAGTCACCTATTGCCGAATTTCCCTGTTCGACAAAGTCAACAACTCGTTAGTCGTCAAAGCTGCCTCGCCTACACGCGAAATTGCCGATTGGGATTTTGGTATCGGTGACGAGATCGATCTTTCGCAAGCGCACCATCACGCCGGTATACTGGCGTCGATGAAACCCGAGATCCCGCGCAGGGACGGACAAATCTCTGTCGATGGAACAGGGACTGAGTGGGAGTGGGCGCTTACAGCCGACACACAGTCAGCACTGCTCCTGCCGCTAATAGCCAAGAATAAAGCAATCGGTGTTGTAACCCTGGGTGAAGTCAGGCATTGGGACCGCACGCCTTTCTCTGCAAAAAAGATTGAATTTTATCAGACACTCATGAACCAGGCAGCGGTAGCCATAGAAAACGCGCAACTATATGAGAAAACAGAATGGCACGTAAGAGAACTGTCAGCAGTGCATAATATGAGCCAGGCGTTTACGTCGACTCTCGACTACCAGGAAGTCATAAGCGTTGTAGCTCAACGAGTCGGTAATCCTATCGGCGCTCAGTTTGCTTCCGTCCTTTTACCGGATGATAACGGTCGCTACTTGAACATTGTTGCCAGCTACAACCTCTCCGCAGAGTATGTCTGGACAATAAACAAGAAGCGGAGAATCCCGGTGGGAGTGGGTCCGCTTGGAATGGCTTTCACCAAACAGCTACCTTTCAAGGTAACCAATACCCGGCTGGACCAGAATTATGAGTTTTGGCGGCATGTCGCTTCCGTCCAGGGCTATTCGGCACTGATTGCTCTTCCTCTTTTATCCAAAGGTGAGAGCATAGGCGTAATCTGCATTTACTTTGCTGAACCGCGCGAGTTCAAGCAGGATGAAATCGAACTGTTGACCACCGCATCCAATGAAGCCGCGATAGCAATTGAAAATGCGCGCATCTACGAGAATCTTGAAGATGCATTCGTGGGAACTATCAGATCGCTGGCGGAGGCCATAGACGCAAAAGACACGTATACGCGTGGTCACTCAGAACAGGTATCTCTGTACGCTGAAGCTATCGCACGAGGCCTGGGTCTTAACGGAGACGAACTACAGACAATCCGTTATGCGGGCTACCTGCATGATGTCGGAAAGATCGGCATTCCGGATGCCATATTGTCAAAACCAGGCAAACTCACCGTGGAAGAATTCGGAGTGATAAAGAAACATCCGATTCTTAGCGAGCGCATCCTGAAACCTGTAAATTTTCCATACCCGGTGCAGTCAATCGTCCGTCACCATCATGAACGATATGACGGCAAAGGATATCCGGATCATCTGGCGGGCGAGGAAATACCACTGGGGGCGCGGATACTATTCGTAGCGGACGCCTTCGAGGCCATGACATCAGACCGGCCATACCGCAAGGCTCTCTCGAACCAGATGGCCATTGACGAGCTCCAGCGCAATATGGGGACACAGTTTGACGAGAAGATAGTGACCGTGTTTTCCCGGATTATCAACACGGATGGACATTCCCGCAGTGAGATTCGACTGGGAGCCTGATTCTGGTTTTTCTCCTGCTAAAGTCAAATACGAATAGACCGAAATGGGAATTGTCATATATGCATAATCACTGCCGGTTTTGTCATAGGTAAAGAGTGCGTAATTAAAATGGGGGGGGGAATGAGTACGGTATTGTCAACGTTTCTTGCAGTCGTAGCCCAGGCAAGTGAAGCGGCTGTTAAAGACGAGGGAGCAGAGGTTTTCGGAGTTATCTTTGAGTTCTCCAGCCTGATATTGGCTCTTATTGCTTTCTACTTCGCAGTGCGCATTCTGCCTTCTATCGGGCGAGATGTCAGAAAAAGATCATGGCTATTTCTCAGCCTGGCGGCTATTTCATTCGGTATAGCGATGACCGTTTCGATGATGAACGAACTCGGCGTCATAAATCTTCCGGTTGTTTATGAAGCAACAGAGTTCGTGTTCGTGCTTATGTTCGCCATAGGTTTCTACTACCTCTTCACGGCTGAGCACAAAGAAACCCTGAAACTCAAACGTCAGTCAACCACTGATGATCTGACTTCTCTGTATACGCACGGATTCTTTCAGACATACCTTGTCAACAAGGTAAGCAACCTCAAGACTGATGGCACCAATCTCACGGTACTGTTTCTCGACATCGACGACTTTAAACAGTACAACGATCAGTTCGGTCATCAGGAAGGTGATTACGTGCTGCAGAAGGTGGCACAGACGATCACACAGGAAGCTCGTGGTGAAGATATCGCCTCCAGGTATGGTGGTGAGGAGTTCACACTTATACTCGGTTGCGATTTCGATACTGCATGCCGGGTGGCAGAGAGGCTCAGGTCAAGCATAGAGGAAAGGTGCTCGACATTTGCCGATCCCAATATGAGAAGAAGCGTTACCGTCTGTGTGGGTATTGCCACATTCGATCATGATGCCGATTCGGGTGATAAACTTGTACAGATTGCGGATGCACGAATGTACCAGGCCAAGAAACGCGGCAAGAATCAGGTGTACACGGGTGACGTGGAACTGGAAAACGATGAAATGGAACAGTACCATAAAGCGCACCATGGTTCCCTGGGACTCCAGGGAAGCTGATTCCGAAATTATATGTTGTCATATGGAAATGACACCATGGCGGAGACTATCTCCTCTTAATATAATCGGGGGGACCCTCACAGGGTCCCCCCGAAAAATTATCTTTTTTCATATCTTCCCTCCTGAATCACCGCATAATTATGCACGACTCTCATCCGATAAAGAGCGATTCTTTTTATGCCGATATTTTTTATGAGTATATGAGTCCAATTTACCCTCTATCCCTTGTGCGGCTATCATGATTCTCTGGGGAAAAATAAGTCAGTTCTCCGTCTTCATGGTTCTACAACTGCTTGCGAGTTATCGTAAGTCCGGGTTGCTTGAACTTGAAGATAATGAAGAGCGAGCTACAATTTACCTGAAAGACGGCTACATCGAAGCTGTCTCGGTACCTCGTTCAGATCATCTTCTAGGTGCAAGACTTGTCAAGGCAGGCCACGTATCACAATCTGACCTGCGTAAGATAATCCTGTCATCGGTGCTTGCGGATAAACGTGAATTCTTGGGAATCACACTTATGAATAGCGGTCTTGTGGATAAAACAACCATGGCCGAGATAATCGCAGAGCAGGCATATGAGAACACACTGGAGCTGTCAAACTGGGTTGAAGGCTCGTTCAAGTTTTTAGTGCCCCGTAAAGCAGTGGTTTTTCCCATATCTCCTCATATCAACGTTCAGCATCTGCTTCTGGAAACGAGCAGGAGGCTCGACGAGGGTCAGCGTCCAAGCAAAGCAAAGGTAATCCTGCCTGACGAGGAGCTCTGTTCAGGCTGCACCGCGAGCTGCTCTGATGTGGAGAAAGACAAGTATCTTAAGGATGGGATCTGTCTGTGGCGCAACATGCCTATCATTGCACGAGAAGCGATTTTCTCTCCCGAGGAAGCTGAAAACTATTCGGATGAGGAGGAGCCGGTTGGTGATCTTCCTTTTTTCTAGCATTAACTAAAATTCAACGTTATCTCCCGACACCGCCTTCATGGCGGTGTCTCGTTGAAAACCCTCAGCGCATTGAGTAGACTTGGACTGCCGATGTCATGGAGTCAATAATATCTCTTAAACGCATAATCGTACTTACCGTGATTCTGGTGGGAATTATGGCGGGCGGTACGATCGGTTTTGTCGTCCTTGAAAATATCAGCGTTCTTGATGCTTTCTTTACGACAATAGGACTGATTTCCACCGTAGGTATGGGCACTGTACCGACAACCGGTGGCGGAAAGATCCTCGCAATTGTATTGATAGCTGGGGGTGTAGGCACTCTCCTGTATGCATTCGGGATCCTGATCGAGTTTCTTGTGGGTGGTTATCTTGCTGATTTACTGGAGGAACGCAGCATGAAGAAAAAGATCTCCGAACTGGTTGGACATTATCTTATTTGCGGATATGGAAGAGTTGGCGAACAGGTGGCCAATGAATTCGTCAGAGCCGGCGAGGAATTCGTCGTGGTGGATTCCAATCCCGAAAGCATACATCGATGTAAGGAAGACGGTTATCTGCATATTGAGGGCGATGCTGCGGAAGATGAAGTCCTGTATCGCGCCGGCATAGCCAAGGCCAAAGGACTTGTGGCCTGTGTGGATTCTGATGCTGATAATGTTTTTGTTACGCTGTCAGCACGCGTTATCGGTCCCGATCTTTGGATCGTGTCACGAGGAAATAACGAGGAATCCATCAGTAAGCTCGAAAAAGCAGGCGCCGACAAGGTTGTCTCTCCATACGCGATCGGCGGTAGAGAAATGGCGATCCTTATGCTTAAGCCGATGGTAAGTGATTATCTGGATGTCGTCACCTGCGGTGGAGAGCTCGAGCTGAGGGTTGAACAATTCCGGCTGATTTCTGAATCACCCGTTCTCGGCAAAAGCATACGCGAACTCCAGATACGCCAACAAACGGGAGCATCGGTGATTGCGGTTAAAAAACCGGGAGAATCTTTTGATACCAACCCGAGCCCTGACACAACCCTGGAAGAAAATGACGCGCTGATAACAGTCGGAACGAGAAACGAAATCCAGGCGCTGGAGAAACTGCTGGCTGTCTTGTCGATTCCATAGATTTTGAGCCGCAAGATTAACTGCTATCTCGATCGCTTCGAGGGTGACAAAGCTGTGCTCATCATTGATGGCATAGAGGCTTATATCCCCAGAATGCTGCTTCCCAACGAAGTGTCCGAGGGAGACTATTTGAAAATCGATATGTCGATTGATGCTGCAAAACGAAAATCGGTCTCCTCGGAAATCGCCGAATTGCAGGAAAGACTGAAATCCGGGGATGGCGAACCGCAATGACTCCGGTAAATTTTTTTGCAGATATAACAAAAATGATTTCAGAAGCGTCTGCGGACAGGTTTTCTGAATGGAGGAATCCTGGACTTGGCAGCTCTGTTATCCTGGAAAAACCCTCCGCAAGACAGCATGGTGATCTGTCTACCAATATCGCGATGATAGCCGCAAGTATCGCTGGCCGGGCACCGCGCGATCTTGCTACCGAGCTTATCGGCGACCTGAAAGCCGATTCGAGACTCTCAAGCCTGTTTCAGTCAATCGAGCTGGCCGGCCCTGGATTCATAAATTTTTTCCTTACCGGGGAGACTCTGGTCAAAGCTGCTCAAGATTCTCTGGCACAGAATTCAGATTATGGTTCTGGTGCGTCGACCGGCTCGCAAAACATTCTGCTGGAATTCGTGAGCGCTAATCCTACCGGGCCACTTCACGTCGGTCATGCCCGATATGCCGCATACGGTGACTCACTTGCCAGAATATTGGACTTTTCGGGTCGAAAGGTTACTACGGAATTTTATATCAATGATTATGGATCACAGATGAACCTGTTCGGTAAATCTATCGCAGCCAGATATGCCCAGTCGTTTGGAATTGACGCCAGACTCCCAGAGGATGGTTACCAGGGAGATTATCCTGTTCATATCGCTGAAGTGATCAGATCAGAGATAGGCGACAGATTTATCGCCGAGGCGGGCCCTGAACCTGATGAAGAAGCTGTTAAATTCTTTAGAAACCGTGGATGTGAACTGGTCCTCGAGGAAATGCGCTTTAACCTCGATCGTTTTCGTGTTTCATTTAACAGCTGGTTTTCAGAATCGGAACTATATGATGAAGGGGCCGTAAAAGCCTCAATCGATGAACTTCGTCAGACCGGTGAGGTCATTGAAAAGGAGGAGGCCCTCTGGCTCCGCACTTCCAGATATGGAGACGACAAGGATCGTGTTCTTATTCGTGGTACCGGCGACCCGACCTATTTTGCTTCTGATATCGCTTATCACCGCGACAAGCTTGGTAGGGGTTTTAACAAACTGATAAATATCTGGGGCGCGGATCATCATGGTTATGTGACAAGAATGAAGGCCGCATTCGAGGCCTTGGCGCACGATACGGAAAAGTTGGAGATTATCGTAGGTCAGCTGGTAAATGTCGTAGAAATGGACGAGCAAAAGCAGATGTCAAAACGAGCGGGAACAATGGTTTCTGTCGCGGAATTGCTGGACAGTATGGGGGTTGATGCCGACCGTTTTTTTCATGTGGCCCGGAGCGATGACCGGACAGTTGAACTGGTAATGG
>ERZ1739051.84-NODE-85-length-10496-cov-7.395843_pt1 | contig 10496 bp, 9 predicted proteins | sample MGYA00581757_ERZ1739051 | MGnify/ENA primary metagenome ERZ1739051 (study PRJEB42929, sample SAMN08275523) | rhizosphere metagenome | isolation source: Rhizospheric soil replicate 3 | host: Colobanthus quitensis | place: Antarctica: Devils point, Livingston Island...
CCATCTCATTTATTACCAATGCTTTATATTATGTTGTCATTAGTAACGAAGTGAGGGATCTCATTCTTACATAAACCAAAAGATTAAGAATACTGTCATTTGAATTTTTTTTATTTTCCGATTAAACCTTTTTGATTTTCTTTCATCTAAAAGTTGTTAATAGTAATTAATAATATTTTAAAATAGAACTTATGAAAACAAAAATTTTTCTGATGATAACTGCCATGGCGGTGCTTTCATTCTCTTCCTGTAAGAAAAATTCATCAAGTCTGATTGATCAGACAAGTGTTGACCTTGCTGATGACGAAGCAGTAACTGGCGCTGTTTATGAGGATGTCTTCAATACCGTTGATAATGCTTCAATTATTGTTGATCAGATTGGAAAGAGTTTAGACACGCAGTCAGAGATCGCTGTAACTGACTCATGCCCAACGATAACAGTAACTCGTCCAACAGGCAACATTTGGCCAAAAATGGTTACAGTTGACTACGGAACCGGATGCACCGGGTTTAATGACAATACCAGATCAGGTAAAATTATTATTCAGGTTACAGGACCCCGTTTACAACTTGGTTCAATAAGGACTGTTACATTTGACAATTATTTTTTCAATGGCATAAAGGTGGAGGGAACTAAAGTTTTGGAGAATAAGGGTTATAATAGTAACCAGAACCTTGTTATCTCGGTTAAACTTACCGGGGGAAAACTGACTTTGCCTGATGGAAAAACTATTGAACGCACCTTCGACCATCAGAGAGAATGGACAGCAGGCCTTCTTACTAAAAATATCTGGGATGATGAGTGCCTGATAACGGGTACCTCAATAGGCAAGAACGTTAACGGAGTAGTTTACACCAATACAATTCTGACTGCTCTTCATTGGAAACGTGTTTGCAAATTCATCGTTTCCGGAGTTATTAAGATTGAACGTACAGGAAAAGATCTGATTACATTAGATTATGGCACAGGTGAATGTGATGCAAAAGCAGTGATGACAAAGGGAGGGGAATCCAAAGAGATTCTGCTTAAAAGCAAACATCGTATTATGGGATTCTAAAATATTTAAAAAGAGATAGTAAGCAAAACCCGGGACATGCCATGGCATATACCGGGTTTTATGATGCTTTCAAAACTTTCAGGTTTATCCTTTCAAGTTTCCGGTCTGCATAGTCGATTGTAATTTCAAGCTCATTTGTTTCAACAGATGGCATTTCGAACATGGCATCGAGCATGATAGCTTCGCAAATCGATCTAAGTCCGCGGGCGCCAAGTTTGAATTCGATTGCCTTATCAACAATATAATCAAGAACCCCTACTTCAAAAGTGAGTTCAATATTATCCATTTTGAACAACTTAATGTATTGTTTGATTAATGCATTTTTTGGTTCGGTCAGTATTGCTCTCAAAGCATCTCTGTCAAGGGGATTAAGATGTGTAAGTATAGGAAGCCTGCCGATTATTTCCGGTATAAGGCCAAATGATCTGAGATCCTGGGGAGCAATATATTGAAGCAGGTTATCTTTATCTACTTTTTCCCTAATTTTGGAAGCGCCAAAGCCAACAATCTGAGTATTAAGGCGCTGTGCTATTTTCTTTTGGATGCCTTCAAACGCACCTCCGCATATAAACAGGATATTTTTTGTATCGACAGGTATCATTTTCTGTTCCGGATGTTTCCGCCCACCCTGGGGCGGCACGTTTACTATGGAGCCTTCAAGTAATTTCAGAAGTCCCTGTTGTACCCCTTCACCAGATACATCGCGGGTTATTGAAGGATTGTCACCCTTTCTTGCTATCTTATCAATTTCATCGATAAAAACTATACCTTTTTCAGCTGCTTTAACATCATAATCTGCATTTTGCAACAGTCTTGTCAGGAGGCTTTCAATATCTTCACCTACATACCCTGCTTCAGTAAGGACGGTTGCATCGACAATAGTGAAAGGCACGTGAAGCATTTTAGCAACTGTTCTTGCAAGCAGTGTCTTACCAGTACCGGTTTCACCTACAAGGATGATATTTGATTTTTCTATCTCAATATCCTCTTCGTCAGGTTTTTGACTAAGCCTTTTATAGTGGTTATAAACCGCGACTGAGATTATCTTCTTTGCCATATCCTGACCAATTACATACTGGTCGAGGAAATTCTTGATTTCAATTGGCTTAAGTAGGTTGATAGTATCAAATGCAAGATTCTTTTTACTGCCAAGTTCCTCTTTCATTATGCTATGTGCCTGCTCGATACAATGGTCGCATATATGGCCTTCAAGACCAGCAATAAGCATATTGGCCTCTTTCTTTGATCTGCCGCAAAATGAACACTTATCCATATTCACCTATTTCTGAGTTTTCTGAAGAATTTCATCAATCATTCCATAGTCTTTAGCCTCCTGAGATGTCATCCAATAGTCCCTGTCAGAATCTTTTTCAACTTTTTCAACTGAATTTCCGGAATGAAAGGCAATAATCTCGTACAGTTCTCTCTTAAGTTTTACTATTTCACGTACAGTGATTTCAATATCTGAAGCCTGTCCTTCTGCACCACCCATTGGCTGATGAATCATTATCCTCGAATGTTTAAGAGCCGATCTTTTCCCTTTTTTCCCGGCAGTAAGAAGAACAGCACCCATTGAAGCTGCCATTCCTGTACAGATAGTGGCAATGTCGGCTGATATATACTGCATAGTATCGTAAATACCAAGTCCGGCATTAACTGATCCTCCGGGAGTATTGAAATAGATCTGGATATCTTTTCCCGGATCAGAGGAGTCGAGATAAAGTAACTGGGCTTGTATAATATTAGCAACATAATCATCAATCGGGAGACCGAGGAAAATGATCCTGTCCATCATCAGACGGGAAAAGACATCCATTGATGCAACATTTAACTGTCTCTCTTCAATAATGGTAGGTGATATATAGCTGTTATTTACCGATGTGAATCTGTGTAGGTTCAGACTGCTGATTCCGCGTTTGCTTTTAGCATATTTTCCAAAATCGTCAAGGATACTCATATTTTCAGGATTAAAATTAACTTACAAAGATAGTAAATAAAAATATTTCATCTCAACGGGTTTATCTCTATTCGAAAAGCTTGTTAAATTCCTCAGCTGTTACGCTCTTGTTTTCAAGCATAACAAGATCTTTCATAAGTAAAATAACCTTTTCTTCGAGAATTTTTTCAGTGATTTTTTTTGCATCAGCCTCCCTTTTCAGGGTCTCTTTTGCATAATTGTTTATCTGATCATCGGTTGCATAGAACAGACCATACTGCTGGAACTGATGCCTGGTAATGTTGGCGGCTTCTGTAAGTAATTCTTCTTCGCTGATTTTTACCTCGTTGTCATGTGCAACCTTGTTTCTTATAAGTTGCCATTTCAGATCTTTTTTGAAACTTTCAAATTCTTTTTCGATATCCTCAGGGGTGGTCTTTTCATTGACCCTCAGGAGCCATTTTTTCAGAAACTCTTCAGGAAGCTGGAAATCGGTTTTCTCGAGGGCCAGGGCTTTAATATCCATCATAAGTTTAAAATCGCTTTCACGTTTCAGGTTAATAGCGATCTCCGCTTCAATCTTTTTCATGAATTCCTCTTCTGTGCTTACAACTCCTTCACCATAGATGTTGTCGAAAAGATCCTTCCCCAATTCAGCAGGAAAGAAACGGCTTATGTCATTGATTGTAAACCTGAAATTAGTTCCAATTTCTGCAACTTCTTCTTTCTTCTTATGCAATATCCCGGCTATTTCAGTGTCATTTGGGTAAGCTTTTTTAAGGTCAAAATCAATTGTATCATTAAGGCTCTTACCAATGAAGTGTTTTTTGATTTTTTTATCCTTTATGATATCAATGCCAAGTGAGGTATCTTCAACAGAGATACCGTCAGATAAAATATTGCCATTATCATCCAGAGCTTCGATTTTACCTTTAATTACATCTTTCTCTTCTGTAACGTCAGCTTTTCTCAGTTCCCCGTAACGGCGGGTATAGTTTTCGAGATAATCGTTCTTCATCTTTTCATCGATGATTATCTCATACTGGATTACTTTATTTTTTTTAGAAAGTTTTAAATCAATAACGGGTGACAGCCCAAGTTCAAATGAGAAGGTAAATTCCTCCTGTGTGTCGAAATCGATTTTTTCATGTTCATCCGTTTTTGGAAGCGGATCGCCAAGGATTTCAAGTTTTTCGTCAGCAAAGTATTTCTGAATATTTTCTGTCACCACTTTGTTGATCTCATCAATCTGGACAGCCTTGCCGTACATTTTTTTAATAAGGCCTATCGGAACCATTCCCGGACGAAAGCCTTTTATGTTTGCCTTCTTTCTGTAATCTTTTAAAACAGTTTCAACTTTATCTTCATAATCGGGTTTTTCGATCTTTACTGTAATAACAGCATTCAGATCGTCGATGTTTTCTCTGGTGATATTCATTTTAATTATCGTTTATTGCATAGTTAAAAAAACCGCCAATACGCACTATTAAAGAGGTTACTGGCGGTTTGTAAAGTTGTGCGGATGAAGGGACTCGAACCCCCACGTCACGAAGACACAAGATCCTAAGTCTTGCTCGGCTACCAATTACGACACATCCGCGGTAAAATTCCCCGCAAAAGTATAATAAATTCTTATTAAAACAAATTGATTGGGTTACCTGCGAAGCTCAAAGTTCTTTCCCAGGTAAACTTTTCTTACATGCTCATCATCTGCCAGTTGTGCCGAAGTGCCCGATTTAAGTATTCTCCCCTCGAACAGAAGGTATGCCCGGTCGGTTATGGAAAGCGTCTCATGGACGTTGTGATCGGTTATCAAAATGCCGATCTGTTTCTCTCTTAGTTTAGAAACAATTTCCTGGATATCTTCAACAGCGATTGGGTCAACTCCGGCGAATGGTTCGTCGAGTAATATAAATTTTGGTTTAAGGCTAAGAGCTCTGGCTATTTCGGTACGTCTTCTTTCTCCTCCGGAGAGCTGAATGCCTTTGTTTTTCCTGATTTTCTGAAGTCCGAATTCATTAATAAGTGTTTCAAGACGCTCTATTTGTTCAGCTTTTGGAAAGCCTGACATTTCAAGCACTGCCCTGATATTGTCTTCTACAGACATGTTTCTGAACACTGATGCTTCCTGTGCAAGATATCCGATGCCTTTCCTGGCTCTTTTATAAACAGGCAATGAAGTAATTTCTTCATCATCAAGAAATATTTTCCCCTCTCTTGGCCTGATTAACCCGACAATCATGTAAAATGAAGTTGTTTTACCCGCACCATTAGGACCAAGGAGGCCAACAATCTCACCCTGTTCAACCTCAATTGACACATGATCAACAACTGTCCTGTTGCGGTATTTTTTTACAAGATTTTCGGTGTGTAGTTTCATTAAAGATACTATGAAGTTACAGTTTCGGTTTTTTCATCGTCATTAAAGAACTCTTCGCGATCTTTTTCTTTTTGTTTCATAACCCTTGACGAGATAAAAATGCTTACCTCATAAAGGATCAGTAGGGGAATAGCAACAAGTGTCTGTGAAAAGATATCAGGAGGAGTGATTATGGCAGCAATAATAAAGATAACCACAATAGCATGTTTCCTGTATTTTCTCATGAAGGTTGGCGTAACCACGCCGATCTTTGTGAGGAAGAAGGCCACTATTGGCAGTTCGAAAACTAATCCGGTAGCCATGCATACTGATGTGAGGGTGCCTATATATGACCTGATATTAATCTGATTGACGACCGATGGATCAACTTCATACGAGCTGAGAAAATGTATTGAGAGCGGTGCAAGCAGAAAATATCCGAAGAGAACTCCGACAAAAAAGAGCCCTGAAGCTGCGAAGACAGCACCTTTTGCATACCTCGACTCGTTGGGTTTGAGCGCTGGTTTAAAAAACTGCCAGAACTCCCAGAGTATAACCGGAAAGGCAAGGATCAGTCCGGTAATCATGGCAACTGTTATGTGAGTTGTAATCTGCCCCGACATTTTTATGCTAATAAGGTTTAATTGCTTGGTATTAATACATAATGCTGTAGTATTAAGATATTCCCCAAGCTGACAGAGTAACCGGTTTGTAATGAAGTCGGGGCTTTTTGGACCAAGAATGATCGTGCCGAATACGAAGGTTTTAAATATAAATGCTATGATCATAAAGAATGTTATAGCCAATATTGAACGGATTATGTGCCACCGTAATTCCTCGAGATGTTGAAGAAATGACATTTCTTTTTCCCCATTCTTCTTTTTGTTCCAAAACATTGCCATGAGCACCGGATTAAATTGGTATAAATTGAGCCTGTAAAGATGATAAATCTTCTTTTGCAAAACAATATTAATCTTTATCCGTTAAGAAATTCAGTATAATCCGCAGTTTGTCAGGTTAAATGATTGTTAAATATTTTGAATTTCAATTTAATAACATGAAAAATATTGTAAGAATTACTAAATTAGCTCACAATATTGAATGGGGAAATAAATAAAAGCTGGTTTTTGTTCATTATTTGACAAAGAATCATTTTTGTTAATTATAAAATTATACTATTATATGATTGGGAAATTTATTAACTTTATATAAACTGTAAATGAAATTTTTTTACAGTTAATCTTTTTATTATTTGGAGAATATTATGTTGAATGATTCTACTATACACGATTACTTAAAAAAGTATTTTGGTTTTGATAATTTCAAAGGAAATCAGGAGCCCATTATAAGAAATGTTCTGGCTGGCAGGGATACATTTGTTCTGATGCCCACCGGAGGAGGCAAATCGCTTTGTTACCAGCTACCTGCAGTTATGAAGACGGGAACAGCTATTGTTATATCCCCTCTTATCGCCCTTATGAAAAATCAGGTTGATGCTATGCGGAACTTCAGCACCGACGACGATGTTGCACACTTCCTTAACTCATCACTCACAAAGACAGAGATAGCCAGAGTAAAGAGAGATGTGATGTCGGGAAGGGCAAAACTCCTTTATGTTGCTCCTGAATCACTTACAAAAGAGGAAAATATAGAGTTCCTTAAAAATATCGAGATCTCCTTCTATGCTATCGATGAAGCTCATTGTATATCAGAGTGGGGGCACGACTTCAGGCCTGAATACAGACGTATAAGGCCAATAATTGATATTATCGGCCGATCGCCCATAATAGCGCTTACAGCTACCGCGACTCCAAAAGTTCAGCACGATATTCAGAAAAACCTGAATATCCTTGATGCCAATGAATTTAAATCTTCATTTAACAGGCCAAACCTTTATTATGAGGTGAAGTCAAAACAGGATGTCACCAGGGAGATCATTAAATATATTAAAAATAACACAGGTAAATCAGGAATAATATATTGCCTTAGCCGAAAAAAGGTTGAAGAGATAGCCGAAGTTCTTAAGGTTAATGGAATAAAAGCGCTTCCGTACCATGCCGGCATGGATTCCGCAACCCGAACGATGAACCAGGATAAGTTCCTGATGGAGGAAGCCGATGTCATTGTGGCAACTATAGCTTTCGGGATGGGCATCGATAAACCTGATGTGAGGTTCGTGATCCATTATGATATACCTAAAAGCCTTGAAGGGTATTACCAGGAGACCGGACGGGCAGGGCGCGATGGAGGGGAAGGCAATTGTATAGCCTATTATAGTTATAATGATATACTGAAACTCGAAAAATTTATGCAGGGAAAGCCGATCGCGGAACAGGAGATTGGAAAACAACTGCTTCTTGAAACGGTTTCTTATGCTGAATCATCCGTATGCAGAAGAAAACTGTTGCTTCACTACTTCGGTGAAGAGTATCTTCAGGAGAACTGCGAAGCCTGCGATAACTGTCTTCACCCCAAAGCACAATTTGAAGGTAACGAAGCGGTCGTCAGTATCTTGGAAACTATTCTTGCAGTAAAAGAAAAATTTAAAGCCGATCATATTGCTAATATTCTTTCCGGGAAACTTACATCTGCTATAAAATCATATAAACACCATAAAATTGAATATTTTGGTATTGGTGAAGATAAGGATGAGAAATTCTGGAATATGGTCATCAGGCAAGCCCTTATAGCAAAGTTCCTTACGAAAGATATTGAGAACTATGGACTCCTTAAACTGACCCCATTGGGCATGGCGTTTCTTGAAAAGCCGGTATCTTTCATGCTCGCCGAGGATCACGACTATGCCGACACAACTGATGAGGAAAATGCTTTCGGTGCAAGAACAGCTGCAGTTGATGATGAGTTGTTCAGCATACTCAGAGATCTGCGGAAAAAAATAGCAAAACAGAAGAATGTCCCGCCTTTTGTTATTTTCCAGGATCCTTCCCTTGAAGACATGGCCATCCATTATCCTATTACAATTGATGAACTTCAGAACATTTCAGGTGTAGGAGCCGGGAAAGCACAGCGATATGGTCAGGAGTTTGTGGAAATCATAAAAATATATGTTGATGAGAAGGAGATAATAAGACCTCTTGATATGGTTGTCAAATCGGTTGTCAACAAATCAGGTATGAAAGTATATATTATCCAGAGTATTGATATGAAAAGACCACTCGAGGATATAGCTGAAGCAAAAGGGCTGGAGATGGGAGAACTGATATCAGAGATTGAGGCAATTGTAAATTCGGGAACCAGAATAAATCTCGATTATTATATCAACATTACGATTGATGAGGAACGTCAGCATGATATATATGCTTATTTCAGGGAAGAGGCTGCAACTGATTCTCTTGCAGATGCCATTAAGGAACTGGGGAATGAGTTCGAAGAGGAGGAGATAAGGCTGATAAGAATCAAATTCCTATCCGAAATGGGAAATTAATGTTCCTTACTCTGAGGGAATATTAATGAGTAGATGACAACACTTAGCACATAAAAGGGATATACTATCTGCGCCGGCAAAAACCAGTTCATAAGTTTCTTCCTTCCATATTTTGAGGAAATATTAAGCAGGATCAAAAAATCGGGAACAGATTTCAAAAGCAATACATAAAGGAAGACCACGAGGAATGTCTTGTCAATTATACCTGCCACCAACAAAGATACCTGCAATAAAATTGTAACAAATGTTACAATGCCAAGAATAATAGAAAAGGTGTCATTATAAGCTTTGCTTTTTGAAATCCACCTTCTTCTCTGTCTGAAATATGCTCCGGCTGTTGGAGAAGAAACTGTAGTTACAAGCGCCTCAGGCGATTCGAGCCATAATATTTTTGATCGGATCTGCTTTTTCAGACTGTGCAAAAAGAAGACATCATCTCCTGTAGCTATTTCGAAGTGAAGGTTGTCTGCATTTTTTAAATATGCCTCCTTCGTAAATGCAAGGTTCGCTCCGTTACACATTGTTCCCTGTCCCTGAAATGCAGAACCGGCCGTAATTCCCTGAAGACTCAGAAACTCGAGTTCCTGGAACCTTCCAAAAAATCCGGGTAAAGATTCAACCTGAACAGGACAAATTATCATATCAGGTTTGTACGTCTCATAAAAGGAGGCGATTGTTCTTATCCAATTCTTCCCCATCCGGCAATCAGCATCGGTTGTAACTATCAGTTTTCCTGATGCAACATTGATGCCTGTTCTGAGAGCATGCTTTTTACCACTACCTTTATTATATATAGTAAAAATATTGGTTCTTCCTTTTAAGCCTGATGCAATTTCCCATGTTTTGTCCGTGGAGTTATCATCAACAATGATAACCTCAAACAATCCTGCGGGATAATCCTGTTCTGAAATGCTCCTCAGAAGATGAGGCAGTTGCTCCTGTTCGTTCCTGCATGCAACAACTACCGATACAAATGTTATGGGTATAGTTGTGGCCTCAAAAGGTTTAATCTTCAGAAGACTTCTGTAGATTTTAAGAAGAAGAAAAATATAAGGAAGAATCAGTATAGCAGGAAGCCAGTGCATCACTTATTCCTTAATCCATTCATACATTCTGTAATGCTCCTTTTGCATTCCAAGAGCTTCATAAGTTTGTTGCGCTCCCGAATTATTTGTTTCCACATAAAGCCGGAGACCTGCTACGCCCTCTTTTTCAGCTTCATTTTTGATATTCATATACATCGTTCTGAAAATACCTGTTCTACGCCAATCCGGTAATACATAAACAGACTGGAACCACCATACATTACTATTTCGCCAGTCGCTCCATTCGTATGTTATCAGCAGTGATGCAACAATCTTACCATTCTCTTCGGCCACCCAGTATTGACCATGGGTAGTATCATGGAATACTGCATTTACCCCTTTTTTAATAATTTCGGGTATTAACGTCATGTGTTCTGTTTCCCATGCCATTTTTTGCTGAAAATCAATGATTACAGTAGCGTCTTCAGGTGTAGCTTTTCGAATTGTTATCATGTTAACTAAATGGTATTTAATAAGTTATAATAATATCCCTTTCTCCCAGTCTCCCAGTCACCCAGTCACCCCGTCTTCCTTTCACCCAGTCTTCCTTTTCCCCGTCATATCTTCTTTTAAACCCATCCCCCGACCCCTTTCCCTTAAAAAATAAGGGAAG
>ERZ1739051.85-NODE-86-length-10458-cov-10.114294_pt1 | contig 10458 bp, 10 predicted proteins | sample MGYA00581757_ERZ1739051 | MGnify/ENA primary metagenome ERZ1739051 (study PRJEB42929, sample SAMN08275523) | rhizosphere metagenome | isolation source: Rhizospheric soil replicate 3 | host: Colobanthus quitensis | place: Antarctica: Devils point, Livingston Island...
CCGGTGGGGGCCGCAGGGCGGCGCGTCGGTTGGAGCGGGAGGCGGTTGTGCGGAGCGGAGCCGCCACCCCTGATTCGGTCGGCCAAGGGGGGGACGGCATCTCCACCGCGCTCCTAGTGACGGCGTTGGCACCCGCGGTCGTCAGCAGCGCGCGGCGGCTGCGCCTGACCCGCCCGGGCGGCAAGCTCGACCCACCGCTGACACTGGTCCTGGACGAGGCCGCCAACGTCGCACCGCTGCCCGACCTACCGATGCTGATGTCCGACGGCGGCGGACGGGGCATGTCGACGTGGGCCTTCGTCCAGTCCTTCGCCCAGCTGCGGGCACGGTGGGGTCGCGACGGCGCCGACTCGATCTGGGGCGCCAGCTCGATCAAGCTGCTCCTGGGCGGGTGCACCGAGGCCGACGATCTGGAGCGGATCTCCCGGGTGGTCGGCGACCGCCGAGTCCGGCGCCAATCCCACACCAGCCCAGGCGGGCTCGTTGGCCGCGCACAGGTTTCGACGTCCACGTCCATCGAGCGAGAGCGGATCCTGCCCGTCGAAGCGCTCGCCCGGATACCGGTGGGCAAGGCACTGCTGCTGTATCGCGCGGTGCCCGCCGCGCTGATCGCCCTGCCCGCCTGGTGGGAACGCAAGGACGCCGGCGTTTTCAAGGAGAGCCAAGCGCAGGCGCTGCGGGTGAGCGGGAGGACGCCATGATCGACCAGCCTTTGCTTGTCCCCGATGGCTCCGACGTCAGTGCGGAGCTGACGGTGGAGCCACTGGACCCGATCATGCTGGCCGAGGTGCTTGAGGCCCTGGCCGGGCGACTGGAGTCCCTCGAAGGGCTGGTCGAGGCCATGGCGAATCAGCTGGTGGTGGCTCCTGCCGATGGCCCGTGGGCATGGCGCCACCTCGGACCCTCGCAAACGCGGGCCCTGTTCACAGAGCTTCGGAACTGGGTCGACTGGCTCATCACCAGGTACGAACTGCGCGGCGAGGCCGAGACCATCCCACCCTGCTGGTTCCTTCACCCGGTGGCCGTCGAGGAGCTCACCGCTTTGATGGTGGCCTGGAATGCCGCCTACTCCCAGAAGGAGACCGCACCCTCAGATGCGCTGGCCAGCTGGCACGACCGCTGGTTGTGGCCCACCCTTGCCCGACTCAACGTCCAGCTGCGGGTTTGGGCCAAGTGCACCGGCGGCAACCACGCCCCCTCACGCCCGGCGCCACCGGTCACCGACGAGGCATCGTTCACCTCGTTCCTAGCCGAACCCGAGCCCAGAACCGACTCGACTCGCCAGCAAGAACCCGACCGAGCGCTGAACAGAACTGCCGTGGAGGCGGTGCTGTTGTCCAGCGAGGCGGTGGCGCTGCTGCCGAACGACCCGTGGTCGCCGATCCGGTACTCCGGCCGCTGGTACGGGGTTCCCGACGGGACCCAGGACAAGTTGTGGCGACCCGTCGACGACGAGCGAGGCGCCCAACTGGAACTCATGGCCTCCCGGCTCACCCTCGCCGGCCGCCCAGGTGGTCGTTCACCGTGATCAGAATGGAGTTCGTCGAGAAGGCGCTCATCGGCTCGCTACTGAACGACTCGACCCGACGCGATGAGGTGCCGTGGGTCCGCGTCGAGGACTTCACCAACCCGCTGTGCAGAGCCCTGTGGTGTCACCTCGAGTCAGGCAACCCACCAACGTGTCGCCCGCTTGTCGACCTTGTCGAAATGTCGCAGGTCCTCGGCCGGGGGTCCGAGCTCCACCCGCGCCTCCGATCTCCCGCAGACCTAGCCACGCTGCAAGTCCAGGCGCCCGAAAAGCCGGCGGTTGTCGAGTACGGACGGATCCTCGTGGAAGCCACCATCCGCCGTGAAGTGGCCACGATGGGGCTTCGACTCGAATCCCTGACCAGGGGCGAACCCGAGCTGATCATCGACGGCGTCGCGAGCGCGCTGGCATCTCTTGAAGGACTCGATCAGCGCTGGCAAGTCAGCCTGGACCGGCGGAAGGAGGTCGACCCCGATCTCACCGCAGCATCGCTGCCCCTGTGCGCTGCCGGGGCTCCACTGCCGGCAAACCATGACGGTGGAACCTCCGCAGTCGGCACCGACATGGACCAGCAGTTGGCCGCCAGGGCCGTCATCGGGGCTGCGATTCATGACTGGCCTCCCGGAGCCCGAGCCCAAGTTCTGGAGAACGTCCGCCGAAGCGACTTCACCGACGCACGAGCCTCAGCCACCTGGCAGGCGGTGAAATACCTTGCGGAGCACGACACGCCCATTGACGAGATCACCGTGGCGTGGCAAACCTGGCGAGCGCGCAGCCGGTCTGGTGACGGACTCACGGTCCCCGAGCTGCGTGAAACGCGCGGCGCCGCGCTTCTTCACGAGATGGGAGCCGCCACGCTGGCGAAGTCGACGCTCATTCGCGTGGCGTCTCTCGCGCGGGCCGCGACAGCGCGGTGCACGGATGACCTCTCCGTAGACGTCGCAACCGTCATCGACTCCCTTGCGACCCATCACCTCGCAGTTGCCGCGACAGCACAGCGACTGACGAGCGAACACTTCCCGGACGACTCGTTGGCTGCGGTCAAGGATCGACTCCTTGCCCAGGCAAGGCGATCAAAGAACCCCGCCACCACCAGCGCGATACCCCAACCACTGACCAACTCCCCCAGCGCTATCAGCCGGGCGAGCATTTCATCGTAGAGATTGCCGCATGCGCCCCATCCGCCCGCTCTTCCTTCCGCAATGGACTTTGGTTAACAACAGAAATCCACTGGACGTGGCCGTATTCCGAGCGGTCGTCAGGTCGGCTTCCCCTGCTTGTTCCGCTGGTAGGGGCCGGCGCACGGTGTCCTGCAAGCCGATCGACCAGCGGACAGGCGATAGCGCTACGAGCGGCCCGGACCCAGATCGGCGGGGCGAAGAACGGATCTCGGGTCTCGACGCGACAAGGCAGAGGCGCCCAACATCCGCTCTACCATCGGCGCGTAGTCCACAGTGCGCCACCGAGCAGGGGTCAGCCGGACGACTCGACTGACCGTGCCTTGGATCGCTTGGAGGTCTAGGTCGCCGATCTCGGCTCCGAGGTAGCGATGAGCTAGGGACCGCTCGAGTTCACGATCGGTCTCGCCCACGACAGCTGGCCCCTCCACCGTTACGTACTTGTAGGGCATCGCCTCGTTTTGGACACAGAGACTGGCCTGTCCGGTTGCCTGCACGAGCTTGATTTTCTCGCTCTCGGCCTCGAAAGAGAACACGACGTCTCCGCCCGGCTCATAGCGGTACCAGACCGGCACCGCCAACGACGCCTCACCGTCTCTCGCCACACTGATCACGCCAACGTGCGGATCCTGCAAGAAAGATTCGCGGTCGGCCTTTGACATGGTCAGTTCGCCCATGGCGACATGCCTACACCCTGAATCGCTGATGGGATAGGGCCCGCCCCGAGTTTTCGTCGGCGCGGGGCAGTCCCATCTGGCGAACCTCTTCTGGCCGGCCGATCGGGCCTGATCCGTCGCTGCCGAGATCGACTTCGACTCCACCTTGGTCCCCGGTACCGCCGCGCTCATCGACCCGCTCCTCCACGACCCACGCTCGATGCCTGGCCCCCCAACCCCGACCACTCCCTCGCGTTCGACGCGGACGACATCGACCCCGTCCCGTAGATGGCTCGCTATCGGCTTACGGCGCTGCGCTGACGTTTGGTGGAGGTGGTTCGCCCAGCAGGAGTGTGAAGTAGCCGGCTGGATCGACTCGCAGTGAGCTCTTGAGACCGGGCAGGTAGTGGTCGCGCAGGATTGTTGCCATCACTTCGCGTCGGCTGCGTACGCCGGTCTTGTCGAAGATGGACTTTAGGTGGTCTTGCAATGTGTTCGGGGAGATCCATAGCTCGGCGGTGATCTGGGCGGTAGAGCGGCCGGTGCAGAGCAGGCCGGTCACGGCGCGTTCGCGTTCGGTCAGGCCGTAGGCCTGCATGATGACGGCGGCTACCTCGGTCGGTGTCGCGGGCTCGATGATGACGGCGATCTGCTCACCGTCGCGGTCCGGGCTACTGAGCCGTGAGGCGTGCAGCACGATCCATTGGCCGGCTCGTGTGCGGACCCGCAGCCGCGGCACGAGGGAAGACACTGCTGATTGCTCGTTGGCGTTAGGGCCGCGTAGCAGTGCGGCGGCAGTACGGACCTCCGCGGGGACAGATGATTTGCTCGATGATGGTGGGTGTAGTTCAGCGAACCATGCTTGAGCTGCCGGCGTTACCGCGATCAGCTCACCGGATTGGTCGAGCACGACCAGCCCGGGGGCATCCGGCGTCGAGCGGGTGACGGCCGGCATCAGGAGCCCCGCACGCAGGCCTTCGGCCAGATGCGCCGTGAGCCGCTTAATGAACGCGACCTCCCAGTCAGAGAAGGCGTGGCCGATCTCACGGTGCAGGCACATCAGCCCCCAGCAGGTGTTACCCGTGCGCAGCACGGCCCGAAGTTCGTCGCCGAGCCCGAGCGGTTCGAGCAGGTCGCGATAGCGGGCGCTAGCTTGCAAGTCGCCTCCAGTGGCGCGCGAGAGTGTGCGCACGCCGGCGGCGTCCTGGGCCAGCTCGGTCCACTGGTTGACGTCGCGTCCATGGAACTCGTTGTTGATGAAGTCAGCGATGGTGTGGTCGGGGATGCCTTCGCGGAAGGCCTGGGTGAACAGCAATGTCGACGGGTCGCTGGTGGCCCACCAAAGCGCGTCGACGGGTAGCACTCGCCGCAATCGGGCCAGCACCTCGATCTTGAGCTGGTCCGGCGGGTAACCCCGATGGCATACCTCAACGATGGATGCCGTGACGTCCTGCACTGCAGATCCACTGGCCATCGCGGGCCCCTGTCCGTCGGCCCTTACTCTACAACCGGGTCACGACCTCGTAGCGGCCTCGCGACACCAGCTCGACGCCCGTGGCCGCGACCGTAGAAGCCCGGCTGGCCTCCGCAAACTGATCGCTGCCCAACGCAGCTTCCTCGTTGTCCCACAGTGTCAGCGTCAGCGCGGTATTGCCGGCCCGGTCGAGGAAGAAGAACGCGCCGGCCACGCCCGGCTGACCCTGCACGTTCGGCGCAACCTTGTCGGTGACACGGTCGGCCCACTTCTGCAAAGCCTCCGGCGAACCGGCCCACGTAGACGTCCTAGCGAACATGATGACCTCCGTTGATTCGAGTTCAGATACCTCAAAGCATCAGCCGCCCCACCACGTCGCGCCATCCCAGAACTCTGGGACGGCCGCCGGACCGCGGTTTGGCGTTCACGCTTCCTGTGCAGCCTGCTTCCTGACACGCGTCCGGTTGCCGATCGGCGATCGGAGAGCAGTCTTGCTCCTCTTTCGCCTCCCGACTGCTGAGGTGATGGCAGGCGTGGGCGCCGCAGACTGACGCGGCCACCGACACTCCGAGTGGCATACATTCAGATCATGGTTGAGTTGGTCGCGCCGATGCTGCGTCTGCACTCCTCGTGGCTCGATGCTCATGCCGAGTGGGGTCCTGGTCTTCACGAAGATGGGCTCGGCCTCTGGCAGTCTGACGACGTTGTCTCACCAGGGGGATTTTCAGCATGGGTGTCTCGCTTGATTTCGGCGTCTGATCCGCGCACCGCGAACGACCCCACCGCTGCACGCTGCATCTATCGTTGGATAGTCGACGGCGACGAAGTGCTCGGGGGCATTGCACTGCGCCATGGCGACAGCGACTTCATCAGATGGGCTGGACATGTCGGCTACGGCATCCGGCCGTCGGCACGACGTCGCGGGCTCGCGACGTGGGCGCTCGGCAACATCCTCAATGACGCCCGGCTACTGGGTTTGAATCGCGTGCTGCTCGTCTGCGATGCGGACAACAATGCCTCTGCAACCACGATCGAACGCAACGGCGGATTGTTCGAGAGCATCCAAGAAACCGAGCACGGTCCAGCGCGTCGCTACTGGCTTGCTACCCCATAGCGGACCGTACCGCTGGCGACAGAGTCGATCGACTGCGCGAAGTGCGTCCGAGCCCGGTCAACGATCCCTCACCGGACAACGACGCACACCCAACGAGGCTATGGGCGGATCCTGCCCCAGCACGAATCCAATGCCCCTTGTGGCCTGTCTTGATGGTGCCCGGCAGACCGTTCGGCTACTGAGCGCAGACGACCCGACCGTCTGTCAACGCCCGGCGAGATCGTCCAGGGCGGCGAGGAATGTCTGGTGGCCGTCAAGGAACTCCGAGCCTGGCTGTGCACTCTGCACCAGCGTGTCACCGGCGATACGTAGTGTCTTTGTATGCGTACTGTCCTTGAACCGACAACGCCTTTAGGGTCGTGCGCCGCCTGAACGCCGAACAGCCCCGCATTGACCTCGGAACCGAGCACCCCCTCGCCGCGGTCGCTACGATCACGCTCAAGCCCACAGGTGAAGCCGAAATCGTCGGGGTCGATGGGCGCATCTTTCGCTACCACGCGCCGAGCATGCCGGGTGAGTGGGCCGTCGCATCGACTGTGTTCGACGTGGCGACCTCGACCCTGAGGTTGGTGCTGCACGACGACACTGAGTTTGTCACCGAGATTGGGACCACAATGTCCTTCGTGGATCGCCCAGTCGTCTACTTGGATCAGAACCACTGGATCGACCTAGCGCGCGTCCGGGTCAACTCGCCCAAGATCAGCGGGAACCGCAAGTTTGCCTGCGAACGGCTCATCGAGCTTGCCCGCAACCGCGAAATCATCCTGCCTCTCTCAGGCGCCCACATGGTTGAGACAGCGAAAATGGGCGGGCAGCAACGCACCGATCTGGCGCGCACCATGATCGAGCTATCGCGCGGCTGGCAGATGCGGAGCCCCCTGCGCGTCCGCGAGCACGAGCTGAAGCGGATGTTGGAGCCGGGCAGCCCGACAACGTCTCGCTGGCCCGACATTGACGTCTTTACTTTGCTGCCGAACGCCATTTGGGCCGATCGCTTCGGCACCGCTCTCCCCCGTCTCGACGATCTTCCCGACGATCTTCCCGACGAGCTGCGCGGGCTGACGCAGCGGATCACGTGGGCGGTCGCCCTCACCGAACTTCTCCTCGAGACGGACTCCGACTTCTCGTCGGAGGGATACAGAATCGCTACCGCCTGGGCGAAGTCATTCCACGACTTGGCCCAGCACATGCGGTCCAATCCCAAAGCGAAGGCGTACGCCCGGGACCTCAGCCGGACACGCTTCATAACCGACATGCCGACGGACATCGGGCGGGCCGCCTCAGACAACGGCATAAGTCCAGAACAGTTCCGGACGTGGCTGGCGGAGGACGCCGAAACGACCTTGGCTGCAGCCCAGGCACTGGGACGGATCCGAGAGGTCATCCACCTGCGGCTGAGCAACGCTGACGACAAGTGGGAGGCAAACGACCTCAACGATCTGCTCTACCTGGCCACCGCTGGTGCCTACGCCGACGTCCTGGTCGGCGAGAAGAAGACTTGCAGCTACCTGCTTCGCGCTGGGGGCGCCGTCAGCCCAGGCGGTGCGGTGTTCCACCGCATGATTGATGCCCTGCCCGCGATCGAGTCACTGATCGCGCAGGCGTAGACCACGACTCGCGGTTGCTTCTCAAGCCTGGAACTGCCGACGGGGGCGCATGCTCGCTCAAGCAAGATCGAGCGCTTGGTCGGTTAGATCCGGTAGTTCTGCCATGCATGGTCGGATCGTCAGCGACTCTGCTGCACCAAAGCCTCAAGAGCCCGGACCTTGCGCTTCTCCCAGTCAAAGGGATCCTTCATGTCAGAGGGACCCGATGAAATCACGTAATGGATCTGCCCCCTACGAAGGTATGTGGCCTGTCGGATCACCGACAAACGCCAAGAACCGACGACCCAGATCTGTCAGGGGCGATTGGTAGAGGCCTTGCTCGGTCATCATCCCGCCCAACTGTCCTGCCATGAGACCAGCGCCGTTGAGGTCACTAGCGAGCAGCGTGTTCCAGTCAGGCTTGCCAGCGAAGTCCGGCACTGCGTCAAGAAGCGCAATGCGGGCACCGCTGGAAATGTTGGGCCGGGGTATCCCCTCCCTTTCGAAGAAAGCTGCCGGATCACGCCAGAACGTCAGCATGCGCAGGTGGGCCGCAGAGAACTGATCGATGAGCCGGAGGAAGCGGAGCTGTTCGTCAGCGGAAGGCGCGCCCGGCCCGATCGAGTTGATGATGCCGTTCCGCAGCGCATCGAGTTTCTCGCGTTGATGCGTGCCCTGCGCTGCACGAGTCGCGTGGACAACGGCGTCAACGAACACAGGATCGTCGGCGAGTTGATCGAAGTCCAGGCCTTCCTCTCGATCCTGAAGCTCTTGGATCGCGGAGGCCACGTCGTCGTACCACTGTTGCATGCGGTTGTTGAAGGCGTAGCCGACTGCGTAGGTGAAGGCAGCCGCGATAGCGCTCCCCACGAGCGGGATCATGCCGGCGCCGCCTTCGATCGTCTTCTCTGTCACCTCGCGTGCGGTGCTCTTCTTAGGCGGCGTCTGCATGAGGGGATCAAAGCATGCGGCGCCGACACTGCCGCGCATGTCTGCTCCCACAGCGGACACCGGGTCTCGGTGCCAAGATCCTGGAACCGCTAGGGCCGCCTCGGTCCAGAGTCCGCGGCGCTGGCGCAACGTCCGCACATCGGCTATAGAAAGTCCGGTAGTTCCCCACCGTTCCTGTAGCGGAAGGATGACCGGACTCATCGAAAACCAAGTCTCGATGTCCGTAGGACGCCGGTCACCTAGCGGACAGGTCCTTCCAAATCCTGGTCCATCAGCGTTTCACCAGGACGCCGCTGCGAGCCCACTGAACGATCGTGACCGCCGTATGGATCACGGCCTCGGCTTCATGCTGGGTCGGCTTCCGTCTCGGCGTTCCATCCTGGTGTCGATCAGGGTTGGGCCACATCAGTCGCAGCATCGCCTCCAGGGTCTGTACCCCCCCAATCCCGTCCGGGTTGTCCAGCGCCAGCTTCCATGAGTGCGGTGCGGATTTCAGCTGGCCGGCAACGCTGCCAAGCGTCGCCTTGTCCTTCTTCGGACAGACGATTGGGATCAGAACTGCCTCGACGGCTTTGATGGCGTGGTCCCAGGCGTCAGATGAGTCGGGATGCCGCCCAAAGACCTTCTCCCAGGCGTGCGCCAACTCTTCGCTAGCCACGTCATTCGGGCTGACTGCGGTCTTAAGTTGTTCTGAGGCAGTTGGGTCAGTGCGTCTGACAAGCGAGTAGCCATCGGCTGCCGTGTCCCAAACCGATCGACCGACAGTCAACCGCAGGCTCAACTCCTCTACACCGGCTCCACCGAGTGTTCCGCGGAAGTGCAATAAGCAGTCGACGACATCGAGGCAAAGGTCTTGGTCCCGAACGCAGCTGTCGAGCACCGCCTGGAGAACTCCGTAGTCCTCGGCCCCCGGCCTGATAGCGATCTCGTTCATCGTGGCGACATGGCGGAGCATGTTGGCGTTGGCGACGCCCTCGTATCGCCCGTTAGGGAACAAATCAGCGATCCAGCTGACGATGGGGTCGGTGAGATGCGGTGGGATGCCCTCGTGGAGACCGCCCTGGGGCTTCCTGCCGTCGCGCCTCGACAACCGCTGCCACGCCATCTGTCGTCCCCTTAAACGCGCCGTCTTCAGCATTTCGGATCTGCCCAAACATATAGCGAGCAGACGGACCTTGACCGGCACCGGAACCGGAGCCATCGCACGGTCACTCGAACCTATCGCCCAAGAAATCTGTGATCCTGATCAAGAAACGTCTGGGGTTCAGGACCGGCGAACGACGATGTAGACGTCTGGTCTAGTGGCTCAGTCGTTGCCGTAGTCGTCCGGATCATAGAAGTCACGTACCGGTCTTCGAAGCTCTCGGTCTCGGTGCGCGTGTCTCCCACATGCCGCAAGCCGAACGGTCAGCGGACCTATCGGAGCCAAACATCGGTGCCCGGACGACCATCCCTCACAGGACTGAAAGAGCCACTGCGAGGCTCGACCTGAGCGGCGCAGTCGCCGAAGTGAGCGACACCGCCCCCGCACCGCACCCGACGAGCGGTAGCGCCGAGTACACCTAGGCTGCACGGCTTGGAGTGGCCCCTGTTCGACCTGAGCCTGAGCATCGGAGACGTCGCGCTGCGCCCGGTGACCGACGCCGACCTGCCGGCGATCGCTGCGATGTTCCCCGACGACGACGAGCAGGATCCGCGCTGGGAGCACTTCGCCGGCCTGTCGGCCCAGCGGAACCGTCACCGGCTCCTCGTGCAGCGGACCTGGCACCACCGCGGGAGCTGGTCGCCGTCGTCCTGGTGCCTGGACCTGGCAGTCGAGGTGTCGGGCGAGCTCGTGGGGCTGCAGGCGATGGAGGCCGACGACTTCGCGAAGCTCCGCACCGTCGGCTCGGGCTCGTGGTTGGCGGTCCACGCGCGGGGCCGCGGCACCGCCGTGACGGTGGTTTGATGTTGCGGGCGTCGCGGCCCTAT
>ERZ1739051.88-NODE-89-length-10393-cov-12.369801_pt1 | contig 10393 bp, 7 predicted proteins | sample MGYA00581757_ERZ1739051 | MGnify/ENA primary metagenome ERZ1739051 (study PRJEB42929, sample SAMN08275523) | rhizosphere metagenome | isolation source: Rhizospheric soil replicate 3 | host: Colobanthus quitensis | place: Antarctica: Devils point, Livingston Island...
GAGCGGGGTGGCGCCGAACGCGGACGCACCGAGCGTGATGCCGCGCTGACCCTGGTCCGGCACGAGATTGGGGCGCTGGGTGACGATCTGCGCGCTCTGACTGACTCGGTCCATCGCGACGAGGTGGCGCGCACCCAGCAGCGTCTGCGCATCGAGGCGTTGCAGGCCAAGGCGATCGAGGAGCTGGGTATCGACCCCGAGGTGCTGGTCGAGGAGTTCGGCCCGCATCAGATGGTTCCGGTGATCGCCCACCGCGATCGGGACTCGGCCGACTCTGACTCTGCTGGCTCTGACTCTGCGGGCTCCGACGACGGTGGCTCGGATGGAGGCGACCATGCCGATGCCAACCCGGGCGAAAAGCCGGACAGTCTTCCCTACGTTCGCGAAGTTCAGGCCAAACGGCTTCGGTCAGCCGAGCGCAAGCTCTCCGCCCTGGGCCGGGTCAACCCCCTCGCCCTGGAGGAGTATGCCGCGCTCGAGGAACGCCACAAGTTCCTGACCGAGCAGCTCGAGGACCTCAAGAACTCCAAGCGCGACCTGATGGACATCGTTCACGAGGTCGACGAGCGCGTCGAGAAGGTCTTCACGGAGGCGTACTACGACACCGCAGCCGAGTTCGAGGGTGTGTTCGGCCGGTTGTTCCCCGGAGGCGAAGGTCAGCTGATCCTCACCGATCCCGACAACATGCTGACCACTGGTATCGAGGTGGAGGCCAGGCCGCCTGGCAAGAGGGTCAAACGGCTCTCGTTGCTCTCCGGTGGCGAGCGCTCACTGGTGGCGGTGGCGTTGTTGGTCGCCATCTTCAAGGCGCGGCCCAGCCCGTTCTACATCATGGACGAGGTCGAGGCGGCACTGGACGACGTCAACCTTGGCCGGTTGCTCACCTTGTTCGAGGAGCTGCGTGACTCAAGCCAGCTGATCGTCATCACCCACCAGAAGCGCACGATGGAGATCGCCGATGCGCTGTATGGCGTCACCATGGCCGGCGACGGTGTCACCACGGTTGTCTCGCAACGGATCAGGGACGTCCAGAACGCCTGAGGTCGGCAACAAGGGTGGGTGCTGCAGGTGCCTGCCAGAGAAAGCTGATCGGGCAGCTGGATGTGATCCACGTCACACTGGCCGGAGCGTCGTTCGTTATTCACAGGGTCATGGCGCACGCTGGACAGATGGTTGCCCTGGTATTCGGAATGCTGTTGTGCGTCGTTCTCGCCGTTGCAGTGGTGGGCGTGGTCGCCATTCCGGCGCGGCGTCAGGGACGAGACCTGCTCACACCCAAGGGCGAAGAGGTCGTGGCCATGGTGCGCGAGAAGACCGGTTCGGCCGTGGAGACCGCGATTGAGAAGACCGGCGAGGCGATGGGCGCCGCGCGCGACAAGGTCGCTGACGTCACCTCGCCCAAGGACGACTGAGGTTCTTTCGGAATCAGGCTGAGCACGGCCAGCCGATGAATGTCATCGGCTGGCCGGCGGGCAGCTATCGGGGCCGTAACGCCTCGACCTGACTGCGTGCATGGTCGCCAACCCCGACGGGGTCGCACGGTGGCACCGCAGGTCCGGGGCGACTCACGGGCTGGGCGTGCCGAAGACCTCCAGCTCGCTCATGTCCATGAAGTCGCAACCCGAGAAACCTCCGATGGCGCACTGATCAGCGAAGACACCCGGAACCTGGGGGTTGACCATTGTGAACCGGACGAACGTGACGGCCGACGTGGTGCCGGCAGCCGGAGTCAGCGGGTTGAGCACGTGCCGGTTGGCTGCGACGAAGCTGCCGGAGTTGGCCACCTTCCAGGTCGTGGTCGGGAGGACGGTGGCCGTGGTCGTTTCGACCGTGTAGTCCTTGGTGGAGGCGCTGCCGGCGTCACCGCAGGTGTTGCCCGGGTCGATCCCGATGGTGCTGACGTTCACCGCTTGCGGGAGCTTGACCACGACGAACTTCGGAAGGATCGAGAAATCCTTCGCACCACCGACGTGATCTGCCGAGGTGCTGCCCCAGCCGTTCCCGAGCGACTGGTCGATCGCTGCGGCAGGACCGCAGCCGAAATCGGTGAAGTCCGGGCCGTTGAACGCCGCGATACTGGCGCCGCCGCCGCTGGCCGCCCAGTCACGACGGAGAGCGTAGTCGCGCGTGGTGGTGGCTGCCCTGACGGTCACCGTGTCGACAGCGGTGTCGAAGCCCGGTTTGACCGCCGAGACGTCGTGGTAGGTGCCGAAGAAGATGGCCGGAATCGTGTACCTGCCTGCGGCGTCAGTCGTGCTGGCGAGGTACTCGGTGAAGCCCGGAGCCGAGGCGTGGCCACCGAACCCGACTACCGCACCCTGCAGGGCCGCATTCGTGGCGTCGTCGGTCACTGTGCCGGTCACTGAGCCCTTCGGGGATGTGGGTGACGGCGGCATCGAGAAGTCCTCGAACGGGGTGCTGTCATCGCCGTTGAGGGCAGAGGCGAAGTAGCCCATGCCACGGTTGGCGAAGGTCGCCCAGATCGCGGCGTTGCGCCTGCCGCCCTGGACCGCGTCGGCCTGAAGAACCGCGTTGCGCATGTCCAGGTAGGACGGGTTCGCCGGAGACAGCTCCATCGCGCGGGTGACGAGCGACTGGGCCGCGCTGGAACCGATTTTGGTGCGAAGGTCCCACAGGGTCTCGCCCCAGATCTCACCGTCGGCGTGGACTTCAGGCCCGCCACTGATCTTGCCGAAGTCTCCATAGGTGAAGCCGCCCGACTTGCCCGGCAAGCCCGGGCACTTGGCCGAGGTGCTGCCGACCGCGCAGTCCATCGGCTGGGTGCGGATCAGGTCGTTGCCAGCTCCGACGTAGTCACCGACCCGCAGGTCGCCGTCGGCCTTGGTGTCGCGCACGAAGCCTTCAGCCGCCAGGAAGTCCATGGCATACCAGTCGCTCCATGCCTCACCCATCGAGCCGGCCTGGACGTTGCCGAGGGTGGAGTTGCCGTTGGCGTCGACGACCAGGCGGTTGGACAGACCGTGGGTGTACTCGTGGTAGACGACGTCCGCCTCGTCGCCACCGTTGGAAGCGATGAACGGGTCCTGCGTCGCGCTAGCACCGGGCTGGTGAAACAGGAACATCTGCATGGTCGGCGACTGCCCGTCAGGAGGTGTGCCCATGTTGGCGTTGTCGATGTGATTGCCGTCGGGCAGCCCGTTGGCCGTGTTGGCACCGTCCAGCGGCTGGGCATCGAGCGCGTCGACGCCCTCGAAGTTGCCGGCCGCCGGGGTGAAGCCGATCGGCTTCTTCGCCAGATGGTCATGGAACTTGTTGACGTAGTAGAAGACCTGCGTGGCGTCCTGGTTGGCGTTTGTGCGCCAGGAGTTCGCCACGTTCGGGTTCCACGAGCACGGGAACGCCGTGGTGCAGTTCATGCCCGGGATCGTCGAGGCGAAGGAGGTAAAGGGGAAGTCGAAGTGGCCTCGCGAGCTCGGCCGGATCTCCTCGCTTGTCGAGGCGGCGTTGTCGTCGTTGATGTCGATGAACACGTGGGCGTTGTTTCCTTGCAGGACCGAGGAGTTGGTGGGCAGCCACGTCTTCGGCAGGGCCACCCGGCGGGCCGAGCCGCCGAGGGGTGCGCCTGGATAGTTCTCCCAGACGACCGCCGAGTCGTTGTTGGCGAGGCTGTCGCGGTAGAGCACCCGGCCCGAGGACGCGTCGACAACGCTGCTGTACAACGCTTTGGAGGCCGCAACCTGGGTCTGCCACGTCAGAAGCGTGCCGCCGAGAGTCTTGAACCACACAAGGGAGGCCCGGTCACCGTTGGCGAAGTGTGTCTCCGACCGCGGCCCGGGAAGTACTTTGGCGCTCTGGGCGCTGGCCTTGCCGCCCGCGTCCTTCACCGCAGCGTTGCGCGCGGCTGAGGCACTCACCACCGCGTTGCTCCCCGGCAGGCCGGTCAGCGTCGTCAGCGGCGAACCGGTGAAGCTGACGAGCTGGCCGTTCTTGGCAACGTTTGCCTTCAAGCCGTTGCCGAACACCGGAATCCCGCCGACGATCTGCACGAACGAGAGGTGGTGGGACCCGTCGACGTCCACGTAGTCCTGACGCAGGGCCAGCCCGGTCAGGGCTGAGTCGTCAAGTCCGAACACCGCCTGGTTGGCGCGCACGTAGGACATCGCGATCACGCTCGGCTTGGCAGTGGATGCGCCGGTCAGGAAGCCGTCAGCACGGGCGATCTGTCGCGGCGACCCGGTCAACGGGTCGATCGTGACCAGACCCTGAACGCCAAGGGAGCTCTTCAGCGCCGAGACAGCAGTTTTGGGCTTGGCCGCGTTCTGGGCAGCGCGTGACAGCAGGAGCTCACCTGCGCGACCATCGCGGCGCGAGTCGAAGTGCTCACGGTGCACGCTGTCGCCATCGCGGTTCACGGCGTCCCCACCCGACTTGTTCGGTGTAGCCCCCGGTGCGGCTGCGGCCCCGGTTTGGGCCATCGCCGCAATGAGGGTGAGTGTGGCCACGCCTGCGAGGGCGGCCAGCTTGTGATTTCGTGGCATGTTCAGGGCCTCCAAAGGAGTGCGGACGCGTCGATTCCGCTGCTTCGCTAAGGTAAGCCAAAGTCTGCCAAATGTACGAAAAGTTGGCGAAATCTATACCAAATGCACAAATGGTCGTACGTTGCGGCCTGCGCTCGCGTCTACGCCGTGTTCGGCGGCGGAGGCCCGGCGGCGCCGACATCGTTGGGCGAGCTACGAATCTGCGAGAATCGCCAACTGTGACCCAAGCCCAGGAAATCCTTGCCGTCGCGGCAGTCATCGCTCTCGCTGGGATCGCCCTGCTGGTCGGGCTGGTCCGTGTGCGTGCCAACGGCGCCAAGACCAAGAGCTTTCCGCCTCAGACGCCTTCGTCAAGGGCGGGCAGTGCCTCTGAGTCGGATTCGGACTCAGAGTCCGATGCCGGGGAGTCTGCGGCTGACGCCCCTGGCGGCGTTGGCGTCGACACCCTCGATGTCGGTGACGTTGAGGCGACCGTTCCCGCAATCTCGATCGAGCATCCTGAGTCGGCAACCGGTCGCCTTCAACGTCTTCGGGCCAGGTTGGCTCGCTCCAACACCGCACTGGGCAAAGGGCTCCTCACCCTCTTGTCGAGTGGGGGACTGGACGAGCAGTCCTGGGATGACGTCGAGGAAACACTGCTCGGCTCGGATCTGGGCGTCGAGGCGACGATGGAGCTGGTGGACTCGTTGCGCACTCGGGTCAAGGTCGAGGGGGCGCGTGATGAGGAGACGGTCCGCGGATGGCTGCGTCAGGATCTGCTCCGGCTCGTGGACCCCTCGATGGATCGCTCGATCGCCTCATCAAGGGTCGAGGGCCGTCCAGCCGTGGTGATGGTGGTCGGAGTCAACGGGACAGGCAAGACCACGACGGTAGGCAAGCTGGCTCGCGTCCTGGTGGCCGAGGACAAAGACGTCGTGCTGGGTGCCGCTGACACCTTCCGCGCGGCCGCGGCCGACCAGCTGCAGACGTGGGGTGAGCGTGTCGGCGTGCCCACCATCCGCTCCGACCGGGAAGGCGCAGATCCTGCTGCCGTTGCCTTCGACGCGGTGAGGGCTGGTGTCGAGATGGAGGCCGATGTGGTGGTGATCGACACGGCTGGCCGTCTGCACAACAAGGTCGGCCTGATGGATGAGCTGGCCAAGGTCAAACGGGTGGTGGAGAAGCAGAGCCCGATCGATGAGGTTCTGCTGGTGCTCGATGCGACGACGGGGCAGAACGGTCTGCGCCAGGCCGAGGTCTTCGCCGAGGTCGTCAACGTCACCGGCATCGTCCTGACAAAGCTCGACGGGACGGCCAAAGGCGGCATCGTCGTGGCCGTTCAGCGCAAGCTCGGCGTCCCCGTCAAGCTGGTCGGTCTCGGCGAAGGCCCCGACGACCTGGCGCCGTTCGACCCAGAGGCCTTCGTCGACGCCCTCATCTCCTGAGCCGTGATCTGCTAGACCGGGTGTAAGAGATGCAGGGCGAGGAGGTCCTTCACGGCGGCAATACCAATGTCGTTGTGCGGGTTGGCGACACGGTGCGTCGCCATACGGGTCACTGGACACCGGCCGTTCACGCACTGCTGGCCCACCTGGAGTCGGTCGGGTTTACCGATGCTCCGGCCGTGCTGGGCATCGACGACCAGGGTCGCGAGGTGCTGTCCTACGTCATCGGTGAGGTCGGCCTGCTCGATCCCTGCAACCCCCTTCCTCCCTGGTTCCGCACGACCGAGGCCTGTATCGCGATCGGAGACTGGCTGCGGAGGTTCCATGACGCACAACGTGGGTTCACCCCGGACCCGTCCCTGCCGTGGCGCATGTATGCCGGTCGTGCCCTGCATGCTGGTGAGGTGGTGGTCCACCACGATGCGGCGCCGTACAACACGATCCGGCGACCCGACGGCGGCCTGACCGTCATCGACTGGGACTTCTGCGCTCCCGGTGACCCGATCGAGGATCTGGCATTCTCGGCCTGGCAGTGGGTTCCCCTGTGGGCCGACAAGGCGGCCGTGGCTGTCGGGTACGGCGGAGCAGTGTCGGTGCCAGAGTCCGCGAGGAGACTGGCGGCGCTGGCTGACGGATACGACGCCTCCGCAGACCAGCGCTCGCGGTTGCTCGACGCGTGCGTCGATCAGATGACCAAGCACGCCAACGACCTCGAGGCGATGGGGTTCACTGACCCCGCCTTCGCCCGACTGGTCGACCTCGGCGTCGCAAGCAACGCACGTCTGGATGCCGCGTGGGTCCGCGCCAATGAGGCCGCGCTCAGCGCTGAGGTTCGTGGGGGTGCTTGAGCGAGAGTTTCATGGCGAGACAGTCATTGACACCCACTCGACGCCTGCCGCGATTGTCTGCGCTCGGGTGAGCTCCCTGGTGTCGAGGGTGGCGAAGGTATGCGGAGGTGGGACGGTTGATTGCCGAAGCTGGGCATCAAGTGCCGCGTGGAGATCAAGATCGATCGACGGAGCACCGACCGAGCGATCACAGATACGTCGACGAACCGTTTCCTCGTCGCTGACGAGTGCCAAGAAATGCAGAGTCGCCGACGGAATAGGCAGCGACATCACCTGCGACGGCAGACAGACGCAGGCGTACGCCGGGACAAGCCCGTTGTCTCCCGACGTCACGTTCGAGGTGCGCCACGATGCCGCGTGGGTCCGCGCCAATGAGGCCGCGCTCAGCGCTGAGATTCGCGGGGTTGCTTGAGCGCCCAGCGAATGACCCCGGTCGCAGCGCCTCCGACCGGCAGCGCGATGGCCCGCTCGGACAGCGGCAGGTATGGAAGGGCCAAGGGTTGGCGGGCCCAGAGCGGAAGTAGGGCGACGGCGGCACCTGCGAGAGCGCCGTATCCCGGTCGGGCGCTCAACGGCAACGGCGGGTGGAGGAGCAGGAACCGCGCCGCGTCCCGTGCCGCAGCGGTGCCCTCGAGCTCAATTCGGTAGGAGTCGATCGCGGCGTCCAGCCCGGCCACGGTCGTCGGAGGATCGATAACGCCGAGTCTTGCTGCTACGACACAAGACTGAGCCACGTACTGGTCAGCCTCGGCGGGCGTGAGGGGACTGACGGCATACCGCTGGTGGGTCCGCAGGAAGCTGTCCGCCTCGGCGACGTGCACCCACTTCAGCAGGTGTGGGTCACTGGCAGCGTAGGGACGCCCGTCGGGTGCCTTGCCGCGAACACGCGCGTGGATGCCGCGGACCTTGGCGATGATTGCCTCGGCGTCCTCGATGGTGCCAAAGGTGGTGGTCGCCAGGAAGGTGCTCGTGCGTTGCAGCCGACCCCACGGATCGCCCTGGTAGCCCGAGTGTCCGGCGACGCCCGCCATGGCGAGCGGGTGAAGCGACTGGAGAAGCAGTGCACGGATGCCGGCAACGAACATCGACGCGTCGGCCTGCACCCGCCAGATCGGATCCGACTGGGTGAACCAGCGTTCGCCCGGCTTGTCCCAGATCACCGCGGCCTTCGCGGCGTTGTCCTCGCCGGCAACCCGGTCGCGCAGTGCGACGGCGATGCTGCGGCGCACCCTGTCGTGAAGGGGACGGGCAGCGTCGACCAGTCGGGCAGTGGTCAAGCTCATCCATCAATTATGCGCAGGCGGTCTGATGATCGCGCTCGCGTGAGTTACCTGATGCTTACCCAGGCACGGCATTTCTAACACGGACGTAACAAACGGCGGCAAGATCGGTAACCGTCCCCGGTCACAGTCTTTTCATGACTATTGACACCGGCGATACCGCCTGGGTTCTCGCAAGTGCCGCTCTCGTGCTGCTGATGACACCGGGCCTAGCCCTTTTCTACGGCGGCATGGTCAGGGCCAAGAGTGCCCTGAACATGATGATGATGAGCTTCGGAGCGATGGCGACGATCGGAGTCACCTGGGTGCTCTGGGGCTACAGCGAGTCGTTCGGAAACTCGTGGCACGGGCTGATAGGCAACCCGTTCCAGCACTTCGGGCTGGGCAACCTCCTCAGCGGCGATGCCGCCATTTTCGGCTATAAGGCGGCCGCTGACGGAGTTCCGGCTCACGGCGGTATCCCCGCACTGGCCTTCGTGGCCTTCCAGGCGGTGTTCGCGATCATCACGGTGGCGCTGATCAGCGGGGCGATCGCCGACCGCGCCAAGTACTCGACCTGGCTGGTCTTCACCGTTATCTGGGCGACTGTCGTCTACTTCCCGGTAGCGAACTGGGTCTTCGCCTTCGACGGCTACGCGGCACAGAAGGGCGGCTGGATCGCCAATCAGCTCAAGACGATTGACTTCGCCGGTGGGACGGCGGTTCACATCAACGCGGGCGCCGCTGCCCTGGTCCTGGCCCTCATCCTCGGCAAACGCGTTGGCTTCGCCAAGGACCCGATGCGACCGCACAACCTGACCTTGGTCATGCTCGGAGCCGCACTGCTGTGGTTCGGCTGGTTCGGGTTCAACGCAGGATCGGCGCTGGGTGCCAACAACACCGCCGCGGTGACCTGGGTCAACACCATGGCAGCAACTGCCGCGGCGTGTCTCGGGTGGCTGGCCACGGAGCGGATCCGTAACGGTCACGCGACCTCGCTGGGTGCCGCGTCGGGCATCGTGGCCGGTCTGGTGGCGATCACCCCGGCCTGCTCGGCGATCACGCCGCTGGGCGCCGTGGCCATCGGCCTCATCGCGGGAGTCCTGTGTGCACTCGCGATAAGCCTGAAGTACCGCTTTGGGTACGACGACAGCCTCGACGTCGTGGGCGTCCACCTGGTCGGCGGCATCACCGGCACTCTCGCCATCGGATTCTTTGCCTCTGCCTCCGCTCCGGCCGGCGTGGACGGGCTCTTCTATGGCGGAGGCCTTGACCAGCTGTGGCGTCAGGCGGTCGGCGCGGGCGCGGTGCTGGTCTACTCCTTCGTGCTCACCGGTCTGATCGGACTCGCGCTGCACAAGACGCTGGGCTTCCGCGTCGAGCGTGACGCTGAGGTGTCGGGCATCGACATCGAGGAGCACGCTGAGACGTCGTACGATCTCGGCTCACTTGGCAGTGGCGGCCTTATCCACGCGGGAGCCTCGATGTTCGGTTCGCATGATACGAATTCGACCACTACGAGCCCAACCGCTACAACGGCTACGCCCAACCGGCAGGGAGCAACATCATGAGACTGGTCACCGCGGTCATCAAGCCCTTCAAGCTCGACGAGGTCAAGGAGGCCCTTGAGGCCTTCGGCATCACCGGTATGACGGTCAGCGAGGCGAGCGGGTACGGGCGCCAGCGCGGTCACAGCGAGGTGTACCGGGGCGCCGAGTACACCGTCGACTTCGTCCCCAAGGTGCGGGTGGAGGTCGTGGTCGACGACACCGATTCCGCTGCGGTGGTGATGGTCATCCTCAAGGCCGCCCAGACCGGGCGGATCGGCGACGGCAAGATCTGGACCGTTGCTGTCGAGGACGTGGCCCGGGTACGCACCGGGGAACACGGCCTGGACGCGTTGTAGGAGGCGGTTTTCTCACACAGACGCTTGTTCACAGAGGCTTCACGGAGGCGGTATCTCATGGCCAAGACGAGCGAGACGCAGAACGTGGACCACAGGGTGGACCTCAACCAGCAACGCCTGGACCTCGCCGACACCCGGGGCTTCACGGCCCCTGGTGCCGGCGAGGTGCGCCGCGCTGCGATCGCGGATCTGAGCCGCAGCTGGATCCGCGGGGTGTGGAGCGCGGCGACCAATGGAGCCCGATCCGATGGGGTCGCCCTGGCCAGCGTCGGCAGCCTGGCCCGCGGTGACTCAGGTCCGCTCAGCGACTTCGACCTGGTTCTGCTGCACGACGGACGCTCGATGTCGGGAAAGGAGGTCACCGCCCTGGCTGACCGCATCCGGGAGCCGATCTGGGACTTCGGGGCCAAGCCCGGCCACAACGTCCGGCCGGCCGGGCAGTGCCGTGCGGTTGCCC
>ERZ1739051.89-NODE-90-length-10325-cov-8.207205_pt1 | contig 10325 bp, 11 predicted proteins | sample MGYA00581757_ERZ1739051 | MGnify/ENA primary metagenome ERZ1739051 (study PRJEB42929, sample SAMN08275523) | rhizosphere metagenome | isolation source: Rhizospheric soil replicate 3 | host: Colobanthus quitensis | place: Antarctica: Devils point, Livingston Island...
GCGAGGGCACCAACGAGATCCAGCGCAACGTGATCGTCCGGCAGCTCGTCAAACGTGGAACGGTGGCGCCCTGACATGACCGCATTGAAGTCACCACAAGCCCTCGGCCCGGCGTCCGTGGCTCGAACCATGTTGTTCGTGCCAGGCATCCGGCCTGAGCGCTTCGCCAAAGCCGCTGTGACCGCGGCGGATCTGGTCATACTCGATCTCGAGGACGCCGTGCCGGAGGAGAGCAAGGCGTCCGCGCGCGACGCGGTGACCCGCTGGCTCTCCACGGGCGGGCGGGCCGCGGTCCGCGTGAATGGCACCAAAAGCGTTCACTACCAACAGGATGTGAGCGCTTTGGTTGGGCTACCCGGGCTGTTAGCAGTGGTCGTTCCGATGGCTGACGACCCGGCCACAGTGGCCGCCATGCATCAACAATTGGGCAAGGACGTGGAGATCCTCGCGCTGATCGAGACTGCCCTGGGCCTCATGCGAGCAGTCGAGCTCGCGTCCACTCCCGGTGTGAACCGTCTCGCGTTCGGTCACCTCGACTTCGCGGCGGACATCGACTCCTCTATCGACGACGAGGCCTTGCTGATGGCGCGCTCGTCCCTCGTGATCGCCTCTCGAGCCTTGGGATTGCCGGGCCCAGTCGACGGGGTGACCACCGCCCTGGACGATCCGGCGGTATCCGGCGCGGATGCCGCGCGGGCTCGCCGGCTCGGATTCGCCGGTAAGCTCTGCATCCACCCCACGCAGGTGGAGGCCGTCAATGCGGCCTTCAGCCCGAGCGGGGAGGAGATCGCCTGGGCGAAGGGCATCGTCGAGGTGTCCGCCGCCGGGGGCGCGGTGCGCGTCAACGGTCACATGGTCGACGCACCCGTCATCCTCAAGGCTCGAGCCATCCTCGTCCGAGCAAAGGAGAGAGCATGAGCGAGCACGCCCAGAAAGTGGTGAGGACAGAACTGATCACCCCGGAGCCGTCGGAGGCCTTGGCGAACATGCTCGGCGCCGACATCCCCAGCAAAGAGCTGCCCACACTGTGGCACTGGATCCACCTGTTGGACAAGCGTCCCCACGCCGACCTTGGTCCTGACGGGCACCCCACCTTCGGTATTCCGGCGCCGCCCGGACCGGGCCGGAAGCGGATGTTCGCCGGTGGCCGGGTCAGCACGCACACGCCGCTGGCCTTCGGCAAGGCTGCCACCCGAACGACGTGGGTCGCCGAGACCAAGGAGAAGGACGGCAGCACCGGACCGCTCACCTTCGTGACGGTCCGCAACGAGTACACCCAGGATGGTCGGATATGCATCGTCGACGACAGTGACATCGTCTACCGCACAGCCGGATCCAGTCTCGCCACCCGAGCCGGTACCCTCCAGGACGAGTCGGCGCCGCCGCCTCGCGAGCCGGCTTTGACGCTCACTGCCGATGAAGCGATGCTGTTTCGATTTTCTGCCCTGACCTACAACGCCCACCGCATCCACTACGACCATAACTGGGTGCGCGCGGAGGGCTACGGCGACCTAGTCGTGCACGGGCCGCTGCAGGCCTTGATGATGGGCGAGCTGATTCGTCGCTGCGGCGACGGTCTCGTCGGCAAGCGGTTCGCCTACCGGCTCGTGTCTCCGATGATCGGCCCACAGACCTTCACCGTGATGGCCGGGCAGGTCGGCGTGAACGCCGGCGTCGAGGTCCATGACGTGCACGACGCCGTGACGGCCGTCGGCACCGTCAGTCCGATCCACCCGATGCAAGAAACAATGTAGCTGCGATTTCCTCGACGACTCGATCGCGGCCATGCGTGAGACGACACCAACGGTAGGGACGAACTGGTGGACCCAGACTTCGAACTCATGACACCAGGTAGTCGGCCGCTTGGCGGCCACGGTGACCGCCGTAGTGGTTCGGCGGTGCCTCATGGCGGACTACGTGAAGCGTGAGTTCGCAAAGCGTGTGTGATGCCGTCCGGGACCGTCCTTTCGACGGACGGTCGCGGACGACCGCGAGCGGTGGCGGTGGGATTTGAACCCACGAACGGGTTACCCCGTTACACGCTTTCGAGTTCTGCGAACCAGGGTTCAGCCACGGTCGTCGGCGTCCGCCGCGTGCTCAACCAGGCTGTCCGTGGCGGTCGCCGAACTCGCGCGGACGACGACGAATGAGACAAGAACTGAGACAAGGTTCCGTTGCGGCGTCGAGAGCCAGAATCACCGAACTATCCAGTTCCCCTCAGCTCGACGTAGCCGCCTTCACGTCGCGCGTTTCCCCTGAGGCCGCGTCCTGGGGTGCGAACTGTGATGCGTGTCCGGTCCGCACGAAACAGGTCGCAGGAGAACTCGAATGGTACGTCATTCTCGTCGAATGTTGTTCTCGTGATTGACAATAGCGGGGTCTCAGGTTCCACGGATAGTAGCCCGGCCTCGTCGTCGGTCGCGTTCACCACTTCGATGAGTTCCTCGGCATCGGCCGGTAGCGTGGAGAACTCCTTCGCGAACAAGTCGTACATGGATCCGCCGAGCGGCATCTCTAGCAGTCCTGGAAAACGGTCGGCCGGGAACTGTCCATGATCCAAGGAGATGGGTGTCCCATCGGCCAGCCGGATCCTGCGGATGACAATAACGAGTGCGTCGGGCTCCAAGCGCAGGGCCGTGCGGGTCGTCTGGTCGGCCACGGCCATCTGTGTGGACAGGATGCGGGTTCCTGCGACGTAGCCTTGCCGGGCAAGGTAGGCGGGCACGCCCACGACGCGGCTGAGGTCACGGTCCACCTTGGCGTGGCTGATAAAGGTGCCACCGGCACGCCCCGGCACGCGACGGACAAGGCCTGCCTCCTGCAGGGCAGCTAGCACCTGGCGGAGCGTGGCCCGGTTGACGTCGTACTTCTCTGCCAGCTCTCGTTCACTGCCAAAACGGGCTCCGGGCAGCAGCGCTCCGGACCCGATGTCGGAGAGCACCTTGCGACGCAACTTCTCCGCAACTGAGTGTTCAACTGCCATCACGGCCTCCTAGGACAGGTGCGGCGTCCGAACGATTCGGTCCGACCTATTATTAGCATCGGCCGAACCCTACCGCCGTGGCACGAGACAAAAGACAAACTCGCGATCACATTTCCTGAAGGGCCATCAGGGACTCGGGGAGGACTTGGCCGCCGTCGACGACCAGCGACTGTCCCGTGATGTAGCCGGCCTCGTCGGTGGCGAAGAAGAGGGCGGTATTGCCGATGTCCTCGACCTCTCCCAGTCTGCCCTGCGGAACAGACGCGGCCATCTGGTCGAGGTAGCTCTGGCCCATGCTGTCGAGACCCTCAGTCTTGATGTTGCCCGGGAGAACTGCGTTGATGGTGATCCGCTTCGGGGCGAGCTCCATTGCCGCTGTGCGGATGAACCCGAGCTGGGCGGCCTTGCTGGCGCCGTAGTGCGCCCAGCCGGGGAAACCCGTCATGGGCCCGGTGATGGACGAGGTGACGACGATTCGTCCGTGCCCCGAGGCCTCCAGCGCGGGAATGCACGCCTGGACGGCGAACACGGTGCCTTTGAAGTTCGTGGCCATGACTGCCTCAAGGTCCTCGGGTGTCATGTCGGTCAGCCTCGCCGAGGGGAAGATTCCGGCGTTCGCACACAGCACGTCAATGCCACCGTTGCGCTCGACCGCGACACGTGCCATGTCGTCGCAAGCAGCGCGGTCACTGACTTCGGCCTGATGCGTGGATATGCGGCCACCAAGCCCAGACAGTGAGCGTGCGGCCGCATCGAGACCGGCCTGGCCACGTCCGACGATCAGGACATTGGCTCCAGCCTTGGCAAAGATGGACGCGATTCCTCTGCCGATGCCCTTGCTACCGCCGGTGACGATGACCGAGCGACCAGCGATTGATGTGAACATGGAACACCTCACTGAAGAGAGCCAGAAGCCTGAACGGCTCAGCTGAGCGACTTACCACCGGATGCGACGTAACGTTCAGCCAGGACACACGACGCGGACGTGTAGCCCGGGCCCTTGACCTGGCATTCCCGCGAGTGGGAATGCGAGCCCATCCACGCGACCAGAAGGAGTCGTCGCAACATGACGAAAGTCGCGAGCATGTCTTCGTCTTCTGCCGACAAGGGGGCGATCGACCGGTATCCCCGGAGCCACGCGGCCCGCCATTGCGGCAGCCGAGGGTCCTCCTCGATGAACGACACCGCCGTCCCGAAGTCGTACATGTACCAGGAGAAGCCGCAGTCGTCGAAGTCAATGACTGTGGTCTTTTCCCCGTCGACGAGAAGGTTGGCGAGCCGCAGGTCAGCGTGTGCGAGGCCGAACCGATCCGGTCCGTCGCCGTACTCGGCAAGTCGCTGACGGATCAGGTCGGCTGCCGAGCCGAGGATCGGGGTTTCATCGGGGCCGACACCGATGCCGTCCTGCCACCGACCCCATCGCGGTGTGACTCCCAACGTGTGCTCCCAGTCCCAGGCGAACCGGGTGAAACCGTCAGGTCGTGTCCATGTCTGTGAGTGCTGGTGCATGAGGGCGGTGATCCGGCCGAGCGTCTCGAAGCTGCCGAGGTCCAGGGCGATCTCGTCGGGCTCCAACCCGCTGACGACCTCGAACAGGACCGCGTAGCGCTGCACGCCGTTCACGGTGGCCGTCACCACTCGTCTGCCGTTCGGCGCCGGTATGACGACTGGGGTCGAGACCTCTGACTGCTCTCGCAACGCGGTCAGCCAGTCGAGTTCGGAGTGGATGGACTGGGGCGGGTGGTAGTCCTCACGGTGCACCCGCAGGATGCCGTTTCGCCCAGTGCCGGGGTCGTCGACGAGGTACGTCGCGTTCTCGGACAGGTTGATCATGCGGGACTGCAACTGGTCGGAGAAGCCGTATTGTTTCAGGGCGACGGCTGCAACCTGATCGTCGCCGCGTGCGGTCTCCTCGTCCCGAGTCCGGCTCATCTCCGCTCCCCGGTCAGTGCTCACGACCCTCAACCTCGCTCAAGACCTTGGTGATCCGGTCACGTGCCGTCACGACGTCCTCGAGTCGACCACTGAGGTAGAGGCGGCCGGCGGCCCCGATCATCTGGACGTCGATCAGCGTCACGCCCGGAGCGGCGCGTTCCGCCTCGTTCGCCGCGACCGCTGCGAAGAGCGCGGGGGTCATCTCATAGACCAGAAGCGTCTCCCCTGGCATCACCATGGATCCCTGGCGGTTCCGGTTCAAGATCACCGCATGCTGATCAGTGATGTTCTCGATGATGTCGTGGTAGAGGACATGTGGTCGCAGCTGGTCGCTGGCGACCGCCCCGATCCCTTCCAGGATGGCCTTCCCGGCCTGTTCCACGTCTGTCAGCTCCCGGGCGTGGATCTCCAGGACTCCGAACTGTCGCTCGACGAACAGGATGCCCGCTTCGACGGTCGGTACGGACTTCAACGCCAGGTCGATCACCCGCTCAATGGCGAGGGCGGGTGCGACTTCGATGATCAGGGCGTGGTCTTTCTCGAACGGTGGGTAGCCGCGCGCCCTGGTCGGGGTCCCCATGTAGGCCGCGAACTGCTGCTGCAGGTCCTGAACGAGCAGGTAGACCCGCAGGTCGGTGCGCGGAATGTTTTCGCTGGCCAACTGGGCCACCTCCGGTGAGTGGGACTTGCGGTCGATCCGGGCCGGGTTTATTTGTCTGCGACGTTGAAGTGCGCGCCCAAATCGGGGTGCGGGCGCGGGATGACGTAGACGCTGACGAGCTCGCCAACCTGCGCGGCGGTCTCCGCCCCGGCCTCGGTGGCGGCCTTGACTGCTCCGACCTCGCCGGAGATGACGACCGCAACGAGCCCGTCGCCGACCTCCTGACGGTCGGTGATGGTCACGTTCGCGGCCTTGACCATGGCGTCGGCGGCCGCCAGGGCGGCGACGAAGCCCTTGGTCTCGATCATGCCGATAGCACTGATTGCCATTACTGCTCCTTCTGGTTGTGCTCGGGCGTTGTGCGCGAGGCGTCAGGGTCGGGCCTTGCCCGAAGGGGGGCGGTTTTCGTGGTGCGGGTCGAGCGCGGTGTGTTCGCGGCCGGGACCGGGTCGATCGAGCCGATCACCAGGGCGTCCACGGGAGGTGGCGGCCCGGGGAACCAGGCTGCGGCGACCGATCCCTGGGCCACGAGCACCCGCTCTCCGATTCCGGTACCGAGCACGTCGAACGCGATCAACTTGGTCTTCGAGTCCTCCGACTCGATCTCAAGGAAGGCCCCGCTGGGCAGCCCCTTGATCCGCCGGGTCGACCAGACGTTCCCGGTCACGACACCTCGTAGCATCAGTGCTCCTTCTCAACGTGGACGCCCAGTGATCGCGCCTTGTCGCGCGCCAAAGGTGTCAGAACTGCTCCGCGTGCCAGCAGCAGGCGCTCGCCGGCGTCAGCCGCAGCCATGACGCATCGCTCGGTGACTGCCCCACGCTCGATCCGTCGAACGTGGGCGGGCGGTGCGGCGGGCGCGTGGCCCGGCGCAAGTGTGAACCGGTACCGTCCGGCCCTGAGGTCCTGCCGGTTTTTGGGGTTCTCGAACAGCTCCAGCAGATGCCGGGCGAACGCGTCGAGATCCCCGTCGCTGCCGATCCGGATGCTCTCGACACGCCCCGTGCCTGGCACGGTCCGGGGAAGTGCCGGGCCGGCCGCCGTTGGATCGAGGGTCGCGGCAGTGGGCACCGCCGTGCGAGCCGGCCTGACAGGAGAAGCGGAGGCTGGCAGGTCCGACAGCGCCTGCCGGACCGAGGTCGTGACGATGTCGGCCACAGCCTCTCGGACCGTGACGGCGATCAACGCCCGCAGCTCGTCGCCGCCGAGTTCGGTCATGCCAGGCTCCGCAGTACCTGTTCCGCGGCGGCCGCGGCCTGCCGGACGTCTGCTTCCTTACCCGCGAGATAGACGCGGCCGGTCGCGCCGATCATGCGGTAGTCGACGACCTTGATGTCTGCCGCCTTCTCCGCCTCGTTGGTGGCAAGGATCGCGTAGGAGGCCGGCTGGACCTCGAGCACGAACAGCGAATCCCCGGGAAGCGCCATCGAGCCGACCTTGTTGCGGTTGATCAGGAACGCGTGCTGGTGGTCGATGCTCGAGATGATCTTGCTGGCCAGGATGGTCGGCTTGATCGCCTGGTCGCGGGTCACACCCAGGTCATCGAGCACGGCGTCGGCGGCCGCCTTCACCGCACCGGTCTTTCCGTGGAACTCCAGGTAGCCGAACTGTCTCTCGACTACCAGGACGCCGGCTTGGACCTCGGCGTGCTTGAGCGCCACATCCGTGAGTGGTTCGATGTCGAGACCGGGTGCGACCTCGATGATCTGTGCGGCCATGCTCGCTCGGGGCAGGGAACCCTTGATCCAGGTCCCCAGGTAGCACATCGTCTGCGGCTGCAAACGGTCTATGAAGATGAAGGAGCGTAGCTCTGCCACTGGTCAGCCCTTGATGAGTTGGGAGAATTCTTCGACAACGAGCCGTCGGATCTCGGCCCGGAACTGCTCGTCGCTGCCATGTCCGCTGCCGCCCATGCCGTGCACAACGCGCTCGGCAATGCGGTCTTCGGCGTTGATACCGTTCACGTTCGGCCTGTCCACGTGGCCGGTGGAGCTGGCGTCGTTGGACGCCACCGGGTACGCCGGGACGGCGGTGGTGTGCTCCCGCCAGGGGGTGAGTCCGGAGAAGTCGGCCATCGGGAAACTCGGATCGGAGTTGTACGCGATTCGCGCCCAGTTCAGCAGGTGTTTGGGTTCCAGGTTCTCCCCGACCGAGCTGCGGCCGACGAACCCGGTCCCGATGGTCATGGACGGCGCGAGGTTGGTGCCCAGTCCCGAACCTCCGAGGCTGTTGCCGACGTTCACTGCCACCCGGAGCACGGGCACCTGGGCGGTGAACTCCATGATCGTCTGCGGATCGCCTGAATGGATGGCTGCTGAGTGACCGGCACCGGCGATGCGCACGACCGCACGCGCGGTCTCGATGCCACGACGGGCGTCGGGCACCCGGATCATCCCGAGAACTGGGGAGAGCTTCTCGTGAGTCAACGGCTCCTCGGGTACGGCGACGTCGAACGGTGCCACCAGCACCCTGGTGCGAGGTCCGGCGCGAAGACCAGCCCCTTTGGCTATCAGTGCGGCGTCCTTGCCCACCACGTCGACGTTGAGCCGCCCGTAGGGGAACATGTAGTCGCGCAGGAGTGCCGCGCCGGCCGCGTCGAGAACATACGCCCCGCAGCGTTCCATCTCCCGAATGAGCTTGTCGGCGATGGAGTCTTCGACGATGAGCACCGACTCGTTCGTGCACAGGGTCGAGTTGTCGAAGGCCTTGCTGTCAACGATCAGCTTCGCCGCGACCTTGGCGTCCGCCGTCGCGTCCACGAAGACCGGGACGTTGCCGGGGCCGACCCCGATGGCCGGGTTTCCCGAACTGTAGGCGGATCGGACGACCGCGGTTCCACCGGTGGCGAGGATGACGTTGGTCCTGGGGTCGGACATCAAGGCATCGATGAGGGGTACGGACGGGTCGGTCACGCACTGGATGATGCCGTCCGGGGCGCCGGCCAGGACCGCCGCCTCACCGAGCACGCGTGCCGCGTCGGCGCATGACTCCTTAGCCATAGGGTGCGGGCTGATGACGACCGCGTTCCGGGTCATCAGGCTCAGCAGGATCTTGAAGTAGACCGTTGAGACGGGGTTGGTCGAGGGCGTGAGGGCGAACACGACGCCGGCAGGGCGAGGGACCTCGACGATCTTGCGTGCGACATCCACCCGTGGGGTGACGAAGTCCTGGTCCCGGTACTGCTCAAGGATGCCGCGGGAGCAGGCCTGGTTCTTGATCACCTTGTGGTCCACCACACCGAACCCGGTCTCCTTGACCGCCCACTCGGCGTACTCACGCGACTTTCCGTACGCCGCTTCAGCGACCGCTGTAACGATACGCATCACGTGCTCGCGGTCGTAGGTTGCGAACGAGGCTGCCGCCCAAGTCGCACGTTCGAGCATGTGCCCGGCTTGCGCGACCGAGACGTCGATGCTCTGTTCGGTCATCAGCTGGCCCTTCGTCCGAGCTTGTGGACCGCGGACTCGGCGCGGGCGATGCCCAGCGCGGTGCGGTCGAGAAGCTCCTCGCACAACGCTGGGGTCATCAAGATCCCTGGTTTGTACTGCAGCACCCGTGGGTCGAGAGTTGAGAAGATCGCCCAGACCCCCAGGTTGTAGAGCTCGCGCATGACGTACTTGGCGCCCTCGGGGTGGTTGAACTCCAGCCCCAGCACCACGCCGTGCTGGCGGATCCCGATGAACCAGTCGGGGTGGTTGGCCTGGATCTGACGAATCCCCGTTCCGACGAAGTCGGAAATGTAGTGCACCATCGAGCGGACCTCAGGGCGACGGGTGATCTCCAGCGTCTTGAGCGCCGCAATGCATCCAAGCTCTGCGCCGCCGAAGGTGGAGATGTGGCCGAAGCCGTCCTCCTTGAGCCAGGCCCCGGCGCGTTCGCTCAGCAGGACGGCTGCGATCGGGTAGACGCCGCCGGAAAGGCCCTTGCCTGTCACCATGATGTCCGGTTGGATGCCGTGCTTGGTGATCGCCCACAGTTCGCCGGTGCGCATCAGCCCGGTCTGGACCTCGTCGGCGATGTACAGCGCGTCATACCTCTCGCAGAGCTTCTTGACACCTTCGAGGTAGCCGGGGTCCGGCAGCGGGAACCCGTAGGTCGCCGGGATGGTCTCCATGATCACCGCAGCGACGTCTCGCCCTTTCAGCACATGCTCCATCGCATCAAGATCGTTGAACGGCACGTGCGGGAAGTCCTCGGGCTGGTCGGACAGGAACAACTTGGAGAAGCGGTCGTCTCCCGCCGCCAGGGCCAGGCCGGTGTGGCCGTGGTACGCCTTGTTGATCGAGACGATCTTGCGCTTTTGCGTGGCGTGCCTGGCGCTCTTCAGCGCGATGTCGATCGCCTCTCCCCCGCCCGTGGCATACGCCACCTTGGTAAGTGACGTCGGCGCGCTCTCGACCAGCGCCTGAGCCAGCGCGGTGCGCGCCAGCGACGGAAAATGGTGGTTGCCGATGTCGAACTGGCCCATCGCGGTCTTCAACGCCGCCATCACTTCGGGGTTGCGGTGTCCCAAGTTGTAGGTGCCCCCGTTGAGGCGCACGTCGATGAGCCGCCGGCCGTCCAGGTCCCACATCAGGGAACCTTCACGCCGGTCCATGTCAAGGCCGACCCCGGCGTCCACCCAGCCATGGGCCTTGTCCTGGTTCACGTACTCGCGGGACTTGGCAACACCCCCCTCCTGCGCGTCCCAACCGCACCAGTCCTCAGCGTTCACCCGTGACCATGCCCCGTTCGCGCCCACTCTCC
>ERZ1739051.90-NODE-91-length-10291-cov-7.592810_pt1 | contig 10291 bp, 10 predicted proteins | sample MGYA00581757_ERZ1739051 | MGnify/ENA primary metagenome ERZ1739051 (study PRJEB42929, sample SAMN08275523) | rhizosphere metagenome | isolation source: Rhizospheric soil replicate 3 | host: Colobanthus quitensis | place: Antarctica: Devils point, Livingston Island...
AAGCAAGGACTAACAGTCCGTAGGAGAACATCGCGATCGTTACGTGTAGCAACAACAGTATACTGTGCATGGGCGGGGCCAGCGGGATGGCGGGACTCTGAAAGAACACACCCGCAACGCGGGTGATGAGGAACGCTGTAGGAACCACCAGAGCGACGGCCGCACGGAGCGGGTAAAAGCGCTGGGCGATCAAAAAGAACAGGACGATGCCCCAGCCGAACAGCGACAGCGACTCGTAGGTGTTTGACATGGGCGCGTGGCCTGACGTACCCCAACGCAACGCCAGCGCAAACGTATGCGCGACAAGGCCCATCGTCAAAAGGATCGTGCCGAGCTGGGCCGCTTTCTCATTCCTTGAAATCAGATACCAGATAAATATGCCGCTGCAGACCAGATACGAAATAACCGCGACGATAAACAGTATCTCCTCATACCTTGTCAACAGGTCATGCGAAAAAATATTACCCATATGCCTTGTCCTCCTGTCCCATTTTCACTCTCAGCTCCGATGTGAGTCGTTCGAAATCTCTTTGAAAAGTTACTTTCGCCCTGTTGGTGCGGCCTCCCACCAGCAGCTCACCCGAGTCGCCGACTTTCAGCCAGATGCGTCGGTGCGGAAAATACAACGAGAAGCATATCCCGCCCATCATAAGGAAGAATCCCAGATATATCAGCGATTTTCCCGGACCCTGATTCACCTGGAGAACACTGACGACTCCCCTGTCCGACTGGTAATAGCTGGCCTGATGAAAATTCACTTTAAGCGAAGCGAGCAAAGTCGACACCGGGTTGTATGTCGATATCCTCAAGGGGCCGTTGACTGTAATGACCTTCCGTTCCAGAGATTGCCCGTCGGCAAAAACCTCGAGGTCCGTGGAATATTCCGTAGGCATCGAACCGGTGTTCCTGCCTTCCTCCATCACGTCCGTATATTTTATCTGAAAATCATAGTTGGTGGCCTTGAGATTGGTGCCTCGGACATCGACCGTCTGGCCCTCCCTGATTTCAACCGTCTCGTCAAAACCGAACACCGCGCCCAGCATGGCGCCGATGCCGATAAGCAGGAAACTTAAGTGAAATGCTATGGACGCGAGCCCGGAATAGCGGCCTTTCTCTGCCATGACCGATCCGGTCTGTCCCGGGCGGATCCTGTAACGCATGCCTGAAAGCGTTTCCCGGGCGATCGCCATGCCCTTTTCACCGGCGGGGGCGGGGTGGGGGGGGGGGGGCGGGTTGATAACAAACTTTGCCTTGACGTAAAGGAGGGGGTGGAGGGTGAGCCGGGAAGTGGGTGGAAATCGTTTGAATATACAGAAGCCAAGATTAAAAGCCAATAAATAGAGGATGGCCAGAAACCAGCGCGATTGATAAACGTTAAAAAGGCCCAGGGTCCGGTAGACATCATAAAGCGGGTTCTTGACCCAGCCACTCTCCAGAACCGTTTCCCCCTGCGGCAGCCAGGTACCGATGATGGAGAGGATGGCGATCACGAAAAGCATCGTTAGGGCGAGCTTCATGGAAGTCAGGAAGTGGCCCACGCGTTTCCCGGCAAGGCCCATGACTGACAGGATCACGGAGATGTCCAGGCCCGCCAGGATCCAGCGCATGTCGAAACCGCTCTGGTTACGGTAATAATAAATTGAGAGGGTGACGTCCACCAGCGCCAGCGTCACTACCAGAATAAGGTAGAAAATAAGATCCGGGACGCTCCTCCCGGAAAGGGACTCTGAGGTTTTTGATCCCTTTATCGCAGCTGCTTTTCCCGCGCTCAAACCGTTCTCCTGTAGTCGTTGGCTTTAATTACGGTCAAGTCCCAATTCTGCTGTAAATTAGCTTTCCGATAGTCTGGCTTTTCCTAACCGAACTTGACCAGCTTGCGGGCTTGTTTTTCTTCCCGCGCCTCTTTCCATTCGAAATATTCCGTCATGTCGAAGTAGCGCTTACCCTTGAACCACACCTCATGCTGCTCTGCCAGGAGTGCTCCGATCAGCCGCTGGGCTGAGGCCTCGTTCGGGAAGATGCGGATCACCTTCTCCCTTCGGCGAACCTCCGCGTTTAGGCGCTTTCGCGGTCGGCTGGTTCACGACTGTGGCCACCGTGGCCGCAATACCCTGTGACCGGGCTATGGCTTCAATTTGGTGAGGCCCGACTTGAATTTGACAACCAAATCAGGATCGATCTTGGGAAGGTCATCAGAGATCTGCCAGACCTGTACCCGTCCATTTTCGCGGTCGGCGATGTACATGCGCCCACTGGGAGTCACAGAAACGCCCTCAGGGAAATCGAACTGGGCGTCGGCAGTCCCGCGGTCACCGAATTCGGAAATCAGCTTGCCGTTGGAATCTATCACCAGGATCTTGTGGGAAAAAGTATCGGTCACGAAGATATTCCCGTCCTGTGCCACAAAAATAGCGCGCGGCAGCCCGATCAGGCTGGTATTGGGAGCATCGGGTGGTGCGCCCAGCAGCCATCTGACTTCACCGGTGGGAGTGAGCGCCACAACCCTGCGGTTACCTGTGTCAGCTACATAGATATTGCCGTTATTCGGGTCGGTCGCAATCCCATTGGCAAAATCGAATTGCCCAACCTGATCTCCCTTGGTGCCCCAGTGCTGCTGGAAATTGCCTTCGGAATCGAAGACATAGATGCCGTCCTTGCTGGTAACATAAATGTTGTCTCTATAAACAGCCGCATCGTACGGTGCCCAGCCCAGCTCCGGGTTGAGCGGCATCGCCTTGGGATCACGTGGGATGTTGAATAGGAAAACCCCGTCCTTGGTAAAGGCACGCACGCCGCGCCAGTTGTAGTCGCAGACGTAGATCCTGTTCCTATCATTATCGACCCCGATTCCGAAGGGCGATTGAAAAACGATCTGCTCTCCATTGTCATCTTTCGCGTCGATCGAGCCCAGCTTTATGGCATTGTTGTCATAGCGCAGGACCTCGCCCATACCGGTGTTACTGATCCAGAGGTGGTCGTCATCGGAGGCTACCCCTAACGGCTTCTCCAAGCCGTAAATCGAGGTCACGAAGGAAAATGAGCCTGAGGTGAGTATCTCGCGCTGACCTTTCCTGGTCAGAAGTAAACCAATCAAAGCCAGGATGATTATCAGGATTATCAGAATTATCAACCTACGTTTATTACTTTGCAATTTGCACCGCCTGTAGTAGCTTCATTACATACATGGATAACAGTTAAAGAGACAGGATTTGATCAGGACACGCGAGCGAGCGCTTGCTTGAGGCCGGGATCCCGGGAGAACTGAGACGCGTATTTGTATTCCTTTTTGGCTCCCTCCAAATCCCCTTCTTTTTCGTCGATCTGTCCCAGCAGATAGTGAAAGTTCCACTTGGTATCATCAGAGACGATAGCCTGATTTACGTAATCCCTCGCCGCTCTCAGGTCGCCGCGCTCGAAATAAATTTCCGCAAGCTGGTAAGCAGGCAGGAATTTGCCTTCTTGCGGATATTTATCCAGAGCCTCCCGCAAGGTAGCGATGGCCTCGTCAATCCTCTCGGCCTTGAGATAAACTTCGCCCAGCTTTTCCATATAAGTCCATCCCTCTGGATCCAGGTCGATCGCTACCTTCAATTCATCGATAGCTCTATCGTAGTCGCCCATGTCGGCATAGATGGCGCCCAGATTGGCGCGGACCAGGGGGTCGTCGGGTTTTTCGCTCTCCGCCCGCTGCCAGTCCTGCAGATCCTTATCCAGTTTACTGCCCACGAAGTCGTTCGATGGATGCTTGTATGACCAGAACAGGAGGCCCCCGGCGGCGACCACAGCGAAAACCACAATGCCTATGACGATATTTAACAGTTTTTCCAAGACTTATACTCCATCCCTTGACTTTTTATTCCTAATAAACCGTGTTTTGATGATCTTTTCCGTGGCAGACCAGGGTGCAGCTGCCGTGATCAGGGCCCAGACCGGTGTAAACCAGACCGGAATTGAGTCCCGAAGGTGTCACAAAAGAGGGGTTAAAGTTCACCAGTTTCCCGTAAGGTACGCCGTGCGGACTGTAATGGCAGGCGGTGCACGGCGAGCTCTTCGACTGGATGTGATACTTGTGCCCGCTGAAAATTGTTTCGTCGTTGACGATCTTATTCGTGTCGTGACAGCTCCAGCATAAAGAGTAAGGATCAGGCGTGGCCGGATAGGCGACGTATTCATTGACGTCGTAAAAAGCGCGCAGATTCTCGACAAAACCGGTTGCTCCATGCGGATTGTGGCACTGGCTACAGGCATACGGGCCGGAAGGAGCGATTCCTGCCGTCGTTCTCGGCTCAGTGTACTGATATGACCCAGCATTATTCGACAGATCGACGGCTATCTGATGCATGGCATTAGTGTTGGGGTCTAGGTTTAGCTCCGTCTTAATATTGCTATTCGCGGCGGTTCCATCATGACAGGTAAAACAAACGGAAGACTCCACTTGCGACCTTACGAGGCTCTTTCCTAAAGCTGAATGCATCTCGTGACAGAGCGTACAGTAGTCAGTCCCATCAGTAAAGAAACCATGTGGATCGGAATAGGCCTGTGCCCTGACGCTGATGGGCCGTGCCGCGACAAACACGATTGCAATCATCGCCAGAGTAAGGGCTGCGACCAGCCAAACTAGTAAAAGACGGAAATGATTTTGCATTTAAGGTCCCTGCTTCCTAACTGGGCGCCAGACGCAAACTGCGGCAGTTTCTGGAACCGAATGGCAGCGACTCGACCACTGCTAGTTACCGCTTCGGCATTTTCAGAAAGATATCAAAGGAGCCCAAGATTATTATGCCTTATGGCAGCGAACAGTTCCAAGGTCCCAGCCTGCCGCTGATTACGGCGTCGTGGCTGCGGCCGGCGCAGTCGGTGTAGTCGCCGGGGTTACCGTAGATGTTGGCGGCAACTCACGGGGCGTGTTAGGGTTGCTGGTCTCAAATATGCCCCTGATCTTCCAGCGCCCGTCCTCTTCTACCACGGAAAAGGCAAAAGTCTTGTGTTCTCCCGTAGGCTGGGCCAATTGTGCCTGGGTTTTTGCGTCCACGTAATATCCGAAGTCATCAAACTCAGTGAACACCTCCGCTATGGGAGCATTGTATTCCTCGGGGCGGACATTGACGTTCCGGTAGTCTCGCCTGCGGAAACGTCCCTGGGCCAGGTCCTTATTTATGCCGGCCTTCGTCTGTTCCAGAGCCGAACCGGTCAGCGCCCGAGAAAGATCATCGACTGTTTCCGGAGTAATCCCCGCAATTATCTGAAGATCCTCGGTGACGTCGGCGATAAGCCCGTCGGTCTCTTCTGAACTGAGCTTGTGGCCGACAGCAGTGCTCTCATCGACGCCGCTTTCACCACATGATGCAAGCGAAACTGCGCCGGCGGTCAGGATCGCTATCGATATGATTGTCCAGAGTTTCGTTTCTTCCTCCCGTGATTCCGGGGGGTGCTGTTATGCCCCTGTTTGCCGGAAATTCTTGCCGCGACACTCATCGTAGCATGTTTGAGGCAGATTTAGAGAGGCACCCAATTATATTGGATGCCTCCCCAGTGTTTCTACCTTCTACCAACCGGCCCACTGTTACGGCAACCTGCCGTTACTGTGGCATCCGAGGCAGAGACCATCGTGGTCCTTGCTCACGATCTTGTAGTTGGTGCTGGTGTGCGGGAAGTCGTTCGTTCCCGTGTTGGTGGCCATGGCCGGACCGTGGCAGGACATGCAGAGCGGCGGGTGGTTGTTACCACCGGTGCCCTCGCCGAGGGCGTGACCCTCGAACTCGGTGCCGTTCCACTGCTTATCATGGCAGCGGAGACAGAACTCGTCCCTTCCCTTGACCGGATTGGTCGGAGCCATCATGCTATCACGCAGGCCGTTCGGGATGATGTTATCCGTGAAGGGCTCGCCGACATCGTACTTGCCGTTGCTGTTCGAGTCCGTGTAGACCTCGACGGCTGCTGACCTCGGGCTGTTGTGATTCGGGTTGCTCGAGAGCAGCCACTGTGGATAGGCAGCATGCCGGTGCAAGGGCTGCACGCCACCCGGTGAATCATCGTCAACCAGCTGGTCACCGCTGAAGAACTCGCTGGTGATGGCCGTGCCGCTGGTGTTCCAGGTGGCGCTCGGCGTCGCGATGTCCGCATAGGTATCACCGTCGGTATCGCGACCCGTGAGCGAACCGTGCGGGGTGTGACACGAGGCGCAGTAGAGGCCGTTGGTCGCGCCCAGGCTCGAAGCGAGGTTGTGATCGTAGATCTCACCCTCCTCGTAGTCCGCGGAGCGAATCACCTTGAGCGTGCTGCTGCTGGCCGGAATCGCGTCCGTACCCATGCCGAGACGGTGGCCGCTGATCGGGGTCAGGTTCTTATAGGCCGCCGACGGCGAAACACCAGCCTCCGGGCTACGCGTGTTCAGGTCAGTAGTGCAGCCTGAAGACGTATCGCCGGTGGCCCTGGTGCAGGGAGGCTCGGTCCAGCTCGGGACGGCGCCGGTAGCATCGCCATAAACAACGTGGCAGGTACCGCAGACAGCCGTGACGGTGGACTCGCGCATGAGAACATAATCGCCCGCGGCGTTATGGACATCGTGGCAGGTCAGGCACAGGTCAGTCTGGTTAGTGCCGGTTGCATTGCCGGTTCCATAGCTACCGTGCGGAACAGCAGCCAGAGCAGTTGAAGCAACCGCCAGCATTACAGCAATTACCATAATACTAGCGGCTAGAATAGCTATTTTACGCATATAGATACACCTCCTTTCCAATTGGTCTTTGTTTGTTTCATAGCGTCACAAACAAACCTTCTCAATCGGCTGAAAACCGAATTACTGATCAAATGAGGCAACTGTATTATTTCGCTGTGCAATGGCACTTTGTTGCATTAATATTCGTTAAGGTTTGTTAACATTTTATCCTGGGGAAAAAGGATAAATCTCAAACCAGAATGTGTCAACATCTATTTCAATTAATCAGGGAATTCCCTTATACGGTGTTTTTGGCTTAAGAAGCGTCTTTTGCGGATATTTCTGACAAGTTTTGTAATATTTCCCGAAAGGATGAACCCTGGAATACTCGTATACGGTACCCGGGTATTTCTCTTTCTTTCAGTACTTTCCCCCATGCGATTGTCGGGAGATAACAAAACGTATTCAATCAGCTTCATACCAAAACACTGGCGATGATTAAAGCTCACCGATCAACAGAATGTCCGTATAGGGAAGACGGGTAGACATCTCGATAAGCCGGGGGGTAAGACCAGCATCCACAAGTGTACTCAGCGCCTCTTCACGGCTTAGGAAACAAAGCCTGCCGCGACGGCCCCTGGTGATGCCGATGGAAGTGGTAAGAAACTCCTGGCCATACGTGCAATAGTATTTCCATCTGGGCCTGGTCTCCTGTGTCTTCCATATCAGCTTTCCGCCGGGCCTGAGCATTCGCCGGCAGGCTTCCAGAATCTTTTGCTGATCCGGGCGCGACAGCAGATAGAGAACATCCACGATTGTCACTGTGTCGCACGCAGGAAGACCCAGCTCGAATACATCCCCACAGATGAATTCAATATTGCTGCGGGTGCCGACGGTCGCCCGGGCAAGCTCGATTTTTGCCGGTGAGAGATCGATACCGGTCACCTGCCTTTCCGGGGAGGCCAGCGCCATCAGGTTGGCGAACAGGCCGTGGCCGCAGCCCAGGTCAATAATCTTCCCCGACCGGGGTACGTACCGCTCGATGAACTCGAGGTTGCTGAGCAAAATCCGCCCTCGCAAAAACAGTCGCGTCGGCAGCGGAGCACCTCTGTAGAGGGAAAGCACCTCTTTCATCATCGCCGGATTTGCATTATTCATCCGTGATATCAACCGTCCTCGATGGCCAGTCAACCTGTATGTGCCTGCTGCCGCGAGGATACATTACCACCAGCCGCTGGTCGTAATCGAGGGGCAGGATGTCCTGCTTCTCATTATTCCCGGGTTTCAGGTAATTCTCAAAAACAACTACCCTCTCGACACCCTCCGGAAGATCCGTAGATGGATAAGAATCCTCCAGCGGATCGAATTTCCAGACCTGATACTCCGGAAGATAGTATGCCGCCTGCTGATAATCAAAAACCGAGACGATGAATGTGGATCCAGGATCAAAGTTCTCTCTTATCGTCTCTATACGTGAGCGCAATATTCCGTCTCGCGCGGCGAGCCTGTTGGCGCTCAACGATGGTGTCAGCACCAGGAACAACATGAGATTAATAAATATAACCGACGCCGACGCCAGCGCGAAAATGCCGGCGGCCTTTTTTTGATCGCCTCTTTTTTCAGCGATCATGACAGCCAGGTTGGCCGTTCCCCAGGCCGCGGCCAGCAGCGCCGCCGGTAGAAATGAAAAAACGTAGCCGAATTCTCCAACATGAATAAAAATATAAAAGAGGATACTCGGCACCGTCCAGATCATCAGAAAGAGCAGACGGCCGTCCCGACGCACGTTGCGGCGGCCGGGAAAGAACAGGCCCGCTAAAAACACAAGCAAAAGGGGCGTGGCCGCCGCCAGCGCCAGAAGGCTGAACAGGCCCAGGTCGTGGAGATTGGCGGCTATCGCCTGTAAGCCACGGCCGAACACGGATATTTTTTCAATAATATAATCGCTTTGGTTGGCTGACGACTCACGATAAACTGCAAACCCTCCCGATAACAGCGCCGAAGGCAGGTACCATGACGCCACACCCGCGCCCAGCAGCATGCCTGCGGCGACCCAGCGGCGCCATGGCATGCCAAGAAGACCGTAAGCCATCAAGGGCAGCATGAACGGGAGCATGTCCTGCCGGAAACCGGAGCCGATACCCAGGAACAGTGCCGCCAGCAGGATGAAACGCGCGCTCTTTCCTTCCCGCGCCACGTAGATCAAACCGGCGAATGCCGTAACCAGGAACGCCAGCAAAGTATAGGGATAAGCCACTTCGCTGTAAGCCCAGAAACTCAGGCTGGTAGCCAACAGCAATGACGCCACCAACCCGACATGACGGCTGAACATCATGGTTCCCAGCCAGTATAGGGCTGCCACCGCGGCCGCGGAAAAGAAAACACTTACCCAGACCATGGCGGAATTGGGATCACCTGTAATCAGGTTCACTATCCGGGAGAGAAATACATAGAAGATATGCCCGGGGGCGTGAGGCTGATGTATGCTGACGTCAAAATGATCGATAGCCCTCGCGTAAAGGACGGAGTCCCAGGCGTAGAAGAGTGTGGTGCGGAAAGGAATACGTGAAAGAAAGGTGACAATGAAAAGTGCGGATGCGATCTGCCAGTCGGTTTTATTCCACACTGACGCTTCACTGGGATTTGCCGCTGTCATTTATCCTTTCCGGTAAACATGGCTTCGCGCGAGCCTGCATATTTTATACCGGAAAGCGCCCCTCTACCATCAGCCCTGCTCGATAAAATACTTCATGCTGATCTTCTTGAACTCCCGGCTGCTGAAGAGGAGCTCGTAGACATCGATGCCGACCTTCTCTGCAAGCCGTGCGGCGACCTGGTGGCATTCCTCCGGAGTTGCGGCATGGATCATCGCAAAAAGGTTATAGTTCCACCCTTCGGCCCGCGGACGCTGATAGCAGTGGCTGACCTCGCCGGCCGAAGAAAGGATCCGGCCTACTTCTTCCGCCTCCCCGTCGGGAACATCCCAGGCAGTCATGGCGTTGGCCTTGTAGCCCAGTTTCTGATGCCGCACCATGGCGCCGAAGCGGCGGATGGTTCCGCGCTCAAGCCAGTCCTTTACCTTGGCGACGACCTCGTCTTCAGTCATACCCAGAGACTCTCCGATCTCGGCGAAAGGTTTCAAAGAGATTGGAATATCTTCCTGCAGCATGCGGACGAGCGCCTGTTCCCTGTCTGTGAAGGTGTCAGCCATCGATCACCGGCAGGTCGACCTGGATTTTAAAAAGCTTGATAGCGGGAAGATTGATGATCGGGCCGACGCCTGCCTGCTCTTCTATCTCCTTAAGAATTTCATTGATGCGTTCCTTGGTGGGAGCTATCACGGTGAACCACATGTTGTAGTGGTGGTTTCGCTCATAATTGTGTGTGACGTTATGGTATGAGTTCACGGCGTCGATCGCTGCCTTGAGCTTCTCGTCGGGAACATGCACCGCACAGAGAGTACTCGAGTAGCCCAGCTTGCGGGAATCGAACGACGCCCCCATGCGGCGAATCTCGCCGGAATCCTTGATTGCTTTCAGACGCTCGATGACCTCGTCCTCGGAGCGGCCGAGCTCTTCACCAATGGCCGCGTACGGTCGGGCACATCCGGGAAAACCGGCCTGAAAATAGGTT
>ERZ1739051.91-NODE-92-length-10280-cov-10.482249_pt1 | contig 10280 bp, 14 predicted proteins | sample MGYA00581757_ERZ1739051 | MGnify/ENA primary metagenome ERZ1739051 (study PRJEB42929, sample SAMN08275523) | rhizosphere metagenome | isolation source: Rhizospheric soil replicate 3 | host: Colobanthus quitensis | place: Antarctica: Devils point, Livingston Island...
CAGGTGGTGTATCTGAGTACGGAAGCGGATGCCTGCAGGCATCCTAGGGGCGATAATGATCGGGTGACTTTCCCCTGGCCGGACCTCACCCCCGCTGACCCCCCGCCTCTCGTTCGCGCCTGGTCGCCGTAGGCGTGGATTCTTCTGTTCTTGAACGCCGCGGTCGGCACGGTCCTGACGACGTTGGTGACGGCTTTCGAAATGTGGGGCTTGTCCAGCACCTGTAACGAACCGGCCAGTCCGGAGCTCATCTATGCTGGTGAGCGGGGGCTGGCAGTGCTGTGCGCGATCGTGTTGGTGCCCTGGCTGCTCGCAGCCGTGTGGGTGCGGCCTCGTGCCCGGGTGGTGGTCGCTGGGCTCGTCTGTGCCTCCCCGGCTATCATCGCGCTTCTGAATGGGGCGCTGAACCCCAACGCCTTCCGCGGGGGTTGGTGCTTCTGAGCCCGTCCGGCTCCATTGCGGCGCGTGATGCTGAGCCAGGTGCTGCAGCGGATGGGCGGCGTGTAACGCTGGGAGCTGCTGAACACGGCCGGGCAGAATTTGCTCATCGGGGAGCGGTGGAGGGCGGGACCGGCCGGAGGCCGCATGCCCGCCCGTAAGCCGCGGTTGCCGGCGGCGAAGCCGGCGGCCTTAACGCAGTACAGAAACTCCTCACCAATCGCGATCCTGATAGGTGTCCTGTCTCGCCTTTGTGTGGCAGGGCAGCGAGGACCTGATGGTGCCGTTCGCCCACGGAAAATGGCTCGGCGCGCATGTCCCGGGTGCGATTGGGCGACTGCAGCAGGGCGAGGGCCACCTGTCCATTGGCGTTGGCGCGCTCGACCGGATGTTCGACGATCTCCTGACGACGATCCCCGACTGATCCGGCCTCCTTACGCTCATCGCCTGTTTGCGCAAGTTCCCGCCCGAGTCACGCACCGACTGGAAGGCCGCTTCACGGGGCCACTCTGGGCATCCGACAGTGCCCTGCTCCTTGATGGCGCCAAGAGCCTGGTCTGGCGCGCGCCCTGGACCGGAACGGGGGATCCCACCACGGTGAACCGCTCGGCTGCGGTGTCCGCGGCCGGCAGGATCGTGGCCGTCGACCAGGCAGGATGCCTGCAGCGGCTGGGTGAGGACGGCAAGGTGACCGCGGCCAACTGTGGCGGTTGGACCCTAGGGGGCTCCGTCTCCCCCGACGGCCGGTACGTCCCGCTGCAGTGGCCTGCCGCCGACGGCACCGAGACGTACGGCGTGCTTGACGTCATGGAGAACAAGGTGATGCCCTGGCCGATCCGGGGGTTTGGCGGCGGTTCTTGGCTGGGTCCAGCCGACGTGCTGCTGGGGGAGGTCGACGCCCAGGACAGCCCTGCGACGGTCCGCTGCGATCTGACGAGCGGCACCTGCGTCCGTGTACCCGACGAGCTACTACAAGGAACCCGGCGCGGAGCGACCTGGATCGGCAAGTAGCCCCTGTGCAGGTGCCGCTCCCCTCGAGCGACTACGGAGTGCGACAACCTAACTGGTCTTCGGACTCAGGATGAAAAGCTCCCTGAGCCAGTGAAGCCTTCCCCTTCGCGACCTGAGGTGGACGGACTTTCCGCTCATCGGCACGTTCGCGAACACGCTCTACTCGCGCCAAGACAGGACGTTCATCGTTTGCGCCGTCGTGAGGCCGGCCGTGGGATCCTTGCACCGTGGCTGGCACCGGACCCATGCGCATCATCATCGCCAACAGGAACGCGCGAATCGCGTCGATCATCCTTCTGCTGGTGTTCGTTGCTGCGTCTGTGGGTGGGATCTATGACCCCGCCGACCAATTCGCAGCAGGAGACTGGTGGCCCTGCGTCATATTCGTCGCTGTCCCGCTGATCCTCGCAGGCAGAAGCGCCACCGTTGGCGTAGTCGTGGTTGGGGACACTGTGATCTCTCGTGGTTGGCTCAGGACTCGGAAGATTTCCAGGGTCGACATTTCGCCGTGAGAGCAGTCAACTACTCCGGAATCTTGAACTGGTCTGGAGCGTCCACGCAGTTCCTGATGGTCGAACTTGAGGTCGCCGGAAGTCACGTCGAGATTCTCGCCCTGGTGGGTCGACCCGCCAAGGTGAGGCGAATGGCAGACCAATTGAGAGACGCACTGGGGCTTGAAACCAGCCCTGCGGAGCCGGGAGCGCATCGGATTCAGGGGTAAGCCGGGGTTCTTAGAACCCTGGTGGACCTTCTGCTTGTCGCCAGATTCGCATTTACCGCTCCGCGCCAGATGAGTGCGGATGTCTGGGCCCGTGAGCGATGGGCTCTACCACTGAGCAGGTGTGGGGCCGTGGTATCCCGCCCCTTCATTCGACATCGATCAGATCCTGAAGGGCCAGGACGACGTCGAGGCGCCACCGTGGGTCCATAGCCCGGACGGTGGCTACGAGCAGATCAACCGTGCTTACGTCTCCGGCGAGGACTGCTCGTGGAGGCGAGATACCCACGAACGTATCGTCGGTGTCCGGTGCCAGGGTGTCGTCGAAGATCGCAGACTCCTCGTCTTCAAGGATTCCCTGCAGCGGCTCGTCGCCGAGGCCCTTTCTCAGGTTTTCGAAGGCAGAAAGGGCATGCTCCGTCAACAGCTCGCTGGGACTTGGGAGCGCGACGGTGTGGGCGACACCGTCGGACGTCACCCACATCGCAACTCGAGGTCGATGCTTCTGAGGTACAGCGAGACGGTGTCAAGGAACAGGAACTTGACGGAGGGCAGACTCATGCCAACGGACATTAGTACGTAACCCGTCGTGCCACCTCTGTGGTCCTCGATGGGCACGCCGAGCCGCCGCCGAAGGCCCGGTGCTCGCCGACGCACTGGTCCAGCCCAACAAGGTTGGTTCGTGACCTCTCGCTCATCGGCACGCGCGGATCGCGCCATTGCGGACGTTTGCCGGTCCCGAGGCCCATGCATCGCTATGCATTTCAACAGTTGTGGAGGGTGCCGGCCGGGGTTGAGCATGTCTGCCTTTGACAGCGACCAGGTTTAGGAAATGAGCGCTGCCAGCTGGTCGAGTCCGGACCTGTCAACACGGCAGATGCTTGCCCAAGCGCGAAGCACCGAGCCGATCCCGCCCGGGAACCGGCAACTGGTCTCAATGGTGACCGGCCAGACCCCCCGTACCCACCCCTCCAGGGTTTCGAGGTCGGCGCCGGGATCCGCGACAATGACGAGTCGAGTCCCTGTGCGCCCGGAGGTCTCGTCACGCACATCCCTCAGCCCAATCGGGGAGGGCAGAGCGTCCAGCCAGTCGAGCCACTCGGGGGACATGCCGTGGCTCGGGTCATTGCCCAGCTGGCGCTGCTCCATCATCTTCTCGGCCTCGGCGCGGTCCCTTAGATTTGGCTCGATCTGCTCAGTTGGCACACCAAGTGGGGTTCCGGTGATCACCAGGGCGTTCAACGAAGGTGTGATTTCCCGCGTGATGCGGCAGCTCTGCAGAAGCCGAGCGTCTCGTCCGGCATACAGATCCTGAATGTCTCCCTGAACGGTGCCGCCGGTCGGCAGCGAGGGCAGGCCGATCATCCGCTCGAGGTCACCGTCGGGGGTCGTTTCATCTTCGAGCAGCGCCGCAATCGTGCGCAGCGCCCTGGCCGGATCCAACGGCGGCTGCTTGCCACCACGGTAGAGCCCACCGTCCACCAGTCCGATCGGCACCGAACCCACCCGGTGCTCCTCGCAGGCCAGGACCAGCTCGCCGACCGGCGAGAGCATCACCTCCGTGTACTGAGGGCCAGCCATCGGGTCACCCGCAATGCTGCCCCAGTTGCCTTCCAGATCCAGCAGTTGCAGATGGACTCGCCACGACGAACCAAGGTCCTGCAGGACGCTGAGGCCGTAGGCAGGTCCGATTCCCTCGACCGCCTCCAGGTGATCCAGCGTCGCCGTCGTCCGGCAGCGCGCGCCGGAGCGGCCAGCGGTTGCGGACACCGAGCGTAGGACGGCCAGCTCCAGCGGCCCGAGCCCCGTGCGTTCAGTCATGAGCCACCACTAGCGTGCAACGGTCGACCTTAACGACACCCGAGGGCGGAAGAGTCTCCTTGACGAAGACGTCCAGTGGCCCCCACGCGCTGGTCAGGGCGACATCCCGACACCGGCACAGCGTCGCCGCGCGGATGTGAACACCGATCTGAGCCAAGGCGCTCACGAGTCCCGGAACCTCTGGCTCGGTCACTGCCAGATCCAGGTCACGTGGCCACCGCGACCCACCCCTCAGCCAGAGTGCCGTCCCCCCAACCACCACAACCTGGGCTCCCCGATGTACGAGCTCGACCGCCAAGGAGGTGCTGCGATCGGCCACCAACGAGGCCCAGGACCGGCTCAAAATCTGGTCGCCACTCACCTTGAACACCCTAGGTCCTCCCACCGGAGGTGCGGGATCTCGAACCGAGCGACATGTCATCTGTGACAGCGGACACGAGAAACTGCCCGGTGGCGGACATGAAAAGCGCCCGCTGGCGTCATGAGATCTGCCCGACACGAACCGTCTGCCTGACCGTGTCGCGCGGTTGAGGATCGTGGGATGAGCGCCCCTCGCCTAACGGCACTCATCGCTATGTCCGCCAACGCGCGACTTGCGCCAAATGAGGAAGTTGTAGGAAGGCTCCGCCCGGGAAGCTTCAAGGTGGACGGCTGGGGATCCTGACCGTCGAGCGATGTCCGACTCCGCACGACCGGGCGGCTGCTCTTGGGAAGTCCGGAGTCGCTTGGCGAAGCGTTCAGTACTCGGTCGCGGTCAGGGCCCAGCCGTTGACGAGGAAGGCTGAGGCTGCGACGGCAAACGGGAGGATGGCAATGCCCACGCCGCCGATCCTGAGGCCCATCGCAACGCCGATGCCAGCGCCGACGAGGGCGAACACCAAACCTCGGTACCACCAGCGCCGCGAGAGTGCCGCCGCGATGGTGCCAGGCAGGATGAAGGGGCTTTTGCGATCCGTTCGCGCATCGGACCGCCTACGGAGAAGAACCCTTTTCGGTGGGCGGTGTCGAAGTCTGCCGATTGGCACAAGAAGGGTGCCATCCGCCAGCTCGATGACGAGCCTCCTGCTTGAATGCGCATCGCCGTGGACGACGACGCTGACCGACCCCACCTCCGAGTCGATGGCGGGGTGCCACATGACCCGCTGCCAGCGCGAGGGCCTACGCGACGTGGCAGGGTCGGCGAGTGCGAACCACGTGCTGTTGCCAAAGAAGATGGGCCCCTTCGGTCCGGCGAACTGGCCGGCGAGCGGCACCCCGAGCATCGGGCGGCCGGGTTGCCTACCTGCCCGTCGGAACAGCACGCCGCGTAACACCCAGGCGAGGATGAGACCTGCCGTTGCGATACCGACCAGCTCGATCGGGACTTCGAGGTCGTCCTCGGCGCTGGTCTCCGCCTGGTCACCTGGGAAGCCATTTTCCGCAGGGTTTGCCGGGTTGTAGCTGACAGGGAAAGCGCGGCCCTTGGTGTAGCGCTCGGTGTCATAGATGGCGAACCGTTGGACGTGTTCGTGGCCGACGCTATCGGCCCAGCGCACCCGGATGTTGCCGGAGTCGCCGATGCCGTCCTCGGTGATTGTGCCTGCGGCCACGGCGCCCGCCCGGTGGCGTGCGTTGATGTATCCGTTCGCCTGCCAGCCCAAGAATGAGGCGATGATAGCGAACCCGGAAAGAGCGGCAGCCATGCCCAGCAGGGCGACCCGCAGGGCCGGGCGTTGCTGGTTCATCGATGCACCGGCAGGTCAGCCAACGCAAGCAGCGACCGAACAACTGCTGGGTCAGCACTGTCCAGGGCCTGCTCGGTCAGCTCGCGGACATCGACGTCCACACCGTTGGGGTCGACCGGCGTGCAGGTCAACCATCTGCTGAGGGCGTGCCAGCCAGCGTTCACGAGGCATCCGCTGACCGGCCGGCCCAAGCGGCCGACACCGAAGAAGCCGGAGAACCCGATCAACGCCAGCCCGAAGCCGAAGGCGATCGGATGGGCGAACACGGTCATCCGGCGATCAGCCGCCGGTCGCGACCCGCTGATGTGCGCGTGGCATCCGTTGTGAGGGTGACCATAGATCTCCCTGAAGTAGTTGGCCAGAGGATAACGTTCCAGACCTTCGGCCTTTCACCGCGTTGTCAGCAGCAAGGCATCGCGTTGCCATCTGAGCACAACATCCTCTCTCGATGGAACGCACTCAATTCGCCATGTGAGTGAATCTCTATCGACCCGCATTCGGCCGTCACGACGTTTTGATTAGGCAGTCGCGTCCACCTCGTCGCCCGGTCCAGCAACGTTGGTGTCCATCAGCTGAGGCCATCCGTGGCGCCTGTTCGTCGATTCAGCCATGGGCAGCCCTCAGCAGGGCGCCGTGATACTTCACGTGATACCGCCGCTGACGTATTTGGATGCTGTGGCAGGTTCGGATCCTGACGATGGACCCCCAAAAACGTTGCACTGGAGCACAATCCGTCACCCCGATGCCCCTCGATGCTGACGCCAGAATGTGAGTTCAAATCCCCCCTCGCGCACAAAAACCAGGGGGATTCCCCTGCTCCCCCGGCCGGGTGACTTGAGTTCTTCAAGTTCCCCGGCCGGTGGTGTCTCACCGCCCGGTGTCCGGGCTCGCGCTGTCTCGCCCCGCGCTGTGCCGCCCGCCGAAAAAACTTTGGGCGCGCCGGCTATTGCGCGGCGGCGCCCACCCGGGACGGGTACGGCAATGCCGCACCCACTGAACACCGCCATCCGCTCCTCCCACGCCGTGCACCGCCCCCGCGGGGAGGACTTCCCGACCCCCGACTCCCGACTCCCTGTACCGGCCCGCCAATGCCAGTGTCGGCCCGGCCCGCGACGGGGTCGAGCGCTGCGGGGCGATCGCACCGCTGGACGCCCAAGAACCGTGCCCACATCCGCAAGATCCTGACCAGGCTCGGCTGGGACGGCCGGCTCACCCTACCGGCCAAGGTGCTGGCCGCCCTGGACCTGGTTCCCGGGGAGCAGGTATGGGTGGGTGGCGCGCCGGGGTCCGGGCAGCTGTACCTGCGCGCCGCCGGCACCGTGCCAGAAAACGATCGCTTCACTCAACCCGCAACTACCACCACCGACGCAAATCTTGGAGACATCATGACCGCCCTTCCAACTCCCCCCGATCTGCCCGTCCCCTCCGTGGCCGGCCCAGGTCAGCGGCTGGCCGACGCGGTCACCCTCGTGCACTCGCTGCTGGCGCAGGGGCACCTCGACCCCGCCGAGCTCGGGCTGGGCCACCTCGGGGTGCCGACGCGACCCCAAGACTTTTCCAAGTCCCGGATAGCACTCTGATCCAAGGAGCTGATGACCAACCCGTCTGCCAGCCTCCTCGCCAACACCTAGTACCGGGTGACCATCCCGGAATCAGAACCCACACAGCCCGGACGAAAGGCCCGGTCGACGCACCACCTTGGACAGGTCATGACCACACGCAGAGAGGTACTGCAGCTGAGCGCGCTGGGCGCGCTCGGCCTGGCGCGGATCAATCGGGGAACGCGGATCGTTTCGTCTGCCACGGACAGCCAGCTGGCTACCCAGAACACACCGGTCCCCTATGCGGGCATATTCCGCCGCCCGCCTGAGCTGAAGCCCTACGCCACGGGCCTCGATGGCGGCGACCCGGCGCGACCATTCGCCCGGTTCGCCCTCACCCAGCAGCTGGGCCAAGACCATTTCGTGCCGGGACTGTCGACCACGGTGGCAGGGTACAACGGCATCTTCCCGGGCCCGACCATCCGGGCTAGCCAGGGCACCCGGGTCGAAGTGCGGATTCGTAATGGCCTTCCGGCAGCGACAGGTCTCCTCCTGCCGGGGGGAATCGACACCGCCACCCACCTGCACGGCTCTGCGTCGCTGCCCCAGTACGACGGGTACGCCAACGACATCACTGCTCCCGGTTTCGTGAAGACCTACCACTATCCCAACACCCAGACGGCGCGCACGCTCTGGTACCACGACCACGCACACCACATCACCGCCCAGAACGTGTACTCCGGGTTGGCGGCCTTCTACCCGTTGACGGACCGGTTCGAGCAGGCACAGCTGCCGCAGGGCGAGTTCGACGTGCCGCTAATGGTCTCGGACGCCCTGTTCAACGCCGACGGTTCGCTGGGGTTTGACGACAACGACACCAAGGGGCTGTGGGGCGACATCATCCTGGTCAACGGGGTGGCGTGGCCGACCATGCGGGTCAAGCCCCGTATCTATCGTTTCCGGGTACTTATCGCCTCGATCTCACGTTCCTACCGTCCCACCCTGTCCAACGGTGACCCGATCTACATCGTCGGCACCGATGCGGGCATGGCGCCCATCGTCCAGGCGGTGCCGTCCTGGCGGCAGGGCACTGCGGAACGCTACGAAATTCTCATTGACTTCCGCAAGTACAAGGTGGGGCAGACGGTGGAGCTGCGGAACCTGAGCAACAAGAACAACATCGAGTTCGCAAACACGAACAAGATCATGCGGTTCCAGGTGGTGGCCGACTCCGGCCCCGCGTCCACCTTCACCACCATCCCCACGAGACTGGACAACGGCGGAGCGGTGAACGCATCCCGAGGCGGCATCGACACGATGAGCCTGACGCCGGACATGGCCGTGGCGAAACGAGAGTTCAAGTTCGAGCGGAAGCATGGCCTGTGGACGGTCAACGGGGTCACCTGGGATGACGTGGAGGCGTCCGGGTTCACCAAGCTGTTCGCTAATCCCCAGCCGTTCGACGTCGAGCAGTGGACCATCACCAACGAGTCCGGGGGCTGGTTCCACCCGGTCCACATTCACCTGGTCGACGGAAAGATCATCGCCCGAAACACCAACGGCGGCAAACCGTTCGCATGGGAGAACGGACCAAAGGACACTTACTATGCGGGTGAGAACGAGTCCATCACCGCGCTGATGCAGTTCGACACCCAACCCAACGGGGAGGGCAAATACATGATCCACTGCCACAACCTGGTTCACGAGGACCACGACATGATGGTGCAGTTCTCCGCGGGCAACCCGGCGTCCAACGACCCCGTCGCGTCGGACCCGCCCGTCTTCGACACCACGCCGGTGGGCTCCTTCCCGCCGGAGTACCTGCCCGGATTTCCTGCCGGGACCTGAGATGAGCCACGTCAGTCGAATGGCCTCGGCCGTGCTGCTGGCGCTCGCGCTGAGTGGCTGCACCGCCTCGGCCACCACCTCCATCCCCCAGCCATCCGGAGTGGTCGTGGCCGCCGAGGGTGGTTCCGACGTGGGGAACGACCGACCCCACGTCACGTACGACGGGCTGATGGTCCGTCGTCGCGTGGTGATCGCCATCCAGCCCACTCCCGATGCCGACCTCATGTCGCTGCGCAAGGAGATGGACAAGGCGGCGACCAGTCGCCATACGACTCTGTCCAGCATCTCTCCCTCGGTGCTCGACCCTGCCCTTCTGGAGCACTTGGCTCCGGAGCTGACCGTGGCCCTCCCAGCCGGCGGGACACTCGCCGATGCCAGGAAGCTGATCGATCCTTCGTCATCGGAGGGTCGGAGGATTCCCGAAGTCGAGGAGTACAACGTCGCCTCGGTGCTGGTCCACGATCTCCAGTTCACGGTCAGCTCGGCCAACCCTGCCGTTCTTGCGAAGGCCATCGCACGGGAAGGCATCCTCTCGGACGCGCTCGGCAGCTACTCCACTACCCTCGGCAGCCGTGAGCTCCGCATCACCTACACGGGCCCGTTGCTCAGCGATGACCTGGTCGAGTCGGTTCGTGGTGGCATCGCTCGCCGCGCGGACACCCAGCCTGGAGCGGTCAAGGTCTCCCCCCGTTCCACCACCGGAGTCGGTGTGGACATGGCGATGGAGCCGGCGCTGGCACCTGCAGTCACCGAGGTATCGACTGCTCACAACCACAGCCAAGGACTCCCAGCCGTGAGCGGGTCGTCGTACTCGAGTCTGTGGGCCGTCTCCGTCATTGCCCTGGCAGCGCTGCTCATCCTCACACTGGTACTGATCAAGATCAGGAGATTCAGCCAAGGACCCGACGAAAGTGTCGGGCAGGTCCGCGAGGACGAGCGGAGCAGGATGCATTGACCCGTCCGGATTGGTGCCGTCGCGAAATGCACCTGCGGGTATGCCGCGGGCGCGCCTTGGGTGTGCTCGTCCAGGAACCGGTTGCGAAGGGCTCGTGCCGTGCGGCCGCCGTCCAGCACAGCGGGTGCGCAGGGGTCGGCGATCAGGGCCACCGAAAAGAATTCGGCACGTTCCGCCTTGGTGAGCGAGCTCAGCCCATTGTGTGCGGCCATCGCTCCTTGCGA
>ERZ1739051.92-NODE-93-length-10235-cov-7.145776_pt1 | contig 10235 bp, 9 predicted proteins | sample MGYA00581757_ERZ1739051 | MGnify/ENA primary metagenome ERZ1739051 (study PRJEB42929, sample SAMN08275523) | rhizosphere metagenome | isolation source: Rhizospheric soil replicate 3 | host: Colobanthus quitensis | place: Antarctica: Devils point, Livingston Island...
TGAGCTTCTCCATGATGTTGGCCTTGTGTGTTTCTACGGTTTTAACGCTGATGAACAGCGGCTCGGCTATCTCACGGCAGGTATAACCTTCGGCCACCAGTTTCAGTATTTCACGCTCGCGATCGGTCAGCGAACCGGAGTTCGACGCCGGCTCCCTGCCCTGACGCAGCTTCTCCATCGAATTATCAACCATCATCTTGGTGATCGGTGGATAAAGAAAATAATCACCCCGTGCAACCACCCGGATGGCGTTTATCAGATCGCTGTCGGCGGCCTCCTTTAGCAGATAGCCGGTGGCCCCTGCCTGGAATGACTGGAACAGGTACTCTTCGTTGTTGTGCACCGTCAGAACCAGGACCTTTACATCATCGTCCCACTGCTTGATCTGCTTTGTCGCCTCGATGCCGTTCATAACCGGCATGCCGATATCCATGAGCACTAGGTCCGGACGCAGCTCCTGAGTCTTCTGGACGGCATCGAATCCATTTTCCACTTCTCCGACAACCTCGATTTCATCCGATTCCCCAAGCAGTCGGATGAGCCCCGATCGTAGTAATGCATGGTCGTCGGCTATGAGTATCCTTATCTTTCTCACCGGATTTCCTCCTTGGAATCAATGGAGACTTCCAGCTCGATGGTTATCCCCTCATCGAATCGGTAACCAAACTGTTTCCGACTACCAACCCGTTCGCTTGTCAATGAGGGGCCGGGGCTTGCCAGGTCAGAACCGTCTCCCTGCGTACTCCGTCCTGTCCCTGGTTCGCCCCCACACCTATCATCAGCCTTGTTAATCAATGTGCCGCTCGTGTTTTCCTTTATTCCATGCATGACTACCGGCTCAGGATGAGCTGCCCCTTACACACTTTCCACCCTTCCAGATGACGTAGGATGAAATACCTGTCGCGACCGCCAGCAGACCGAAAACCAGCGTGTCCGCGATGGGTGAGAAGATGAAACCCGATATTGTGAGCATCAGCAGGATAACCAGTACTATTCCCGAGAAGATCGACGCTATTCCGAACGTGGTCTTCTCGACCGCCGAGAGACGTGCCGCCGCTTTGGCCTCGTCTTTTTTGACTTGGGCCTCATCTCTGGTTTTGGCTCCCCTTGCCGCCTGTCTTGTTCTTTCCCCGAACGTGATCTTTTCTGTGGTTGTCAATTCCCTTTCCATTTTATCCTCCCTTTTCTCGTTTGACCTTTTACTGGCTTTTGCCAGTCTATTGCTCCCTCTCAAGCCCCTTTACGCCGACATGGCACCTGGCGCACTGGGTATCGGAAGAAAATGCGACGCCGTTTTTGGAAGAGTGGCACGCACCGCAGTACTTTCCGTCAGCCAGCCCTTTCATGTTGAAGTCAGGCTTGCCTTCAACATTCTTCGCCTTCATCTGAAAGAGGCTGTCATGGCAGATGTTGCATTTATATCCAGCGTCAATCGCATGCGTCTTGTGGCTGAAAACGATGGATTTCACGGACTCGGTGTAATAGATGTCCTCGGGAACGCTGCTTTGAGCGCCGGTCTTTATGCTTATTTCTTCTGTGGAACCCTGGTGCACACTTTGAGCGCCATCCGCGACGCTGATGTCTTCCGCAAAACCCGGGCTCCGGTACACGACAAAACCAACGGCCAGGGAGACCAGTAGTACCGGCAGAATTATGAGTCTGTTTTTCATAATCACACCCTAGCCTTTCGTGTAGAAGACATTAGGCTTCACACCCGTCTCGGGACGTTGCACCCAGACGGCCTTCTCTATATCGTGAACCCTCTTGTACACTTCGCTCTGCGGATCCGAGAGATCACCGAAGATGCGGACCTTTGCCGGACAGGCCTCGGAGCAGGCGGTTGAGGTCTCGCCCTGACTCAGGCGCGTGTCGAAGCAGAAGTTGCATTTGTCCACGGACTTGGTCTCCTCGTTGTAGTAGCGGCCGTTGAACGGACATGCCGACATGCAGGTCTTGCAGCCGATGCATTTTTCCTTATCCACCATCACAATGCCGTTCTCTTTGTTCTTGTATGTCGCGCGTGTCGGGCAGGCCCTCACACAGGCCGGGTTGTTGCAGTGGTTACAGAGCACCGGAATGAACTCCCTTGTCCGGTTGGTGCTTTCCGGATGCTCCTGCTCCAGGATCCTGGTGCGATAGCCGTACTCGGGAACGTTATTCGTTTTGGCGCATGCTTGTACGCAACGCTCACAGTCGATGCAGTTGTCCTGCCTGATGATCATGCTGTAATGAGGCTTGTATGGATACTGGTCAGCAAACTCCTGACGTGACGCGAAGACCTTGTCCACTATCGAGACCGCCGACAAGAGCGTGCCGCCGGCAAAGACGCCGGTGATCGCAAGTCCCAGTTTCAGGAATGTCCTCCGCTCCATCTCGGTCGCGCCACTGTTCTCATCCTGCTCGTGCTCTTCGGGTGCCTTGGGTGTTTTGGAGGATATGTCCATCAATGCTCGCCTCCTTCATGCGCTTCGCTCACATGTCCGCCGAATGCCTTCTCGCCCAACAGGAAAGCCAGGCCAACCATGGCTATGCCGCCCAGGACGATAAGTATCTCGTGAACACTGGGCGTGTAACTGAGAAGGCCTGGATATTCATTGACGCTAAGCTCGTGCTGCAGAGGCACAATCTGACCCACGACTACCAGGTCATACCTCATGAAGAAGATGCCGAACATCATCATTGCCGAGGCAAGAGCCATCAGCGAGAGGTTTTTGCCTCTGGACTTGAGATAAAGCAGGAGTGGTATGACCATGCCCACGCCAACCTCAAGCACCCAGAAATTGAATGCGTACGGGCCGGTCAGTAGCGACTCCAGCGCCATTATCTTGGACTCACCGCCGGCAAAGCCTATGATGAACTTCCATGCGGTGAAGAAGAGGATCACCGCGATAAGAAGGATGCCGACTTTGGTTGTCACCTCAAGTGCCCGTGCTGTCTCCGGTTCTATTTTTTTGCCGTTGACCTTATAAGCGAGCCAGGTGAAGAGCATGATCGCGGCGGCCCCGGACATCATGGCCGAGGTTATGAAATAAATGGGCATGAAGGGCCCGTACCAGAATTCGCGCCCATCAAGCATGCCGAAAACCGCGCCGAGGTTGCTGTGTGCCGCGACGCCGGCGACCACTCCGAGAAAACCGACTATGGTGGCAATGCGATACTTGCCCTTTACCAGAAGAAGGAATTCTATCGCCATGAATACCATGTAGGCGCCGTATAGCGTTCCCATCCACCAGATGTTCGATGTAAGGTTTGGAGAGATAACGTTGTAGATTGCCATGCGGAAGGGATTCTCGATCTCAAAAAAGATGACGAAGAAGCCGGCGACGATTGTCGCCACCGCAAGGAACACCGAGCGCTTGGCGATGGGCATCAAAGCTTTGACGCCGAACACATGACCGATAGAGGAGACAAGACAAAGTCCTGTCGATGTAACCACAAAGAACACATAGGTTGAAATTAGAATGCCCCAGGGAATCTCTCGGGATGCGCCGTAAGCCTCCAGCGAACCCACCATTTTGGCATGGATCCCCGCGGCGACGCCGGCGATAACAAGAATTGACAGGATGGAAACGGTTAACCCAAAGGCCCGGTTCCTGATCGCCTGAAGCACCCCCCACCTAGCGGTCAGAAACGGTGCTTCTGCTGTTTCCGTGGAAACACTTTCAGCCATGATGCCTCCCTTCATTAGTAGAACCATCTGCCTCTGCGGCTGATCAATTGTGCTGACCGCCGACTGTTGTGATAGTTCTACCCGAGGCGCACCACGGATAGTATCGGGAGAAACTACCATAGAGCTGGGGTTATGTCTCTAGGCTCAATGGGGGTTTTCCTCATTACGCTAAGGTAATACCCTAGTGGGTATTGGGGTTAATTACCTACTTAGTTATAAAAAAAGTAATTACCTCTTACCTTCCATGCGACCGTCAGAGACGCGGTCGCTCATTTCTTATATGTAGTTTTTACCTGCTATTTCGCATATTTTTAAGTTACTGCGGCGCTCGCAAACAGCCCTGTACCGCCCCCATGGAAGTAATAAATATAGTTTATTCAGTCAACTAAGCTATAACCTTTGTTTTGGTATGGTTTTAATCAGGCGTAATCGATGTAATAAATATAGTTTATACGGTCAACTAAACTACAGACTTTGATCGTCGAAGACGTATATACCATATTTCTGTCACCTTATTAAGTTGTCAGAAGGGTCGGCAATTCTTTTCGAAGCGGCATTAGATTGACAAACGTCATCTATTGAAGAAGAATAAATCGTCGTTGATCGAAAATAGTATATATGCATTACTCGCACTTTAAGTGAGGGATATCTCGAAATAATTGAACGCCATGTTGATAACTTCGAATATTGCTAGACATCTTGCCTACCTGGGCTGAAGCGGGGTTCTGGGGGCTCGTCGCCGGTTCGGCTCTGCTGTTTGGAGCGTTTACCGGCTGGTTTGTCGACCTCTCCAAACGCACGATTGCCGGCATCATGGCGTTCGGTGCCGGTGTGCTCATCTCAGCGTTATCCATCGACCTGATGAGCAACGCCTTTGAGCTCGGTGGTTTCGATTCTTCAGCTATAGGCTTTCTCGGCGGCGCGCTGTTATTTACCGCGGCCACCTGGTGGCCCGACCACCGGGGCGCAAGGGGGCGCAAGGACCACGGCAAAAACCATGTACGGCAGCCGAGTGAGGATGATTTCAGCGGCAGCGGCCGGGCCATCGCCATCGGAGCGCTTATCGACGGCATCCCGGAATCCATCGCCATCGGTGTCAGCATGATCGCTGGAGGAACTGTTAGCATCGTAACCGTCGTGGCGATATTTCTCTCGAATTTTCCCGAGGGACTTTCCAGCTCCGCCGGCATGAAAAAATCGCGGCGTTCAGCCTTGTATGTTTTTTCACTATGGACCGGCATCGCCATCATCTCCAGTGTCGCCGCCCTCTCCGGCTACGCAGTCTTCAGCCACTTCTCCGTTGATGTCAACGCGGTCTCACTGGCAGTCGCCGCCGGCGCGATCCTGGCCATGATTGCCGACACGATGATTCCGGTGGCGTTCCACGAAGATCATGAATTCGCGGGCCTGATCACGGCTGTCGGCTTTCTGCTGGCTTTTGTTGTGAGCAAGATCGGCGGTTTGACTTAACTTAAGATACCGGGACAGTGCTTAAATCCACAAAATTGGGTACTTAAAATATAAGTAAGACTATTTACCCAAGAGGGAGGCAGTCATGAGCACTCATCCAGGAATACATGTGGGTCCGCAAACCGATCTTGCAAACGCCGTGAAGGCAGGCTGGAAGTGGTTAATGGGCATCGGGGTCGCCCTTGTTTTACTCGGGGCGATCGCAATCGTTTATCCTGTCGCTTCATCTGTGGCCAGCACGCTGTTTATCGGAACCATGCTCGTGATTGGCGGTGTGATACATGCGGTTTATGCTTTTTCCACCAGAGGTACAAGCATGGCCATGGAAATAGTCAGCGCGCTCATCTATTTGATCGTAGGCTTCATGATACTGGCAGAACCGATTTCCGGAGTAGTGACACTTACTCTCTTCCTGGCCCTGTTCTTCGTAGCCCAGGGCATTTTTAACATTGTGATCTCTCTTGCCCGCGCGCGCACGGTTCCCCACTGGGGATGGATGCTGTTTAACGGTCTTATCTCATTGGGCCTGGGTGTGGTAATTCTGGCCCAATGGCCGGAGGCGTCGGCCTGGGTGATCGGGCTATTGGTCGGTATCTACCTGCTGTTTGACGGCTGGGCGTTGATGATGTTGGGCTGGATGTCACGCGGCGCCGCCAAGGAGTCGGCTTCTTAGGGTCAGCGAAACCGGCACAGATAACTTCAGAATAATAAAAAAGGATGTCTCACTTATTCGGCTTTAGTGAGGCGTCCTTTTATTGTGTCTCTGTATTTTATGGGCCGACAGTTTTTGTCTCGGCTTCATCCATCGTTTCCGCCGTGCTTGTGGAAATCCGTCTGGTCTCTCCGCTCTTTAAGTTCTTCAGGAAGATGTCAGCTTTCTTGTTTGTGTCATCCGGGATCAGGTTGCCGGCCTCGGAGACAAAGGCCACAAAAAGCCCATCGGCGGAGATAGCCGCAAGTTCACTCTTGCCATTGGCCTCCACTCCCGCTGTGCTTGTCGATACCCTGGTTATGGTGCCGGTCTGCGTATCCTTGACGAAAATATCCGTCTTGCCGGAAGTGGTATTGGTGTCACCCGGCACCAGGTTCGAAGCATCGGAGCTGAAAGAAACCAGCCGGCCGTCAGCTGACAATGATACGGATTTATAACTATCCTCAGTCCCCTGTACACCGGCGGCATCAGCAGAAACCAGGGAAACTGCACCTGTCCGGGTATCCTTCAGGAAAAAGTCACGTTTGCCGTTTCCGTCTCCGGGAACGAGATTGGTAGCGCCTGAATCAAACGCAACGTAGCGCCCGTCGGCGGAGATGGCCAGTGAGCCGAAGCCACTCGTATCGTCCCCCTGCCCCCCGGACGCGTCAGTTGATACTCTCACCAGCAAGCCTGTCTGCATGTCCTTGAGGAAGACATCCGCCTTGCCGTTCGTATCATCCGCGACCAGGCTGGAGGCGTCTGACATGAATGCCACGAAACGGCCGTCGGCGGAGATGGCGGGTAAGTTGCTGTTATCGTTACCACGCTCGCCGCCGGTGCCACTCGACGCCTGTGTTACGGCGCCCGTCCGAGTGTCCTTGATGAAAATATCGGTCACGCCATTGGAGTCTCCCGGAACGATGTTCGAGGCACCAGAATTAAATGCGACAAAACGGCCGTCGGCGGAGATGGAAGGATGCGTGCTCTCACGATCACCCTGAGCGCCGGCAGCGTCAGTTGATATCCTTCTGGTCTCACCCGTCTGTGTATCCCTTAAAAACACGTCAGGACAGTTGATACTAGTGCCGCTGGCAGCCGTGCACATGTTGTTGGTATCATCCGGCACCAGGTTCGAAGCTGACGACTCGAATGCCACGAAACGGCCGTCGGCGGAGATGGCGGGATAGTCGCTGTCCTTGTTGCTGGCCAGCCCGTTCGAGTCGGAGGACACCCGGTTAGCCACGCCTGAACCGGTGTTCTTTACGAAGATATTGTGGGCGCCGTTGGTTGGACTTATCACAAGGTTGGTTGCGTCTGACATAAATGCCACCAGACGCCCGTCGGCGGCGATGGCGGGATGGTTGCTGTTGGCGTCCGACTGCATTTCCGGCGGAACCGCGGTTATTACCCTTCTTTCCGTTGTTGTTTCGAGATTGAACCCGCCACAGCCGGAAAGTGATACGACAAAAAGAAAGATATAAGACAGGACCGCGATAAGCGCCACGGATTTCCTGCTGAATGAAAAAGTGATTATTTCCGGCAAAACTGCTGAGCCCCCGTTACTGACCCAGTATCCAGGAGAAGCTTCTCTCGCCGACGCCGCCGATAACCGCGAACTGCTCCATATCTTCGCCGAGATCACTGTTTCGTGCATCCATCTTCACATTGAAACTCCAGGTCGAAGCATCCTCGGTAAGATTACGGGGAGTAACGGTAACTGTCACTTCGCCGGCATTGCCCGTCTGGGAAACGAGACTGGAGTTCGTCCCGACGTCTTCCTGCTCCCTGGATTCATCCCCGCAGGACACCAGCGCCAGCGACATGACCATAAACCCGACGACGAGTAAAAAAGACAGAACTCCTGAAATTTTGTTTTTTCCGTGCATGATCGATCCCGACTTTGGATTAATCCTGGTGGCGACGCTGCCTGAACCCTGAATAAAATATCAGAAACCGCGGCGGCGGTCGACCCGGAACCGATGATTGCGCAATCTCAACGACATTATCGAAACGGCTCTGATACTTGTTATTTTTCATAAAATCATCGTCAGCGCCTGTATGCAGACTCGCCGTCAGCGGAGCCCAACGCCTGAAACGAGGCAAAAGAGCCTTGTTTATCACAAAACCCGTATTTCTTTCCCCGGTTGCTAGTGATAAACTGAATCTTGTAAAAGCCACTTCGCGGGGGTGCGAAATGACACGTAGCGTCAAGGGGGGACGGAGACCAGTCGTCTTTTGGGCGATCTGTCCTGAATGTTTAACCTATATCTGGGCCGATGGGTCCGCGATCGCGAACGAAATTACGGCAACCTGCCCTTATTGTGACAAGCCTATCTCACTTCTGGGCGGTAGCGAACTCGCAGAAAGCTGCAAGCAGCTCCAGGGTTTGCTGGAAGACGTCGAACGTCAGATTTCCCTGATTCCGGCCGCCATAGATGTACATCGTTTTCTCTTCGAACAGGTAGAATATATCGCGGCCGCGTTCAACGACAGACTGGACGAGATCCAGGAGGAAAAAGACGTCGATCTCGAGGCGGCGGCCGCGGAGGCCAAGAAGGCAAGTTAATTCGGAGCGCCCGGGGTATAATCTGTGGCAATGGAACCGATCCAGGCCACTGAAGCCCCGCATAGTCTCTCTTCTGAAGACATCCTGACACTTCTTGGCTCGAACCTTGCCCATGGATTGAGCCATAACGAGGCCGCCGGCAAGCTGGTGCGCTTCGGTCTCAACCAGCTTCCTTCCCCACGCCGCACAAGCCGGTTAAAACTACTTCTCGATCAGTTCCGCAGCGTGCTGATAATCGTTCTGCTGATCGCCGCCGCGCTCAATCTCGCCATCTGGATTCTTGACGGTGAGGGCGGGCTTCCCTATGACACCATAGTTATCATGGCCATCGTCCTTGTCAACGCCGCCCTGGGCTTTTTCCAGGAACACAAGGCTGAAAGAAGTCTTGAGAAGCTCAGCGAGATAAGCAGCCCCGTCGCGACGGTTATTCGCGATGGGACACGCAGACGCATCCCGGCCGCCGAACTGGTCGTGGGGGATATCATGGTTCTCGTCAGGGGAGACAAGTTATCAGCCGACGGTCGCCTGTGCGAGGTGAATTCACTTGAGACGAACGAAAGCGCCCTGACCGGAGAAAGCGCCACCGTCACCAAGTCTGTCATACCCCTGGATACCGACACACCGATGGCCGACCGAGTCAACATGGTCTATGCGGTGACAACGATTACCAGCGGCCGCGCGCTCGCAGTCGTAACTGCAACGGCGGCTGACACCGAGGTAGGCAAGATCGCGACCCTGATTCAATCCACTCCGAACCGTGATACTCCGCTTAAAAAGAACCTCGATCAGCTGGCGAAACGTCTGGCGATCATAATTCTCCTGGTTTCCGGCGTGGTCTCTGTCGCCGGTCTGCTCGTCGTGGGCAGTATCGACTGGAATAATGTCCTTAGCCTCCTGCTTTTCAGCGTCGCGCTGGCGGTTGCCGCCATTCCGGAGGGTTTGCCCGCCGTCGTAACCGGTTCGCTGGCTCTGGGTACGCAGAGAATGGCGAAACGCAAAGCCGTCATACGCAAACTGCCCGCGGTAGAGACCCTCGGAAGCACGACAGCTATCTGTTCGGACAAGACCGGAACGCTGACCGTCGGTGAAATGACCGTTCGAGAGATCATGGTATCTTCGGACACGATCACCCTGGGAGGAGCCGGTTACAGGCCTGAGGGAGAAATCGAGGGCTCGCCCGAAGCTCTTGATGCGGTCACAATCATGGCGATGAGCGCGGTGCTCTGCAATGACGCGACCATTCATGAGACAGGCAAGGGACGCTGGATGGCGATAGGCACTCCTACTGAAGCTGCACTGATAACGATGGCTGCCAAGCTGGGTCTTGACGTTTCCCTTTTAAGAGAGCAGAATCATCGTCTTGCGGAAGAACCCTTTTCCTCTGAGACCAAGAAGATGACCGTCATAGTCAGCTCCGGTGGTGGTGGTGGCATCCTGCATTCAAAAGGAGCTCCGGAGCGGATAATCCCCTTATGCACCAGCATGATGGTTGGCAGCCGGTCAGTTATCCTGACCGACGATGACCGGCGGCGGCTTATGGATACCGCTGAGGACATGGCCGTCAGGGCCTTAAGACCACTGGCGATCGCATCCAGGCAGGTAGATTTTGAAATTGGTGCCGAAGTAACTTCCTCTGAACACGATCTCGTCTTTCTCGGACTCGCGGGGATTTACGACCCGCCACGGCCGGAAGCGCGGGCGGCGATAGAGAAATGCCGCCAGGCCGGTATCCGGGTCTTCATGGTCACTGGAGATCATCTGGCGACCGCCGAGGCCATCGCCTCCGAACTCGGGATCAGCGAAGGATCGATGACCGGGCCCCAGATCGACCGGGT
>ERZ1739051.93-NODE-94-length-10150-cov-13.714413_pt1 | contig 10150 bp, 11 predicted proteins | sample MGYA00581757_ERZ1739051 | MGnify/ENA primary metagenome ERZ1739051 (study PRJEB42929, sample SAMN08275523) | rhizosphere metagenome | isolation source: Rhizospheric soil replicate 3 | host: Colobanthus quitensis | place: Antarctica: Devils point, Livingston Island...
CCTCGGCCTCACGCCCGGTGGCGGTCACCGCAAGGATCGGGCGGCGGACACTGCCGTCCTGAGCACCGGCGAGGGCCGCGATCAGCGGCGGACGAGCGCCCGCGGCTACGGCAATGTCCAGGCACCGTGGCGCGGCGTCACCCAAACCCAACGGCGCGGTCAGGATGCCCCGCACTGTCGGGTCGGTGACAAGAACGTCGAGCAACGGGGTGAGGCTCATGAAGGCAAAGCTCCTGGCTATGGGTCGACAGCACAAACGCCCCATTGCAACCGGCAACGGGGTAGGCCAACAGCGTAGGTCAGCGTGCTGTCAACGGTTATGGGGAGTGCCACTGCTGCTGGGCTGCGGCCAGGCCCTCGGTCACGAGCCGCTCGACGGCGTCAGCGGCGTCACTGATCAGCAGAGGCACCTCGCTGCGCTCGGTCCCGGAGAAGTCGTGAAGCACGTAGTCGGCGGGATCCATCCGCCCCGGCGGGCGCCCGATGCCGACCCGGACACGCAGATAGTCGCGCGTGCCGATGGACTTGGTGATCGACCGCAGCCCGTTGTGGCCACCCTCGCCGCCGCCGAGCTTGAGCCGTACGTCGGCGAACGGGATGTCGAGCTCGTCATGGATCACGATGAGGTTCTCGACGGGGATCTTGTAGAACGACAGCAACCCGGCGACCGGCCCACCGGACTCGTTCATGTAGCTGAGCGGCGTGGCGATGACCGCCCTGGGACCAGGTGCTCCGCCGGATGGTCCGCCTTGCTGAACGGGGATCCGGACCTCGGCCGCGACCGCACACGCCTTGTGCGAACGCAGGTTGGCACCGGTGCGGGCGGCCAGCTCGACCAGGACCATGGCCCCGACGTTGTGGCGGTGACCGGCATACGGCGGACCGGGGTTGCCCAGCCCGACGATCAGCCACGGGGTCATCGCGTCCAATCTGGTTCGACGGGCAGAGCCGGTCGGCCCGGTCCGGACGAGGTCAGGACCGGGCCGAACTCAGATGGCTCAGGCCTTCTCGTCCTTGTCCTTGTCACCCTTGTCCTTGTCGTCCTTGTCAGCGTCGGCCGCGGGCGCACCGGCCTCAGCAGCCTGCAGCTCGGCAGCCTGCTGCTCGGCAGCCTCCGCCTCGGCAGCCTCGATGGCCTCCTCGGGAAGATTGGCCGCGATGTCAGCGGCAAGCTCAGCCTCGAGCTCCTCGGCGGTGATGGCCTGGGTGACGTTGACGATCAGTATGTCGGCCTCGGTGACCAGCTCGGCTCCGTCGGGCAGCACGAGGTCGCTGGCGTGGATCCGGGTGCCGGCCTGGAGACCCGCGACCGAGACCTCGAGGCGCTCAGGAATGTGCGTGGCTTCGACCGCGAGCTCGACGGTGTTGTTCTCGAGCGAGACGACGGTCTCGAGGGCTGCTTCTCCCACCACGTGGATCGGCACGTCAACGGTGACCTTCTCGCCCTTGCGGACCACGACGAGGTCTACGTGCTCGATGACCGGCCTGACCGGATGGCGCTGGATGTCCTTGGCCAGGGCCAGCTGGTCCTTGCCGTCGATCTCGATGGTCAGCAGGACGTTGGCGACCTTGAGCGCCATCATCGTCTCGTGGCCCGGCAACGTGATGTGGACCGGCTCGGTGCCGTGGCCATACATGACGGCAGGGATCTTGTGCTCGCGCCGGATGCTGCGTGCGGCGCCCTTGCCGAACTTGGTGCGGGCCGTGGCGACGAGCTTGTTGTCGGTCATGGGGCTCTCCTACGTTGCGTGATGCGGATCCGCGCGCCGATGACGGCGCATTTCGGATGGTCTGGTCTGGCAGCTGACTACGGTGGGCCTCGACGCGGGACGCGGCACGACGCCGGTGACCGGCGTGGCGAGCGCCCTCCACCCTGAAGGACCCGGGCGTCTGGCGCCACCGCGTCGATCACGGACCTCTGCATCAGCTGGTTCGAATCCGACCAGCCTCAGTCATGCAGTGTCCCTCGCCGAGGCAACCTGCGAAGTCTAGGCGAACCGGCACGTCATACGGAAATCAGCTGCGTATGGCGTGGAGCCCTTGCCGCTCAGCTGCGTCGAAGCGACGGGAAGAGGTCGCGAGAGGCAGCCCGCAACACTGCGAGCCGCTCGGGCTCCTGCGGCCAGTCAAGGATGATCTCGGTGAAGCCTGCCTCGCGATAGCCCCCGATCGACTCCGCCATGTCGCCCACCGAGTCGAACGAGGCCTCGTAGGGCCAGACCGAGCGTACGAGCGTGCTGGGGTCACGACCGATCAGCCGGCAGGCGTCGTCGAGCGCGGCCATCCGGGGAGCCACCATCTCGACCGTGCCTCGGGTGTTCCAGGCATCGGCATGGGCGGCGGTGAGGGCGAGCATCTTCGGGCCCTTGCACCCGATGGTCACTGGGAGCCGCGGGGACTGTAGGGACTTCGGCGCGAAAGGCGTGTCACGGGTGGAGTAGTACCGGCCGGTGAACTCGGTGCGGCGTTCTGCCTGCAACCGCTCGAGCAGGTCGAGGGTCTCGGCGAACCGGCCCACCAGCTCGCCCGGCCCGGGGAAGTCGAAGCCGTAGGCCTCATGCTCACGCTCCCACCAGCCAGCGCCGAGCCCGAGCTCGAGCCGGCCTCCGGAGATGTGGTCGACGGTGACCGCCTGCTTGGCCAGGACCGACGGGTGACGGTAGGTGTTGCCAGTGACCATCAGCCCGATCCGGATCCGGCTGGTGGCCATGGCGAGCCCGGCGAGTGCTGTCCACCCCTCGAAGATCGGGGCGTCCTCGTCGCCATGGGTCATGAAGTGATCGGTCAGCCAGGCCGAGTCGAAGCCCAGGGCCTCGATCTCCTGCCACTGCTCCACGACGGCGGCCCACGGCGGTGTCTGGGCGGTGACCACACCAAGACGGATCGGAGGCACAGTCGCGGCACCCGGCATACGGGAGTCTCCCAATGTGAGTTTGGTCGTGTGTCAGTTGGGCGGGTCGAAGAGGCTGGCGACCGAACCGTCCTCGAAGACCTCGCGGATCGCCTGGCTGAGCAGGGGGGCGATCGAAAGCTCGGTCAGCTTGTCGAAGTGACGCTCGGGCGGGATCGGCAAGGTGTTGGTGACGATGACCTCGCGAGCGTTGCAGTTCTTGAGCCGGTCAACCGCGGGACCCGACAGAATCGCGTGCGTGGCCGCGATGATGACGTCGGCGGCGCCGGCAGCCAGAAGCGCGTCGGCCGCCTTGGTGATCGTGCCGGCGGTGTCGATCATGTCGTCGACCAGGATGCAGCTCCGGCCCCTGACGTCACCGACGACACGGTTGGCCACGACCTCGTTGGGCCGGGTGATGTCGCGGGTCTTGTGGATGAACGCCAGTGGCGCACCGCCCAGACGCTTGGACCACTGCTCGGCCACCTTGATCCGGCCGGCGTCCGGAGAGACGACGGCGAGCTGCTCGTTGCCGTACTTCTTGCGGACGTACTTCGACAGGATCGGCAGCGCCACGAGGTGGTCGACCGGTCCGTCGAAGTACCCCTGGATCTGGTCGGCGTGCAGATCGACGGACATCAGCCGGTCGGCCCCGGCGGTCTTGAACAGGTCCGCCATGAGGCGGGCCGAGATCGGCTCGCGGCCACGGTGCTTCTTGTCCTGCCGCGAGTAGCCGTAGTACGGCATGACGACGGTGATGCGCTTGGCCGAGGCCCGCTTGAGGGCGTCGACCATGAGCAGGTGCTCCATGATCCACTCGTTGACCGGAGCGGTGTGGCTCTGGATGACGAAAGCATCCGAGCCGCGCACCGACTCCTCGTAACGCACATAGATCTCGCTGTTGGCGAACTCAAAGGCGGAGGTCGGAACCAGGTTCGTCCCGAGCTGGTAGGCCACCTCTTCGGCGAGCTGAGGGTTGGCCCGGCCGGAGAAGACCATGAGGGTCTTCTCGGTGGTGCGCTTCAGTCCGCTCATGCGGTTGGGTTCCCTTCAGGGAGGATGGGTGTGCCTTCGCTGGCGGCTCCGGCTACAGCGGCGGCTGCTGCCGCCGCTTGGGCGGAGGCCGTTCCTGGGCGTTTGTCGTGCACCCAGCCAAGCAGATTGCGTTGCGGCGCCACGTTGACTGCCAGAGCGCCGGGGGGCACGTCCTTGCGTACGACGGTGCCGGCCCCGGTGTAGGCCCCGTCGCCCACCGTCACCGGTGCGACGAACATGTTGTCCGATCCAGTGCGGCAGTGACTGCCGATCGTGGTGCGCGACTTGTTGACGCCGTCGTAGTTGACGAAGACGCTCGACGCGCCGATGTTGGAGTGCTCACCGATGGTGGCGTCCCCGACATATGTCAGGTGCGGGACCTTGGACCCGGCGCCGATCTGGGCGTTCTTGGTCTCGACGAAGGTGCCGATCTTGCCTCCGGCTCCGAGATCCGTGCCGGGACGGAGGTAGGCGAAGGGTCCGACGGTCGCACCCGCACCGATGACCGCCAAGGACCCATGCGTGCGTATGACGGACGCTCCGTTGCCGATCTCCACGTCCGTAAGGGTGGTGTCGGGTCCGAGGACGACGTCGTCACCGATCGTGCTGGCACCGTGGATCTGGGTCTGCGGGTGGATCGTGACGTCACGCCCCAACGTGACATCGGCGTCGATCCACGTGGTGGCCGGGTCGAGCACGGTCACTCCGGCCCGCATCCAGCCCTCGACGATCCGGCGGTTGAGCTCGGCGCCGAGCCGGGACAGCTGGACCCGGTCGTTGACGCCCTCGGTCTGCCACAGGTCCTCGATCAGATGCGCGCTCACCAGCAGGCCCTCGCGGCGGGCGATGGCCAGCACATCGGTGAGGTACTTCTCGCCCTGCGCGTTGTCCGTCCCCACCTGGGCCAGCGCCTTGCGCAGGACCACCGCGTCGAAGGCATAGAGGCCGGAGTTGATCTCGTCGATCTCCAGCTGTGAAGCGGTGGCGTCCTTCTGCTCGACGATGCCGGCGACCGAGCCGTCTGCAGTACGAATGATCCGGCCATAGCCTGATGGGTTGGACAGCGTGGCGGTGATCACGGTGGCGGCGCTCCCGCTGTCGACGTGTGCCTCGAACAGTCCGCGCAGGGTCTGAGCCGTGAGCAGGGGCACGTCGCCGTAGGTCACCAGCACTGTGCCCTCGAGGTCCGCCGGCAACGCGTCGAGCCCGCACTCGGTCGCCCGGCCCGTGCCCATGACCTCGTCCTGGTCGGCGATGACAGCATCGGGGTCGAGCGCACCGATGTGCGCAGCCACGAGCTCACGTCCGTACCGGATCACGATGGCCAGATGCTGCGGATCGGCGCCTCGCGCGGCGGCGATTGCATGGCCGAGAAGGGTGCGACCCCCGATCGCGTGCAGGACCTTTGGTGTGGCCGACTTCATCCGGGTGCCCTCACCTGCGGCGAGAACAATGACAGCGGCCGGGCGGGACTTGGTCACACGAATGAGCTCCTGAGTGGGTCGGAGTCGGTGCTGACAAAACACACCCTGGGCATCTCAGCTCGCGAGGCGAAGGCCGGGGTGCGGGTTTGGGTGCGGGTTTGGTCACGGGTCGGGGTGCACTGCCAGCCTCATGCTACCTGTCGTCCACCGGTAGTTCACCCGCCAGCGCGGCCAAGCGGGCGGGATACCCGCAGGTCGCGCTGTTGACGGACACGTCAGGCGTATGGCGTCCGCGGACATCGGCTCAGGCGATGACCTCATGGTTACATGTGGCGCAACGAAGGAACTTGATGTGAGTGCCGTTCAGCACGGTCTCCCACAGTCGCCACTCGTGCCGTTTGCATGGTCTGGTCGCCATGGGGTCCTCCCGATGCTGCGTCCTCCTCCAACATTGCTGTCACTCGCGTGGGACCGCCACGGCGCCTTGAACGAGGTCGGACTACGCCAAATGACTGATCAAAGAGACGCGCTGCCCGCGGTGGGGGCCCTGTCTGGCCTGGATCGCGACCTGGGCTGGAGACACAGTAAGCGGCCCTGACCGGGCGCATGGACGTCGGTCAGGGCCTGTACCGCTTCGCAGAATCATGGCTGCGAAGCGATCTAGCACCATCTTGCCCGATGGTATGGATTTGGTAAAGAAATCTCCCTAAACGCTCCAATTCGCTCGTATCCTTCGCGACGCCCTCGCGGCCTCTCGGGACGAGGATCGCCTGGGCGTGGCTCCCCGGGAAGGAATCGAACCTTCGTCGCTTGTCCTGATTCAAAGTCAGGCGGGCCCTGCCAGCAGACCAACCGGGGAACACCCGTTCGCACGGGGCTCCGGCAAGGGTAGTGGACCGTGACGGCCGCCCGGGAATCGCCGCGGCCGACCGGGCAGCAGTCAACCGACTGAAGACAACCGACGACGGACCTCGAGGACATCCTGGGTCTGCCAGTCGGTGTGGTCGTTTCGCCAACCCTCGAGATCCCGGAACTGGGGCGCCTGGTTAGCCGTGGCATGACCGAAGATGTTGCTCGTGCTGATGGCGTACTGGTGCTGCAGGGAGCGGATCAGGGCCAGCAGCGCGCCGATCTGGGCTGTTCGGTTGAGAATCTGTCGATCGGCCCACGCGGAGCTGTTGCCGTAAGTTCTCTGGACCATCTCGATGCCGATCGCCTTGTCGTTCAGGCCGATCGTATGCCGGCACCTGATGCTCGTCGGCACGATCTGCCACACGTCCCCGTTCTGGGCCACGATGAAGTGCGCGCATGTGCCAGGAAGCTCCCCGAGGTTCCGCGAGTCGTTCGCAAAGGTGTTGCGAGCTGACGATGCGGTGTCGGTCTCGGTGAAGTGCAGGACGATCATCGAAGGGCGGAGCCGCCAGGAGCTCACCCCGTAATGTCGCCGGGAGTATGCCGCCATCTCGTCCTTGCGATGCTGAGGAAAGGCGATGAACTCCGGCACAAGACGCAACGACGGCGTGGTCACGACGTGCCGAGCCGGAAGGACCGGCGATTTGGTGACGTGGGCAGGGACGATGCGTCTCGGCCGCACGGCCGCCGTCGTCCGTGGGGGTGATGGTGTCGAAGGCGCAGAACGGGGCGAAGGCGCAGAACGTGTCGCGGCCGACGATGAGAGACTTGGGGTGGTCGAGGTGATGGAGTCCGTGGGCTCCGGCGACGTCGGCACTGACGCCGTTTCGGGCGAGGACAGGGTCACTCCCGCGCTCGCCGAACCGTCTGCGCCGGCGCCGGCGCCGGCGCAGCCAGCCAACAACATCGAAAGCACCGCCGCCCCCGCAAGGGAGCGCGCGGCATACGAACGGGCATGTCCCACAAAGACACACGCTAGCGAACGAACCAACGCAGAGGGGTCGAAGTCCGACATGATGGCATGGTGACCCAAGCACGCGAGACAGCGGCGACGACGACCGCCCGTTCCCGGATGACCGGAAAGCAACGGCGCGAACAGCTGCTCGAGGTCGGCCGGAAGTTGTTTGCGGACAAGGGCTTCGAGGCCACAACGGTGGAGGAGATCGCTGCCAAGGCAGGGGTCTCGAAGCCGGTTGTCTACGAACACTTCGGCGGCAAAGAGGGTCTGTATGCCGTCGTCGTCGACCGTGAGATCCGTTCCTTGCTCGACGGCATGACCGGCGCGCTCAGTTCCGACGGTCATGCCCGGGTCCTCCTCGAGCAAGCAGCCCTAGCCCTGCTGGACTACGTCGAGAACTCCACAGACGGCTTCCGGATCCTCGTGCGCGACTCCCCTGCCGGGCAGTCGACGGGGTCGTTCGCCAGTCTGCTCAGCGACGTCGCCAGCCAGGTCGAGCACATCCTCGCGGCGGAGTTCAAGCACCAGAAGCTGGACCCGAAGACCGCCCCGATCTATGCGCAGATGCTGGTCGGCATGGTGGCACTGACCGGTCAGTGGTGGATGGACTCGCGCAAGTTCAAGAAGGCCGACGTGGCAGCGCACCTGGTCAACCTGGCCTGGAACGGCCTGTCCGGGATCAAGCCGAAACCGACCCTGCGCACAGTAACGAAGTCGCCCTCCTAGCTCAGCGCACCGCTGAGCAGCCGCTGCACCTCTCCGATACTCACCTGCTCGAAGTGCTCGTAGTGCTGCCCCACGCTGCCGAAGCGTCGCGGCGTCTCGAGGCAGATGACATCGTCGAAGCAGGACCGCAGACTCGCGCAGGTGCCTGGAGGTGCGGTCGCCGTCGCAAGGATGACCGGCCCTGGCCCTCGACGGCGAAGGACCCCGGCGGCGGCTCGAGCGGTCGCTCCCGTGGCCACGCCGTCATCGACCACGATGACCGTCCGGTCGACCACATCGAGAGCGTCGATCGCAGGCCGCAGCTCAGCGACGACGTCCTCGACCTCATGAGAAGCCTTGCGAATCAAGGTTTCCAACTCTTCTTGACCCACCCCGCTGGATGAGACAACCCCAGCATTGAGCACCACGGCGCCCTGCTCACCAACCGCACCCAACGCCAGCTCGGGCTGCCATGGCACCCCGATCTTGCGCACCACGAGCACATCAAGTGGCACGCCCAGGCCCTTCGCCACCAACGCCGCAACGGGGACACCACCGCGTGGGAGGCCCATCACCACGGTATTCGCAGCGCCCAAGGGGTAGGGAGATCTCCCCAGTCGGTCGGCGACCAGCTCGGCCAACCGGCGCCCTGCTTCGGTCCGGTCCCGGAACACCCTTCAATTCTGCGCCCGAAAGCCTTTCCGGTACAGACCATCACGCGCGGGCGAGCATCACGCCGGGACCTGGTGAGCCCCGGCTCTCCTGTGGGCCACGGCGAAGATACGACGAAAGGCGAAGACCGTTCCGAAAACCTGTCGCGGGTAGGCCCGCAAGAGCGCTCTGCCATATGCCGCAACGAAGTCGGCCCGTTCAGTCTCATCGTTGAGCAGCTCGAGCACCGGCAACAGGGCGGTGCCCCTGGTCCATTCGAGCACCGGGTTGCCCAGCTGGCCCAGACCGCCGGCCGGATCGAGGATGTGCTGATAGGTGGTCTCCCAAACGTCGACGTCGCAACCCAGACCAGCCAACAACGCGGCGTATGCCGCTGGTTCACCCACCGCCTCAACGCCACGCAGGCGCGGGAGGAGCTCTGCGGCACGGAGCGACTGCGCGGCAACCTCGCGGAGCAGCGTGTGTGACGGCGCGTTGAAGTTGCCCGGCACCTGCATGGCGAACCAACCGCCCGGCGCAAGGGCTTCGACCCAGCGCGGGATCAGCTCCAGATGTGAGGGAACCCATTGCAGCAGCGCGTTGGTGGTGATGACGTCGATCGGCGCTGCCACACCCGCCGGGTCCCAGGCCTCAACTTCGGAGAGGACCCACTCGACGCGCCCAAGGGAGTCGTTCCGCCGAGCCTGGTCGAGCATCTCGACGGATGAGTCGACCCCTATGATCCGCGCGCGCGGCCACCGCCTCGCCAGGGTGAGGGTGAGCGGCCCCGGCCCACAGCCCAGGTCGACCACGATCTCGGGAGCGCTCGCACCCACCCTGCTTGTCAGGTCCGCGAAAGGACGCCGCCGGTGGTCGCTGAACTTCTCGTACTGCTCGGGGTTCCACGTGTCAGCCACGGTTGCCGCCTCTCAAACCTCGCCACCATCAACCATCTCGACATCAAGATACTTGATGGTGGGTAGACTTTCGAGCATGTCCGCCACACCTGCTGATGACGTCGACCGCATCGTCGAGGCGTGGCGGCGGGAGCTGCCCGACCTCGACGTCGCGCCGCTGCACATCCTCTCGCGCGTCTCACGACTCGCTCGCCACCTCGACCGCGCGCGCGGATCTGCCTTCGCCAAACACGGCCTCGAGGGCTGGGAGTTCGATGTCCTGTCGGCCCTGCGACGAGCCGGCGCCCCATACGAGCTCTCGCCCGGAGCCCTGGTTGCCCAGACATTGGTGACCAGCGGGACCATGACCAACCGCGTCGACCGCCTCACCGCGCGCGGACTGGTCGGTCGCGGCCCCGATCCCAGCGACAGGCGCGGCGTGAAGGTCACGCTGACCACGGCCGGCCGGACCGTTGTTGACGGCGCCATGGCCGATCTGCTGGACCGCGAACGCATCTTGCTCAGCCAGCTGCGACCCTCAGAGCAGGACCAGTTCGCCGAGCTCCTGCGTCGGCTCCTGTCGCCGTTCGACCTGTAGCGCTCGACCCCATTGCTCCAGCCCAGTTGACATCCTCCCGGCCTTGAATGACCGGGATTCCAACTGCTATGCGACCTTGGG
>ERZ1739051.94-NODE-95-length-10068-cov-13.985119_pt1 | contig 10068 bp, 11 predicted proteins | sample MGYA00581757_ERZ1739051 | MGnify/ENA primary metagenome ERZ1739051 (study PRJEB42929, sample SAMN08275523) | rhizosphere metagenome | isolation source: Rhizospheric soil replicate 3 | host: Colobanthus quitensis | place: Antarctica: Devils point, Livingston Island...
CCTCACGAATTCGCTGCCGATAGCGCGGAACGAAGGCAATCCGGTTGGTGATCAACGAAACCAGGCGGTCGTAGTCAAACCCCTGGTCCGGTGGCTGAAAGACCATGACGGAGCCCACATGCATTGGTGTCGTCGACTCCTCCATATAGAGGAAGGACGTATCAAGGGGGGTCAGCCGATCGGACACGACCTCATCGTGTCAGACAAAGCGGCCTAAACTCCCGACCGTGACCAATACGACCCAGTTGCGGAGATACCTGACCGCTGCCGTCGGCCTCAGCGCCGCCCTCGTTCTGGCATCCTGCTCACAGACCGACCCGACCCCATCCACGACGCCGTCCACCTCATCCCCCACACCCGCGCAGACATCCACATCCGCCTCGACCTCTACGCCCGCCCTGACCCCCGCGCAGTCCACGCCCGCGATAAGAAGGATCGACATCACCATCACCGGCAAAAAGGTCACGCCCCAGCCCACGATGGTCAATATCTCTGTCGGTGAGTCATTGATCGTCACCGTCACGAGTGACCACGACAACACGCTGCATGCGCACGGGTTCGACATTGAACAGCCGGTCAGGGCTGGCCAGCGGCTGGACATCACAGTCAGGGGCGCACAGCCCGGTGTCTACGACATCGAGCTCCACAATCCTGAGCTGCGCCTGCTCCAAGTCGCCGTGCGCTGAGCCATGGGCAGTCCCGCGCTCATCGCGGCCATCGTTTCGGTGCCCGCCCATGGCGTTGGTTCACGCCAGGACCTGCCCCTGCCGTTCACGGCCGTTCTGATCGGTGCGGCGACCGCCCTGCTGGTGTCCTTCGTCGCCCTCGGCTTCCTGTGGCCGGAGCCCGCCCTGCACGCCGACTCGGGACATCCGCTCTCCGCTCGCCCGGCAAGGACGCTGAGCTCTTCCGTCCTCAAAGTTGTCCTGGTGGCACTGGCGCTGCTCCTCGCCGCCTGGACAGCGATGGCCCTGATCTTCGGCGTGGACGACGCCCACAACCCCGTTCCGTATGTCGTGTACGTCTGGCTTTGGTCCGGGCTGGCCGTCCTGTCGTTGATATTTGGCCCAATCTGAGCCTGGCTCAACCCGATTCGCTGGCTGCACGATAGACTGACCCGGCTGGCGCGACTCGATCCCGAGTCCTCGATGACGACGTGGTCCACGGGCTACTGGCCGGCAGCGCTGGGGCTCTTCACCTTCACCTGGCTCGAGCTGATCGCCCCGGACCGCTCAACACTGCCCGTTCTGCGTGTCGCGATCGGCCTGTTCGTCCTGTTCGACCTGTTGGGCGCGTTGGTGTTCGGGCGCGGCTGGTTCAGCCGAGGCGACCCGTTCGAGGTCTGGTCACGCCTCTACGGCAGCCTCAGCCCTCTGGCCCGGAGACCGGACGGGGTATGGGTCCTGCGGACCCCGTTGCATGGCGCCAACGCAGTGCCCGTGGAAAACGGCCTGCTGGCGACCGCGTTCGTGATGCTGGGCGGCACGGCATACGACGGCTTCTCCTCCGAACCACGTTGGTACACGTTCGTACAGTCCTCCGCCCTGCCCTCCGAGCTGCTGATGACCGCCGGGCTGCTGGGCATGTGCCTCATCGTGGCCCTCTCGATGCATCTGGCTTCAGCTGTGAGCGCCCGCCTGGCCGGTATCCCCGTCCGAGGGCTCGCGGCGCAGTTCGCACCTTCGCTGCTGCCCATCGCCGCAGGCTACCTGGTTGCGCACTACTGGTCGCTGTTGATCTTCGAGGGCCAGAACACGTTGATACGGCTCTCCGATCCCCTTGGCATTGGGGCGAACTGGCTCGGAACAGCTGGGCTGACCGCCAACGCCGACCTACTCCGGCCGACGCTGGTGGCGACGATCCAGGTCGTCGCCATCGTGACGGGTCACGTCCTCGGAGTGGTCCTGGCTCACGAGCGCGCGGTCACCTTGTTCGAACGACGCGTCGCCGTTATCGGGCAGGTGCCGTTGCTGTTGTTGATGGTGGGCTACACGTGCGGTGGTCTGCTGCTGCTCTTCAGCAGCTGAGCCGGGCGCGCCAGCTGAGCCGGGATGGTCAGTGGATCCGCTGATGTATCCAGCCGGCACCCGGGAACAGAGCCTCGAGCTCGCGGGCCGTCTCGTCGAAGGTGTGGTGCACGATGCCGACCAGACCGGCCTCGGCCGCCGCGGCAATGTTGGGAGCGACGTCATCGACGAAGACACATTCGCCCGCCGGCAACCCGATTCGATCGAGGGCGAGCTCGAAGATCGCGCGTTCGGGCTTGCGCATGCCGACCTCCCCGGAGATGACAACGGTGTTGAACATCTCGTGCCAGTCGCTGCGGTCGTACTCGTTGCCCCATGAGTTCGACAACAGTGCGGTGCGGACCCCCGCCGCATGTGCACGGGTGACGAGCGAGGTCATGGAGTCCTCGTAGATCGCCAGGTCGGCAAACATCTGGCCGATCAGGCCGGCCGCCTCGACGGTCGAGCCTTCCTGAGCCAGTGCCGCGGACAGCAGGTGCTCGAACTCCTCGACGACGATCTCCCCGCGTTCGAGCCGATGGACGGGAGACACCTCGCCTGGTGGGGGCTCGACCCAACGGCGCACGACCGCACCGTAGTGGTCACGGTCGACACCGGTGACCTTGAGCCAGCCCGAGATTGCGCCGTGGATCGGCATGGTGAGAACGCCACCCCAGTCCACAATCAGTCCCTGCATCAGGCGACCCTACGACGACGGCCGCTGGGTGGTACTGGCAGGCCGCAGACCTCCGCAGCGAGCGCCACCATTGCCTTTCGAACGCCCGAGTCGGGCGCCGCCTCCGCCAGCGACTGTCCGGCCAACAGCGCACCGTCCAGGCTTGCGGGATCGTCCGGGATGAACCGGGGGTCGTCGACCCCGGCAAAGCGGGTGAGCGCGTCGCGGATGCGCGGCTCAGGTCGGACTCCAACGGCCGAGGACCGAACCTTGTTGATCACCACGGTGGGCGCCGGGCTGGCGACTGTGCCCAGCTCCTGCAGCCCACGGACGAGTCGCTGCAACCCGATCGGGTCGCCCGCACCGATGGCCAGGACCTGGTCGGCGACGGCAAGAGAGGTGAGCGTGGCGGCATTGCGCCGCGGCGCAAGCGTGTCGTAGCTGAGCTCCTCGTCGTCCTCCAGGCTGAACCCGCAGTCGATGACGGTGAACCGGGCAAGCCGTCGGGTGAGGGTCAGCACATGTTCGAGGGCGGCGGCGCGAAGCTCGGGCCACCTCTCGGCCTTGGGGATGCCGGTGAGCACCCGCAACCCTGCCGAGACCTCGGGCGCCAGGCGGGCCAGGGCGGCGAGGTCGAGGCTGCCCTGGTCCGCCGACCGGGTTGCCGCAGCCAGACCCGGTGCCTCATCGAGCAGGGAGAGCGACTGAGCGATGCATCCGCCGTAGGTGTCGGCGTCGACAAGCACCGTGGGCTGGCCCAGCCGGGCAAGCTCGCTGGCCAGGTTGAGAGCCACGACGGTTCGCCCAGGAGCGCCCGCGGGACCCCACACCGCGATGATCGTGCCGACCGACTCTGGGGCATCGTCCCGGCCATCGTCCCGGACATCGTCCCCGGCATCGGTGCCAGTGTGATCGTGACGAGCGCGCTCAGGGCCGCTGGAGGGCTCACCGTTGCGGCCCACAAAGTCTGGCGCGGACCCAGTTCGGCCTGCCTCGTGCGGCAGCGGTCCTTGCGCGGACCAGGTCACCTCAGCGCCTGAACGGTTGCCATCGAATACATCCGTGGCATCCACGGCGTCCAGCGCCCGCTGGACCACCTCGGCGCTGGCGTCCGCCGGGATGACCGTGGCGATCCCCAGCTGGCGCAGATGCCGCTCAGCCTGGTCGTCCCCGGGAGGGTAGACGCCGACCACGGTCACGGAGCACTCCCGCAGATGGTCCAGAGCCGTGCGATCCAGCGAACGCAGGTCCGCCGAGATCAGAGCGACCTCGGCCAGGCCCGACCCGGCGACCGCCAACAGATCCGCCAGGTCGGGGCACCGTCGAGCGATCCGGGCGTCGGTGCCGCGCTCGAGAGTGGTGACCAAAGCGCTCTCCCAGCGGTCGCTGACCGCCGTGACGACGGACCGGCTCACGCGCCGGCCTTGGGAGGCGAACCCGGAACGGGGACCAGGGTGATCCGGGCGCCCTGGTCGATGGCCGCGATAAGAGCCTGGACCCCGGCCTCCGGGACCATGATCTGCACGGCAGTCTTGCCCGAGGCCGAGCCCAGGCCGCTGCCGCTGGCCTCAGGCACGCGAACCACGGGGGCGGCCTCAAGGGTCTTGACCGGGTTGCCGTACTTCTCCACAGCTGATGCCGTGTCCTTGGTGTTGACCCAGACATCGACGATCGACCCGGCGGCGATCTGGGCGGCGGCGCCGCTGTCAACCGGCACGGACACAGGCTTGAGGCTGATGTCGGCCTTGGTGCCCAGCGCCGAGGTCGGCAGCAGCTCGCCCGGACGGACATCGCGCAACGCGAAGGTGCCCGGCGCGATGTCGTGGTCAGCGACCACGTACCTGCTGCCGTCCGCGCCGAGCCGCACATCCACGCGCTTGACATCATTTTGGGTCACTGGTTGGCCGGGCACCAGGCTGGCCACCGCGGCATACATCGGCACCGTGTTGTCGGCTGCGGCGACGACCTTGGCCCCGACGGCTATCGACAGCAGGACGAGCACCACGCCGACCACCAGCCGGGTATCGCGCCAGGACGGTTGGCGCAGACGCGCTGCGGTTGGCCTGGGTAGCTCGGCCATGTCGGTCCCCTCAAAGTTCGGGTGCGAGTGTTCGGCTGCGAGAGCTCGCGTGCGTGTGCGAGGTGTTCGCGTTCGGGTGCCCTGCCGGCTGCAAAGCCAACCCCGGGCCCACGAGCACACCCGGTCGGCGACGCCCTCCGGGAACCATCATCGCCCATCCCCGCCGTTGACTCCGCATCCCGTCCACAGCAGGGGTAAACTCATCCATGTCAAGGCAAGTGACTTGTCCATGAATCAGGGTGGATCAGCCACATGATGTCGTACGTCTGTGGTAAACAATGCATCAACAATCCCGACGCGCCTCAAGGAGCAGACCGCATGGCACAACGCTTCATCCAACTGTCGGATGTCTCCGAGATCCTCGACATCTCATCGGCGCAGGCCTATGCACTTGTCCGTTCCGGTGAGCTCACGGCGATCAAGGTGGGGGGGCGTGGACAGTGGCGGGTCGAGTCCACCGAGCTGGAGAGCTACATCCAGCGGATGTACTCCGAGACCAAGACCTTCGTGGCGGCGCATCCGTTCGGACAGCTTTCAGACAACCCCGAATAGCAGCGAGAACACCGAACACGAGCCGAAAGTCAATCCGACGGGCACCGTGAGCCTCGGGTGCCTCGTGGTCGGATGCTGGTGGTCGGATGCTGGTGGTCGGATGCCTCAATCGTGTCGGACGACGACGATCGCCGCGAACGGGATCACCCTTCGCGCCACGATGTTCTCGGAGCGCCGCGCCACGTCCACCGGATGTTCGCTCAGATCGAGCGCGTCGGCGCCCACGGCATCGATCGTTCCCGTCGTCACCGAGCCACCGATGTCGGTCAGTGACACCGCCGATCGGTCGCGGCTGAGTCCGCGCAAGGCATAGCCCAGACCGAATCTCTTCGCCGTCGCCACACCCGAGCCGGCGGCGGCGCGTACCCCAAGGCCGTTGATCGCCACGATCGCGCCGAAGGGGATCAGGCTCCCCCGCTCGCCGTGCTCGGGGACCAGGAGCCAGTCCGAGCCGGCGTCCGCGACCCTGCCCGACACCAGCACGCCGGCGGCCAGCCGGAGCTCGACGCCTGAGCCTCGATGGGCAATCAGGCGTTCGTGCAGTCCCACCTGGGCACGCTCTCGCCTGGTGCGATCCGAGACCTCCAGGTCGAGCTCGCGCTGCCCGTCCGCGTCCATCTGCGCCTGCAGGTCATCGAACAACCGATCCCAACGCATGCCGCCTCCGTCGTGGTTTGGCGTTGATCACATCCTGCCGCGCGGCCTCCTGTCCACAACCTTGGTTCTTCAATCAACCTAAATGTTGGCAATCGCAGGCAAACTGTATTAACCTGCCACCAACATCGACAACCAGATCATCGACTGCAAGCCCAAGGAGCAGGTATGCCGTTCCGTCTCAGTCCCACGGGTGCGCGCCCGATCGCAGCGGTCGCCCTGGCTGCCGTCAGCCTCGTGGTCGCCGCCGCGGTGGGGTCGATCTTCCTGAGCACCTCTTCCGACGCCTGGACAGCGATCGCGACTGCCGGCCCGGCCAGCCCAGCCGACGGAATACTCCTGGTGGTTGCTCTTGGCGGAGCACTTCTGTCGCTCTGGGTTGGTCTGGGCACGGCGCTGTCCGCCCTGTCGGCTCTACCCGCCGCACTGGGGCAGGCCAGCACGCTGTTGGCAGCCCGGATCGCCCCAACGGCAGTGCGCGAGGTCGTCGCGTTCGTTCTCGGGACCGCCCTCAGCGCCGCGCTGGTCCCAGGGACCGCAGTTGCTCGCACCGGACACGAGGCGCCCCGAGCGGCCGTGGTCGCCTCGGCCCAGTACGCCGCCGGCGCCCTCGGGAGCGCGGTGGACTCCGCACCCAACGCCTCGTTCAGCCTGGTCAGCGATGCCGTCCACACCAGCGACACCATCCACGCCATCCACGCCATCCAAGCCAGGAATGAGACAGACCGAGCGCCTGCTCCGTCGTGGTCGCCAGAGAGGAGCAGGCCATCAGCCAGCAGCGGCGACCGCGTGGTCGAGCTTGTCGTGCATCGCGGCGACAGCTTGTGGTCGATCGCTGCACGCCACCTCGGCCCGGAGGCAACGACAACGCAAATTGACGCGGAGTGGCACAGGTGGTTTGCCGCCAACCGTCTCGTGATCGGCAATGACCCGAACGCCATCAGGCCCGGTCAGGTGCTGAGCTCGCCGACATCGGCACCGGCTGAGCACTCGGCACAGGGTGCCTCGTGAAGCTCATCATCAGGCCGATTCCCGACATCTCCCCGCCGGTCATCGACTCGCGCACCGCCGTGATCCGGGACCCCAGCCCGTTCATCCAGGGAACGCTTGCGGTCGACTTCAATAGCCAGTACGACCCCGTTCAGGACCCCGCCTGCCGGGACTACTTCGAACCACAACGCACCCTCTCGGGCCAGCTGCCCGAACCGGAGGCCTGGGTGACGCACATGGCCCAGGCACTGGTCGAGGTCATGTCAGGAGCGCGACCGGCTCCTCAGGTGATCCGCTGGACCACACCCGAGGTCTATGCGGTCGTTGCTCGACGCAACGCGGTCTCTGGCCGGCGCGCCCTGGTCGCCAGACGGGCCCTTGTGCGCCGGGTCAGGATCTGCGAACCGGTCGACGGGGTGGTCGAAGCGTGCGCCGTGGTCCTGGACAACGGCCGGGTCCGGGCGATTGCGATGCGGCTCACCGGCGTCGACCGCCGGTGGGTGGTCAGCGCGCTCCAAGTTGGCTGATCGGGGTCAGCTTTGCCGCTTCGCGTCGAACGCGGCTGGTCGGGTCAGCGTCGCTTGGCCCTGTTCTTGCTCTTCTTGCTGCCACCACGCGGGTCCTGGACCTTGCGCGACGCCCTGGTCTCGGTGTTGGCCTCGTCGCGTTCCTGCACCGAGCCGTCGTCGCTGGGCGCCGAGTAGTGCAGCTGCGCACGGGCTTTCGGAGCCTCCAGGCCCTTGGCGCGAATGACCTTGGCCGCCTCGAAACCGTCGGACGGTGCGGCGTTGACCTCGTCCTTGACCGCGTCCTGGATCGCGTCGGCGTTGATCGCGTCCTCGGGAGGGTTGACCTCGACCTCGACGTTGAACAGGTAGCCGATCGACTCCTCCTTGATCGCCTCGTTCATCGCCTCGAAGAGCAGGAACCCCTCGCGCTGGTACTCCACGAGCGGGTCACGCTGGGCCATCGCACGCAGACCGATGCCCTCCTGCAAGTAGTCCATCTCGTAGAGGTGCTCGCGCCACTTTCGGTCCAGTACCGAGAGCACGACGCGCCGCTCCACCTCGCGGGCGACCTCTTCACCCAACGCCAGCTCTCGCGCGTCATAGCCATGGTGGGCATCCGAGGTGAGCTCCTCGCGCAGCAGGTCAGTGGTGATGTTGCCGTGGCCACCGGCCGCCTCCTCGATCTCGGCGATGCTGATCGAGACCGGGTAGAGCGTCTTGAGCGCGGTCCAGAGCTGCTCGAGATCCCAGTCGTCGACGAAGCCCGTTGAGGTGGCCGAGTCGACATAGCTGGCAACGACGTCGTTGATGAAGTGGCGGATCTGCTCGTGCAGGTCCTCGCCCTCGAGCACGCGGCGGCGCTCACCGTAGATGACCTCGCGCTGGCGGTTGAGGACATCGTCATACTTCAGGACGTTCTTGCGGATCTCGAAGTTGCGAGCCTCGACCTGGGTCTGCGCACTCTGGATCGAGCGCGAGACCATCTTGGACTCGATCGGGACGTCGTCCTCCATCTTGGCCGTGGTCATGAACCGGTCGACCATGGCCGCGTTGAACAGCCTCATCAGGTCGTCCTGCAAAGAGAGGTAGAAGCGGCTCTCGCCCGGGTCGCCCTGACGACCGGACCGTCCGCGGAGCTGGTTGTCGATCCGTCGCGACTCGTGCCGTTCGGTGCCCAGCACGTACAGGCCTCCGAGGCCGGTGACCTCGTCGTGCTCGGCGGCCACGGCCTTCTCGGCGGCCGCGAGGGCGCCAACCCAGGCGGCCTCGTAGTCCTCTGGCGTCTCGACCGGGTCCAGCCCCTGCTGCTTGAGAGAAGCGACGGCCGTGAACTCGGGGTTGCCGCCGAGCATGATGTCGGTACCGCGACCGGCCATGTTGGTCGCGACGGTCACCGCGGACTTGCGGCCGGCCTGGGCGATGATTGCGGCCTCACGCTCGTGCTGCTTGGCGTTGAGAACCTCGTGCGGGACACCCCTGCGACGCAGGAGCTCGGAGAGGTGCTCGCTCTTCTCGACGGAGACCGTGCCGACCAGGACCGGTTGGCCGTGCTTGTGACGGTCGGCGAGGTCCTCGACCACCGAGGTGAACTTGGCATCTTCGGTGCGGTAGACGAGGTCCGCTTGGTCGACGCGGATCATCGGCATGTTCGTGTCGATGCCCACGACGCCCAGCTTGTAGATGCTGTGGAGCTCAGCGGCCTCGGTCTGGGCCGTGCCCGTCATACCGGAGAGCCTGTCGTACAGGCGGAAGTAGTTCTGCAGCGTGATCGTGGCCAGCGTCTGGTTCTCGTTCTGGATCTCGACACCTTCCTTGGCCTCGATCGCCTGGTGCATGCCCTCGTTGTAACGGCGCCCGGCCAGCATCCTGCCCGTGTGCTCGTCGACAATCAGGATCTCGCCGTTCATGTTGACGTAGTCCTTGTCGCGCTTGAAGAGCTCCTTGGCCTTGATGGCGTTGTTGAGGTAGCCGATCAGTGGGGTGTTGACGGACTCGTAGAGGTTGTCGATGCCCAGGTAGTCCTCGACCTTGGCGATGCCGGCCTCCAGGACGCCGACGGTGCGCTTCTTCTCGTCGACCTCGTAGTCGCCCTCGCCGTCCTCACCGCGGTTCAGCCGCTTGACCAGGGTCGCGAACTCGACGTACCACTTGGTCGCCTGATCAGCCGGACCGCTGATGATCAGCGGCGTGCGGGCCTCGTCGATGAGGATCGAGTCGACCTCGTCGACGATGCAGAAGTTGTGTCCGCGCTGGACGAGCTCCTCGGTGGACCACGCCATGTTGTCGCGCAGGTAGTCGAAGCCGAACTCGTTGTTGGTGCCGTAGGTGATGTCCTTGCCGTACTCGAGGCGACGCTCTGCCGGCGCCATCGAGGAGAGGATGCAACCGGTCTCGATGCCGAGGGCGCGGTGGACGCGGCCCATCAGGTCGGACTGGTACTCGGCCAGGTAGTCGTTGACCGTGATGACGTGGACGCCCTTGCCTTCAAGAGCATTGAGGTATGACGGCAGGGTCGCCACAAGGGTCTTGCCCTCACCGGTCTTCATCTCGGCGACGTTGCCCAGGTGCAGCGCCGCGCCACCCATGATCTGCACGTCGAAG
>ERZ1739051.95-NODE-96-length-10061-cov-12.810514_pt1 | contig 10061 bp, 12 predicted proteins | sample MGYA00581757_ERZ1739051 | MGnify/ENA primary metagenome ERZ1739051 (study PRJEB42929, sample SAMN08275523) | rhizosphere metagenome | isolation source: Rhizospheric soil replicate 3 | host: Colobanthus quitensis | place: Antarctica: Devils point, Livingston Island...
GACCCCGGCCCATTGGCTTACAACATCCGTGGCCACGGCCCGCATAACTGCGTCGGCCAGCAGCTCGCGCGAATGGAGCTGCGGCTGTTACTTGAAGAGTGGGCGCTGCATATGCCGATTGTACGGCTCAATCCGGACGCGCTGAGACCAAGCTCGCATGCGGGGCCGGTGATCGGGGTGGATTGGCTCCATCTGGCGTGGAATTGAGGACTAACACTGCATGAGCAAGATCATCCGCATCGGTGCGGCAAGCGCGTTCTTTAACGACAGCCGGATGGGAATTGCCCAACTGCTCGATAAGGGCGGCCCGCTCGATTACATCATCTTCGATTTCCTCGCGGAATCGGTGATGGGCGGCCTGGGTCGCGCTGTGTCTGACGGATCGGGACCGGGCTATGCCGCCGATGTCATGGGCAGCTACGTCATCCCGCATCTGGCCCCGTTTTTGGAACGGGGCCCCCAGGGTTTCCCCACCCCCGGTGGGCCACGCCCGGCGGCCTGCCGCGGCGCGGGCGTTGTTAGGTGGCCGCGCCCGGGGCCGGGCGCCGCCCAGGAGGTCACCTCAGCAGGCCGAGCCTGTATGCCGACCAGCAGGGCGGCCGGCGTGCCCGGCATACCGCCTGGGACACCGGTGACGAAGTCGACGTGCACCTTGCCGCCAAAAGGCAACCCATAGGCGTCGATCAGGCGACGCAGCGCGGCCACATGCCCAAGGTCGAACAGCTCGAACTCGGGGACGATCTCGCGCTCCTGGGCCAGCTGGTAGAGCTGGGCCATGAACGGGTAGGGGTTGAGGAAGACGTCGTCGCCGAAGTTGGTGGTGCCACAGGTCAGGCTGCAGGAGTCCGGCTCGGCGTCCAGGACGGTCAGCCGCTTCTCGAGGGGGTCGTGGACGCTGCCGCCGGTCGAGAGCTGGATGACCAGCGAGGTCTGCTCGCGCACAGCCAGGACGGTCTCGCGCAGAAGGACCGCATCCAGGCTGGGCTGGTGGTCGGAATCACGGATGTGGATGTGGATCAGGGAGGCGCCTGCGGCCTCGCACGCGACGGCGGTCTCGACGAGCTCGGACAGCGTCGTGGGCAGCTGGGGGCAGTCGGCCTTGGCGGTCTCTGCTCCGGTGGGCGCGACAGTGATCAGCGTGTTGCTCATAGCCGACATCCTGCCAGCGGTCGTGGGGAGCGGCTCGGTCGAGGGCCGCTCCCGACCGGACCGCATCGCCTCAGCGTTGGACGATCTCCTCCTGGCTGGCGCTGCGGCCATCGACCAGGCACACGGCATCGAGCGGGGTGTTGCGCTTGATGATCGCCAAGGCGATCGGGCCGAGCTCGTGGTGACGCCCCACTGACGTCACGCGTCCGACCACCCTGGCATCGACCTCAACCTCAGCGTCGCGCGCGGGCAGCGTGTGGCCGGAACCGTCGAGGTGAAGGAAGACGAGCCGACGCGGCGGCCGGCCAAGGTTGTGGACGCGAGCCACGGTCTCCTGCCCGCGATAGCACCCCTTGTGCATGTGGACGGCGCTTCGCAGCCAGTCGACCTCGTGGGGGATGGTGCGGTAGTCGGTCTCGAAACCCAGGCGAGGACGCCAGGCCGCGACGCGCAGGGCCTCGGCGGCCCACATTCCGGCCAATGGCCGGTCCCCGATCGCAACCACCAGCTGCTCGCGCGGGACGATCAGCTCGCGCCAGGGGCGCTCGCTCCCCGGGTGCTGGTCGGGATCAACGACCGCACTGTATGCCGCAGTGTCGCCGACCAGAAACGGCCATGGGTCGCTCCAGGCCAATGGCTCCGAGGGCGTGGTCTCGGCGCGCACCGGCTCACCGATCACGGCGTAGTCGGCGCTGACGTCACTGACCTCCACGCGCAGCATGAAGCGCATCGAGTCGAGCCAGGATTTGAGCGCCGGAGCGGTACCGGGCTCGACGGTGACCCAGGTGGTCTCTCCGTCGTCCACCAGATGCAGGTCGTGCTCGATATGCCCCTTGGGACTGAGGACCAGCGTCTCCGCCGACGTGCGCGGAGCCAGTCCGGTGAGCATCTGGGTGGTGATGGAGTGCAGCCAGGACAGGCGGTCCAGCCCGGCGATGGTCAGGACACCGCGATGGGACAGGTCGACCGCGGCCAGACCCTCCACCAGGAGCCGCTGCTCGCGCAGTGGATCGCCGTAGTGCGCGGCAACCTCGGCATCCACGCCCTCACCGGCGACCGCTCCGGGCCTGCTCAACAACGGACTGCCCTGCGCAGCGGAGGGGGCGGCGACCGGGATACCTGCGGGTGCCCTCACCGGGATACCTGCCGGGTTGTCTGGGTTGACTGCGAGGCTGCCGGCGACGCTGACAGTGAGGTGGTCTGCGGGGTCGCCTGAGTGGAGCATGCCTCGCACCATCCGTGTATCGCCATATGTTTCACATCCGCCACAAAGCCGTGGCGGGTCAAAAGATTCCCGACGAACGGATCGGCAGCTGCGACCGGGCTCTCGATGACCTGCCCGCACGACAGACATACGAGATGCAGGTGCTCGGCATGGTCGGCCAGATGATAGGTCGGCGAACGGTGGTCGAGGTGGGTGTGGGAGACCACGCCCACCTGCTCGGGGGCCTCGAGGTTACGGTAGATCGTGGAGAGGGAAAGTGGCGGTCCGCCGTCCTGACCGACGGCCGCGGCGAGGCCGTCGGGTGTCGCGTGTCCGAGCGCCCGCACAGCCTCGATGATCCGCTCCCGCTGCGGGGTCAGTCGCATGCCCCTGGCCCTCAGTGACTCGCCCAGGTTCCTCACCGAGCAAGTCTCTCATCCATTTGCGGGTGTCGACCGGACTTCATTTGCGGGTGCCCCGGAGGTCGGCCCAAACCTAGCGTTGGATACATGCTCGATGAGCTGACCATCACCGTGTCAGCGTTCGCCCATGCCACCAGGCGGCGCCGCATTCGTCGGACGATCCTGAGCCTGGTCTCGCTTGCGGTACTGCTCACCGTAGGGACCGGCGCGGCATACATGACCTTGGTGAACCACCCGGAACGCACCCACATCAAGCAGGCGGCTCTCCTGCCCAACCCCAACGCCACCCTCACCCCGGGCGAGACCGCGCCCACCAAGGAGGCTGCGGCCGGGGGCGCCCAGAACATCCTGCTGATCGGGAAGGACAGCAGCGTCACATTGGCCAAGACATTCTCCGGCGTCTTCGTCCTGGTTCACATCAACAATGACGGCAAAAAGGTCCACCTCGTGCACTTCCCGGGCAACATGTATGTCGACGTGCCCGGCCATGGCAAGGACAGGATCGACGCTGCCTTCGGGTTTGGCGGGCCGCAGCTGCTCGTCCGCACGGTGCAGAACCTGCTCGACCTTCCCGTCGACCATGTGGCCGTCATCAGCTACGACGGTTTCAAGGACATGACCGATGTTGTCGGCGGGGTCGACGTCACCGCTGAGAAGGCCAGCTCCGGGCGCGGCTACACCACCGTGCGCAAGGGCGTGAACCACTTCGACGGTGCGGCAGCTCTGGGGTTCGTGCGCGAACGGCGGCTGCCAGGCGAGAGCGACATCTCCCGAGGGCGTCGGCAGCTGGCCTTCATCAAGGCGTTGTTGCTCAAGTCGTTGACGACGGACGCCTTGGCCAACCCGATCGAGTTCGCCGGGTTCATGGATGTGGCCGCCCATAACCTCACTGTGGACAACACGTTATCGGTGGCCGAGATGCGTTCGCTGACGTCTGGGCTGAGGGTCCTGGACGGCAAGAACATCGTGTCCATCACCGCGCCCATCAAGGGGTTGGGGAAGGACCCGAAGGGCGCGCCGGTCGACCTGGTGAACGCGCCCCGGATGGCGGTGCTGTCGATCGCGCTCAGACGCGACGACATGGCCAGCTTCCCACTCGGCTAACCGATCTCGGGCAACCCACGCAAGGGACAGGTCCTATGCCGGCACGTGTCCGAAGACGTACCGGGTGGGGCCGACGAGGTGGGACGTATGCCGGCACGTGTCCGAAGACGTACCGGGCCGAAGGTGAGGGGGGCGGATGCCGAGCCTGACCAGGAACCCTGTGGACAACCCCGGACGCCCTAGCTCGGGAGAAGGCACCCTCGTCCGCATGGCTGCTCAGACGCACGGGATGGAGCTCGACCCGCGCAAACCGTTCGGGCGAGCTGACGCGAGGCGGGCCGGCATACCGGTCAAGGCGTTGGCATCGGCACGGTTCCGGAAGCTGTTCTACGACGTCTACGTCAGTGCGGACGTCGCGGTCACTCCCGCATTACGGGCAGCGGCCGTCTTGGCGATCAGCCCTCTCGGATCCCATCTCAGCCATCACAGCGCAGCCCGCATCTGGGGCGGCGTCGTGCCCGATCAGCCGTTGACCCACGTCAGCAGCCCACGCGGTGGCACACGATCCGAGCGCCGGGGCGTCGGCAGTCACGAGATCAGCCGGGGAGCCGAGGTTGTCAGCTTCGCCGGGCTGCGGGTGTCGAGCCCCGCGCAGACGTTCATCGATCTCGCTACCGAGCTCAGTCTCGTTGACCTTGTGGTGCTCGGTGACTCGCTGGTCAAGAAGGGCAGGACGACAACCCGCCAGCTCGTCGAGGCGGCAATCAGCTGGAAGGGCAAGGGATGCCGGGCGGCTCGACGGGCGGCGCGGCTCGTTCGAGCGGGGGTCGACTCACCGATGGAGACGCGGCTGCGGTTGCTGATGGTGTTTGCCGGTCTGCCCGAGCCAGTCGTCAACCACATCGTCTATAACGCCAGGGGCGCTGTGTCGAAACGGTTCGACCTGTCCTATCCCGAGCTGAAGCTGATCATCGAGTACGACGGTCGTCAGCATGCCGAGGATGACGGGCAGTGGGACCGCGACATCGAGCGGCGCGAGGAGCTGGACGTCGATGAATGGCGGCTGATCGTCATACAGGCCAAGGGAATCTATGCGGAGCCTGGGCGGACGCTCGACCGGATCGTCGAAGCCATGCGCGCCTGTGGCGCTCGGGGTCTGCCACGGAGGTTGAACCACGAATGGGAGAGGCACTTCCCGGGAAGGTGACTGCGCCGCGGTGGTCGGGTGCGGTGGTCGGGTCGACGCGAGAAGAGGGTCGTATGGCGGCATGTGTCGGAAGACGTCCTTGGTCAGGCCGCCGAGGTGGGTCATCTGCCGACACGTGTCCGAAGACGTCCAGGGTATGGCGCGTGGCCGGGGTCAGGCTAAGGAAGCGTCAGCCGATTGCCAGCCACGTCCACCGCGCTCCACCCCACCGGATCCAGGTAGGTGGGGAAGGCGAAGGCGACCGCGACGAGCAGGAGAGAGAGCGCCAACCTGGTGACCAGGGTGAACCAGAGGAAGACCATCCAGCCGCCGTAACGGTGGAGTCTCCTGTTGGTCACCGGGTCCACGACGATGCGGTCGCTGGCCGCGGGCTCATGCACGAGGTTCATCCTCTGGCTCCAGGGCGAGTCCCGAAGCAGCGCATAGAAGATGCCAATGTTGAGTGGCAACAGGTAGGCCCAGAAGGCACCCGCCTTGGTCGTCCTACGAGGCTGGGGACCATGCAGCAGGAGGCCGATCATGAGCACGATCAGCAGCACAGACAGCCACTTGAGGTGGTCAAACGGAAGCTCGCCGGGTTGCAGCACCTTGAGGGCGGCAACCCCGAACTCTGTGCCGTCCGGGCGATCGAGGCCGCAGGATCAAGGCGAGAAGTCGACTGGGGGTCCTGAGTGCTCTGGGAGTCCGGCGCGATCTGGGGGTCCACGGTGCTCTGGGAGCCATCGGTGCTCTGGGAGCCATCGGTGCTCTGGGTGCGCTGGTCCAACGCCCCCAGCTCGTTCAGGACAGCCTCACGGCGGAAACCGAAGCGGTTCACCCAGACGACCGCGATGTCGTCCCAGGCGTTGTACGAGGTCGCGTTGAGACCGGAGTCGGAGTAGAAGTCCTGCGAGTGACCAAGGGCAACTGACGCGATCTCGCCGCTTCGCAGGGCGTGGATGAACTCTCCCTCCTCTGCGTTGAAGGGAGTGGTGAGGAAGCCGAGCAGCGTAGAAATCGCGGTGAGTACCAGCAGCGCCGCCCACACAACCCGGAGCTTGGTGGTGGCCGGTCCCCGGACGACCAAAGAGCGGTCGACCAAAGCCATGTCAGCCCACGCGCTTGAGCTTGGCAGACGCGTGACTCTGCAGGCTCTGGCCGACGGCAGCCATGTCCATGGCCCAGAGCAGCTCAGAGTCCTTGAGCCCATACATCCGGGTGCCGGCGTTGTACTCCTTGGCCGCGGGGCTGCGCAGGACCCCGTCGGTGCGCAGGTGGATGGCCGGCTTGTCAGACTCTCGACGACCGACGTACATCTCGACCATGCCGGTCGGATGGGTCAGCAGCAGCTCGATCTCGCCGTCCTCGAGGACCCGCCAGAACCCCAGCTCGGTGGCCAACGGACGCACCTTCTCACCGGCGTCGTCCAGCAGCCAGGTGCGACTCTGCCACTCCAGGAAGGGCCGACCATCGTGGGAGCAGAGGATCTCCTGGCCGAAGTTGGCGGACTCGATGGTCGGATAGCCAACAACGCCGGCACCCTCCCAGCGCCCGACCAACCATGCGAGCGGGGCCAGGGCAGACGGCAGGTTGACGTCGAGTTCGAAGACCACGGCCCTGATCGTAGCCTTGGACCATGCCGTCAACGCCACAACAACTCCACCCTCGTCAGCTCATCATCAAGCTCACTGCGGGTGTCGAGTCCCCCGAGAAGTTGTCCCAGGCGTTCAGCGTCGCCGCCACAGCCGTGGCCAGCGGCGCCCAGGTCAGCCTCTGGCTCACCGGTGACTCCGCGTGGATGGCTGTTCCCGGCCGTGCTGAGGAGTTCTCGCTGCCCTATGCGGCCGAGCTGGCAGAGCTGCGCGATGCGGTGCTGGCCGATGGCCGCGTCACCGTGTGCAGCCAGTGCGCGGCGCGTCGGAACCTGACCGAAGCCGATCTGCTGCCGGGAGCACTGGTCCGAGGGTCAGCCGCCTTTGTCGAGGAGATCCTGCAGGACGGCGCGCAGGCCCTCGTCTACTGAGTGCGGGCGCGCGTCTGCGGACACGTGGCGGCATACGACCGCTGTCGCCTGGGTCAGCCGAGGAAGAACCGGCCCACCACGTAGACCACCACGCCACCGGTCAACAACGACGCGCTGGCGCTGACCAGCTGCGAGCGGGCGCCGCTGATCGCCGGCAACATGGCCAGGGCGCGTCGAATGGCATGACTGATTCCGGCGGCCAACACCCCAAGGAGAGCAGCCGGCCCCCAGCCGATCGCCCCAGTCGTGACGCTGACAATGATCGCCACTGCGCCTCCGGCCAGCATCGCCAGGGGCAGCAGCCAAGCGCGCAAACGCTGCGAGCCGCCAACCATGTCGGTCAGCGCGGAGACTGCCATGGCGCTCGCGGCCAGTGCCACCAGCCAAGCGCCATGCGGGGTGCGCGGCAGGGCCACGAAGCTGGCACCCGAGACGACGATCGCCATCGCCGTAATGGTCGAGGCCACGGACTCAACAAGCCGAGGTCGGCCGTCCCTGCGGGCGAGCTGGTGCAGGAACGCGACGATCATGGAACCGGCGAGTGCTGCCGGCATCCAGGCGAGGTAGGGGTCGACACGGGTCGCCAGCGCGGTCCCGATGGCTGCCATGGAACCGAAGGCGAGGACGAGGGCCGTTCCGCGCGGGCTGGGCAATCCCAGGAGGCCCGGCCAGCCCCACACCATGACGCCCGCCGCCAGGGCGACCGAAACGGCAACCAGAACCGGCCCGGCGAACGCGCTGATCGTCATCAGACCCGCGAGGGCGACGACGGCGATCGTCACCAGGGGCTGCAGCGGCATCTCAGGAACGGGGTCGATGGCCGCCTTGTCAGCCGCCGCCGCGCGCTTCTGCGCGCGCGTCAGGGCGGGCGGTTTTGCTTTCGTCCGCGGTTCCGGTGTCCGGTGCGGGTCTGGCGTCTCAGCTGATTCGGCCATCGCGGCCGATTCCGGCGTCGTGGACGGTTCCTCCATCGCCTCGGCCGTCTGCAGAATCCTCGTCCGCCTCTGCGCGCGCGTCGGCGCGAGCGGTTCAGGCGTCCCATCAGTCACGTGCGGCATCCTCCCATCACCCGCCGGCAAACGGGGGAAGCACCTCGAGGGTGACCCCCTCCGATAATGGCTCGGAAGCGGTCACTGCACGCCCGTCGACCAAGATCGTGGACACGCCAAGGATGTCCGAAAGGCCGGTATGCGCGGCCGCAGCCGCCCCCAGCACGTCGCTGACATCGAGGCCGGCGAAACGCTCGCTGTCGAGCCCGGCCACCGCCCGCGCAGAGGCCCAATAACGGACCGTGACGGTCACGCCGGTGCGGGTCGCACCCGCTGGGCCACTCGTCATACTGACATCTCCTGCACGTTTGAGGGTCTCATGAGGCGAACGAACACCCCAAACGGCTGGGCGCTGTCCTATCCTGCCAAGGGTGGCCCACCTGTTGTTGCTGACCAATGCCTTGGCACCCAGCGCCGATGTGCTGCCGGCGCTGGCTCTGCTCAGCCATCAGGTGCGCATTCTGCCCGCTGAACCTGCCGCCCTGGTCGACAGCCCATCCGCAGACGTCATCCTGGTGGACGCGCGTCGTGAGCTGGCCGCGGCCAAGTCCCTGTGCCGAATGTTGCGCGCCACCGGCGTATCGGTGCCACTGCTGGCGATCCTGACCGAGGGCGGGCTGGCCGGACTGACCGCCGAGTGGGGGGTCGACGACGTCCTGCTGGACACCGCCGGACCGGCAGAGGTCGAGGCACGACTGCGACTGACCATCGGCTCGCTGGCCCTGTCCGCAGATGACGACGGCCAGGCCAGTGGCCAGATCACCGCCGGCGAGCTGGTCATCGACGAGACCACGTACTCGGCGCGGATCGGCGCGCGGTTGCTCGACCTGACCTACAAGGAGTTCGAGCTGATCAAGCACCTCGCGCAGCACCCCGGGCGGGTCTTCACCCGGGCGCAGCTGCTCCAGGAGGTGTGGGGTTATGACTACTTCGGCGGGACGCGCACGGTGGACGTCCACGTGCGACGTCTGCGGGCCAAGCTGGGCCTCGAGTATGAGGTGCTGATCGGGACCGTGCGCAACGTCGGCTACCGCTTCGTGCCCGACACCGGGCCTCGAGCCCAGGACGAGACGCACGCCGACGCCTGACGCCTGGCGGCTGACGCCTGACACACACTTCCGACCGAACACCCCGAAAGGCCCGAATCCGGCCCGATTGCGGGTCGAAACGGGCCTTCCGAGGTGTTCGGTCGAGCTGGAAGTGGTTACGGCAGCTTGGTGATGCGGTTGAGCGGCAACACCGGGGAGTACGGCTCCACGGTCGGCAGGTACGTCGCGAAGCCGTCGATGTCGAGGCCTCCGAAGTACTTGTTGGCGCCGCTCGTGAACGCCAGGAAGCCATCGCCACCGTCGGAGAGGAAGTTGTTCGTCACGATGCGGTACACCACCGTGGCGTCATTCAGGACCGCAGCACCGTTGATGGTGACCGCGGAGACAGTCCCCGTGGTGCCGGCGGCGCCGCTCCACGAGTAGTGCAGGTCCTTGCTGACCTGCAGGAACTTCGAGGTGACCGCGCCGGTTTTGGGATCGACCGTCCACTGCTGCTGCAGGAGCTTCCAGATGTCGGCACCGGTCATATCCATCGAGACCAGGTAGTTGTTGAACGGCTGGACCTTGAACGCCTCCTCGTAGCGGACGATGCCATCCGTGAGCTCCGGCCCCGACTTGGCGAAGAGCAGGTCGGTACGGATGCCACCAGGGTTCATGAACGCGACCACGGGCGTTGTGCCACCAGTGACCACGGACGGGTCGTTGACCTGTGCGTCGGCGATCAGGTCACCGAGCGTGGACTCGCCAGCGGCGTTCTGTGTCGCGAGGAGATCAGTCGAGATCGTGCCCAACACCTTGTTCGCGATCGGCGCGATCAGGTCCTTGTACGTCTTGATGATCGAGGTCTCGTCAGCTGCCGGGGTCACGTCCCGAGTCACGATCATGTTGGTGCCCTTGACCGACGCGCGCACGATGTCCTGCGTCCGACGGTCGAA
>ERZ1739051.96-NODE-97-length-10019-cov-6.633079_pt1 | contig 10019 bp, 7 predicted proteins | sample MGYA00581757_ERZ1739051 | MGnify/ENA primary metagenome ERZ1739051 (study PRJEB42929, sample SAMN08275523) | rhizosphere metagenome | isolation source: Rhizospheric soil replicate 3 | host: Colobanthus quitensis | place: Antarctica: Devils point, Livingston Island...
AATGTTCTTACTTTTGTTGCCGGATTAAAATAGTACTGAAAAGAATGAAAATTATTAGCGTAATAAGGGCACTTATTTTATTATTGATTTTATTGATTGTTAATAATAACGCGTGGTCACAGGTTGTAGTTGAGCGGTCAAAAGATAAAATAATTGTTTCAGGTGTACCTTATTATATACATCAGGTCAAAAAGGGAGAAACTGCATATTCAATTTCCAGAGCTTATGGAATTACTATTGAGGAGCTTACGAAGGAGAATCCTCCGGCTGTTTATGGAGTCAATGAAGGACAGTCACTAAGAATTCCTGCTAAATCAGTTGACGAAGTAAAACCTTCAGAACCTGTTTCCGTTAAAATACAACAGAAAGATGAAAGCAAATTTATCTACCATAGCCTTAAGCCGGGTGAAACAGTCTATTCTCTTTCAAAATCTTATGGCGTTTCTGAAAACGAGATAATTCAAAGCAACCCGGGAATAGATATAAATAAGCTTTCTGTTGGCGTCGAAATTGCAGTTCCGCGCAGGATGTTTATGAACGACAGGCAGAAATTTGACGACCAGGAGAAGAAATACATTTATCATAAAGTTCTTAATGGTGAATCCCTTTCTTCAATCGCTGAAAAATATGGACTTTCTGTCAGGGTATTGAGAAGGGAAAACAGAGACCTTAGATTTCCACAGGTTGGAGATTTTGTAAGGATTCCTGCTGCCAAAATTACAGAAAAAGCGCCAATAGAGCCTGTCAAAACTGATACTCAGGTTGTAGCAGTTGAAGAACCATTGGTAAAGTTAGAAAGACCTGCTGGATTTACGCTGGTAAAAAACCTCAAAGGTTCATTGAATGTTGCTGTTCTGCTTCCATTCTATCTTAAGGAAAACTCAGGACGAAATGAAATTGATTCATCCAAATCGAAAAAGGGTAAGAAGCAATACAACCTGACTAAAAGGCCTGATGAATGGATATTTCCGGGAAGCCTCGATTTTGTTGAGATGTATGATGGTATCTTGCTTGCAGCAGACACATTACGATCCTTAGGACTGGATATTAATATCTTCACTTTCGATATTAAAAGCGACACCATTGAAATTACCAGACTTATAAAGTCCGGGAAACTTTCCGGAATGGATTTGATAATAGGACCTGTTTATTCGCGTAACCTTACAATTGTTGCTGATTATGCCAAAATTATGGGCATACCTGTTGTATCACCGGTCACACTCATTAATAATTCTGTATTGACTAATAATCCAATACTGTTTATGGCCAATTCTACACTTGAAGTCGCCCAAAAAGCGCTTGCAAAGAGAATTAGTGATAACTACGATAATAATCTTGTATTTATTTATGCCGATTCCTCCGGAACTGACTCGGATGTAAAAAGATTTAAAAATCTGATCTTTACAGAGTTAAGTTATAAGATGCCCTATGAGGATATTAAATTTAAGGAGTTTTTCTTTTACACCAGATCCATGTTTGGTAATGACTCAATTAACAGGTTGAGTCATGCTCTTTCAGAACACTCTAAAAATATTGTTATTATAGCTTCTGAAGAGTCTCCTGTTATAAGTGAAATCATAGGAGTTGTCCATGGGCTATCCAAAAAATTCAATGTGAAAGTATTCGGGTATCCATCAATGAGAGAAGAACTTGATAATCTTGAACAGAAGGTCTTATTCGATCTGGATATTATGATCTATTCTTCTTACTGGATCGATTATTCAAGAAGGAATATTGCGCGGTTTAATACTAATTTCAGACAAAAATTTCTGACAGAACCTTCGGAAAAGAGTTTTGCCTGGCTGGGATATGATATAGGATATTACTTTATGAGTGGATTGGCAATGCATGGAAAGGATTTTATAGCACATCCTGAGATGCATTATCCTGAAGTTTTACAGACCCAATTTGATTTTGTAAGAAAAGGTACGGGTTATGGATTTGAAAACCAGAAACTTTTTCTTGTCAGATATACAAAAGATTACGAGGTTAAATTAGTAGAAGAAGATAATCTTTTCAGGCAAAAGTGAATCTGCAAAATTATCCTCTGATTGATGCAAAAAAAATTGTGTTAATAAAAATTAACAATCGGGAATATTAGCCTCATGGTAATTGTCTATATATTGTAGTATGATTAAAGAATCGTACAATGTAACTGATGATATCGAATTGATAAAGGCATCTCTGGACGGTGATAAGAAAGCATTCGGACAGATTGTAACCCGTTACCAAAAGATGGTTGCACGTACAGTTAAAGGGATGCTTGGAGATTCAGTTTTTGCGGAAGATGTCGGACAAGAGGTATTTATTAAACTTTATTATTCTTTATCTGAATTCAGGGGAGAAGCAAAACTTTCAACTTATATTCAAAGGATTGCAGTGAACCTTACACTGAACGAGATAAAAAAAAGAAAAAAGTTCTTTTCAATGTTTGCTCAAAAAGGGAATAATGAGATGTACGAATTTGAAGTTGCTGATCATAATACTGAAGAAAGAAGAGAAGCATCAGAAATAGTTAATAAAGCATTGCTGGCCATGGATCCTAAGTTTCGTATAATTGTGACAATGAGAATGTTGCAGGGCTATTCTACCAAAGAAACAGCAGAAATACTTAATATGCCCCTTGGCACTGTTCTTTCAAGATTATCAAGAGCACAGGAACAATTAAAGAATATATTGGAAAAATTGTAAATGCTATGAATTCATCAGAGATTAAAAAATTGTTAATCAGCTCGTTGGATAGCGATGCCGATACCATCGAAGTCTCCGGAAAACTTCAGGAGGAGGGTATATCTTACAATTTTAGCAAAAGCTTTGGCGATAAAGTTATCGACAGAATTTTTTCTGCTGGAGTTACAGTAATCAGGGAAGTAGAGTTTGTGAAGAATTTGAATTTTGCCTTTTACCGAATTGCTCTGACTGGTGTTGCTGCAATCGTTGTACTGCTCATTTCAATCTTTTTGATGGAAGGCTCCATTTCTTTCAACTCATTCCTCGGATTGAGCGATAGTTACGATGAAAGCATTGTTTGCCTGTTAACCGGAAATTAGAAAATTATGAAAGCAAAACCAATCATACTCGTCATTGTAACTCTTATTATAGGATTCGTTTTGGGAATGCTTACCTCTGCCCAGATAAGATATCAGAGGCTGAAGCCGGTAAAGGTCTTTTTTTCCGAAGAGAGATTCAGAGAAGGCTTTTATCGCGCAATACAACCTGACGAACAACAAAAGGCAAAAATTGAACTGGTCCTTGATAAATATGCCAGGATTAACAGTGACCTGCAGAACGATTTCCGCAAGGACCTTGATGCAAGCATGAAAGAATTCAGAAAAGAAATTGACTTAAACCTAACGAAAGAACAGATTGTACGGTTAAAAGAGATGGACGAAAGACGCCAGCAGATGATAAGACAGAAAAGAAAAAATCATGAAAATGATACTCTTGACAATAGAAATGACAGGCGGCATGATCAGGATGACAGATCATTACCAGATGGCCCGTCACATACTCGTTTTGAGAGACATGATACTACAGGGTTACCCGATAGTGAATAGCAGATAATCCAAAAGAATCGGGAGATCATCCGTATTAACCCCGAGAGATAATAACAGCGGTTTGTCTTCTGCAAAGATAGAAAGGAACTGTTCCTTCGATATTTCACCACCAATTATACTTTGCCGGTAAAAGTCAATAGCTTCCTTTTTGTTGCCCTTGCAGAGCGCCAAATGACCTTTATTTATCTGATCGTGTGCATTTAGTTTACTTTCTGAGAGACGATCGTAGTATTTTTCGGAATCCTCAAACCTTCCGAGTGCAAAATAACAATATGCTATTGGCCTTAATATCTTAAGGTTACCAGGCTCACTGTATTCAATCCTGAAATAATATTTTAATGCTTGTTCATAATTTTTAAGATCAAGATAGCAGTGCGCTATCATTATAACAGTATGAATATTTTCAGGTTCCATGTCACACGCCTGAAGATAATATTCGAGTGACTCCTCATTTTTCCCGAGCTTCCGGAGACATAGCCCTATTTTCTTTATTGTCCATACCTTTCTGTCAATAAGCTCAGCCCTTGTGTAATATTTAAGCGCCCCCTCAAAGTCGCCACTCTCCTGGTAACAATACGCGATTTTTTCGTATAACTGAACATCTGATGGTTTTTCACTGACATGCTTAAGGAACAGATAAAGAGCATCTTCGTAAAAGTTTTTACTAAAAAAATAATCAGCCAGACCTGCTTCAGCATCTGATGCTTTAAATGTCATCCTGAAAAACACCGAGTTGTAAATATCCAGCTTACCTATAAACAGATCCTCAAATTCTTTTTTATAAGGGGAAAGTTTAAAAAACCTGTAAATATCCTGAAGATACTGGGTTACATTGATTCTGAAACTCTTGTAAGGATCAATAGCCGATTCTTCGTCGTTCATTTGTTGCAGCCCTTCAAGCTCCATTCGGAAGACTTTCAGCATCATACTTTTTTGTGCTGATGGAAGATATTTAAGGTTCAGTAGCAATGAATATTTGTCACTGTTACAGATAAATGGGGTCTTATATAGAGCCTCAGCAAGCTCATTGGTTCCCGGACCAAGGATTTCATCCTTGTATATTTCATCAACTGTCTCGTGATCGGGATAAAACGGAACAAACCAGTTCTGGAAGTCTTTAAAGAAATCAAAGTGCTTCATATTGGCAAAAGCCGACATATAAACATCAGCCCCTTCCATCTGAAGTTTTGTCAGCTCTTCCATTGTCTTGAATATTTCTTCCGAGTCATTGAACATCTCAGACCAGTCAGGATTTTTCTCCTCATTTTTGTCGTGTGGCAGAATATTTTCCAGATCAAGCTTTTCCTCGATCATGGGTTTAAGTTTTTCAACCTGAGGCAGAATCTCATCATGTAGTTTCTTGCCCAGTTTTTCAGTTTCCCGCGACCTTATAGTCTGTAAAACAATTAACCTGCAATGTTCTCTGAATTTACTGTCGCGGCTCATCTGTTCAATCCGGTCAGTAATATCAGGATATTGTAAGATTCTTCCATTATAATAATGAAGATTAAGGATCAATCCCGAAAGAGCCCGCTCCATAACTTGTTCCTGTCCTGCTTCATAAATTGTTATAAGATGAAATAGTTTTTCCGATTGCCATGTTCTGAGCGAACTCAGTGTGATAGCAGTTGTAAATATGCTTGCCTCGTACCATCTGAACTTGCCTGATTTCAGGATTATGCTTATAAGGCTATTTTCAGCTTCTCCATAATAATCAGTTAACCAGAGATGGTTGAAAATGTTCTTAATAAGCTGCCTGTGTTTCTTTGAAATTTCAGATTCAGGATCAGGGTTTATCTCATTACTTAGTTTGAGCCATTCATCAAGTTCCGATTTAAACATCAGGTCATCAACTGTTTCAACTATTGTCTTGCCACTCAGTTTCATCTCTTTTTCAGCCTGTTCCTTAATCCAGTATGTATGCCAGCCGGAATAATGTGACAATATGTCCTGTCTCACCCGGTCCGACAAACCAAGAATAGACTGTATAAGTTTAATATATATTTTATTACGTTCAGGATCCTTAATCCCATCGATAGTATAGGTGAGCATATTCCTGTAGGTCATAACTATGTTCTCATACTCATCCCGCAAATCACCAGATGGTGAACCGCCAATCATATCTGACAGTATATCAAGACTTTGTTTAATGCGCTTTTCTGATACGAGATTGCAAAGCCTTTTATGTTGCTGTATCACTTTTGCTACATCCATTTTTTCTTCTTTAAATAAATCTGACAAATAGTTATTTCTATTTGTTAAACTTATATCTGCAACAATCAGGCCGTAAACTCCTAAAAACCGGATCAGAAATTATAGCCTATACTGACGTATCCTTTGATTTTGCTATCCATGAAATCATAGCGTTTACTGCTGTACATTATTCCTGCTTTGATGGGGCCAATAATCGATAAGTAACCGAGCCCAAGCCCAAAACCTGATAAAACTGAAAATTTATTATGTTCTCCTGCTTCCTGGATCAAAAATGTATTGCACAAAAAATTCACATGGATATTCTTGTAAATTTCAAGATCAGCTTCAGCTCCTAACCCTGCAAACTTTTTTGAAGCTATCTCATTCGCGTTAAACCCTATCATGGCAACGGATCTCTTTCCGGTCTGTTCAGAACCTCCTATCAGATAGAAATTGTTCTGTGTTGATAATGTATCGGTAATGATTAATCCTTCTGCAGAAAGACCAAAGGTCCATTTTTTACCAACGGAAAAGTAGTGGTGTAAGCTTACCTGTAGAGTATAAAACCTGTCAAACGAGTATTCTCCTTTATTTGACTGTGTATATTTTGTTTTTTCCGTTCCTGTATTGGTCCTGATTGATATAGGTACAGAGGTACTTACAGTTAAGAAAGAGACATCTCCTTTGTTAGGGAAATGTTTAGTATCCAGTGTATTAACAGAATAGTTAAATGAATATGTCAGGAAATCAGATGAAATACTTTTTATGGAGGCATCGATCATTCTGTTTGGCCTCAGATCAAAATTATCTATTCCGGCAGAAAGACTGAACATCTGATTCAGACTAATCCTTCTCTGTAGAATTAAGTTGTAATATGTATTATGACTAACACATTCATTTACCTTCCCCGAAATAAATAAACCTGGTAAATAATTCTTATCGGTATAAAAATCAGCAGAAATGTCATATTTCTCACTTCTGTCAATAAATTGGAGATATTTGAGGCTGACCCTGTAGTATTGTCCCAAATATGTATCTAAATTGATCTTTGATCTTTGTGTAAGCAGGTTTTTTCCTGAAAAGCCTAAAATAAGTCCGGTATATATAGCATTGTCATAATGGAAAGAACTTGTTAATAGTATTCTCGGTTTTTCGTAACATTCAATAACCAGTATGAGAGAATCGTTTCTTTGTTTTATATTGTATTTTACTTTATCAAACCACACTTTCCCATACAAAAGTTCAATCCTGTTATCTAAGAGATCATTATCCACTTTGTCCCCTGGCTTTATATCCAATATGCCGAGAATCTGATCATCGGTATTGATGTCATTTCCTCTAATCTCAATTTTGTCAAAAGAATAGGTTTTTTTACCAAGGATGTTTTCAATTTTATCCTGAGGTCCAATCATGTTCAGGGAATCCGCCAGCTTTTTAAAATATTTTTTGTAAGGGAGTGCTGCTCTGTATCCTCTCGAGATAATGGAATCAGCATCTTTGAAAGAAAACATCGAATAACCCTTAAGATCAGGTTCTATAAGTACATCTACAAGTTTCATCTGTTCTTTCGCATCATAATAACCTGCATAAAACCCTATCTGTCCCATTATTGCTGCTATGGAATTCAATTCATCTTCTTTGAAGAGCTTTTCACCTGTATAAGAGCCTATTACAATATCTGCACCCATATCTCTTATCTCAGATACAGCAAAATTTCTTACCATCCCTCCGTCAACAAACAATATGCTGTCTATTTTAATCGGAGTAAATACTGATGGAACAGCCATACTTGCTCTCATCGCGTCGGCCAGATATCCACCTTTAATGTCTGACTTTTTGCATGTGTTGATATTGGTGGCTATGCACATAAATGGAATCGGGAGTTTTGAAAAATCGTTGATTGTTGCCGCGGGCCACGCGAAACTGCTTAATGCACTTTCAATCTGCTGTCCTCTGATAAGGCCCGCGGGAAATTTTATTTTATATTCTGTAACAGGTAAGGAAAGAATACTGTTGTCGAAATAGTGTTTTTCGAGAAATATCACCTTGTTTTCAGGGATTTTGTCGGATAACATAAGCTTCCAATCTATACTTCTGATAATTTTTTCAAGACTATCAGCGCTGTAACCAATAGCATATAACCCTCCGACAATGCTGCCCATGCTTACACCTGAAATAAAATCGGGTCTTAACCCTGCTTCCTCCATTACCTTTATTACGCCTAAATGGGCCATCCCTTTTGCACCTCCGCCACTTAGCGCAAGCCCAACCTTTGGCCTTTTGTTGGCTGACTGAGCGTTTACATAAGCAGAAGAAAAAGTAAAAAGAAATGAGATGACGATAATTACAGCCAATAAAAGAGGCCTGGAGAAATAACGTAACCCGTTGCAGCTAAGTAATATCATTTTTAAAAAACATGAATCATGTCCGAATTAGCAAGATGGGTCACGAAGATAGTTATTTTAAGTAATTTTGTCATGTGAAATTTGGAATATGAAACAAAGCGGATGGCTTCCTACCGGCAGGAAAGAGATTGAACTACGCGAATGGGACGAGATTGATGTTATCATATTCAGCGGAGATGCGTATGTTGATCATCCCTCTTTTGGCACTGCTGTTATCGGAAGGGTTATCGAAGATGAAGGTTACAGGGTTGCCATTGTGCCTCAACCAAACTGGAAAGATGACCTGCGTGATTTCCGTAAGCTGGGAAAACCTAAATACTTCTTTGGGGTAACAGCCGGCAATATGGATTCAATGGTAAATCATTATACGGCCGCCCGTAGATTGCGATCTGATGATGCTTATACTCCAGGTGGTAAAGCCGGCTTCAGACCTGATTACCCAACAATAGTTTATACCAGGATTCTTAAAGAGATTTACCCCGATGTTCCTGTAGTTATCGGGGGCATTGAAGCTTCGATGCGAAGACTGACACACTATGATTACTGGAAAGATAAACTGGAACCGTCCATTCTGGTTAGCAGCGGAGCCGATATGTTAATATATGGTATGGCTGAACAACCTTTAAGGGTGCTTTTAAAACTTCTGTCTAAAGAAGTTCCTTTTTCGTCGCTGAAAACGATCCCTCAGACAGCTATTGTGACAGGTAGGGAAGATTCACTGCCGGTTCAGAATAAATGGAAAGACATCTCCCTGAACTCTTTCGAAAAATGTCTGAAGGACAAGAAATTGTTTACGGAAAATTTTGTGAAGTTCGAAAAGGAATCAAATAAAATTGAATCTGCGAGGCTGAATGAACCTTCAGGGGATTTAAAAGTAATAATCAATCCGCCATTTCAGCCGATGGGAGAGGAAGAGGCTGACCGTTCATTTGATCTTCCATACATGTATATGCCTCATCCCCGGTATAATAAAAAGGGCGACATACCTGCCTACGAGATGATAAAATTCTCAGTAAATATACATCGCGGTCGCTTTGGAGGTTGACGTTTTTGCGCTATTGATGACCATCAGGGAAAACAGATAGTACGCAGATCAGAAAGATCAATACTAAAAGAAATTGAGAAAATATCTGAACTGCCTGATTTTAAGGGATATCTGTCCGATCTGGGTGGCCCTTCAGCAAATATGTACAAGATGAAAGGCAAAGAGATGAAGCTATGTAAGGTTTGTTCACGACCCTCCTGTATCTGGCCCGCGGTATGCACGAATCTCAATGCAAACCATAAACACCTCACTGAGCTATATAGAAAAGTTGATAGGATGGAGGGGATTAAAAAATCTTTTATTGGTAGCGGAGTACGTTACGACCTGCTTTTTCCCGAATGGAATAAAAATGCCGGAAGGGATGAAGGGGAATATCTCGAAGAACTTGTTACAAACCATGTATCGGGACGGTTGAAAGTTGCTCCGGAACATACAGCTCCTGCCGTTTTGGCCCAAATGCGTAAAGCGCCGTTTGAGCTGTTTAAAAAACTTAAGAAACGATTTGATAATATCAAGACAAGAAATGGGCTTAATTATGAGATCATTCCATATTTCATTTCATCGCACCCCGGGTGTACCGAGGCTAATATGAAAGAGCTTGTTGAGGAAATGAAAACCCTGGGAATTAAACCTGAACAGGTTCAGGATTTTACGCCGACACCAATGACTCTGTCAACGCTTATGTATTATACCGGATCTGATCCATATACTGGTAAAAAGATCTATGTGGCAAGAAATATTGAGGAGAAAAGGCGGCAAAAGGATTATTTTTTCTGGTATAAAAAACAAAACCGGGGCAAACCATAACCCCGGTTGCAT
>ERZ1739051.97-NODE-98-length-10004-cov-13.346266_pt1 | contig 10004 bp, 10 predicted proteins | sample MGYA00581757_ERZ1739051 | MGnify/ENA primary metagenome ERZ1739051 (study PRJEB42929, sample SAMN08275523) | rhizosphere metagenome | isolation source: Rhizospheric soil replicate 3 | host: Colobanthus quitensis | place: Antarctica: Devils point, Livingston Island...
TCATGTTGGTCGAGCTGCCCCTGGCCGTTCCCGTTATCTCGGCCGGGCTGCGCGTCGCCGCGGTCAGCAACGTCAGCATCGTCAGCGTGGCCGCGCTCATCGGCGTTCCGCAGCTCGGGTCGCTGTTCACCGACGGCCTCAACCGCGCGTTCTTCGACCCGATCATCGTGGGCGTGGTCGCGTGCGTGTTGCTGGCGCTGCTCTTCGACGTGGCGATCCTGGGGGTCACCCGTCTGCTGACGCCGTGGCAGCGCGCAGGGAAGGTGGCGGCATGATCAACCGCATCCTCGCCTGGCTCACCGACAGCGCGCACTGGCAGGGCGACGACGGCATCGTTCGCCGGCTCATCGAGCACATGGAGTACTCCCTGGCGGCCCTGCTGATCGCCGCTCTCATCGCGATTCCGCTGGGCCTCTACATCGGGCACACCGGTCGAGGTCGCTTCCTCGTGGTCAACGCGCTCGGGGCGGCCCGGGCGATCCCCTCACTCGGCCTGCTCTTCCTGGCCTTCCTCTGGCTCGGGCCAAAGCTCAGCGGCGACATCGCGTTCCTGGCGCCCGCCGGCCTGGTTCTGGTCGTCCTGGCAATCCCGCCGATCCTGTCCGGTACATACGCCGGCGTTGAGGGGGTCGATCCCGCCGCCCGTGATGCGGCCGTGGGCATGGGTATGCGCGGCACGGAAGTCCTGTGTCACGTGGAGCTCCCGTGCGCCCTCCCCCTCATCCTGTCCGGGACCCGTTCGGCCATGTTGCAGGTCATCGCCACCGCCACGATCGCCGCCGTTGTGGGCCTCGGCGGCCTCGGCCGATTCCTGATCGACGGCCTTGCCGTCAGGGACACACCACAGACCGCGTCTGGTGCAGTGCTTGTCGCCATTCTGGCCTTGCTCGTGGATATGGCTCTGGCGCTGGTCCAGCGACTTGTGGTGTCCCCTGGCCTGACCGGAAGATATGGCAAGGTCAGCCCGACTGACGCGGAAACCGGAACAGCCATCCCAGCCTCAGCGTTGCAGCAAAGCGTCTAGACCCAACCAGAAAGAGAAGATGATGAATCGCACCAGGATCGCCCTCGCGCTGACTGCCTCGGCAGCGATGCTCGCCGTCGCGTCTTGCGGCTCCTCAACGGACCCCCTAGCCGCTACCGGGTCGACCGGCAAGGCCGATGCGGGCACCATAAAGGTTGGGTCGGCCAACTTCCCGGAGAACGTGCTGCTGGCCGAGATCTACGCCGGCGCCCTGAGTGCGAAGGGGGTGAAGGTCGAGAAGAAGCTGAACATCGGTAGCAGAGAGACCTACATCCCGGGGTTCAAGGACGGCTCCATCGACCTGATCCCGGAGTACACCGGCGTCCTCGCCCAGTACTTCAACAAGAACGTCACGGCCACCGATGCCGCGGGGGTGTACGCCGAGCTCAAGGCCGCTGTCCCAGCCACATTGACAGTGCTGGACAAGTCCGCGGCCGAGGACAAGGATGCCGTGGTCGTCACCAAGGACACTGCGGCCAAGCTGAAGCTGAAGTCCATTGGTGATCTCGGGCCGCTGGCCAAGAACTTGGCCCTGGGCGGCCCGCCCGAGTGGAAGACCCGCCCGACAGGGGTCCCGGGGCTGAAGAAGTTCTACAACCTTGAGTTCAAGACCTTCCGACCCTTGGATGCCGGCGGACCTCTGTCGGTCCAGGCACTCAAGAACGGTCAGGTCGACGCGGTCAACCTCTTCACCACGGATCCGTCCATCGCAGCGAACGGCTTCGTCATCCTGGACGACCCCAAGAGCCTGTTCGCAGCGCAGAACGTCGTGCCGTTGATCACCAAGTCAAAGGTCAACCCGACCATCTCTGCCGCGCTCAACGCGATCTCGGCCAAGCTTGACACCGCGACTCTGGGTGCGTTGGTCAAGGAGGTCGTGGTCGACAAGAAGGACGCCAGTGCTGTGGCCAAGGAGTTCCTCGCCAAGAACGGCCTCGGCTGACGCTCGCCTGAACGCTGGAAGGGGCCGGACGCAATGCCCCCGGCCCCATCCACGTCTGTATGCCGGGCTGAGCCGGCGCCGCTCGGTCCCTAGCAGTCCGGGACGCTAGCTTTGCGGAACGGGGCTGGGGGTGGGGTAGTCGTCGGCGCGCCTCACCGCGGCAAGCAGCATCTGGGCCACGTCCACAACCTCGACATCCTCGTGCGCACTCGTCCCGCCCTGCTTCTCGGTGAGCCCGTCGGCGAGCATGACGTTGCAGAAGGGGCAACCGACCGCGATACGACGTGCGCCTGTGGCCAGGGCCTCTTCGGTGCGGTTGTTGTTGACCCGGGTGCCCAGTTTCTCTTCCATCCACATCTGCGCACCGCCCGCGCCACAGCAGAACGACTTTGTGCCCGTTCGCGGCATCTCGCGCAGCTCGACACCGGGCAGGGCGCCGAGGAGCTCACGGGGCGGGGAGTAGACGCCGTTGTGGCGACCGAGGTAGCACGGGTCGTGGTAGGTCACGGTCGCTGCAGTCGAGGCAACGTTCGACGTGTCGGCCTCGTCCGGACGGGATACCGGGATCAGCTTCTTGTCACGGACCAGCCGGTTGAGCAGCTGGGTGTGATGGACGACCTCGTAGCCGCCGCCGCCAGCGATCTGCGGGTACTCGTTCTTGATCGTGTTGAAGCAGTGCGCACAGGTGACGACGATCTTGGTCGCCTTGGCCTCGTTCAGGGCCCCGACGTTGGCCTGGGCGAGCGTCTGGAAGAGGAACTCGTTGCCGGCGCGACGGGCGGGATCGCCGGTGCAGCTCTCGCCGTCCCCGAGGACTGCGAAGGTCACGCCTGCGGTGTTGAGCAGCTCGGCAACGGCCCTGGTGGTCTTCTTTGCGCGGTCCTCGTAGGCGCCGGCGCAGCCGACCCAGAACAGGTAGTCGACCTCGGAGGCGTCGGCCACGTCCTGGCCCAGGATCTTGACGTCGAAGGGCAGGTCCTTGGCCCAGTCCAGGCGGGCGCGGGCGGACATGCCCCAGGGGTTCTGGTTGTTCTCGAGGTTCTTGAACAGGCCGCCGAGCTCTGATGGGAACGCCGACGCGATCAGGACCTGGTATCGGCGCATGTCGATGAAGTGGTCGATGTGCTCGATGTCGACGGGGCACTGCTCGACGCAGGCGCCGCAGGTCGTGCACGACCACAGGGCGTCCTGGTCGATGATCGGCAGCTCCGCGCCGGTGGTGCGGTGTCCGTCGAAGGTGTAGCCGTCCTCACTGGCGTGCTCGCTGTCCTCACGCGCCCCGATGAATGGGCGTTCGACCTGCTCGCGCACCTCGGCGCTCACGCTCGCCAGGGCCTCCTCGTGCAGCTCACCCAGGCCGGGGTGCTCGCCCTTTGCGGCCAACAGGTACGGCGCCTGGGCGAACATCGTGTCGCGCAGGTTCATGATCATCAGCTTCGGGCTCAGCGGCTTGCCGGTGTTCCACGCCGGGCACTGGTCCTGGCAGCGACCGCACTCGGTGCAGGCCATCAGGTCGACGTAGCCCTTCCAGGTGAACTCCGCGATGTGCCCCTTGCCGAACTGCGCGTCATCGGGCGGGTCCTCGAAGTTGACCGGTTCGCCGTTGTGGTAGATCGGCAGCAGCGGACCCAGGGCGTTCGGTCGGCGTGAGGTGTAGACGTTGACCGGGGCCGCGCCGATGTGCAGGTGCTTGGAGTTCAGCACGATCACCAGGAACAGCAGCACCACGGCGATCTGACCCCAGATACCGATGGTCTCGAGCCACAGGTTCGTGGTCGCGCCCAGCGGGGCGAGCAGCGAGCCGACCCATTCGGAGGCGAACGCGCCGCCGTCGGCGAAGGGGAGCGCTCCGGTGTTGACCTGCGCCCCGCGGTACAGGAACAGGGTCGCGACCACGAGGAAGATCATGAACAGGATCAGCCAGGCGCCCCGGGTGTGCGAGCCGAAGAACCGGGACCGCCGGCCCTGCTTCGCCGGGTTGTTCGTGAGGCGGATCACCGCGAAGATCACGATCCCGACCAGCACCAACACCGTGAACAGGTCCTCGGCGAAGCCCACCACCGGCCAGGTGCCCACGATCGGGATGTGGAAGTCCGCGACGAACAGCGCCCCGTACGTCTCCAGGATCGTCAGCGTCAGCACCAGGAAGCCCCAGAAGGCGAACACGTGCGCGAGCCCGGGCACCGTCCACTTCAGCAGCTTGCGCTGGCCCAGCACCTCGAACGCCTCGGCCTGCACCCGCTTCGGCGCGTCCAGCAACCTACCCACCGCCGGTTTGCCCGAACGAGCCAGCTGGACCAGGAACGACAGGCGCTGGCCCGCGAAGGACAGGATGACAAGGGTCATCGCGACGCCGACAACGGCGCGCAGCAACATATGCGAGGTCATGTCCCGGAGTGTACGGAGCGGCAACCCCCACGTCGCGTGCTGGCGCGAAGTTGTGACGTGCATCGCTGCTATGGGGTGGCTGCGACTTGATCGCCGCCCGGTAACTGGCATAACCTGCGATTGGAACATCTATAACGATAGGTTTGTTGACGAGATGGATGTCTCCGAACAGACCTGTCCTTTCGCCCACGCACCCAAAGGCGGTTCCAGTGCCCATTCATGACGACGTCACGGCAATCGTTGGCAACACCCCGCTCGTCCGGATCAACCGGCTGAGCGCGGGTGCCGGAGCAACGATCGCCGCCAAGCTCGAGTTCCAGAACCCGGCCGGTTCCGTGAAGGACCGGATCGGTGTGTCGATCATCGACGCCGCCGAGAGGTCCGGACAGCTCAAACCGGGCGGAACGATCGTCGAGGCGACAAGTGGCAATACCGGTATCGCGCTCGCGATGGTGGGTGCCGCCCGTGGATACAACGTGGTGCTCACCATGCCGGACACGATGAGCAAGGAGCGCAGGGTGCTCCTTGCCGCCTTCGGCGCCGAGCTCATCCTGACCCCCGGCTCCGAGGGCATGAAGGGCGCGCTCACCAGGTCTGAGGAGATCGCAGCCGAGCGCGGCGGCATCCTCGCCAGGCAGTTCGCCAATGAGGCCAACCCGCAGATCCACCGCGAGACCACGGCGGAGGAGATCTGGAAGGACACCGACGGCAAGGTCGACATCTTTGTCGCGGGCATCGGTACCGGTGGCACCATCACCGGTGTCGGCCAGGTACTGAAGGCCCGCAACCCCGATATCCAGGTGATTGCCGTGGAACCGGAAGAGTCCGCGATCCTCAACGGCGGTGCTCCCGGCCCGCACAAGATCCAGGGCTTAGGTGCGAACTTCGTGCCGGAAATCCTTGACCGTGACGTCTACGACGAGGTCATCGACATCAATGCCGAGACCGCTGTGGAGTGGGCGCGCCGTGCCGCCAAAGAAGAGGGACTGCTGGTCGGTATCTCCTCCGGCGCCGCTCTCGCGGCCGCCGACAAGGTCGCCCGCCGGCCCGAGAATGCGGGCAAGACCATCGTGGTGATCATCCCGTCATTCGGCGAGCGCTACCTGTCCACCATCCTCTTCTCCGACCTGCTCACCTGAGAGGTCCGACTACTGATGAACCATGCCTTCTGCCCGGCTCCATTCTCCGAAAAGTGTTTCCGACGATGACCGCCTTCCGCTCGACCACCGACTCCTCAACCGACCGCTCGATCACCCGAACCGGTCCGCATGGTCGGCCCGCCTCCCTGTGGCGCACTGTCCTGGCCCGGTTCCTTGAGGATCTGGACGCGGCGATCGAACGGGACCCAGCCGTGGACTCCCGGATCGAGATGGCGCTGACCTCACCCGGCCTGCACGCCATCTGGGTGCACCGGGTCTCGCATCGTCTCTGGACCAAACCCGGTGGTCGCTTGGCTTCTCGGCTGCTCTCGCAGCTCACGCGGGCGATCACCGGCGTCGAGATCCACCCGGGTGCGCAGATCGGTCGGCGTTTCTTCATCGACCACGGCATGGGTGTGGTCATCGGCGAAACTGCCGAGGTCGGCGACGACGTGTTGCTGTATCACGGCGTCACGCTCGGCGGTCGTTCGATGCAGCGGGTCAAACGTCACCCGACGGTCGGCAACAACGTCACCATCGGTGCTGGCGCTCGGGTCCTCGGTCCGGTGTACATCGGGGACCGTGTCCAGATCGGCGCCAACTCCGTTGTCGTCAAAGACATTCCGGCTGGGGCCGTGGCCACCGGAATCCCGGCTACGATCCGGTTTCCCGACAAGGGCGAAGATCCCTACGAGGCGATGTTCAAGGACCCTGCACTCTGGATCTGAGCACCAGCGTTTCGTGTGGCCGGTGTCTGCGAACGCTCTGGGCCGCTACGGTTAGCCAGGTTGGACGGCCGCCCCCGGTATGCCGTGCGGCCTGGAGGGCTCGCATAGTGGCCTAGTGCGGCGGTCTTGAAAACCGCTGTGGGGTTAAACCCACCGAGAGTTCGAATCTCTCGCCCTCCGCACGAATCGACACGACGAAGGCCCCTGACCAGGAACGATGCGGTCAGGGCCTTCGTCATATCGTCCGGCTGTGTCCGGCGCTGTCCGGTCATCTACGGCTCTCAGTGGCTAAATAGTGGCTAAGTTCCAAGAGCGGTGTCGATCCGCTGGCGGGCGCTGTCCTCCTGGCCCACGATGCATTTTGCGTAGACCCGCAACAGGACAGCCACGCTATGCCCGGCCCACTCGGCCACCTGGGTCGCGGGTACCCCGGCGTTCAGCCAGAGCGAGACGCAGGCGTGCCGGAGGTCGTACGGTCGCCGAGCGAGCGGTGAGGCTGCCTCGGCTTTCGTCAGGGCAGCTGCCCGGGCCTTTCGCCAGGTGTTGCCATAGCTGGAACCCGAGACCGGACGCCCAAAGCCCCCTGACACCGGGTGTCGGCCGTTGCCCGTGCGGGTCACGAACAGACGCCCATCCAGCCCACAAGCGTATGTGTCCAAGTGGTGCCGCAGAATGCGCACCAGTTCTGGACACGCAGGGACACGTCGGGTGCTGCGGCTCGCGCGGTGCTTGAGTGCCCGGTCCTCCACGGCATTGCCGTTGTCACCCCACGACGATCCTGTGTACTGCGTCGAGCCCGTCAGGAGCAGTTCACCCCAGCCAGCCCCGGGCAGTGTGCAGTCCTGTTCTCGGAGGTGCAGCACCTCACCCGGACGCAGGGCGGCGTAGTACATGCACGCGAAGAACCCGACCATCGCCGGGTCTATGTCGCCAACCGACCGCAAGACTGCGGCAGCCTGCGACGGGTTCACGACGACGCGGAAATCGATCTCGTCGTCAGCCTTCGGCGTTGTCCAACTCACTCGGTCCATCGGATGCCCCACCAGGTGATCGAGTTCGACGGCGTACCTCAGCGCCCCATAGAACACGGCCCGCTTGCGTGCGACGGTCGTGTGCGCGGCCGGTTTTCCGTCGAGTCTGACGGCCAGCAGATCGAGCGAGGACCTCACCAGCGCAGATTGCGAGAGCTGCGCCAGTGGCAGGCTGTTCGCCCTGAGCCACGCGTCAACCTTGACCATTTCCTCGTCGGGCAATGCGCTTCGCGCCGCCGTGTTGAACGACCACTGGTAAAGCGTGTGCCGGATCATCTCAGGAGACGGGGTGCCGCGATCAGTCGACACGAGCGCCGGAGTCACTGTCGCCAGTGCCTCGGCGATGCTCTTCCGGTGCCGTGGCGACGCTCGGGTCCACTTCATGTCAACGAATGCCATGGCGTGCTCGTACCACGTCACCGTCGCGAGCCGCCGAGCCATCTGCTCAGGCAGGCCGGTATCGACGTCGAACGCGAGTCCCTGCCGGGCGGCCGACAGCAGCGAGGACCGGAACGACTCAGCCAGCTTCTTGGTGAGGTGCGCCCTGGCACGCTCCCTGCTAGCTACCTCCCATCGGACGACGTATTTGTTGCCGCGCTTACCCGTGTAGACGCGAGTAGTCCAGATCTTCACGTCATAGGTGAGCTCGCTCATGCTGCGCTGTCCTCCAGAGTGGTCAGCCAGGCGTCGAGATCGGTGCGTCGGATGCGCAGTTCACCGTTGGGGAGTTTCATGCAGCGGGGGGCGGCGCCTTTGGCACGCCAGTCGTAGAAAGTGGATCTTGCTATGCCGAGTTCGTCGCACAATTCGGCGATGGTGACGTGTCGTCGGGTGATGGCCGGACCCGGCGTGGGCACTCTTGCTCCTTTGCGGCTGTCGGAACTGCTCGCGTGGCTGGCGACCGGGACTGGCGGGGCCTTCATCGGGTTCCTTTCGCTCGGGTGTCGAGGCAATGCCGGTGCGGAGCCGTGCCGTGGTTGCTGAACGACTGTCCACAGGTTGGGTCGGTCCAGACTTGCTGACGCAGCTCTGGACTCGATGCTGACCGATTCCATGGTGCCTACCGGTCCGGCGGTACACCATGAGAACTGGCCGGCGTCTGCTTGAGAGCATCGAGGTGACTGCGGTGTTAGAGCAGGTCCGGTCCGCCGAGGCCGGTGGCTGGCTCCAGCTCTCGACGCGGGACGAGCGCAGGGGAATGCGTGGTCAGCTCGATTGCCGCAATGGGGCCCATTGAGATCTCGAGGGTTGCCCGAACCTCCTGTGCAGCGCGAGACCCCTCCTGCGCGGCGTTGATAAGGGCGGCGCCCTCCGTGAGCCTGATGGCCACGTACTTTCCGTGGTTGCGGTCGTGCACGCGTTCCATCGTCGAGGGCAATATCCGGGCTGGGGCAAATAGTTGCTCGGAGCGGATGAGCGGCTCGGGCAGCTGCGCGCCGGCGTGGGCCAGCTCAACCAGATCGGTTGCGGCGTAACGAAGATCGGCCAGTGCCCGATCCACGTCGACTCGCCCGGTGACGTCGACCTTCTCACCCGGAAGCAGGCTCTCTCGCTCGATTGCGGACAGGCTCGCGTGCAGATTGGTCGCCACGGTGACGTACTCGTGGCCTGGTCTGGTGGCTGTGGTGACGGCTTCCCACTGCTGCTGAAGGGCGTGCATGACCTGGGCCGCCTGGCGCAGCTCGTCGTGGACGACCTCCGCTGCTCGCCTTGGAAGGTTCCCGTTGGTAAAGGAGACTTCGACCAGACGCGCGCTCACGGCGTACAGGTGGCGGGCCTGGTTGGCGATGTTGCGCAGGACCTCGGTGCTGGGAACGGTTCTGGCTAGTTCCGTCCGCGCGAGACTTGCCCAAGCTCTAAGTGCCGTCTCGAGCTCTTCGTTCGGCCCGCGGGCTGACGAAGGTGGGGCGAAGCTCGCGACCCGGGTGAGACTGCTGGGCCGCCCGACGTCTCCGATGGCGTCCAGACTGCCCTCCGCGTACCGGGCGACGGCCAGCGGCCGGTCTGCCTCCTCACGTGGGACGTGTGCCAGGGCGTGGCGGTCGGCCGCCGCGGTCATTGCGAGGGCCCGGGGCATGGCAGGTGCCACCGGGTGGCCGTCGGCCGACGCGGCCAGACCGGGGCTGTGGGCGGGTGCGGACTGTGCGGCCTCGGCCGCGGCGGCCTCGCCGCCGCGCGGACGGCGACGAAAAACGGGGGAACCCAGCCACTGGCCACGGTGAAGGGTATGTAGGCGCCGAACATGTAGACCATGCCGTGTGCAAAATTGATCACCCGCAGCACGCCGAAGATCAGGTTGAGGCAGGAGGCGATGATGAACATGTTCATGGCGAGCGCGAGGCCATAGAACGCGTTCAGCGTGAACATCGTAAGGGTCATTGACGCGATCTCATGGCTGGGAGCGCGCCACTTCGTGGCGCTCATGGTCTTCCGCGACCGCGGGCGGGACGCCCGCGGTCCGAATTAAGAGAAAATGCGCCACTGGAGCGACGTGCTCACTTCGGCTGGATGTACTCCGCCGGCTCCATCATGCGGTCTGCGCGGTCGGGCTTCTTGACCATCGGCCCCCAGACCTGGCCGATGTTGGCGTGGTGCGTCTTGGCATCCATGGTGCTCTTGCCGTCCGGCGTACCCACCGACAGCCCCCCGCGGCCTTCCCCTCCCTTCTCGGCCCCCGTCCACTGCCCCTTCCCCCCGCCTCGACGCCGCGCTCCACCGAGGCGTACCGGTCGCCACGTTCACCATGTTCGT
>ERZ1739051.99-NODE-100-length-9948-cov-16.341555_pt1 | contig 9948 bp, 7 predicted proteins | sample MGYA00581757_ERZ1739051 | MGnify/ENA primary metagenome ERZ1739051 (study PRJEB42929, sample SAMN08275523) | rhizosphere metagenome | isolation source: Rhizospheric soil replicate 3 | host: Colobanthus quitensis | place: Antarctica: Devils point, Livingston Island...
CCGCGCCCCGCACGTCGTGACCGAACGCGACGGGCACCCCGAGCGTGGCCTCGGCTCGGTCGCGGAAAGGGTAGTTGCTCCAGCCCAGGTTCTCGGAGAAGACACCGACACCGCTCGCGTCGTTGACGTGACCGGGCACAAGGAGTCCAGCCGCCTGTGGGTGGACATCAGGGTGGTTCCTGCGCAGGTCCCGGGCGAGCTCGCCGATCCGGGTGACCACGGTTTCTGCGGTCCTCTCGCGGTCGATCGGTGTCGGAACCCGCACGATGTCGACGATGCTGCCGGCGTCATCCACGAGGGCGGCCTTCATGTCCGTGCCGCCAACGTCGAAGGCGAGCACGGCGCTGCCGGCACCGAGCGAAGGAAACCGCCCGGCGGCGTACGAGCTCACGAGCTCACGAATTCACGAGTCAAGGATCACGGAGCGGGTGAGGTTGCGCGGCTGGTCGGGGTCGAGCCCGGCGCGGCGTGCGCGCTCGAGGGCCACCCGCTGCGCCCTGACCAGGTCGGCCATGGCGTCGACGGGGCGGTTTTCGTAATGTGCGCCCGTTTCGGCGATGTCGGCGGAGAGGCCCTCGGGTGCCTTTCCGAACATCCACGTGACTCGGCCTGGCGCTGCTATCGCGATCGGACCGTGGCGGTACTCCTTGGCCGGGTACGACTCGGTCCACAGCTGCGAGGCCTCGCGCATCTTGAGCGCGGCCTCGTGGGCGACACCAACGGTCCAGCCCGAGCCCAGGAAGGAGTACTGCTCGGCTGCCAGGAGCACTTCGTCGAGCTCGGCTGCCACGGCCTGGCGTCCAGCCGCGATGGCGCTCGTGAGGTCCTCGCCGAGCGACGACCGCAGGAATGCGAGCGCGGTCGTGGCGAAACGGGTTTGCACGACAGACTTCTCGTCGGCAAATGTGAGCGGTACGACATCGTCGACGAGATCGACGAACGGCGAGCTCACGTCCCCAACGAGGCCGACCGTTGGGATGCGGCCGCGGACCTTTGCCAGGAGCTCGAGCACCTCGGTCGTGGTGCCGGAGCGCGTGATCGCCACGATGGCGTCATAGCCGCGATCGACGAAGGCCTCGGATGCCGCGTACGCATCCGTGATGCCGTGACCGGACGACTCACGCAACACGGCGTACGACTGGGCCATGAACCAGCTGGTCCCACAGCCGACGACCGCGATGCGCTCGCCCGCGGCTGGCAGGACAGCCCGCTCGGCTCTGAGCCCAACAGCCCGCTCCCACGCATCGGGTTGCGAGGCGAGCTCGGCCTCCATGTGCGCACCGGCGTGGACGTCGTACAGCTGTGTATCCGTCATGAAGGTGGTCTCCTCGCTGGCGGCCGAAAAAGGCCCCGTGGTGGCTACTTGATGGAGCCGGCGGTCAGCCCGCCGACAAGGTGCTTCTCGATGAAGGCAAAGAGGATCACGACGGGGATGATCGCGATGATGGAGGCCGCGAACAGCTGGTCCCAGTGCTGCTCGTATCCGGTGACGTACGAGGTGATGCCGACGGTGAGCGGTTTCTTGGCGTCGTCCAGCATCAGGGTCAGCGCGACGACGTACTCGTTCCAGGCTGCGATGAAGGTGAAGACCACGGCGGTCACGACGCCGGGCAGGGTCAGCGGCAGCATGATCCGGGTCAGGGTCCCGACGCGGCTGCAACCGTCGAGGTGGGCAGCCTCCTCGACCTCCTTGGGGATGGAGGAGAAGAAGCCGTGCAGGATCCAGACCGCGAACGCCAGGTTGAACGCTGAGTTGGTCAGGATGATGGCCATGTAGGTGTTGACCAGGTTGAGCTCGAAGAACTCGCGGTACAAGCCGACGACCAACGAGGTCGGGGAGAACATCTGGGTCACCAGCACCAGGAACAGGAACGCGGTGCGGCCGGCGAACCGGAACCGGGCGGTGAAGTAAGCGGCGGGGACCGCGACCAGAACCACGATGATCGTCGAGGAGGTCGCGACCAGCAGCGAGGTCTTGAGCCAGTTGAGGAATCGCTGGTCGCCAAGGATATCGCCGAAAGTGGACAGCTGCCAGGTTCTGGGCAGGAACGTCGGCGGGGTCTGGACCACGTCGCTGCTTGGGCGCAGGGAGTTCAGCACCATCACGATGTAGGGGCCGAGGAAGGCCAGCGCGACGGCCAGGCCGACCAGGGGCAGGACGTAGCGGCGGGCTCGGGCCCAGCCCACCTTGCGTCGGGTGCCCATGGTCGTCGGGGCGACGGGGGTCGGTGCAACGGGGGTCACGGCAGGGCTCACGGCGGCCATCAGTCCTCCTGCTCCTGCCACTTGAGCGTGCGCAGATAGATCACAACGACGACCAGGATGAGCAGGACGTTGAAGATGCCGGCCGCGGCCGACATGCCAACGTCCTTCTCGGCGCTCTTGAACGCCAGCTTGTACATGAAGGTGATGGTGGTGTCGTGGAGGAAACCCGGGTTGCGGTCGTTGAGGGTGTAGACGATCGGGAAGGAGTTGAACACGTAGATGATGTTCAACACGCTGGCCACGATCAGCGCAGGGCGCAGCAATGGCAACGTGATTCGCCAGTAGATCTGCCACGGCCTGGCGCCGTCGATCTTGGCTGCCTCGTAGACGTCGGTTGGTATCGCGTTCAGCCCAGCGACGAAGACGTATGCCGTGAACGGCACCGACACGAAGATCCCGACCCAGATCATCGAGGCCATGGTCCAGCGGTCATCGCCCAGGAAGTCGATCGGCCCGCTGGTGATGTGCAGGGTCTGGAGGATCAGGTTGAGCGTGCCGTAGTAGTAGTCGTAGATCATCGTGAACAGCTTGGCGGTGATCACCAGGGATGCCGCCCACGGCACGATGATCGCCCAGCGCACCACCTTGCGACCGAAGAAGTCCTTGGCCAGGAACTGGGCAACGGCCAGGCTGATCACCACCGTCAGGGCCACGACGACCACGACCCAGATCACGGTGTTGGTCAACACCGTGATCAGCGAGCTGTGGTTCAGGACGTTTGTGAAGTTCGTGGCCCCCGCATCGCCCAGGCGCAGGCCGGTGATCGAGTAGCGGCTGAACGCCGCCTTGACCAGCTGGAAGGCCGGGAAGACCACCACGCCGATGATCAGCAGCAGCGCCGGACCCAGCCAGAGCAGGGCCACCCAGGGCGATGTGCGGCCATGCAGGGTGCGGCGCCGACGACCGGACGTTGGTCCACCCGACGACGTCGACACCGCTGATGACACGGGGGATGACACGGGGGATGACGCCGCGGACGCGGTGGCAGCGACCGGCATACGGCCCGGTTCTGCCACCGCGCCCTGGTGAGCGTCGGCCATCGATCAGCCGCCGTTCTCGGCAGTCTTCTGCAGAGCGCCCAGCACCGCCTGGGGGTCACCGTTGGCGCCCACACCCGCACCCAGGTTCTGCTGCACGGCGAGCTTGACCTTGTCCCAGGTCGGGTCGTCCGTGGGGGTCAGGTGCACGTTGGGCAGGGTGTCCAGGTAGACCTTGAGCTTGACGTCGGAGGCGAAGACCGCAAGCCCTGACTTGGTGACCGGCAGGAAGCCCTCGTCCTTGATGAACTGGTTGACCTGGTCTTTCTGGTAGTACAGCTCGTAGAACGCCTTGATCGCGTCCTGGTTGCCCGGCTTCTTGAACGACATCAGGTAGTCGGTGACACCGAAGGTCTGCGGGGTGCCGCCCTCGTCCTTGGTCGGCATCGGCGCGACGCCGTAGTTGACCTTCTTGTCGGTGTCCAGCGCCCCGGCCAGCGGCGAGAAGCCGACGACCATGCCGGCCTTGCCGGACTTGAACAGGTCGAACGCCTGCGCGCGGTTGGTCCTGCCCGGGTTGTTCTGGGTGACCTTGTCCTCTACCGAAAGCTTCTTCAGGAAGGTCAGGGTCTCGACGTTCTTGGCGGAGTTGATGGCCCACTTGCCGTCGGTCTTCCAGTCACCACCGTTGTTGAAGGCCCAGATGGAGAACTCGCCCTGGGACTCCTCCGGACCCAACGGCATCGCGTAACCGATGTTGCCGCTGCCCAGCGCCTGGACCTTCTTGGCGTCAGCCTCGAACTCGTCCCAGGTCTTGGGCGGAGCCGAGATACCGGCCTTGGTGAAGAGGTCCTTGTTGTAGAAGAGCGCCCGCGCCGAGGACAGGTCCGGCATGCCGTACATCTTGTCCTTGTACGTCCCGCTCTTGACGAACGCATCCAACACATCCGACTTGACCGCCGGCGACAGCACCTCATCGGCGGAGTACAGCAGCTTGTCCTTGGCATAGCTGGCGTACACGTTCAGGTTCAACAGGTCCGGCGCGTTGTTGTTCTGGATCATCGTCGAGCTCTGCTGGTCGATGCTGTCCCAGCTGACCACCTGCACATCAAGGGTGATGCCGGTCTTGGCCTTGTACTTGTCCGCGAACTGCTTCCAGAACGCCGCCGTGTGGTCTTTGGAGTACTCCGCGGCCACCAGCTTGATCGAGGTGACCTTCTTCGCGGTGTCGCCTGATTTTCCAGCGGCCGTGCCGCTGCCACTACCGCCGCTGCACGCGGAGAGCGCCAACGCCGCAGCGCCAGCCCCCGCGATCAATGCGGTCATTGTCCGAGCCATTGGTTCCTCCAGTAGCACAATCGTTGATGATTGAACGTGATCGAAAAGGGGGACTTTACGATCACATACGGTAACGGTACATCTATCGCGAGAAGGGTTCGACAAGGGTGACCGCCGGGCCGTTCCCGGCGGTACCGGATCGGCAGCGACCTCGCTCAGGTCGTCGGATCGCAAGCATGAGCGTAGGCACGGAGCACGTCACGGACGTGGTCGATCACAAGGGCGTGAGGCGCCGCGGCCAGCTCGCCACGGCGGACGCGGGTGTACTGGTCGGGCAGGTGCGCACTGATCAGGGGAAGCGGAATCTCGACCGAGCTGAGGTTCGTCAGGAGTCGCTCCTGCGCTGAATGCACCTCCGGGTCCGGCCAGTAGTAGCGCAGCCGGTCGCTGTAGCTGTAGCGGCGGGCGAGGCGCTGCTCGTCAGCAGGACCGGGGTAGTAGCCCTCCCACTGGTCGGGCTCAGCGAGCATCCGCCGCTCCACGACCTCCGGCAGGTGCGACTGATCGATGTCGGCGATGAGCTCCTCTTCGATGGCTGCCAGGGCGAACAGCGCCTCGCGCAGGGCGAAGGTGAGCCCCGGGCCAACCTTGAGGACGGCCCAGTGGTCCTCAACGAGGGCGGTGAGCGCCTCGACGGTCTGGTAGTCCGTTGAGTGAGCTTCGAAGACCATATTCGGCTCGTCGTCAAGTACCTGGCGCAGCTCCGTCGTTCGCTCGCGCTGGTAGTCGACGACGCGCAGGTGGTCGAACTCCACGCCCGGCTGCACCACAAGGGCCATGATGCGTGGCCACACGTCGTCGAGGCCATGCTCGGTGATCGCCTGGTGGTGGCGCAGCAGGGTGGCTCGCCCGGCGTCCGGAGTAGTCGGTTGGAGCTCCTCGAGCGTCTCGTGGGCGCCACCGGGCACGGGGACCTCGGTGCCGATGACGTAGTGGACTTCGCTGACCAGGCCTTGCGAAGTGGCGGTGTCCTCGGCGACCCGCATCAACCGGGCAGCCCGGTCCGCGGCGAGGTCGTCGGTGATGGGCGTCGGATCGTCCGCGCAGCTGAAGGTGCAGTCCAGGTGCACTTTGGTGAAACCTGCGGCGACATAGGCTGCGACCAGGACTTCCGCGTGCTGCATCGCCTGCTCTGCCGGCAGGTTACGCCATCGGTTGGGGCCCAGGTGGTCGCCGCCCAGCACCACCCGGTCGAAAGGCAGACCACACTTCCCGGCGATGCCATGGACGAGCTCTCCGAAGTCGATGGGGCGCATCCCGGTGTAACCGCCGGTCTGGTCGACCTGGTTCGACGTGGCTTCGACCAGGACATATCCCCCGGTGTCACAAGTCTGCAGAACCGCAGCCTCGAGAACGAGGGGGTGGGCGGAGCACACCGATGTGAGGCCGACCGGCTCTCCTTGCTTCTGGCGCTGGACCATGTCCGCCAGTGGACTGCGCACAGTACGCGCCTCTCGTCGTTCAAGACTTCGTGCCGGCCTGGCGACATGCACAATGCTGGATGTTACTGGCCGTAGGCGCCCACTGCCCCAGCGACCGCCTCGAACTCATCTGCGGTGAGCAGTCGGGGTTCACCAAGGGCCTTGGCTTCACAGTAGATACGGCACAGCCACTCCAGGTACAAGACTCCGACAGGGTTGCGCGAGCGTGACCGCCATACGACACACTGCATGGGTGCGTGCGATTGAGTGGGTGGACGGTCCGAGACCGATGATCAGGCTCATCGACCAGACCGTGTTGCCGGGCACTGAGCGATACGTCGACGTCACGTCCGTTGACGTCCTGGTCGAGTCGATCCAGGAGCTGGTGATCCGTGGCGCACCGGCTCTGGGAGCGGCTGGGGCGCTCGGCGTTGCCCTGGCGATGGTCCAAGGTGCCGATGAAGGCTGGGATGCGGCGAGGCTCGAGACGGAGATCGACAGGATCCGTGATGCCCGGCCGACGGCGGTCAACCTCGCCTGGGGGGTGAACCAGGTCAGAGGGTCCGTCCCTTCAGGGAGCGCAAAGGTCCTCGCGCTCGCACGGCAGCTCGTGACCGACGACGAGGCCGCAAACCGCCAACTCTCCAAGCATGGCGCCGACTGGATCCTTGCGCACGTAGCCAAGGAGAAGGTGCGGGTCGTCACGCACTGCAACACCGGTGCGCTGGCCACCAGCGCCTGGGGCACGGCATACGGAATCATCCGCGAGCTGCACCAGCGTGGGCGCCTGGGTCTTGTGTATGCCGACGAGACCCGGCCACTGCTGCAAGGTGCGCGCCTGACGAGCTGGGAGCTCCTGCACGACGGGATCGAGCACGTCGTGCAGGCTGACAGCGCGGCCGCAAGCACCATCTTGCGGGGTCTGGTCGACGTCGCGATCATCGGCGCCGACCGCATCGCCGCGAACGGTGACACGGCGAACAAGGTCGGTTCGGTGGGTCTGGCGCTCGCCTGTCAGCGAGCGGGGATCCCCTTCGTCGTTGCCGCGCCGTCCTCCACAGTCGACCTGACCATCGCGCGGGGCGAGGACATCGTCATCGAGGAACGGCACGGGGACGAAGTGCTCTGTATCGCCGGAGTGCGAACGGCCCCAGCGGGAGTCAGGGGCTTCAACCCGGCCTTCGATGTCACCCCACATGACCTGATCAGCGTCGTCGTCACCGAGCGGGGTGTCGCCGAGACAGCTACCAACGCTCATCCCGATCTGCTCGCGACCATCGCGAGCTGACGATGCGTATTTGTCACGCAACAAATCCGTGCGTGTGGCAAAGCTAGGTAAGCCAAACCAAACCATTGACTTGCCTCGTCACGGACACGATTCTGGACTGCAGAGGCTGCACCACAAGGTCTTCTTCCGGATGTGGGCGGCCCAGACGGCCGACGCCGATTTCAGCCTGCGGGCACTTACCTGAGCAACAGAATCGTCTTCCTTAGAAGGGGTATCCCAATGACGAACACACGACGTGCGGCCGCCCTTGCCGGCGCTGGCACCCTAGCCCTCACGGCGCTGATCACGTTCGGCCCACTCAGCGCGGTCGGGCAACCGTTCGGGTTTCAAAACCTGAACGACATCCAGAAGCGACATGTGTCCGGCCTGTTGGCAGCTGAGCTTGACACGGGCAGCGGCGCGGCCTTGCCGCAACTGGCGGCGCCGCTGGCGCCTTTGGCCGCCGTGCCTCAGACACCCGGCTCGAGTGGCTGCCCCACGAGCCGTGGCTCGAATGTCAAGGTGAACCAGAACTGCCTGAACTTGACCAACTCGAACCTTCAGGGACGCGGCCAGTCGCAGAACGAGACCTGGGTGGCCGCCAACCCGAACAAGCCGGCGAACCTGGTTGCCTCCTATAACGACTACCGCCGCGGCGACGGCACGTGCGGCGTTTCCTACTCCCTCAACGGTGGTCGGACGTGGGCTGATTCGACCACTCCGAATGGTTTCACCAACGGCGATTTCGTCGGTAAGGCGCGAGAGTACTGGCAGGGCGCCGGTGACACCTCAGTCGCCTGGGACACCAAGGGCAACGCCTACCTGTCATGTCAGATGTTCAACCGTGGCATCGGGACCTCTCCGAACCCGGACCAGTCCAGCGCCTTCTACGTCTACCGCTCCACGCACACCAACGGCGCGTCGTTCAACTTCCCCGGACGGCCGGTCGCGACCCGCAGCGATACCGCCGGCGCGGGGACGGCCCTGCTCGACAAGCAGCTGCTGACCGTGGACAACCACCCGGGCAGCAAGTTCGCCGACCGGGTCTATGTCACCTGGACCACCTTTGACGCCGACGGCACCGGCTACATCTTCGAGGCGAATTCGGCGGACTACGGCGAAACCTTCTCCGCCCCGGTCCTTGTCAGCCGCGACAGTGCGCTGTGCGGCAACACCTTCGGAGTGGCCACCCCACAGGGCCGCTGCAACGAGAACCAGTTCTCCCAGCCGTTCACGGCGCCCGATGGAACGTTGTACGTCACGTACGCCAACTACAACAACGTGGTGACCGGTGCCGATAACCGCAACCAGGTGCTTCTGGCCCGTTCCACTGACGGCGGGGTCAGCTTCAGCAGCCCCGTGAAGGCCACCGACTTCTACGACCTGCCCGACTGCGACACCTACCAGGGCGCCGGAGCCGATCCCTTCCGCGCGTGCGTGCCGGAGAAAGGTGCCAGCAACGATTCGGTGTTCCGCGCCGCGAACTACCCGATCGGCGCGGTCGACCCGACCAACCCCAACCGGGTCGTCGTCACGGTGGGTTCCTACATCAACCGCAACTCCAGGGAAGCCAACGGCTGCACCCCGGCCGGATTCGCCGCCGCCGACGGCATCAACGTGTTTACCGGTGTGAAGACGGGCGGCTGCAACAACTCCATCCTCTACAGCGTCTCCACCAACCGCGGCGGCTCGTTCGCCGGCACGACGGTCGACCCGCGGCTGCTGCCGGTCGTGACGACGGGCAGGAACCAGGGCAGTACCGACCAGTTCTGGCAGAACGCGGCGTTCACCGCCAAGGGCACGTTCGTGGTCAGCTACTACGACAGGTCCTACGGCAATGACAACACCACCGGCTTCTCCGACATCACGGTCTCTGCCACTCACAACAATGTGACCTTCGCTCACAGGCGGGCCACCTCGTCGTCGATGGCGCCGCCGACCCAGTTCAACGGGACGTTCTACGGTGACTACGCCGGCCTGGACGTCACCGCAACCACCGCGTACCCAATCTGGTCGGACACGCGGACGGCCGATGAGTTCCTCTGCCCGGGCACGGGAACACCGGGCGTGCCGCCGACTGTTTGTACCGGGACGGCACCGAACGCGTCGATCGCCAACGACCAGGACGTCTTCCTGGCCGGAGTCGCCATTCCATAGATCACGTCCTACCAAAGGTGCAGGGGTGCTCCGCCACTTGGCGGCCGCACCCCTGCGTACTCTGCGCAAGTCCGGAGCCAAGTCTCTACGACGGCGCGGGCACCGGCAGAGGACCAGCGCCCTTTCCCGGGCTCGGCAGCACCTTCACGGTGACAGTGAACGACTGCTGCGGCAGGGCGCAGGCCGGGACGGCATGCAGGCACGCGTAGTCGGTCTTAGCCGTGACCACCGCCCACCCGACCCGCACCGCGGTGAACGTCGCCGACGCTGGTCCAGGGACCGGGAAGCCCTGAGCGCGGCCGCGCCGCAACGGCTGCAACGGCGCCGTCACCGAGTCTTCCCTCGCCCTGGCTGCAGGCGCCGTCCAGTGCTCGGCCAGGTCAACCACCAGCCGTTGCCCGACATGTACGACGATGCTGGTGCCACTCGCCGCCAAGCCCGCGTGGACGACGCCCGGCTCCGACGACCCACTGGTCGCCGTCGGCAACGGTGTGGGCGGATGGGAACTGACCCCGCCGCCGCC
>ERZ1739051.100-NODE-101-length-9934-cov-6.120660_pt1 | contig 9934 bp, 6 predicted proteins | sample MGYA00581757_ERZ1739051 | MGnify/ENA primary metagenome ERZ1739051 (study PRJEB42929, sample SAMN08275523) | rhizosphere metagenome | isolation source: Rhizospheric soil replicate 3 | host: Colobanthus quitensis | place: Antarctica: Devils point, Livingston Island...
AGGGTACCAAGTTATCTATTTAAATACCCGCAACTTTAAATCCAACCTTAACCTGATCAATTCAAATTTTGTCAGCTGGCCTCAATAAGGTAGTCACATAAAAGGATTCCAAAAACACCAGAGTATATATTGAGGATTGGTTGTAAGTCAAACTCCAAACTGTAATACGCGATAAAATGTAGCACGGAGTTATCAGGGCGAACGATATGTGATCTGAACAGGGCATAAATCTTTTTCAGATCAGCTACAAAATTATCATCATCCTCCAGAACCAGAAGTCGTTTATAATCAATTTTTTCAAGAAGAAGTTTAGGGTTATGGTGAACCTGTTCCCATAGCGATGGATCCATACTATTAAATAACGATTCAACCTCAAAGTTCCATGACCACCAGAGGTTATTTGCCAGGTCCTTCAGGTTGGACAATTTTTCAGGAACATCGCTCTGAACATAAATATCTTTCCACACGGGTATCTGGTGTGGTTTACGAACAATTAACCCGGGGGCTTCAACAAATTTTGCAAATTCTCTTGGCTCATCCCTCCTTTCGCTACTATGTATAAGGGCCTTTTCGTAGGCTTTGAAATAATAATCAACCAGGCTATCCCACATGGCAATCCGTGATACATCGTGTGCTTTCTCCCTGGCTTCTTTTATCTCAGTATCGTTTAAACCGATAAACATCGACATGAAATTCCTGATATCAGTAATAACTTTGGCTCCGTTATCATCAGTTCTTTCAATTACTGATATGCCGTTACCGGGATTTTCGAAATAGTTCTTTACCCACAGACCGAATCCTGAAAGCGAGGTAGTAACGGTCGGAATGGAGAACATCAGACTTTCAAGAGGAGTGTATCCCCATGGTTCATAATACGACGGGAAAACAGAAAGGTCAAATCCTATAAGCAAGTCAAAATAAGGTATATTAAAAATACCATCATTCCCGTTAAGATAAGAAGGTACAAAAATGATCTTAACCTTTGAGTTTTGATCATTATTAAGGTTATTAGCCGCGCTTTTCAGCAAAATCGGATCAGTGAGGGGATAATGCAAATTATGGGTAAGGTACCTGTCGCCCGCGTTTCGAAGTCCGTTACCATTCAGAATATCTACAATATCCTGTCGTGGACCTTTATTGTAAGCAGGTATAAGGAAGAAGGCGACACATTCTTTTTTAATCTTATCTTCCTTTTGCAACCCGCCAAGAGAATCAATAAAAATATCAACCCCCTTATTTCTGAATTCATATCTTCCGCTGTTGACCACCAGAACACAATCTTCTGACAGTTCATAACCAAGTACTGCCTCTGCAACAGAAATAAGTTTTTCTCTTGCATTAGCTCTTCGTTCTGCAAATAATTCATTTGCAGGAACAAAAGAATCTTCGAAACCATTTGGAGTGACTAAATCAACATTCTTTCCAAGAAAGTGACTACACTCTCTTGAAGTAATTTCACTTACGGTTGTAAACACATCTGCCTCTGCAGCCGAAATCTTTTCGAGCGATTGTTTTGCAATAACATTGAACTCGCGTGCGATCTGTGTCGGGTTATATTCTTCCATTTTATCGTAGAGTGGACGATTATTGCCGGCAATGCATCTGCCAAGCACAGTAGCATGAGTTGTGAACGATGTGGCAATCCATGGTGCAAATTTTTTCAGGTACAAAATTCCTGACCCTGTCATCCATTCATGAAACTGAGCCATGAAAGTATGATACTCATGGTAATAAGAAGTAAAGCTCTCAATAAGTTTCCCGGCAGCATATCCGAACAGGGCTGGTTCCATATAATCCCACTGACCGGTAATACTATCAAGTTTATATGATTCCCAGAATCCGGCAAATATTTCATTCTGTTGTCCGAAATATGGAGTAAAATCTATCAGAATAACAATTGGTCTTCCGGCAATATTCCATCTGCCTGTCTTAACTCTTAATCCTTCGCAAACAGCTCTTCCTTTCCACTCAACGAAAAGCTTTTCGTCCGGGATGAACTCCGGGTTGGTAATCTCTTCCCGCCATACATCAGGTCCGATAAGAATATAGTTATCTCCGAGTTCATTGATAATCTTAAGCGCTTTTGTTGAGATTACCGTATGTATTCCTCCAACCTTGTTGCATACTTCCCAACTGGTTTCAAAAAGAAATTCAACCTTCATTTTCAGTTTTTATTTGTTTCAGAATATTAATGAGCCTATTTACTCTTTTTTACTTTCCCAGTGACCTTTTTTGTTGATTTTGGGTTAAGTGTTTTTGCTGTCTTTTTGAGTTCTTTCGTTTCAACTGGCTTTATAGCGGTTTTGGATACCTTCTTAGATAATGGCTTCCTTGCCGGTTTTATCCTGGCAACTCTCTTTGTCAGTTTCCTGATCTCAACTACTTGTTTTTCGATGATCAGATCCTTTTCAATTACCTGTGCCCCGAGTTTAAATATCTGAGCCTGTTCAGCAGTATCAGGTAAAAATTTCCTTAGTCTGATCTCAAAATCGCTGAGCACGTTCATATAATTCATAAATGCGTCATAAGGTGTTTCATAAGGATTGAAATAGGCGTGCACTGCACCATCGGAAAAGAACTTTGTTGCCATATAATAAAAATGGTCGCTTGATTGCAGGTAATCCCAATCCTTTTTTATCTGGTCATCTTCACATTTATTAACTTTCCCGGCAAGACTGTATAATTTATCAAGGGCTGCTACCTGAAGTTCATTTCCGTGCCATGCTGTTATGTCGCGCTCTTCATCTGCCCACGATATCGTAGAAGGAATACTAATTGCAGATACCGGTTGCAATGTATCGGCAATTTCGGTTGGTGTCATAAATCTGAATGGTGTCTTCTTGAGAATTGCACCAGGTATATGATACAGAAAGTCAAATATTCCGGATTCTTTCCAGTTATGCTCACCGAAAGTCTCATAGTCAAGAAAAATGTTCAGCAGTTCACTTTTAGGGGCAAGTTTATTTATCCATGAAGCATATTTATCTGCTGTTAACGGCCACGCGTTCCAATCTCTGTTTGAGAACCTGAAAGCAATATCATCGCTTAATACAAAATTTCTCAGCAGAACTTTCAGCCTGGGGTTTAACGAATTACAATATAGAAAGTTCGGGCTTTTCCACCCCAAAACATGTTTGGCGCCCTCAGTCATAATCGACTTAAATCCCATATCGGCAACCCATGAGCCAATGACATCCGAGTAAATTAATTCAGTATTACGAAAGGATGTTGCCTCAACACCCAGAAACTCTTTAAGCATATCCTTATGCTTCATAACCTGATTTTCAAATTCACTTCTGCTCTTCAGTGAAGCCAGAGAATGTGAATTGGTCTCGGCAAGGAATTCGACCATTCCGGTTTCTGCAAGCCGTTTGAATGAGTCGAGAACTTCTGGTGCATAAAGCCTGAACTGACTTATTGCCAGGCCAGAAAGGGAGAAGGTGACCTTAAATTTCCCCTTATGTTTCTGTATAAGATCCAGAATGATGTTATTGGCAGGGATATAACATTTCTCTGCCACTTTTCTCATGATTGATTCATTTGAATAATCATCATAATAATAATGATCGTGCCCCAGGTCAAAAAACCTGTATCGCTTCAGCCGGAAAGGCTGATGAACCTGAAAATAGAAGCATATAGCTTTTTTACTTGAAACACTCATATCTTAATACTTATAATTCTCAATCACTCTGTAATATATATCCCTTACATGTCGGGCTGAATTATCCCATTTAAGGCAGATAACTTCCTCTTTACCGTTTTTAATAATCATATTCGATAAGGCAGGATAGTTAAGAATTCCATAAATTGCGTCGGCCATTGCATCAATATCCCAGAAATCAGTTTTTACTGCATGTGTAAGAATCTCAGCGACGCCAGACTGTTTACTTATAATAACAGGTACGTTCGACTGCATTGCTTCGAGAGGGGAAATTCCGAATGGCTCTGACACTGATGGCATGATATAAACATCGCTCATATCAAGCATTGTGAAGACATCTGGCCCTTTAAGGAAACCCGTAAAATGGAAACGATCGGTTATTTTCAGTGCAGCAGCCCTGCGCATCATCCTTTCCATCATATCGCCTGAACCAGCCATAACAAATCTGACGTTGTCCATCACCTTCAGAACCTTATAAGCTGCTTCAATAAAATATTCCGGACCTTTCTGAAGGGTTATACGACCAAGAAATGTGACTATCTTTTCATCGAAACCTTTTTTAATGATCTGGTTTTCGGGAATCTCCACCGGTTCAACAGCGTTATAAACAGTTTCAACTTTGTCGGGATTTATATGGTATTTATTAATTACAATATCTCTGGTCAGGTTACTGACAGTTATAATTTTAGATGCTGCATCCATTCCGCTCTTTTCAATGTTGTAAACATCAGGATTTATATTACCACCGCTGCGGTCAAAGTCTGTTGCATGTACATGGATAACCAGGGGTTTCCCAGACACTTCCATGGCGGCGATCCCGGCAGGATAAGCAAGCCAGTCGTGGGCATGTATGATATCAAACTCATTTTCCTCAGCAATAATAGAGGCAATTACTGCATACTTGTTTATTTCGTCCATAAGGGAACCGTCATATTTTCCCGAGAAATCCACGAACCCCTTGCTGTTTGTCTGCACAAAAAAATTATACCCTGAAACTTCTGATCTGGTCATTTTCCAGAAATCTTCCGGGTCGGTATAAGGAACTATTTTTGATGATACTTCAATCTTTTCAACAGGGCGTCTGAATCCTTTATAGTAAACCTGCCTGAATGCAACCGGTACATGGTTTGCACCCAGTAGTCTGACGTTAGTCTGTTCCTCGTCTCCCCATGCTTTTGGCACGACAAAGATCACTTCCAGGTCATCGAGCGTTGCCATGCCCTTCGTCAGACCGTAGCTTGCAGTTCCTAATCCACCTGAGATATGTGGTGGAAATTCCCACCCAAACATTAACACGCGCATATCCTGATTCTATAATTGATTTACATACTGAGTATCAAGCAAATTTATTATTCTCAGAACCTCACCAACGCTCCATGCCTGCGAGATAGCTCCCTGTGGTAAGTGAGGTGGATCGCCATCATATATTTCCGAAATGCTGCTTATCCCATGCTCACTCATCACCTCCTCAAGACCAAAAATCAGATTTTTTACTTTCTGAACGCCTTGTTTTCCGTAAACCTTCAGCCACCCCTCACAGAACGGTCCATACAACCATGGCCATACGGTACCCTGATGGTATGCATTATCGCGCTCCTCCTGGTTTCCTTTATACAGACCCTTGTAAAGTTTATTCCGGGGAGAAAGAGTTCTCAGACCTCTGACAGTAACCAGTTCTCTATCTGCAATATCAAGAATAGTTTTCATCTGGTCTTTATCAAGCATCGAATATGGCAGCGAAACTGCAATAACCATATTTGGCCTGACAAATAAATTTTTACCTTCATCATCATTAACATAATCAGCCAGATAACCCACACTTTCATCCCAGAATATTTCAAGGAATGATTTTTTTATCAGGTCAGCCAGTTTCTCATATTCCTTTATAAACTTTTTATCATTATTTACCCTGGCCATCTCAAGTGAGAAACAGACCGCATTATACCAGAGGGCATTAATCTCCACAACATAACCTCTGCGCGGGGTAACTGGAATGCCGTTTACCACAGCATCCATCCAGGTAAGAGATTTCCCGGGGGCATCAGCATAAATCAACCCATTATCTCTCATATGTATGTTAAATGTTGTGCCATTCTTATAAGCGCCGAGTACCGACTTTGCAGCCTCTCCATATCGCTCCCAGCCATCCGTACCACCTTGTTCCATATACTGTTGCAGGGCCCAGAAAAACCAAAGCGGGGCATCAACCGAATTAAATGCAGGATTACCGGCATCTCCCATATTGGGAAACAATCCATCCTTCATCCTTTCCACCTGAGTATTCAGCACTTCTCTGTAGAGAGTCAGTTTGTTCCTTGCAAGAGCAAGACCCGGAAGAGCGATAAAAGTGTCTCTCCCCCATGCACCAAACCATGGATAACCCGCTATAATAAGAGTTTTACCCCCTCTTTTTTCAACGAACTGCTGAGCTGCATTCCTTAAACAATTAATAAAGCTGTCCCTCGGAGTCTTAGCGGAAACGGTTTTCGTAAATTTCTGTTTGAGACCTGATGTCTTCTCTTCTTTTGTTGAAGCTGAAAACACAATTGTATCTCCCTGCTTTGCATTAAACTCAAAAAATCCGGGAGTAAACAGATCTTCTGAATAATCATAACCCCGTTTTTGTTCTTCAGGATATTCTACCCCAAGATACCAGTCAGGTACATGAATAAATTCAACTTTAGTGGAGAACTGCATATTCAGATTTGGAAAGCCATCGTATAACCTGGATTTAATCCCGTTTTCAATGAAGTCAACTTTTGTATCTGCAAAAAGGTTAGCATGGGTCAGCTGGTGAATATTCCTGAATGCCAGAAACGGACGTACCTGCAGTTTCATTGGTTCAGATGCTTCAACAACAGTAAACCTGAGAAGAAACTGTTCTTCATAATGAACCAGAAGTCTTTCCTGCTTCAGAATAACACCGCCTACCCGGTAAACTCTTGACGGAATATTATCAGCATTGAAATCTTCAATGTATTTGTGACCCCTGGGACTGAAATAATCGCCCTTGTATTTTCTTATTCCAATATTAAAGCTTTTGTCATTATTTACAACCGTGACATCAAGTGAAGATAACAGAACAAATCTTTCTCCACCAAACTGATCTACAGGACATACGAGTAATCCATGATATTTACGGGTATTACAGTCAACAATGGTTTCTGAGGAATAAGATCCCCCCCGGTTTGTCCTGATAATCTCCCTACCTAAAGAATACTCCAGGTTTACTACCTGACTCTTTTCGAACTTAATATAACTCATATTCTTAGCTGTTTTCCTTTTATCAAAAAAACCTATGTAAAATAATACTTTTTATTGAGCCTTGCAAACCATCCATTAAGTAGTTAAGAAAATTAATAAAATTTCAAAAAGCAGTGACGGATAAAAAAAATAATAACTTTGCATTTCATTTATTAAAATAATTATCAATTAACATCTTACTTAATGAATAAGAAGCTTTTTCTATACTTATATGCGGCAATGTTAATTGCCGGTTGTAAAAATAATACTGTCCGGATTTCAGGTACGCTTTCAAACCCTGTAAACGGAGAATACATTTTTCTTGATGAACTTAAGTCAAATGAACTTAAACCTGTTGATTCTATTAAGATTTCAGACAAGGGTACATTTAACTTTAAACAAGAGGTTAAACTTCCCTCATTTTACCTTCTTAAGTTTAATGATAACAATTTTCTGACCATGCTTGTTGAACCGGGTGAAAGAATAATTTTAAATGCACATCACGATTCTTTAAATTACCCGGTATCAGTTTCAGGTTCAAAGGGAACAGGATTGATGGCTGAGTACAACAAAAATCTCAGAAAAACCATCAATAAACTATCAGCGTTGAATAAAATATATAATCAAAATGTGGACAGCACTAAGTTACCGGCTGTTATGCATTCGCTCGACAGTACAGCCCAGAATTATCTGAATGAGATAAACACTTACACAAAAAGATATATTAATAATAATATTAATTCCCTCGTGAGTCTGGTTGCGCTTTATCAACAGGTTGCACCAAACGTATATGTTCTTAGCCCCGCGAAGGATATAAAATATTTTGTAAAGGTTGATTCATCCATGTTTAAACTATATCCTGAATATGAGCCGGTTATTACTTTACACGAACAGGTTAAGGAGTTGGTTGCAGGTATGAAAGGTAAATCAGAAATTGCAACTGCATCAGGCCAGGGAACAGAAGCTCCGGAGATAAGCCTGCCAACACCCAAAGGCGATACGATCAAGCTTTCTTCTACCAGAGGATCGGTGGTGTTGCTCGATTTTTGGGCATCATGGTGTAGTCCCTGCCGGCAGGAAAGCCCCAATCTGGTTAAAGCATATAATCTTTATCATAAGAAAGGATTTCAGATTTACCAGGTATCTCTCGACAAAACCAGGGATGCCTGGATTAAAGGCATACAAGATGATCAACTTGAGAAATGGATACATGTGAGTGACATTAAATACTGGAATTCCGTAGTTGTACCTATCTATAAAATTGAATCTATTCCTTTTAATTTCCTGCTTGATAAGGATGGTCGTATAATCGCATCAAACCTGAGAGGCGAAAAATTACAGGTAAAACTGGCAGAACTTTTCAATAAGTAATAATTAAACTGATACAGAAAACCGGTAATTCGAAATCTGATGAAACGAACACTATATCTGCTAACCCTGGTTCTTATATTTTCCGCGTGTAAAGACAAGGGTAAATTCTCAGTCGATGGAGTTATTAAAGGGGAGTCAAAAAAATATATCTATATAAACAGACTGGATGTTGATACTCCCATACTGATAGACTCTGCAAAAATCAGTAAAAAAGGTCGATTCAGTTTCAAAGTCAAAGCTTCAGGCGCTGATTTTTACCAGCTTGGTTATTCTTCAAACGATTTTATTACACTATTAGCTGCACCAGGTGAAAAGATCAACCTGGTGTTTGAAGGGCAAAATCTGTTCGTCAATTATACTGTAACCGGATCAGCAGGATCAGAGAAACTACAGACTCTTGACCTTAACCTGGCTGAAACCAAAAGGAAACTTGACTCTCTAAGTACATTATATACAAAAGCTTCATCGGAACCAGCATTTGATATTAAACGTCCGGCGCTCGAAGACCAGTTTAATATTCTTATAAAAGAACAGCGAAAAAAGAATATTGTATTCATTCTTAACAACATAAACTCTCTGGCTTCAATCAAAGCGCTGTATCAGAAGATCAACCCACAAACCTATGTTCTTTATGACCCAAAAGATCTCCAGTTTCTTAAAATTGTAACGGATTCCCTCACGCTTCACTACCCAAACTCAAAACATGTTCAAGCCCTCGCTAGAGACTTTACAAAGGAAATGAATCAGATGTATGCTAATCAACTTGAGCAGATTACCAAATTCATGCCTCAAACAAAACTTGATCCCGACTTAAAAAATGTTGAAGGTAAAAGAGTAGCGCTATCTTCTTTGAAAGGTAAATATGTTCTTCTGACATTCTGGTCGGTACGTTCAAAAGAATGTATTGATGAAAACATTCAACTTAAGGAGTTTTACAGACTTTACAACAGGAAAGGATTTGATATATATCAGATTAATCTCGACGAGAGTGAATCAGACTGGAAAACGGCAGTAAGATTTGATGAATTGCCCTGGGTCAGCACAAAAGAAGACGACCCCAATAATCCTGTAAATGCTGTGATTTTCAATGTTAAGACACTTCCTACCAACTATCTGTTTGATAAAGAAGGTAAGATTATTTCATCAAACCTACATGGCAAATCCCTGCAAATAAGACTTGATCAGCTGTTTAATAAATAATGAAAACCGTTGGCAGATACCGGGAAAATATATTTTGCGTCTGATTTTCATCTTGGATTACCGGCAGGATCACCTCCGGTAGAAAGGGAGAAAAAGGTAGTGAGGTGGTTGAACTCCGTTGCAAAAGATGCGAAAGAGATTTACCTGCTTGGTGATATTTTTGACTTCTGGTGGGAATATAAGCTTGTCGTTCCGCGCGGATTCACAAGGTTCCTTGGCACAATTGCTTCCATAACCGATTCCGGGATACCAATTCATTTTTTTACGGGTAATCACGACATGTGGGTAAGTGATTATCTTTCAGACGAATGCGGAATGCTTATTCATACCGCTCCTTTTACTACTCTGTTTAGCGGTAAAGAATTTCACCTTGCCCATGGAGTAGGTTTGGGAACGAAGAATAGAGGTTCTAAAATGCTTGTTGCGATCTTAAGGAACAAATCATTGCAGGGCAGTTAT
>ERZ1739051.101-NODE-102-length-9933-cov-11.591314_pt1 | contig 9933 bp, 9 predicted proteins | sample MGYA00581757_ERZ1739051 | MGnify/ENA primary metagenome ERZ1739051 (study PRJEB42929, sample SAMN08275523) | rhizosphere metagenome | isolation source: Rhizospheric soil replicate 3 | host: Colobanthus quitensis | place: Antarctica: Devils point, Livingston Island...
GCTGTACTTCCTCCAGCGACTCATCGGTCGACTCAACCCCGCCCGACGCCAACGCACGGCGCCACGCGTCATCAAAGCCAAGATGCCCAAGTGGCACGTCAAACGGGCCCACCACGCAGCCTGGCCACAACCCCTGCACCCTCCCGACTACCGCGTCGCAGGCGCTAACTGAACGGTATTGGCCTTAGGCCGCATGCCCGGCCGGCCTGGCACTTGCGAATGTCGCGTTTCGTCCTCCACGCGGCGGTCAGTCGTTAGCGCAGGTGACATTCTCACTGCTGTGTTGCTTGTTCGAGGAGCTCGATGAGGTGCTGGTACTCGTGTCCCGTGGCGCGGGTGAGGCCCAGCTCGCACGTGCGGTTGCTCGACGCGTAGGCGGCGAACTCCCGCCTGTTGATCTCGGCAGCCTCAGCGGCGGTGGCAGATGCAGTTAGCTCGGGGTGCAGGAGGCCGCGGTCGCCGGCGAACCCACAACAGCCCCAGTCGATCGGCAGGTAGACGTCAGGTGAGATCACCGAGGCGATCGCCGTCATCATCGCGTTGGTACCGAGGTGGGTGGAGGAGCAGGTGGGATGGAGGGCGATCGAGGCTACCGGGGCGGTGACCTTGAGCCGGTCGAGGACGTGGTCGTGGATGAACTCGATGGCGTCCACGAAACGCAGACGAGCGAAGGGTCCGCCACCCCTGGCGGCGAGGTCGCGCATCGTGTGCAGGCCCTCGGTACAGCTGGCGGCGTCACACACGATCGGCAGCTCGCCGTGGCGGCTGACGGCCCACAGGGCCGGGAGAACACTGCCGGTCATCTGCTCGTAACCGGCTGCAAAGCCCTTGGACTTCCATGGGGTGCCGCAACAGAGCGCGCCGATGCCATCGGGGGTCATCACCTTCACATCAGCGCGCCGACAGAGGGCGAGGAACGCGTCGGACACGCCCTGGCCGCCCCGGGCTGGTCCGAACATCGTGCCGATGCAGGCGGGGAAGTACACCGCAACAGCATCCGTGGCCGACAGGGGACGCCGCTTGCCCCCGCCACGCGGCAGGTCGCCCGCATACAGGGGGACGGTGTCCGCACCAAGGATCGCGCGGCCAAGTCTGGTTGCCCCCGTGACCATCGACGTGGGCGTGGCCCGCGCGACGGTGAGAGCGGCCCCACCCGTGTGGGCAATGGCGCCCCAGTGCTTCGACGCGGCCTTCCATACGGCCTGCTCGACCGCACCTTTGTCCTCCTGGCGGAGTCGGCGCACCAGGTCTCCCGTGTTGATGTTCACCGGGCAGGCGGTCTGGCACATGCCGTCGACGGCGCAGGTATCGATCCCGTCATAGCCATAGTCATTGCGGAGCTGGGCAAGCAGCGCAGTGTCACCGGCCCTTTCGGCGTTCTGCACCTCCCTTCGGACGACGATCCGCTGGCGGGGCGTCATGGTCACGTCCTTGGACGGGCAGGCCGGTTCGCAGTAGCCGCACTCGACGCACCTGTCGACCTCCTCCTCCACCGTGGGCACAAGCTTCAGATCGCGAATGTAGGAGGTGGGATCGTCGGAGAGCACAACGCCCGGGTTCAGCATCCCGGTCGGGTCACACAACGACTTGACCTGCCGCATCACCTCGTAGAGCTCGTCGCCATATTGGCGGCGCACGAACGGCGCCATGATCCGGCCGGTTCCGTGCTCGGCCTTCAACGATCCCCTGTTGCCGAGGATCAGGTCGACCATGTCCTCGGTAAACCGTTGGTACCGCTCAAGATTCGCCGGGCTTTCGAATCGCTCGTTGAGCATGAAGTGAATGTTGCCGTCCTTGGCATGCCCGAAGACCACGCTCTTCTCGTAGTGGTGCCGGTCGAAAAGCTCGGTCAGGGACTCGCAGGTTCCGAGCAACGCAGGAACCGGTACGACGACGTCCTCCAGCAGCGCTGTTGTCCCCGAGGGACGCGCGCCGGCCACTGCCGTGTACAGGCCCTTGCGGATGCTCCATAGATCTGCACGCGCCCGCGTGTCGGTGGTCAGCTCCACCGGCTCGGAGACCGGCAGCCCCGCAAACAATGCTCTCCCGACCCGTCGCTGGTCCTCGAGCTCCTCCGCCGTGCGCGCCTGGAACTCGACGAGCAACGCCGTGTGCGCTTCGACCCGCAGCGCCGCAAGCTGCGGTGTCGTGTCCGCCAGGGCCTGGGCCACCCTCAGAGACGTCGCATCCATCAGCTCGATCGTCGCAAATCCCGCATCCACCAACGCGGGCAACGCTGCCGTGGCCGCACTCAGGGTCGGGAAGATGGCCAGTCCGGTGGCCGCCTTGGGCAGGACCTCCACGGTACGGAACACCACCTCGGCGACGAACCCGAGAGTGCCCTCACTGCCAATCATCAGATGCGCCAACACATCCACCGGACGGTCGTAGTCCAGGAACGAATTGACGCCGTACCCCATGGTGTTCTTCATCGAGAACAGATGACGGATGAGCCGAACGGATGCGGGATCATCCCGGACCCGCTTGGTGAGCGCTGCCAAGCCTGACCACAGCTCCGGCTCCAGATTGCGCAACATCTCGTCCGCTTGGCTCTTCGAGGTGTCGATGACAGTCCCGCTGGGCAGCACGAACACCATCGACTCCAGCGTTCGATACGTGTTCAGCTCGGTCCCGCACGCCATACCGCTCGAGTTGTTGGCCACGACGCCGCCGATCGTGCACGCAATCTCGCTCGCCGGGTCCGGGCCGAGCTTGCGCTTGTGGGCGGCGAGGTGCGCGTTCACCGAGCGCACCGTCGCACCTGGCTGGACCCGAACCCGTTGGCCATCGTCCAGGACCTTGATCCGGCGGAAGTTGCGACGCGTATCCACGAGCAGGCCATCGGTGACGCCCTGGCCGCTCAGGCTGGTGCCGCCAGAACGGAACGTCACAGGCACACGGCTCTCGTGGCTGGCGCGCAGCAGTCGTCCGACCTCATCGGCCGTCTTCGGTGTGGCAACTGCCCGCGGGATCAACAGGTAGTGCGAAGCATCATGGGCGAAGGCAAGCCGGTCGATGGCGCGGTCGGTGACCCCGCCCTGGAGGTCTGGAAGGTCAGCGGTGATGTTTGCAGGCATCAGGACCTCGAAGGAAGCTCAGGTTCGTCGGGCTGTGTAGCTGGGCGCTGCTCAATTCCACTTGACGGACGAAGGGCCATGGAGTCGTTGTAGTCGTCGACATGGCCCAGGCTGGTGCGCATCGCCGACTCACTCGTCCCGGGTTGCTTGGCGGACCCTTTGGCGTTGGCGACCGAGATTCTCGATCTCCATCTCGATGGTGTCACCTGCCTGCAGGTAAGGGAACTTTCCCGACAACGCGACGCCTTGGGGTGTGCCTGTATTGATCAGATCGCCGGGCTCAAGGACCGTGATTTGGCTCAGCTGCCAGATCAAGGAGGCGATGTTGATTGCCATGTCGGCGGTGCTGGAGTTCTGGCGTGCCTCACCGTTGACCTTGGTGCTCAAGCGCAGTTGCTGGGGGTCGGTGAGTTCGTCTGCGGTCAGCAGCATCGGGCCGAGTGGGTTGAACGTCTCACAGCTCTTGCCTTTCGACCACTGCCCGCCGCTGATCTCCAGCTGGAATGCACGCTCCGAGACGTCGTTGGAGATGCAGTAACCGGCCACGTAATCCAGTGCCTCGGCGGGCGAGTGGAGGTAACGCGCCCGGCGGCCGACCACTACGCCCAGTTCGATCTCCCAATCGGTCTTGACCGATCCGGGTGGTAGCAGGACGTTGTCGTCGGGTCCGATGACGGTGTTGGGTGCCTTGTAGAACATGACGAGATGTTCGGGCAGCTGTGCGCCGGTCTCGGCGGCGTGGGCCGCGTAGTTCATGCCGATGCAGACCACCGCGCCCGGCCTGGCGATCGGCGCGCCTATGCGTTGCCCGGCGACGTCTAATGGAGGCAGCGCATCGTTGGCGAGTGCGGCGTGGACGCGGTCGAGGCCACCGCCCGCCCAGAACTGGGCGTTGATGTCGGGTGTCACCGCTGACAGATCGAGGTGGAGGCCGTTGTGGAGCAGAACGGGTCGTTCGGCGCCGACGGCGCCGATGCGCATCAACTTCATTTACGGACTTCCTCCTGTGAGACGGACGGTGAGTGATTCGGTCCGCTGACAACTACGCCCCGTCGACTCCCAGCGCAGTGCCGGTGACGACGTCGATCGTGCTGTGATTTGTCCGATGAGGGCATGACCGGTGTTGATAATCAGGCCTTCGCGGGTGCGCGTACAAGGAATGGTCGCGGCCGCGCTTGCATGCGGTATCACCTGTGGCCTACAGGGAGCGCAGCGCTTGTTGAACGTGCTCGAGCTCCACGTCGGACTGGATCGCGAACGGCACGGCGCTTAGCACACCGTCGTAGCCGATGTCGCGAAGCGCCTGGGAAACCGCTACGAAGTCGATGTCGCCCTTACCTGGCACCAGATGTTCATGCGCGGTCATGGTGTCGCGGAACTCGTCGGTTTCAAGGGCGTTCGCGTAACCCTTGGCTCGGTAGCCGACGACGATCTTCTGCTGTCTGTTTGAATCTGCGACGTGGACGTAGCTGAGCAGTGTTCCTGCGTCCCTGATCATCTTGGCGGCGTCGTCACCGAGAACGAACGTGTGAGGCAGGCAGTAGAGGTATCCGACGCTCGGGTGATCGATTTCGCGAATGAGGGCCAGTCCGTCGTCATGCTTTTCCACCACATCGCCGGGGTGCGGTTCCAGAGCGAGGCGCACTCCGGTTGTCTCCAGTTGCGACGTCAGTTGCTCGATGGACTTCCGAAACGCATCGATGCACTCGGTCTCGGCCTGCGAAGTCCCGCCGTTGATCTCGCTCGTGACGGTGGCGCAGCCCAGTCGGTGAGCCAACTCGATGACCGAGCGCAGCTCGGCCACGCCAGACGCGCGGCGGTCTTCCTCACGTGCGGCCAGCGGCCAGCCACCGCTTAGTGCGACGAGGTCCAGTGCGGAGTTCGCGAGCTCTCGTTGCACCGCCGCGATCTCCGCCGCCGACGCATCAGCTGCGATTCGGTGGGGAACGATGATCTCGACCGAGTCGAAGCCAGCCGCTTCCAGGCGACGCAAGGAGGTCGGGAGCGACTCGTGACCGAGCATGAAGGTCTCGGCGGCAGCGATGCGCATCAGGGCGACCTCGGTTCGGATTCTGGGTTGGTCGACGCCGGCGAAGTGCCTCTCTTCCATCTGATTTGGAAGAGATCCTCGGCCGCGATGGAATCCGCTGCCCGGACGATCTGGTCGAGATCATCGTCCCAGTTCAGCACGCGGCCGGAGGGAATCTCGTGCGCCCGCTCGGCCAGCCGAACGACCCCCTCGGCGACCTCCGCGGCCGTAACATCCTGGTGAGCTCGCAAACCTTCCGCGACATGTGGGAGCCATCGGAGTCCCGTCTGCGACGATGCGAGCTCTTCGGTCATGCCGCTTCGTACCAGGCCGGGCATGATCGCGTGTACCGCGATGGGCAGGCCGGCCCCGCTGAGTTCGGCTGCCAGGGTGTCGGTGAGGCGTGCGACGCCGGCCTTCGATGAGGCGTAGCTCGTGCCGCCTGGATTCGGTATGTCGAACCCCCCCCCGACCAGATTGATGATGGTTCCACGTCCCGCGCGGAGCATGGGCGGGACCGCGGCCCTGCAACACAGGAAGGTGCCGAAAAGATTCGTTGTCACGTCGGCGAGCCAGACCTCGGGATCTTGCTCCCACAACGCCCCGATCGCCTGGAAGCGACCGGCATTGTTGATCAGCACATCAATCCGGCCCCACTCATCGACGGTCTTGCTGATGACCGCCGCGACCTGCTCAGGGGACTGGATATCCAGTGCGGCAAGGCATGCCTCGGCCCCGAGTTCCCGCGCTTTGTCGGCGGCCGCACCGGCACCAAGGTCGCCAGGCAATGATGCCACGACGATGCGTGCCTGGCGGCGGGCGAGTGCGGCGACGATCTCGGAGCCAATTGCGCCACCTGCGCCGGTCACGACAACCGACAGGCCTTTCAAACCCTGCATGTGTCTCTCCTCGACATCGCGATCGTGGTCGCCGATCCATCTGAGGTGTGCATGATCGCGGGTGCGGGGCGAGATCCCACCTTGAGTATGCGTGCGGTCCATGCTCCCTCGGCGTGTCGGTCGAGATGCTGCTCCACGCACAGGGGTAAGTCAAGGATCACCGTCCCGGTGACAAACCCTTGTACATGTTGGCGGCCTTGCAACGTGTTGTCTACCATGCAACACCTGGGTCGTCAATGGATTGTGTTGACTCAGGAGCCGATGTGCGCGCCGAGGTCGGCTGGAGTCGGCTTGACGCCGGCGCAGCCATTGCTCGTGGTCAGGGTGAGTAGCTCGGCGGTGAGGGCTTGGATCTGGTCCTGCGGGGTCAACTCGGTGAGAGTGTCGACCATGATGGTCTTGTCTTCTTGTGCAACGTCGCGATGCCGCTTGACGCGCCGGTGCGCAGTGGCCGGTAAGTTGTACTTCTTGGTGGCCTTCGTGCTGTTACCGCCCCGCTAGAACCTCAGCACCACCACCACTTCCGTGCCGCAGCGCCTGACTCAGAACCTTGTGGCTTGGCTCGATGCCGGTTCGTCGTAGTGCACGACTCGCCGGGACCTTGCCCATCTCGGACTGGTTCGCCCGGGTGTTTACGCGCTGCGAACGACTTGAGCCAGAGCCCGGGACCGGTTTCTTCGTCGGTCCCATGATCGGGGCCTACTGGCGATCCGAACCCCAGGCCGGCAGGCGCGCCCTGCCCGAGTTCCTCGATGAGACCACGACTCACTTTGCGCGCACTTTTGATGAAGTCAACGCTACCCATTGACGAGCCCGATGTTGCATGGTAGACAACACGTTGCAGCCGCGACAACATGTGTAGAGCTAGTGACCGGGATGGTGATCATGGGCGAGAACCGCGACTCTGCGGCCGGGGAGCTCATGAACGCGGCGGTTCTGCGCCACATCCCTGATCAACGGTTCGTCATCGAGCAGGTGCCTATCTGCACGCCGAGCCAACCGGGACACGTACTTCTCGAAGTTCACGCCTGCGGCATCTGCGGAACCGATCTGCACATCATGGCGGGCACGTCCTACCAACCCGCGCTGCCGTTCGTCCTCGGCCACGAAGCGGTCGGCCGGGTCGTCGCCGCACATCCAACAGACCACCACTGGGTCGATCGGTTGGTCGCAGTGAGCCCGTTTCGTGGGTGTGGACGGTGCCGGCATTGTCAGAACGGCGATGTCCGGTTGTGCCAGGACCGCCAGGAAGTCACTGGCGTGCTCGGCGCATGGGGCGGTTTCGCCAACTACCAGCTGGTCGAATCGGCTCAGCTGGTTCCACTGCCGGACGGACTGTCGACGACCATCGCCGCGTCGCTGGTTGATTGCGGACCGACGGCGCTCAACGCCGTGCAGCAGGTCCAGGCTGCCAAACCGGAATCCGTCGTCGTGATCGGGTCGGGGGCGATCGGACGACTGGTCGTCGAGCTGCTGTCTCCGACAGTTGATCGACTGGCTGTCGTGGAACCGTTGGCTGTGCGCCGCGAGGCGCTTGCCGCACAGCTGCGCCGGTCGGTGCAGCTCGTTGCTGACGCCGACGAGGTGACAGGCGACTTCGATGCCGTTGTCGAATGTTCAGGTACGGCCGAGTCGTTGTGCTGGGCGATTAGCCGGCTGTCACCGCGTGGTCTGCTGGTGCTGGCTGGCTACGCGCGGACCAAGGACTTCGACTTCGCCGATGTGGCACGCAAGGAGCTCACTATCCGAGGTGTTCGGTCAGGGTCGGTCGAACACTTGCGAGCGGTACTGGATTTGGCAGCTGACGGGTCACTTCATCCGGTCAAGCCGACGCTCTGGCCGCTTACCGAAATCAATTCTGCCCTGCAAGCTCTGCTGTCCGACCAGCCTCCGGCGAAAGCCGTCATCGACTGCCTGGGATCGGCCGAGGCCCGATAAGACGACTACTCGCGAACGACTACACCGAAAAGGATTTACGCATGCAGAAGTTGATCATCACCGTCACCGTTGATTCGACGATGTCTTATCCGGGTAACCCGAATATGCCGCCGATCGAGGATGTGGACACGGTCGCGCGCGAGTACATCGACGCGGTAGCAGCTGGTGCCAGCATTGTTCATCATCACGGAATCCACTATCTGGAAAACGAAATCCAGGAAGACGGCCGCCGGCTCTCCAAGATCGACTTCGAAGGCTGGCGCGCCCTCACCGAGAAGATCCGGGCCTCGTGTGACCCGATTGTCCAGTTCGGTATCGCCAGCGCCCGACTGGACGAGAAGATCAAGCTGATGAGCCTGGCACCCGAGATGATGTCCTACGCGTTCAACGTGCACGACGAGTTTTTCCAGCCAGATCCTGCCTATCCCGCGAACGAGATGTACGCGATCCATCCACGCTCTGAACTCGTCGACTTTGTGCGGGCGGCCCAAGCCCACGGAGTCAAGCCTGAAGTGGAGTCCTTCTACACCGGTGCATTCTGGAACATCGAATACGTGCGCCGTCAGGGACTTCTGCTGGACCCGGTCTGGACCACGCTGTTCCTCGGCTGGGCGGGTGGAGCGTGGACACCACCCACGCCCGACTCCTTGATCTACCTCGTCAACCACCTTCCCGCCCGATGCCTATGGAACGTCAGCGTCATGAATCCCGAGCAACAATGGCGGATACTCCCTCAGGCCATCGCGATGGGTGGGCATGTCCGGGTCGGCTGGGAGGACAACCCTTATGGCCCCGACGGACAGTTGGCATCTAACGCCGAACTCGTCGACAACATCGTCCAGATTGCACGGCGGATGGGTCGCGAGATCGCCACTCCGGACGAGGCCCGGGCCATGCTCGGTATCTCCAAGTGCTAGAGGTTGCCGCGATGGCACAGTCACGGGTCAGCGAGCTGTTCAATCGGTGTGACAACGCGGGCCTGTGGGGCAACGACGACCAGCGCGGCACTCTCAACTACATCAGCGTCGCGCAGCGACTGGCCGCCCTTGCGTTGGTCCGTGTCGGCGACATCGTGTCACTGGGCAAGGTGATCCGGACTGGATCCCCTGGGGAGCGGACGACCGGCGCTTGCCTGACCATGATCGACCTCTCCGACGCAGCTAAAGACACGCTGTCGCTCACCGTGCACGGTTTCGACATCACACATCTCGATGCGGTCGGCCACAACGCTGTCGACGGCCGAATGTACAACGGTCGCGATGCTCGCCGGTCGATCACTGCCGAGGGTTTGAAGTTCGGCGCCATCGACGCTGCCGGGGAGGGGGTGCTCACTAGAGGGGTGTTGCTCGATGTGGCGCAGGCGCGCGATGTGGACTACCTACCCGTCGGCACAAGGATCGGGCCGGATGATCTCGAGGCAGCCGAAGACCGTTTGGGCGTCCGGGTCGGTAGAGGCGATGCGGTGTTCGTCCGTAGTGGCCGCGACCGCCGACTCGACGCCTGCAGCAACCCAGATCCATCGTCGGACGAGGCTCGTGAAGGTCTCGACGTGGATGCCGTCCTGTGGCTTCACGGGCGCGAGGTCTCGGTCTACAGCGGCGACTGCATCGAAGCATTGCCCAGCGCCGAGCCTGGCTTGGATATGCCGCTACACCAGCTTGGCGCTGCCGCGATGGGCCTGGCGATCCTCGACAACCCTGACATCGAGGGTTTGGCCGATGCCTGTGCACGACACGACCGACACGATTTCGCCCTCGTTATCGCACCGCTGAAGATTCAAGGCGGCACCGGCAACGCGGTCAACCCGCTCGCACTCTTCTGACACAACTGCAACCGCACAAACCACAGACCAGCATGTGCGACAGGACGTCTAATAATCTCCCTAGTGGACGACACTGACTTGTTAGATGAATACCTCGAACTTCAACAACAGTTGCACATACAATTCATAAATGTTGCAGCGCCCGGGCTTCACACACTCGTTCATGTC
>ERZ1739051.102-NODE-103-length-9927-cov-14.989161_pt1 | contig 9927 bp, 10 predicted proteins | sample MGYA00581757_ERZ1739051 | MGnify/ENA primary metagenome ERZ1739051 (study PRJEB42929, sample SAMN08275523) | rhizosphere metagenome | isolation source: Rhizospheric soil replicate 3 | host: Colobanthus quitensis | place: Antarctica: Devils point, Livingston Island...
CGGCAGCCCTTGACAGGTGCGCCGCCTCGAGGGACCGCGAAGGCCGCAAGCCGATCGTCTTACAAGAACGGGCTCGTCCGTCATAGGGTCTCGGATGTGACAGCCCCGAGAGCGGTAGATCAGCGCATAGTGGACTCACAGAAGCGCCTTGAGCACGAAGTCGACGCGTGGGTGGCCACCACCAGCCCTGATCGTCCTTGGCTGATCCCGCTCTCCCTTCTCTGGCACCGCGACCGACTCCTCTTCGCCACCAGTGCTAGCTCGCCGACCGCCGTGAACATCGGCCTGGTGCCACGGGTGCGAGTTGCCCTTGGAGGTGTGCGCGACGTGGTCATCATCGATGGTGACGCTGACCTCGCTCCGTCCGCGACGATGTCCAGCGCCGAGGTCGAGGCCTACGCGACGAAGCACAACTCCGATCCACGCACCTGGGCAGACTCCGTCATTCGCGTCGCCCCGCAGCGCATCCAAGCGTGGAGGGAGGAGAACGAGCTGGCCGGGCGCACGATCATGCGGAATGGGGTGTGGGTTTCCAGCCCATAAAGACTCGCGCCTCAGCAGAGGGCGCTGGGCGACCATCGACACTTCGGGTCAATCCGATGTCATCGGCCACCGGTCACCGATCGGGATATGGGGCAACGCCGTGCGCTGTCAACGTTCCCCTTGTGCGACGGCCCAATCAGGGATCGGCCGCGCCCGACCAGTGGCTCGACAGGATGTTTGGTGTTTGTGGACAACACGTGGACGAACCACAGCCTCACGCGTGGCGCCGGACCACTTGCTGCAACTTGGCGTCGTGCGCTTCGTGCCAATTGACGTGTCCGCAGGCCCGGCGCGGGCGAGATGTCCGCCGTTTGCAGGCCGCTGCTGTGATGAGGGTGCCTCCAGGCTCGCCTGGCGTGGTTGTCGCACTGTGTCCGGCGATGGCTTGCGTAATTGTACTTTCTGTACAGTTTGACTAGGATCATGCCATGCCGTCTGAGATTTCCATGACACAGGCTCGGGCTCAGCTTGCTGACCTGGCTAACAGGGCCGTCTACGGCGGCGAGCGCATCGTGTTGACCCGACATGGCAAGCCGTTCGCTGCGCTGATCTCAGCTCAGGACCTTGCCCTACTGGAGGCGCCACGCTCGGCCGCTTCGGGGTCGTCCTCAACTGCGGTCGCGGAAACTACTTCGTCGACACAGGCCTACCCGATGCAGGTAGCGGCGACCCACACCCCGCCCCCTGAGCAGTCCGGCCCTTCGTCGTGGTGATGTGCGGGGGCCACCAGTGAGTGGGACATCCAGCGGATCGGCCACTGCTGCAGCGCCAGAGGACGACCTGGCCGGTCACGGCGATCGCTGGCCGCTGCGCCGTAACCGAGACTTCTCCTTGTTGTGGAGTGGACAGACCGTCTCAGCTCTCGGTTCAGCGGCGTCTGTGCTTGCGTTCCCCCTGTTGGTCTTGGCAATCACTGGTTCCGCGATCCAGGCCGGCGCCGTGGGAACGACAGTTGCCATCGTCCGCGCGGTCTTCCGGCTCCCCGGTGGTGCTCTGTCTGACCGGTGGAACCGTCGCAGGGTCATGCTCACCTGCGACGCGGGCCGCATAGTGCTCCTCAGCACGCTAGCAGTTGTCGTGGCCACGGGCCAGGCGACCCTTGCTCTGATTGTGGCCATCGCTGTGACGGCGGCCGTGCTCGACGTGCTGTTCCAGCCGGCCGGGATGGCGGCGGTCAGCCAGCTCGTTCCCGCGGAGCAGTTACCGGCGGCTTTCGGACGCAACGAGGCAGGGATCTACGCTGCATCATTGGCTGGCCCTCCGCTTGGGGGGGCGCTCTTTGGGATAGCCCGCTCGGTGCCATTCGCGTTCGACGCGCTGAGCTACGTTGCTTCCTTCGTCACTCTGACAGCTATCCGGCGACCCTTCCAGGGAGAACGGGCACAACAAGTACGCCAGCCGCTGACCCGAGAGATTCGCGGAGGCATCACATATGTCCGCAACAGCGACTTCCTACGTGCCCTCATCTTGCTGTTCGCCTTTGTCGACTTCGCCTTCCTCGGGGCGATGTTCACCGTCGTCGTCGTCCTGCGCCAGGCAGGCAACCCAGCGGGCGTCGTGGGCCTGGCCCAAGGAGTCATCGCCATCGGCGGACTACTAGGAGCTTTCGCGGCCTCTTGGCTGCAGCGTCGCGCGCCCTTCCGACGCTTAATCACGACCACGACCGCCACCTTGTGCGTCTGCATGGCCATGAGCGCAGTCCTCAGCGGCCGCCTCACCATGGTGCTGTCGGTCAGCGTCGCACTGTTCCTGGCCCCTGCGCTGAACGCCGCCGGAGCCGAGCCGGGTCTGCGGTGTCTCCTCGTGGGGCGGGGTCCTCGCTCGGCTGGTACTCGATGAGGTCTCCTGGTTGGCAGTCCAGTGCTGCGCAGATGGCCTCGAGCGTGGTGAATCGGATCGCGCGGGCCTTGCCGGTCTTGAGGTTGCTGAGGTTGGCCATGGTGATGCCCACGTGCTCGCTGAGCTCGGTCAGGCGCATCTTGCGCCGGGCCAGCATGACATCGAGGTTGACGATGATCGGCACGGCTCAGACCGTGAGTTCGTTGTCCTGGCGGAGCTCGAGCGCGGCGGCGAACAGCCGCTCGAGCAGCGCGACCAGAGTGAAGAGGAACAGGGTCACGACCTCGCCGGCGAACCAGACAAGGAGGCTCGATGGGATCATCTGCCCCATGGCGACCCAGGTGGCGGCCGAGACGCCCACGAGGCCGAGCACGAGGTAGGCAGCAGTGATCCCCAAGAGCACCTTGAGCCTCTGCAGCAGCCGGACGGTTTGGACAGAGAACGCCTCACCCTGGTCGACGACGCCGAGGAAGTCGAACACGACCTTGACGGCCACGATCACCGGGATGAGGCCGACGAGCACGGCAACGTAGATGGGCAACCTCAGGTGCGCCACCTCCGGAAAGGCCGCGGCGAGGTCCAGGCTGATGATGTAAAGCAGGCCGAGCGCCAGGACGAGGCCGACCAGGAACATCACTAGCAGCACACGCAGGAACCTGGTCTCTCGGGTCATGGTCCGACGCTACCACTCGAATTATCGAACATCAATAACTATTTGCCGTTTTTCATCACTTGTAGACATCGATCTCCACAGTCGGGGCGAGCGCGCCGCCCAGGATCGATCCTTGGGCTGAGGTTGGACGTCGTCACCGCCCGTCATTCAAGTTCCAGAGGCACGTCTGCGGCGTCAGAAAGTGGTTCGCTCGAAGATCCACGACTCGCGATGCCGACGCTGCTCGGGTGCCGCTGGCCGATCCTCTGCCGGACATTCGCTGGCTGCAACACAGTGTTTTGGATGACCTACTGACCCTCGAGCAAGTTCTCGGCTCAGCCAGGCATGCGCGATGAACTGGTCAGTTACCTGCTGGAGGCAGCCACGCTGGTTGAACGAGACCCCGGCTGCCTCAACGACATTATCAGCCGTCCCACGAGCCGGAGGCGGCGTGGGCCTCCGAGCTCCGGACCAACGTTTCCGCCCATGACGCGTCGCTTGAACCGGAAGAAACCCGGGAGGTGCGTCCTTTGATCGCGGGGGTAACTGATCAGACCCACCTCATGGTGCATGGCGGCAAGGGCCTGCCGGCTGAAAGCTGGGCCGCCGGCGGACCATGTGCCGGTGCGCGCCACGTGAGCCAATGAGGATGTACCTGGCACCGCCCGCTGGGTCTGACCCTCCGTAAGCCGTACGTGAAATCTGCTGTCCTTGGCGGATCCGCTGCCACCGAGAGGTTGAAAGTCAAGGGAGTTGCGGCGGCGCTGGGCTTCTTTGCGCTGGTGAGGAGAGCGCTGTTGCCGACAGGATCGCTGCCCCTGCGATCACAACCGGTCGGTATGGGTGCCGCATAGCTTGATTCTCTTTCTGCGGTCGGGGTCGGTGGCGATGGCCACATACCTTCCTAACCCTTGAGCCGCAGGACGAACTCGCCAATTTGAACTACTTCGGTCCTGGTCACTCAGTCGGAGGACCCGCTCTCCCAGATTGACTTCATCTCGTTGAACGCGCGCTCCATGATGCCCAGCATTGCCGCGTGCGCCTCGTCGGCGTTCCCGCGCTGGATCGCGCTGGCGACGTCGACATGAAGCTGAAGGGCTTCGTTGTGCGGATGCCGCGGCATGAGTCCGTACTGCGTTCGCCCGGTGAGCACCTCTTCGACGAGCGTGTTGAGCTTGGCGAACATCTCGTTGCCGGAGCTCGAGAGGACCAGACGATGAAACTGGATGTCGAGGATGAGGAAGGTTTCCGCATCGTTGGACTGCCCAGCCGCCCACAGCTTGCCGGCCAGTCCCATCAGCTCGCTGGCTCCGGCCAACGGTGCTCGCACCGCGGCCAGCCGTGCCGCTTCGGGCTCGATGGCAGTTCGCAGCTCGGTCAGGGATCGCAGCTGCGCAATACGTGCCGGGGATGCCAGGCGCCAGCGGATGACTTGCGGGTCATACAGGTTCCACTCCGTCGCTGGCAGTATCTGCACGCCGATCCGGCGACGTGAGGCAACCAGGCCCATCGAGGCCAGCACACGAATCGCTTCACGCACGACGGAGCGGGACACTCCGTGCCGCTCCTCCAGCTGTTCGATACGAACGACGGAGCCACTAGCGAGATCGCCGGCGCAGATTGCCAGGCCGAGAAGGTCGAGGACGCGGGCATGCAGACCGGTCAGCGCGGTGCCGCGCTCGGGCATCTCGGAGGGAAGCACGAGCACGTCGTGCTCCGTCGTTGACTTCGCCAGATCCGTCATGCGACAGATCATATCGTTACCATCAGGAGGGTTGCTTACATATGCTTTATTAAGTAGCGTCGGGTCATTGAGGCAGATGTAAAGCTGGGCCAGATCGAGCGTCGCCGTCAGAGTGCGGGCTCACGAGATTGGAGACACAGTGAAGCGTCATTCAGTTGTATCTGTCGCCGCCATAGCGGCAGCGGCATTCGTGGCCACGGGAGCGTTGACCTCCTGCAGCAGCGGCGGAACGCCCGCAGCGGACGCAGGGTCGAAGACCATTCGGGTGACCTTGGCCAACCACGTGTGGACCGACACGATCAAGAGCAAGCTGCCTGAGTTCGAGAAGGCCACGGGTCTGAAGGTGGAGCTGAGCCAGTACGGCGAGGATCAGCTGTCCGCCCAGTACAACGTCAAGCTGAACGCGGGTACGAACGAGATCGACGTCATGATGTACCGACCCCTGCAGGAGGGGAAGCTGTTCGCCAAGAACGGCTACCTGGCGGACCTCAGCACAGACGTGAAGACGAACAAGGAGTGGGGCTGGGGAGACTTCCAGGCGGGCCCGGTCGGGACAACGACCTACAAGGACAAGGTTGTCGGAGTTCCGATCATCACCGAGCAGGAAGTCCTCTACTACCGCAAGGATCTGCTGGCCAAGGCCGGACTCCAGGTGCCCAAGACCATGGACGAGCTCGAGGCTGGGGCCAAGGCGATCAAGGCGCAGAACCCCGGGGTAGCAGGCTTCGTCGCTCGCACGGGAAAGTCGCCCGCGGTAACGCAGTTCTCGAGCTTCCTCTACAGCTTCGGTGGTGACTTCATCGACGAGAGCGGCAAGTCCGGTGTCGCGAGTGACGCGGCGAAGAAAGCGTACGCGTTCTACGGCGGCCTGATTCACAACTACGGTCCCGCCAACGTCAGCACCGACATGAGCTGGCCCGAGGCAATGGCCATCTTCACTCAGGGCAAAGCGGGCTTCTACACCGAGGCCGACAGCCTGTACAAGAACGCCACGGATAAGGTGAAGTCGAAGGTCGCGGACACGGTCGGGTTCGCTCCGATGCCGGCTGGGGCCAGCGGCTCAAAGGCGTACAACGTGCCGTCCTGGGCCCTTGGGGTCAACGACGCATCGGCCAACAAGTCCAATGCGTGGAAGTTCATCGAGTGGGCCACCAGCAAGACCATGACGTTGGGGATCCAGCAGGCCGGCGTTCCCGGTGCTCGCGCGTCGGTCTGGAGCGACCCGGCAGGGATCGCCACCTACCCGGCGGATCTTGCCGCGGCGATCGCCGTCAGCACCAAGAACGGAGTCGGTCACGACCGACCCCTCGTGATCAAGGTGCCCGAGTCGCGCGACATCGTGGGGGATCCCATCGTGGTCGCCATCACCGGTGGGGACTCGAACGCGGCCGCTGATGCGGCGGGTGTGGCGTTCCAGAAGCTCCTGGACGCCGAGAAGTAACGGGACCGGGCGGATGTCCAACAGGTCGGCCTCCTGCTGACATTGGTCATCCGCCCGTGACCTGGCTCGACAACTGGCTCATGTACTGAGTGCGAGGGGTAGACGATGATCGGCACGGTCACCACCAGGCCCACCGTGTGGAAGGCCTATTCCGTATGGGCAAACCGACACCGGAAGTGGCTTCTCGCTGCGCCCGCGATGATCTTTGTCGGGTTGCTGATTGCCGTCCCGCTGGCGTGGACCGGCTATCTGAGCCTCACCGACTCTCAGGGATCTGTCCGCGCCGAGTCCAGGTTCGTCGGGATCGCGAACTACCTTCAGGTCTTTGGCGACACCGAACGATTCTGGCCTGCGGTGCTCCGCACGTTCACCTTCACCGGAGGCGCGGTCGCGACGGAAATGGTGCTGGGTATGGGGATCGCGCTCCTGCTCTGGCGTCCGTTCAAGGGGGAGAAGTGGGTCCGCGTGGCGATTCTGCTGCCGTTGGTGGCGACTCCCGTTGCGGTCGGCATGATGTGGCGCCTGATCTTCGACCCCAACATCGGATTCGCGAACCAGTTCTTGAGCTGGTTCGGCATACCCGCGCAACCGTGGCTGTCCGGCCAGACAACGGCGCTTCCCACGCTGATCTTCGTCGACGTCTGGCAGTGGACACCGATGGTTGTTCTGATCCTGCTCGCTGGGCTGACCGCCCTCTCCGAGGAGCCGGACGAAGCGGCCCGCGTCGACGGCGCGAATGCCTGGCAACGGTTCAGGTTCGTCACCCTTCCTCTGCTCAGGTCGACGGTCATCGTCGCCATCGTCCTGCGCGGCATCGACGCGCTCAAGACATTCGACATCCTCTATTCGACCAAGGGCAAAGGCGGTGGCTCATTTCACGAGGTGGAGACGCTCAACGTGTACGCCTTCGGACTGAGCTTTGACTACAACGACTACGGGATCTCCTCGACCGTACTGATTCTGTTCTTCCTGCTCATCATCGTGATCATGTGGATGGTCACGCACCGTAGAAAGGGTGAAGAGTCATGACCGCCGCAACCGTGACAGCTCACCCCGTTGCGGAGCGGAAGACACCGCGACGGCGACGCAAGTCGCGTTCCTACCCGATCTTTCGTGTGCTCGTGCTGACGACGACAGTGCTGCTGTTCATCGCTCCGTTGATGTGGATGCTGGTGGCGTCCTTCAAGACGAACGTCGATATCTACGACTCAAGCAAGACGTTCTTCTTCACTCCCACGATGGACAACTACTCCAACGTGCTCGGCCGCAACAACTACTTCGACTTCATCTTCAACAGCTTCTGGGTAGCCCTGTGGTCCACCGTGTTCTCGTTGATCCTGGGGGTGCCGGCTGCCTACGCCATGAGCCGGTTCAGCATGGACCGGTCAGCGATGGTGGTGCTCATGGCCCGCATCATCCCCGGAGTGAGCCTGCTCGTTCCCTGGTACTTCATCTTCGCCAACATGCGCCTGGTCGGCGGCTTCGCCGTGCTGATCCTGTCCCACATGTTCGTCGCGCTGCCGCTGATCGTGTACATCATGATGTCGTTCTTCGACTCCCTGCCAACTGAGCTCGAGGACGCCGCGCAAGTCGATGGACTGACTCCGATCGGGGCCTTCCTGCGCATCTCGCTCCCGCTGTCGGTACCCGGCCTTGCGACCGCGGGCATCCTGTCGTTCATCTTCTCGTGGAACAACTTCATGTTCGCCCTGGTGCTCGCCGGCGCGAACACCAAGACGCTTCCGGTGGCGATCTTCAACTTCGTGTCGTACGCCAGCATCGACTGGGGCGGCCTCATGTCTGCGTCCGTCGTCGTCACTGTCCCGATCATGGTGATCGCCCTTTTCACGCAGAAGTACATCGTGGCCGGCCTCACAGCCGGCGCGACCAAGGGCTGAGCGGGTGCAGTCACATTCAACGCGGGCTCGCTCCATCCCGCCGATCATCATCATGGGCATGCAGGGCTCGGGGAAGAGCACGATCGGCGAGCTGCTCGCCCAACGACTTGGCGTGCCCTTCGTCGATGGCGACAACCTGCACTCGACCGCGAACAAGGACTGGATGGCTTCCGGAAACGCGCTTTCCGACGCGCGACGACTGCCCTGGCTGCACGAGGTCGGTGAGCGCCTTGCGCTCGGCGACGGGTCCGGCGTTGTGGTGGCGTGCTCGGCGCTCAAGCGCAGCTACCGCGATCTGCTCAGGGAACACGCTCCGAGGATGCTCACCATCTTCGCCCGCGGTGACATTGGCCTGATCCACGAACGGATCATGGCCAGAAGCCACGAGTACATGCCGTCCTCTTTGCTGCCAACGCAGTTGGAGGATCTCGAGGAACGGCAAGATGACGAACCCGGTCTGACTGTCGACATCGCAAGAACCCCCGAGCAGATTGTCGAGTCCATCATGACCATGATCTCCGAAGGAGCCACCGTCCATGAGAATTAGCAGGGTCGAGACGTTCCTGGTGGCCCCTCGGTGGTTGTTCGTGCGGATCGAAACTGACGCCGGCGTCGTGGGCTGGGGCGAGGCGAGCCTTGAGGGTCACTCGGATGCTGTGCGCACGGTCGTTGCACAGTTCGCCGAGCATCTCGTCGGCAGTGACCCCGCATGCATCGAAGACCACTGGCAGGTCCTCACGAAGAGTGGCTTCTACCGCGGTGGTCCGATTCTTGGCAGTGCCGTCTCCGGCATCGACCAGGCACTGTGGGACATCAAGGGCAAGACCCTGGGCGTCCCCGTGTACGAGCTGCTCGGAGGGGCGGTCCGCGACCGCATCCGCATGTACGGCTGGGCAGGCGGCGACGACCCGAGCGGCGTCGCCGAGGCCATCCAGGTGCAGCTCGACGTGGGGCTGACTGCGGTCAAGATGAATGCCTCTGGCTCGATGGGGCCGCTGGCCACGGTGGCCGAGATCGACGGCGTACTCGAGCGGGTGGCCGCGGCGCGTGAGGTGCTGGGACCGAACAGGGATGTGGCCGTCGACTTTCATGGGCGCCTGACGTTGGCCAACGCCCGCCGTATCGCATCGCTGCTGGAGCCGTTGCGTCCGTTCTTCATCGAGGAGCCGGTCGTCCCCGAGAACTCTCACCTCATCGCGCAGCTCGCGCACGCGACATCCATCCCGATTGCCACCGGGGAGCGGCTGTACAACCGGCACGACTTCCTGCCCGTGCTCCAGGCCGGGATCGCCGTGGCCCAGCCTGACGTCTCCCACGCGGGCGGAATCTCGGAGGTCCGCCGAATCGCGGCGATGGCGGAGGTCTACGACGTTCAGCTCGCACCGCACTGCCCCCTTGGCCCGCTCGCGCTCGCCGCGTGCCTGCAGGTGGGCTTCGCCACCCCCAACTTCCTGATCCAGGAACAGAGCATCGGCATCCACTACAACCAGGGCGCCGAGGTGCTGGACTACGTACTTGACAAGGCGCCACTGAAGTTCGTGAACGGCCACATCGAGAGACTCACCGGTCCTGGGCTTGGCATCGAGATCGATGAAGCGGCCGTGCGCGCGGCGGACGTACGCGGGCACGTCTGGCGCACGCCAGTGTGGCGCCATGCGGACGGAGCCCTGGCAGAATGGTGACCCCGGTTTTCAGTGAGTTTCTCACCGAGCTTGCACACGAGCGACTGCTCGTCATCATCCGCGGCACAGACCCGGAGGCCGCAGTCGCGACCTCGCTCGTCCTGCTCCGGTCAGGCATTCGGTTCCTT
>ERZ1739051.103-NODE-104-length-9910-cov-9.479046_pt1 | contig 9910 bp, 11 predicted proteins | sample MGYA00581757_ERZ1739051 | MGnify/ENA primary metagenome ERZ1739051 (study PRJEB42929, sample SAMN08275523) | rhizosphere metagenome | isolation source: Rhizospheric soil replicate 3 | host: Colobanthus quitensis | place: Antarctica: Devils point, Livingston Island...
GAAGGCGTCGGCGTGGGGGGGACCGCGCAGGGGGGGAGGGGGGTAGGGGGGGCCGGGTGGGACCATCCAGTTGGGGGGTGTGGGGGGTTGGGCAGTCCGTGTCCGCGGAAGCTCGGTGGCTGCTGGAGCAGTTCCCGGGAGAGCGCTGGCTGGACAAAGACACGAAGATCCCCAGCAACGGGATCGAGCAGGGCGAAGACTGGTCGGAGGTCGTCTCAACCCAGGTCGCACGCCTTCTCGGAGTCCCCTGCGCGCCGACGAGGCTGTGCGACCGCGCGGGCCGCCGAGGGACACTGTCGCGAACGATCGTCCCGAAAGGCTACGACCTCTGGGAGGGCGCCGTCGTCTTGGAGACTGCAGGCGCACCCGGGTTTTTCCGACAGATTGAGGGTAGGCCTCCAGCCGAGGACCCGCAGCGCCCTGGGATGCGTCGCCCGGGCCACGGCCTCGCGAACATTCGGACTGCCCTGGATGGCGTCGTACCGCCCCCGAGCTTCGCGGGACCGGACGGACTCACAGCGTTCGACGTGTTCGCCGGATACATGATCCTCGACGCGTTGATCGCGAACGCCGACCGTCACGAGCAGAACTGGGCAAAGTTGACGCCACGTCTCCAGACGATGCCGGAGGCACTCTCGCCGTCCTACGACCACGCCAGCAGCCTCGGCCACAATCTTCATGAATCGGCTCGTCAGCGGTGCATCAACGAGCCCGGTCGGCTTGAGCGGTGGGCAGCGAAGGGCCTCGCAGTGCGGTTCGAGCACCGTCTGCCGGCGCCGACACTCGTAGACCACGCCGCCAATGCCGTCATGATGTGCACCCACGAGGGTGCAGACTGGCTATGGAAACAACTCCACACCCTGGACCTCACCCCGGTCTTGGAAGCGCTGAACGGCGGCGAAGTCCCAGCAATGTCGGAGGCTGCCGCTACGTTTGCACACGACCTGCTCAACTTGAACCATAGGAGGCTCCGCGATGCAATCGGGCACCGTGCTTGACCAGCACTCGTTGGCGCTGGACAGCGCTGGCGTCCGCGACCTCCTCGTCCTGTGGCAGCACCCTGACACCCGAGAACTCATCCCGATCGGGCGGTTCGGCTACCACGGTGGTGGCGCGTACTCCTTCGCGTACACGCGAGCCGCGGCCACCATCCCCGATTTCCGGCCCCTGCCCGGCCTTTCCGACCTGCACCACCGTTACGAGAGCGACCGAATCCCGGCTGTGTTCGACCAGCGAGTGATGGACCGCGAGCGACCGGATTTCGACGGATATGCCCGCACGCTTGGGCTCGACCCGACGAGCGCGACCCCTTGGGAGCAGATTGTCGAGTCTGGTGGACGGCGCGCGGGAGACACGCTCCAATTCATGCCGGTGCCGATTCTGGTCCACGGGCGCGCCCTGGCTCGGTTCCTGGTCAACGGCGTACGCCATATCCGCGAAGACCCGCACACAGTGGGCGGACGAACCATTCACACGACGGTTGAGCAGCAGGAGGAGGCCCTACAGAGCCTCACCCGCGGCTCTGCGGTGCTGATCGAGACGGAGGACGGTAACCCCAAGGACCCCGACGCATGCCTCGTCACCGTCCACGGCATGCCCGTGGGCTGGGTACCGCGGGCACTCTCTGCCAGCGTCCGCGAACTCCTGGCCGCAGGCCCCCTAGAGGCAACAGTGCACCGCGCAGCAGGACCCGGTACACCACCGCACGTCCGGCTCGTGCTCGACCTGGACGCTCCAGCCCCTCCGGCGTTCGACTTCGACCGAGCCCGACGCTGGGACCCCCTCCCTCCTCAGTAGGTCAGTGGGTTGGGATAACTCCTGACCTCCAAGTGCGAATCGACTGGCATGTACGCGCACACTTGCTCGAACATGCCCGAGAGCCCTGCCGCCTCCAGACGGTCAGCCAGCAGCTGGTGGAGGTCGAGAAGATGCGACACGTCACCCACGGCGTACGCGACTTGCTCGTCGCTCAGCGTCACAGCAGACCAGTCGCTCGTGCGCACTTCGCCCTTCTCGATGAGAACCCCGAGGTGACGCTCCAGCAGCGCTTTCAGGCTGTGATCGTTGAGTGTGGGATCAAGCAACCTAGACGCAGCTTTCGTGCATGCCACCGACCTGGTTTCGACGCCCCACTGCGCCTCCAAGAACCGCAGGTCGAACGGCGCGAAGTGCATCACCTTCAAGACGGCTGGGTCCCGCATCACCGAGCCCAGCCCGTGTGGCTCACCTGCGACATGCCGCAGCAGCACCGGCCCGGTCTCCGGGGTGAACAGTTGGCACAAGTGGAGCCGGTCCTGCGCCCAATCCAACCCACCCGTCTCCGTGTCCACAGCCACCCGACCAGCCGTCCGCATGGTCAGCGCGATGTCGGGGGGCAGGTCACCGTCTACGAGGGTCACGGACACGCTCGGACGTTACCCTCTGGTTGCGCTATGGCGATAGCGCGCCGGGCCCTGTTAGCGCGCGTGTCTTGAGACGCGGCGAAGTATTGATGGCCGGCTCGCTGCGCAGGCACCCTCGTCCCTGGTTTGACTCGGGGCTACTCGGGTTGTCCTGAGCAGCCCCAGCGCGGTCAGCGCCAATCCCCCGGGAACTGTCTGACGGCGAACCATGACCTGAGCCGGAGCGCCGCGTCGATAGCCGCAAGCGCCTTGTCTTCGAGGATGCGGTCCATGGCGTACCTCCAGACCTCCTTGTTGCGCCCCTCGCGCCCGTTTAGCTTCTTGAAGTCCTCGAACAATTTCTCGCTGCCGCCATCTTCGATGAGAGCAGAAGTCGCCCGCGCCAGAGATGCCTCCGCGTCGGAGTGACCGAAGTGGTAGAGGGTCTTCCGACTTTCGTTCAGGTCGAGAAGCTGCTTGCCGAGGACGCCGGGCAATCCGTGATGCTGGATGCAGTGTGTGACCAGTGGGCCCAGCCCCCATCGCTCCCAGCCCCGATGTCCGGTCTCGGCTTCGTTGACCATCGCTGCAAGGTCTCGCTCGCAACTCGCGTGTGCGCAGAAGATCGCCCCGGCGTCTGCACCACTCAGGAAACACAGTTCTGCTCCTGTGAGCAGGTAACCGTCCTCTACCGTTGACACGAAGCCCATCCCGCGAACGTCGTCCATTCTCCTGACGGCTCCCGCAAGCGCCTCTCGGCGTCGGCTCAGGTTTGCATCTGGGCCTGTCACATGAGTAACAGTAGTTGGGCCCTCGGAACACGCGGGCCTAGCTCTGGCCTAGCTCACCTCTGCCGCTCGCGGCTGCGTGGAGCGCCAAGCTCAATGCCCGTAATGCGCCAAGGCCGCAGCGCTGCCATCGTGTGTCTGCGAACGCGGACTCGAGTGGGGCGCTCAAACTTGCAGGGACAAGGGTCTGGTGCCTTGCCGCCGGTGTTCTTCGGCGCGGTCCCGCCACCGGAGGCCGGTGCGCTCGGACATGGGGTGACCGCAGCGGTCCATCTGCTTGGCCATGTCGCTCCCGGACAGATGGCCATGTGTCTGGACTATGTCGACCGCAGCGGACAGTAGCCGATCAGAAGCCAACGTGGCGGACACGTTGTCGAACGCTGGCTGATACGCGTCCTGCGTTTCCGTCACCCTGTCGGGCGCGGCGCCGGGGCTGTCCGACATCCTGTCCGGTCTGGTACCGCACAAGGTTTGAGTGATGGCTGCTGTGTCCGTCGTCGGACTGCTCTGTCCGGTCAGTGCTGTGGGGGTGGCGGGCACATTGACTGAATGAGCCGAGGTGTCCGATCCCTGCCTGAGCACGGCGTCCGGCACCTGTCCGGCCCAGGTGGCTGATGTCTGAGCGGTGTCGGACACCTGCCCGACGTCGAGGTTGGTGTCGCTCCTGCTGATCGACACTTCGCCGGCTGCCGATGGGAAGGTGACCAGGCTGTCTGACACCCCAGTCGAGATGTCGGACACGGCGCCAGCCGCTCTTGTCGAGCTGCTCACCCCGCGCATCCGACTGTGCGGACTTTCCCCAGCCGCGGTAGGAGTGTCCGACAGGTTTGGGACGTTCGGAGGCGTCCAGTCGAGGTAGAGCGTGTCGGCGCAGAAGAGCTCGGTCAGCCACTCCTGTATGGCGGCGCGAAGCTTCGGGTCGGTCGCGGGGACGCGCCGTAGGAGGGCGACATGACGGCGGTCGAATCGGCGGCGGGCTCGTCGGATCTGACGCCCGGAGGCTGTTTGAGACTTCAGCAGCCGGCGCAGCGTTTGGGCCGCGCGGGCGAAGGCCAGCAGCCGACGGTCACACCTAGTCTGCGCAGCGGACCGAGCCGCGGCGTCACGGCGGGCACTGACAAGCACGCGCTCCCAGAGCCACGCTGCGACCAGTGGCGCGGCGATCCGCACGCCTGCAGCCAGGAGGCTCAAAGAGTCGTGCTGCCAGCCGTGCTGCCGGGTTGCTGCGTCGAGGGGTCCAATGAGCTCGTGCGCCGCGCTGAAGACGCCCGACACCGCAGAGAACACCCAAACAGCGACGGCGTCCGCACTGGCAGGCCGTCCAGCCATGGCGGAGGCGCGTGCCAAGAGAGCGCTGGAGATCAGGGCGAGCTCGAGGAAAGCAGCGAGGGCGACAGCGAACATCAGCGAGAGACCGAGCGCGTCGCGGCCAACCATCACCATCCCCTGGGCCGCCAGGGCAGTGGGTACGACGGCGGTCGTGGCAGCAGCACGAAGGGATAGCGACTGAGCGCGGCGAGCGGCGCTGAGGTCAGGGACCGGATTGTTCACGGGGTCAGGCGATGTGCCGCAGAGCCGACACCCCGGCGCTGCTGAGCGACGCGTAGGTCACGACCTTGACGACGTCGCCGGTGTGTGGCGCCACCACGACCAGTCCCATGCCGATGAACATCCCGACATGTCCGGGAGAGGCGAGCGTGCCGTCTGAACCTGGAGTTAGAACCAGGTCGCCTGGAGAAAGCGATGACTCACTCGTCGCCGTCCCGTCGCGCATCTGCGTGTACGTCGTTCGCGTCAGGGCGTGCCCGCCCGCGGTCCAGGCTGCGACCATCAGGCTCGAACAGTCATATGCCGCAGGCCCATTCGCGCCGAAGACGTATGGCTTCCCCAGCTCACCCAGGGCGAAGGTCACCGCCGCCACTGCGGCCGGCGAGGTTCCTTCAGGGACCGTGTAGTCAACGGGAAGCCCGTGCTGACCAACCGGCCCGGAAGGCAGTTGGCCAATCCCACTCCCACCGCAGTCCAGTGCCGCCGTGTCAGCCTTGACGACATTGAGGATGCTGATCGCGCGATCCGCTTGGGCGCGGTAGTTGGACCCGTCGGCAAAGGCCGACGCCTGAACTGACTGCGCCGCCTGCCAGGGCGGGGCAGCCTGCCAATTGGGCAGCGAGAGCAGCCGGTCGAGGAAGAGATTCGTCGAGGCGACCGGCTCCATCCGTTGAGCAGCGGTGCCCCAGCTTGGCCGCTGCTGGAAGATCCCGAGTGAGTCATGATCACTGCCGACGCCGTCGCTCGCGTAGGCGTCTCCGGCCGGGTCGTTGGGGTTGCTGAGCGCCCTGAGCCCTGACTCCGCCAACCCGGTCATGATCGCGATCAGGGCGGCCTGGTCACCGCCGCGGGCCACGGACACTGCCACCACGATGCGACTGTTGGCTGCCGACACATCGGAGATCCCCGCGATCGGCCCCGACGTCGCGCACGTAGCACCCGTGAGCAGGCCGGTCTGCGCGGTGGCGTCACCCATTCCACCGAGCAGCACCAGCAGCCCGGTCAGTCCGGTCATCGACGCTGCGGCGATGCCGGCAGAAATCATCGGCAGGGAGGGATGCATGCCCCGTCTACCTCGGGGCAGGTACACCATCGGCACCCGCTATACGCCTTCTGATGGACTCAACTCCAATGATTAGAGGGCGAGTCGATCAGTGAGGCGAGTCGCTCAGTGCAGCAAGTGCAGCACTGCTGCATAACCCTAAGAAGTAAGTCGCATAGGTCGATGGGGAATTGCTGCACTTGCTGCACTGCCTTCATCAACTGCACTGGCGTCGACCTCAGTCCTGCACGCTGGCCAGGCCGATGCCCTGGAACCGCGACCGGCCGTTCGATCGGGAGAGGGACACCCCTCGTGACTCCCTCGCGGCCTTGAGCATCCGGTTGGGGCCCGGGCGTTGCGAGTTCGCGTGACACCAGGCTTCCCACGCGCTCCACAGGTCACCTGAAACGACGTGCATGTGCGGGTTGAGCAGGCATCGGTCGTCGATGAACTCGGCGATGGCGTCGTTGCTTATCCGGTAGGTCGACGTCGCGTCGCTGACCGCGGCGGGGGGATCGAGCCGGCCGCGATCTCGGTAGTCGCGCCAACCGGCCACGGCCCATGCCAGCACAGCTGGAAGTTCGTTACCGAGGCGGTCCTCGAGGGTCCGGTCCTCCCTGCCCAGGAAAGACTGGTCAAACGGTATGACGAGCAGCCTGGCCCAGAGCGCGGGGTCGTCGGCCGGCACCTTGGGTAGGTGGTTCGTGATCAGGAACGGCAGATGTGATGGCGTGAACTCGATGAAGTCCTGGCGCATCTTCCGGGCTCGGATCGTGTCGCCTCCAGTCAGGCGCTTGACGGCCGCAACGTCCAGGCGCCGGCCGTCGTCGGTCTCCTGACAGGTAGCGAACCGGACACCCCGTAGGTCGAGCTGGCCAGTGGGGTGGGCCCGTTCGCGTGCCATGAACAAGTCGGGCTCAGCCTCGATGGCGTATGAACCAAGAGCCGCGGCCACGGTGCGAACGAACGTGCCCTTCCCGTTGCGGCCGGTGCCGGTCAAGATCGGCAGGACGTGCTCGATGACCTTGCCGACCAGCGCGAGTCCGACGACCCGCTGCAGGAAGGTGCGGACGTCGACGTCGGGCAGGGTTGCCGCGAGGAAGGTGTCCCATTCAGCGCTGTTGGCGCCATGCTCGTAGGGGCATCCGGTGACCTTGGTCAGCAAGTCACCCGGCGAGCAGGGATGAGTCCGGCCGGTCGACAAGTCCAGCGTGCCACTGGAGGTGTTGAGCAGATGTGGATTGAGGTCGAGCTCGGTCGACAGGGCTGACAGAGCCGGCAGGGCAGCTCCCAGCTCAAGGACGCCGCGCACGCCCGCCGAGGTCTCACAGCTCTTGGCGTCGCGCCATAGATCGTCACGGTCTTGGGCGGATCTCATCGATGATGCCTCGAGGCGGGCATTACGAACTGCCCGCATCACCGACTGCTTGGCGACGCGTTCACCCTGATCGAGTGCCCAGCGGTATCCGTCCCAGCCATGCCACCCCAGCCCGGGCACATGAAGGAGTCGACCTTGCTCAGCGCCCGCGAGCCGCATCGCTATCCGCAGCTGGCAGCGGTGGATCTCGGGTCTGAGCTTCGCGACCGTCCCAGTGTCCTCGGCGACAGCACTTGCCACGGGCAGTTGGCGCGCGCTGGTCGGCCAGCTCGAGCCCATCGTGTGGGACTGACTTCCGCCCGGGCGGGGAAGGAGCGAATCCGCCGCATCACCTGCCGCCAGTGGGGCCCGGTGAGGTTCCGTTCCTTCCCCACGCACGCCCGCACGCCCGGCCCCCCCCAGGCCTCCGCCGTCGCCAGCCGGTGAACGATCCGGCGCTGGGAGGGGGAGTAGCCCAGGGACGCCAGCATGCGGTGGGTGGCCGCGCGCGAGTTGGGGCCGGCCAGACTGGTCGAGACTGTTCTCATCGGGTCGTTGGATCCTGCGGCGCGGGCGGTGTCGATGCGCGAGACGATGACCTCGAAGGCGGCGCCAATATGCAGCGGTACCAACCGTTCCGCGATCAATTCGTCCTGGCACCAACCCTGGAAGGTGGCCATCACGCCACCGCCTCGGAAGCGAAGGTGACGGGACGCCCAGCGGCGACTCCCGTCATACCGTGCAAGGCGTCTGCCTGAGCGGTGCGGGCGGAGCCGTGCTTCCCGCGGACTGCCACACCCCGCAGAATGCGAAAGAGCCCATCGGGATCCATGAGCCGCGCTTCCCGTTCGTGGTCGACCAGCCAGGACATCGCGGCGAGCAGCTCGACATGTCGTGCGTCCTCGCCGCCGACCTCTTGGGGCGTCGTCGATCCCATTGCACAGGCCCAGGCCCTGCCACGAGTGCAGACGGCGTCCTGTATGGCGAGCCAGAGGTCGTCGCGCTGCGGCGAGGGCCACCGAAGTGGTGGGGTGGCAGCCAGGGCAGCGTGCAGCGGGGCCGTCGGGTCGAGCAGCTGTCGAACTGGTTTCATCAGATTCTCCTCGTGGTCGATCGTGGGAAGTAGAGTTTCAATTACTGAAATATAGATACAAACTATAGAACAAGCATGAAAGTATGCAAGTCAGAGTGTGGATTGGTGAGATCAAGGTGGAGGCTATGAATCAAAGCCCCCGGTCGGGCTCAGCCCGGCCTATCCTTGGCGCATGGCCAGAGACGAGGTGGAGCAGCAGACGCTCGAGGTCTCTGGCGAGGTCAGGGCCTGGATGGCCCGCCGCGACGTGAAGCAGGAAGCCCTGGCGAAGGCGTTGGGGATGACGCAGCCCTCGTTGTCGATGCGGTTACGGGGACGGACCCGTTGGACCATCCAGGACCTCGTGATCGTCTCTAAGACCTTGGATGTGCCCGTCTCGGTCCTTTTGACACCGCTGGAGCGCTGACTCCGCGCCACGAACGACCATCAGCAACGAACTGCCACGGGCGCGGCATACGAGTTCGAGATCCTGGATGCTGGCCGACCGGAGGTCGCTGACGGCCGTGTTGAGCAGCAAGGCCATCTCGTCCTGCAGATCGTTGCGGTGCGATCCGGTCATGACTTTGCCCCTCTCGTCGCACCCCTTGTGGGTGCATGAGGAAGCCTGTAGCCGGGAAGACGAAGTACCCCGCAGTCGGGTACTACCCGCATAAAAGTGCGGGTGGCGCGGGGGACTACCGCGAGGGGTTGACCTGCTCGAGCTTGGCGACAATCCAGCTCGGCTCGAAGTCCCGGACAACCTGGTCGCCGGTTCCCGACGTGACCGGCGCCGGCGAATCGTCGCCGGTCTGCGGGTCGACGAAGCTGACGCCGGCAGCGATCAGGGTCTGCAGGTGACCGGCAAGTGCGGGATGACCCCAGAGCTTGTTGTTGAGCATCGGCACCATCACGATCGGGAGTCCGCTGCCGATCGCCTCGCACAGCTGACTGTGGGCGTAGGTGTCGGCGATGCCCAATGCGGCCTTGGCGATCGTGTTGAAGGTCGCCGGAGCGACCACCACGGCGTCTGGGGGTCCGGACCGCTTGGGCTCATTGGGATCGCGATGTTCGCTCAGCGCCGGACGCCCCGAGGCGAGCGCGACCGTCGCGTCGTCCACCCACGCTGTGGCCGATGGAGTCGTGACCACCTGCACGCTCCACCCGGCCTCGTTCAGGGCGGTGGCGATGTCGGAGCAGCGAAGCGCCAAAGGGGCGCCGGTGACGACGAGCAGGCAGCTGGGCACCGCCCTAGTTCAGCAGACCCGCGCGCTTTGCCAGGTCAGCAAGCGATCGTGTTTGCGTCTTCTTTCCCCTGGCGAGCAGCTCGCGCACCAGCTCCTGGGCGATCACGTTGTGCCGGATCGCCTCGGGCGCGACTCGTTCTGCGTCCAGCAGATGCAACGTGGCCTCAGCGTCGCGCTTGCGTTGTGCCTGGGCCCAGGCAAGGTCAAGCTGGATCTGAGCTCGACGGCTCAACAGGCCAGCCGGAAGTCGGTGCGGATCAACGTCGGCCGCCACCCGCAAGGCCTCGGCCGGATCTCCCAGCTCGGCCGCGACGGACACCCGGTGGATGGCGACGTTGGTGGGGCCGAAGGCAGTCCAGGCGTGGTTGGCGTCCTCGCCTAGCAGATCGGCGAGGCGCCCGGCGCGGTCAAGCCTGTCCCAGGCTTCCGAGCGTTCTGTCTGCCGGGCGGCGATCACCGCGGAGATGAGCCAGAGGGC
>ERZ1739051.104-NODE-105-length-9892-cov-15.965030_pt1 | contig 9892 bp, 10 predicted proteins | sample MGYA00581757_ERZ1739051 | MGnify/ENA primary metagenome ERZ1739051 (study PRJEB42929, sample SAMN08275523) | rhizosphere metagenome | isolation source: Rhizospheric soil replicate 3 | host: Colobanthus quitensis | place: Antarctica: Devils point, Livingston Island...
CCGACGCCATCCTGATGACTGCGGTCGACACCGGCTGGATCACCGATGAGCGCCCACACCCGACCAAGATTCGCCTGGCCGAGGAGGGTTTCCATGCCCCCCTGGATCTCGTCGATGGCGCCGCGCGCGTCTACGACCCGATCGTGCAGGGCGAGCTGGGCAAGGACATCTTCGGCTGCTTCGTCAAGGACTACGAAGCCGCCGCCTGGTAGTCGCTCAGCCGATGTCGCGTCGACGAAAACCGTTGGCACCCAATGCAGTCAGAAGCACCGCGATGAGGGTCAGTATCGCCAGCGGTAGAAGCTCCAGCTCGTGACCGGGCAGCTTGGGCACGTTCGCGAAGGGTGAGATCTGCAGAACCTTCTCCGGCAGCTGCAGGATCGGGCCGAGCTGACCCAGAACACCGCAGGCGATCAAGGCTCCCCAGGCCAGGACGCTTTGTTCTGGCGCCATACCGATCAGGGCCATGGTCAGCCCCGTGAAGATCCACATCGCCGGGACCAGCACGAGGGCCCCACCCAGTACGGCCCATACCTTGCTCACGTCGTGGGCGGACACGGCATACGCACCACCGGCTGACAGCCCGGCAGCGGTCATCAGGATCGGCGGACTGGCAACAGCGTGCGCAAGGTGGCTGCCCAACAGCCGGGTTCGGGTCACGGCCGTGCCCAGGACCTGTTCGACACGGGTCTCTGTCTCCTCCGAACGCAGCCGAAGCATGGCCTGCACCGAGTGGATCGTGGCCACCGTGGCCATGACCGGCAGCACCGCGGCGAAGAAGGCGTCGATCAACGACTGCCCACCGCCGATCCTCCGGAAGATCTCTTCGAGCTGCGGATTGCCCTTGAAGATGTCGAGCACGCCGTTGGCCACCGAGCCGATGGCCCCGGCGAAGATCGCCACCCCTATGGTCCAGGCGAGCAATGACCCGCGCTGGAGTCGCCAGGCCAGCCCCGCCGCCGTGGACAGCGCTGATGTGGCACGCTCCGGACCAAGTGGGGAGGGACGCAATCCAGAGCCGAAGTCCCGCCGGCCCTCCAGCGACGCTCCCAGGACGATCAGGGCGGTGCCGACCACCAACGGGATGAGCAGGACCCACCACCGTTCGTGTGCGAAGGGACGGGTCTGCTGAGTCCAGCCGATCGGCGAGAGCCAGCTCATCCATGTCGCGCTCTCCGTGCTGTCCCCGACCGCCCTCAGAAGGAAGGCCAGACCCAGGACTGCGGCCGCCAGTCCACGTGCCGGGCGCGCGTTTTCGCTGATCTGGGCAGTCACGGCACTGACGCCCGCGAACACGATGCCGCACCCGAGGAACCCCAGACCCAGCGCCACCGCGCCGGCCCCTGGAACGTTTTCCGAGATCAGGCCGACCGTGACGATCACGGCCAGGAGGACGTTGGCGCCAATGGTGACGATCAGCGCGGCCGCCAACGGCGCGTGGCGACTCACAACGCCTGAGCGCAGCAGCTCAAGTCGCCCCGCCTCCTCCTCCGCCCGGGTATGCCGGATGACGGCCAGCAGGCTCATCAGCGCGACGAAGACGGCGGCGAACCCGCCCATCCGCCAGGCGGTGAACCCTCCCGCGCTGGTGAGGTCGAACGGCGGGCCGTACATAGCCCGTAAGGAGGTGTTGCGGCCCATAGTTGGTCCCAGGCCTTGCCGTGACTGCACTGTGGGAAACAGTGACTCAAAGGCTCCCGCGGTTGCCACGACCTGGACACTGATCAGCGCGATCCACGCGGGCCACCAGACCCGGTCGCGGCGTAGCGCCAGGCGGATCATCGGCCACAAGCCGGTCAAGGTGCCCGAGGACACGACGGCTGTGGCGCCTTCGACGGATCCTCGCAGCGAGGTATCGCCAGGGGTGGTAAGGCGACTCACGCCAACCCTTCCCTTGGTGCTGCTGCCGTGGCGTAGTGCCGCAGGAAGAGCTCCTCGAGCGTGGGCGGGGCGCTCAGCAAGGTGCTGACCCCGACGGCCGTGAGACGGCCCAGAAGTCCGCCCAGATGCGCAGTGTCGACCTCGCATGTCAGCTTGCGCCCCGCGACGACCGCGTCATGAACACCAATCAAGGTCACCAGATCGGCGGGGACGGGGCCGGTGAGCTCCGCCTCGACATGGGTGCGGGTGAGGTGTCGGAGCTCCTTGAGTGTTCCCGTCTCCACCGCGTGACCATCCTTGATGATGGTCACCCGATCACACAGGTGCTCGACCTCGGTGAGGATGTGGCTGGACAGGAGCACGGTTCGACCGAGGGGACGCTCCTCCTGGATGCAATCGCGAAATACGCTCTCCATCAACGGATCCAGCCCGGCCGTGGGTTCGTCGAGGATCAACAGCTCGACGTCGGAGGCCAGTGCTGCGACCAGCGCGACCTTCTGACGGTTGCCCTTCGAGTAGGCCCGGCCCTTCTTGCGGGGGTCGAGGTCAAAGCGATCGAGCAGCGATTTGCGGCGCCGTTCGTCCAGGCCTCCACGCAGTCGGCCCAACAGGTCGATGACCTCACCGCCGGACAGGCTCGGCCATAGATTGACGTCGCCGGGGACATAGGCCAGCCGTCGGTGCAGCCCCGCGGCGTCGCGCCAGGGATCCCCGCCGAGCAAGGTGGCCGCACCGGCATCGGGGTGCAGCAGACCTAGCAGAATCCTGATCGTGGTGGACTTGCCGGAGCCGTTGGGCCCCAGGAATCCGTGCACCTCACCGGTTGCGACCTCCAGGTCAAGGCGGTCGAGCGCCTTCGTGGTGCCGAAGGACTTGGTCAGGTGGGATGCCGTGATTGCTGCGGTCATGCCTGCGAACGTATTACGGCGTCACCACCTTTGTGAACAGTCAGGCGCCGGGCGTGGCGCCCAGTACATTTTAAGGGCAGGCTTACCTCACCCTTTTGACGGTTGTTGGCCCCATGGCGCGCGAGTAACGTGCCGCGCTGCGGGACGTCCAGGGCTTCCTCAGGAGAGCAGTTGCCCCCCGGTCCGAGCGGCCGCACTGGAGCCGTTATGTGGCGAAGGAGTATCTCTGTCGCGCTGACCGCTGGCGCTATCTCGACCATAGGCGCGTTGGCGCTGGCCGCCCCCAGCGACGCGTCCCGAGGTGGTCAAAAAGTCGAGATGCAAGATGACTGCCAGCCGACGTCGTTCAATCTGGTCCTCGGAGACGGCGCCTGCATCGGCGACGGCGAGACCTCGTTCGCCAGGTTTATAGCCGAGGTGGGTAGGACACAGAGAGCCAAGGAGTGGAAGTTCGACCCGTCGATGCTGACCGTCCGCGCGGGACGGCCGGTGATCCTGGAGAACGAAGGCGGTGAGACGCACACGTTCACCATGGTCAAGGCCTTCGGCGGTGGTTTTGTCCCTGCCCTTAACGGCCTTTCGGGCAACGCGGTGCTGGCGGAAGAGTGCGTGAGCAGGGCAGCGGACGGCAGCCTGATCCCGCAGCCAGACGGCACCCTTCTGCCCAAACCTCCGTCGGCGGTCAACGTTTTCGTGGCCGCGGACAAGGAGGGCGCGTTTAAGTCCGCTGGTCTGAAGCCGGGCAAGTACATGTTCCAGTGCTGCATACACCCCTGGATGCGAATCGTCCTGACCGTCAAGTAGCCCGCTGGCGTTGCGCAGGTCCCACGGGTGGAGTTCGTTCCCTCGGTGCCCATGCGCGTACCCCCTGCCTCGTTATTTCGTGCCAACGACTTTAGTTGTTGGTGGACAGGTCATATTCGAAGTGGGTGCTATTCCTACTGCTGATCCGCTCGGGGCGTTCCCGGGACCGTCTGCGGGTCGCTCAGAAGTTGAAGTTCGGTATGTGCGCCCCCCAGACGCCGAACGTCTTCCAGTCCGCGCTGGTGGGTGTTGGCCGGCGGAGGACAATGACCGTCATGACTATTTCGCTTCTGTATTTCGCTGGCTGTCCAAATTGGCACGTCGCGGACGAGCGATTGCGTACGGCACTTGTTGCGGTCGGCCGGCCCGATGACGCAGTAGAGCACGTCTTGGTTTCCACGCCGGAGGAGGCGGAGGCGGCACAGTTCCGGGGCTCCCCGACGGTCCTTGTGGATGGCCGGGATCCGTTCTCCGATCCGGACGCCCCGGTCGGGCTCGCTTGCCGGTTGTATCGGACCGATGAAGGCTTGACCGGGTCGCCCACGGTCGAGCAGCTGTTAGCGGTGCTCCGGTGAGACGGCTGCTGCGCCGAGTGGGCGAACCTGGCGGTGAGGTGATGTGCGGCTGTTGCGGGCGCGACCTGCCCCGGTCGGCGGTCAAGGAGCTGGGAATCACCCCGGGCGTGTTCATCTGCCGACGTTGCGCCATGTGGGCGGCCGTCCGGGTCGGGTGTCATAGGTAGGGCTCAGCAAGACCACTTTATGCGGATCACCTGTTCGGTCGGCTGAAGCATCAGCCGTCGGTGCCACCCGAACCAAGGCTCAGTCCGCAGCGCCGAGAGTGAGCTGGCGACGGTGATGTTCGAAGTGCTGGGTCGGGTATCGATAGATGTCTGCCAACGTCATGTAAGCCTTGAAATAGGGATCCCACGAGGTCGGGTAGTGCATCCCCCGCGACAACTCAGAGTCACCCTCCCGGTCCAGGCGACGCAGCAACTTGGCGACCACCTTGTCGAACCGACGCCCCATCCCCGCGTACCCGAGAAGCCTTGGCCCGCCTAGCGATCCGCAGTAGTTGATGGCATGGAAAGGTCTGGTCGAGGCCTCGAGGGCGGATGCAAAAACTCGGCTGAAGCCGTCGGGCAGCCGCCCGAAGATCCGTACGAGAGCCAGCAGTCGGACGACGATCAGGTAGCCGAAGAGCATGTGGAACAGCAGTTGCCCATTGGTCCACTTCGTGCCGTTCGACGGCCGGCTTAACTCGGCCACGGTGGCCGTGTCCAGCAGATGGTGGAACGTCTTGCTCGCTTGCTCCATCTCCTCGCGGACGGCATGCCGATCCAGCTTCACAGCGTCGATTCCCACCTGGGGATCGTATCGCTGGGAGCCAGGTGTGCTCCTCTGATTGCGGTGTACTGGCTCCAGTCGCGTGCGGCCAGGGCCGCCCATCGGACGGCGGTCTGTGCGGAAAGGTCGAGGATCTCGGCGAGGATTGGGGTGGGGATCTCGCCGGCGAGCTGGAACATGGCTGCCTTGCGGGCGGAATTGGGTTGGATGCCGCGTGCGACGAGCTGGCCGCGGATGTTCTCGGTGGCCAGGTGTTTGCCGCCTGACCTGCATTTACGCACGAATCCGGGCCGCTGGGAGCGCCGCTCGGTGCCGTATTGCGCGGTCGTTGCTGCACTTGCTGCTGCATATGTGGCGGCGCCAGCCAGCCCGACACCGAGGCGCCGTGAGATCATGGCCGTGCGGCCACCGGGCTCCAGTCGGCCGGGTCGGTCAGGTCAGACGTCCGTATCCGAAGACGTGGCAGGTGAGCACGTCGATCTCGCGGCGGGGATCGCCGAAGAACGCACCCACGCGATGGGTCACGCGCAAGAAGGGCCGCTCGCGGGAATGGCCGTCTTCCCTCCAGTTGGAGTTCGGGACGATGAGGAACAGGTGCTGGGCGTCTGGGGCGATGTGGGCCTTCCAGATGTCCTTGAGGTCGTGGTTGTTCGTGACGGTGCCACCACGCTCGACCTCGGCGATCACCCCCTCGCCGGGACCAATCCGGTAGAAGAAGTCCGGCCTGGGCCTCGAGACGATCCCGGTCTCGGGGGTCAACACGACCTCCTCGTCGAAACCCAGGTGGTCCTTGAGAATCGACGAGACGATGCGCTGGACGGCCGAGCTGCTCGCCCCATGGATGTGCGCGGCGTCGATCGCGGCCGACTCCAGCTCGAGGGCTGCGCGGAGCTGGCCCGCCAACCGATCTACCGACCGGATCGACTCGATGTAGCGGGCCTCGAGATGGGAGCGCTGCAGGCGCTCGTACTCGATGGCCATGCCGTGCAGCTTCACAGCTGAAGTGCCAAGAAGCTAGCCGACCATTTCCACCTGAACCCGTCCCCCATTGAGACATCCCGCACTCGCGGGCCGTTTCGGTCGTCCGTTCATGCAACTCGGCGGACGTGCGCGTCGCTGCTGGTTGCCCTGGACGTCCACCCGCGAGTGGCGATGACAATCCTGCGACACAGCAAGATCGCCGTGACGATGGACATCTACAGCCAGGTGTCCTCGGCCTCGACCAAGGAGGCGCTCAAACGCCTCGGCAACCAGTTCGGAGAGGAGGTCCTGTGAACCCCGTTGCCGTACTTTGCTTGAGTACGGGCATGCAAAAGGCCCTTCCCGTCGAGCGGAAAGGGCCTCTGACCTGGGTGGAGACACGGGGAATCGAACCCCGGACCTCCTGCTTGCAAAGCAGGCGCTCTACCAATTGAGCTATGTCCCCGAGTGCGTTGTGCCTATTTCAGTTTAGACCTCGTCGGTCGCCTCGGCCCAGAGGTCCTGCTCGGCCTGCTGGTCCTTGAGCTTCTTCTGGATGGCCAGGACGCCGACTGCGGTGGCGACCAGCAACAAGAACTTCTTCATGACCCGTGCTCCTTCGTGCGGCTCGTCGCGCTCGCGGACACGCAGGAGATGGTGGTGGGCCTAAGAGGACTTGAACCTCTGACCTCTTCCTTATCAGGGAAGCGCTCTAACCGTCTGAGCTATAGGCCCGTTCGCCATCTCCAGCGCGCCAGACTCCGAGTGGAGTCACAGGCGCGCGACGCACGAGGCTACCCCACCCGTGTGGTCCCATCCAAACGGCCCTGAGGTACGTCCCACTGCCCCTGGTTTTCAGACCTTGGGCGCAGCGGAACTATCAGCAATCTCAGTCGTCGGTCAGCGTGAGCTGCAGGCCACCGACCAGGCTCGAGCAGACGTTGTACAGGAATGCGCCCAGCGTCGAGATGGCGGTCAGCAGGATGACGTCGATGACACCGATCACGATCGACAGTGAGACCACACGACCCAGCCCGATGTAGTCCATGAGGTCGAAAGTGGAGCCGTTGCTGGTGTTCAGGACCTCATCGACCGTGCGGTTGATGTCCGCGAAAACGCCCATGCCGGACAGGATCATCCACAGGGCTGCCACCATGACGACGCCGGCGATACCGACGGCAACCGACAGCAGGAACGACATCTTCATCACCGACCACGGGTCGACCCGCGAGACGCTGAGCTTGACCCGACGAGGCGCCGCAGGGCGGCTGGCTTGGGGAGTGGCTGCAACGCCGGGAGCCGTGTCAGGGCGGTGCGAACCCTCGGCCTGCACCGAGGTGCCGGTCTGGCCTGCCGTACTCACTCGCTGCCTCCTGCGTTGTCGTCGTCATCCTTCTCAGAGGCAACGGTACCCGCCTCGGCCGGTGTTTCGCGCGTGCTCTGGGTCACGGTTGGGGCACCCGCCTCAGTCTCGACGCCGAGGTCGGGCACCGACTCACCCTCGGCACCCTCGGCACCCTCGTCGATCTCGGCACCCTCTAAGTCGTCATCAGGCCCCTCCTCGATGCCGCGGTCGGCGTTGCGTGCCACCGCAACGATCGAGTCGCCCTTGTCCGGCGTGGCGAACTGGACACCCATGGTGTTGCGGCCGGTACGACGGACCTCGTCGACCCGTGAGCGGACGATCTTGCCCTTCTCCATCACGACCATGACCTCGTCCTCCTCATCCACCGTGAGGGCACCGACCAGGTCGCCGCCCCTGTCGGAGAGCGCGGCCACCTTGACGCCGAGGATGCCGCGGCCCTTGGCGGTGTATTCCGATGCCAGGGTTCGCTTGGCCAAGCCGTTCTCGAACACGACGAACACGTCGGGATCAGAACCGTCCACGACCACACTCATCGACAGCAGATGGTCGCCGTTGCGGAACCTCATGCCGGTCACGCCGCTGGTGGACCGGCCCATCGGGCGAAGTGTGCCGTCGTCGGCGGTGAACCGGACGGACTGGCCCTTGACCGAGACGAGCAACAGGTCATCGGTGGCCGAGGCCACGTCGACCCCGACCAGCTCGTCGCCGTCGCGCAAGTTGACCGCGATCAGTCCACCCGAGCGGTTGGTGTCGTACTCGGAGAGACGGGTCTTCTTGACCAGGCCGTTCCGGGTCGCGAGCACCAGGTGGGGGTCGGTGACATAGTCACGCAGGGCGAGGACCTGGGCGATCTTCTCGCCGGGCTGGAAGGCCAGGAGGTTGGCGACGTGCTGACCCTTGGAGTCACGACCGGACTCGGGCAGCTCATATGACTTGGCGCGGTAGACCCGGCCGAGGTTGGTGAAGAACAACAGCCAGTGGTGGGTTGTCGTGATGAAGAAGTGCTCCACGATGTCGTCGCTGCGCAGTGACGCACCCTTGACGCCCTTGCCGCCGCGGTGCTGTGAGCGGTAGAGGTCGACCTTGGTGCGCTTGGCGTAGCCGCCCCGGGTGATCGTGACGACCACGTCATCCTCGGGGATGAGGTCCTCCATGGACATGTCGCCGTCAAAGGGCACGATCTTGGTGCGGCGGTCGTCACCGTACTTGGCGACGATCTCAGCGAGCTCCTCACTGACGATCGTGCGCCGACGCTCCGGGGCGGCCAGGATCGCATTGAACTCATCGATCATCGCCTGCAGCTCGTCGTGGCGGTCGATCAGCTTCTGGCGCTCGAGGGCGGCCAGGCGCCGAAGCTGCATGTTGAGGATCGCCTGCGCCTGGATCTCGTCAATCCCGAGCAGCTCGATCAGTCCGTCACGTGCGACCTCGACGGTCGCCGAGGCGCGGATCAAGGTGATGACCTCATCCAGGGCATCGAGGGCCTTGAGCAGCCCGCGCAGGATGTGGGCCTCCTCCTCGGCCTTGCGCAGCCGGAACTCCGTCCGGCGCCGGATGACCTCCATCTGGTGCTCGACCCAGTGCCGGATGAACGCGCTCAGTGGCAACGTGCGCGGTACACCGTCGACCAGGGCAAGCATGTTGGCACCGAACGTGGTCTGCAGCTGGGTGTGCTTGTAGAGGTTGTTGAGCACGACCTTGGCCACGGCGTCGCGCTTGAGCACGATCACCAGTCGCTGGCCGGTGCGCCCCGAGGTCTCGTCGCGGATGTCGGCGATACCGGCCAGGCGACCGTCCTTGACCAGCTCGGCAATCTTCTGGGCCAAGCTGTCCGGGTTGACCTGGTAGGGCAGCTCGGTCACGACCAGGCAGATGCGGTTCTGGATCTCCTCGACCTCGACCACGGCGCGCATGATGATCGAGCCGCGGCCGGTGCGATAGGCGTCCTCGATGCCCCGGCGACCGAGAATGAGCGCGCCGGTGGGGAAGTCCGGGCCCTGGATCTGGGTCATCGCGTAGGCGAGCAGCTCCTCGCGGTTGGCTTCGGGATTTTGCAGGAACCACTGGACCCCGGCGGCGACCTCGCGCAGGTTGTGCGGCGGGATCTGGGTGGCCATGCCGACCGCGATACCGGCCGAGCCGTTGACCAGCAGGTTCGGGAACCGGCTCGGCAGGACGGTCGGCTCCTGGGTCTTGCCGTCGTAGTTGTCCTTGAAGTCGACCGTGTCCTGGTCGATGTCGCGGACCATCTCCATGGCCAGTGCGGCCATCCGGCACTCGGTGTATCGAGGCGCAGCCGCCGGGTCGTCGCCAGGGGAGCCGAAGTTGCCCTGGCCGTCGACCAGCGGGTAACGCAGCGACCAGTCCTGCACCAGGCGGACCAACGCGTCATAGATCGAGGCGTCGCCGTGGGGGTGGTACTGACCCATGACCTCGCCGACGACGCGCGAGCACTTGTTGTATCCGCGGTCGGGGCGGTAGCCCCCGTCATACATCGCGTAGACGACCCGGCGGTGCACCGGCTTCATGCCGTCGCGCACATCGGGCAGCGCACGGCTGACGATGACCGTCATCGCGTAGTCGATGTAGCTGCGCTGCATCTCCAGGTTGATGTCGACCGGCTCGAT
>ERZ1739051.105-NODE-106-length-9879-cov-14.467936_pt1 | contig 9879 bp, 10 predicted proteins | sample MGYA00581757_ERZ1739051 | MGnify/ENA primary metagenome ERZ1739051 (study PRJEB42929, sample SAMN08275523) | rhizosphere metagenome | isolation source: Rhizospheric soil replicate 3 | host: Colobanthus quitensis | place: Antarctica: Devils point, Livingston Island...
GTTGATATCCGGTGAAGGTCGCAATACCTCGCGAGGTCAAGAACAACGAGTACCGAGTGGCCATGACACCGTCCGGTGTGCACGAGCTGACGCGCAACGGGCACGAGGTCTATATCGAGACCGGGGCCGGCGTCGGTTCCTCCATCACCGATGAGGACTATGTCGCGGCGGGCGCACAGATCCTGGGCACGGCCGACGACGTGTGGGCCACGGGTGACCTGATCCTGAAGGTCAAGGAGCCCGTCGCCTCCGAGTACGACAACATGCGTGAGGGGCAGACCCTTTTCACCTACCTGCACCTGGCTGCCGACCGAGCCCTGACCGATGAGCTGGTCAAGCGCAAGGTGACCGCAATCGCTTACGAGACAGTCGAGCTGCCCGATCGTTCGCTGCCGTTGCTGGCTCCGATGAGCGAGGTGGCCGGTCGGTTGGCGCCGCAGGTGGGTGCGCACACGCTGATGCGGGCCCAGGGTGGTCGAGGCGTGCTCATGGGCGGCGTGTCCGGTGTCTACGCCGCAAAGGTCGTCGTCATCGGCGCGGGTGTCTCCGGCATGAACGCCGCGGCCATCGCGTTGGGCATGCAGGCCGAGGTACTCCTGCTCGATCGCAATGTGGCCAAGCTGCGGATCGCTGACGCCATCTATCAGGGTCACTGCCAGACGGTCACCTCGAATGCCTACGAGATTGAACGCGCCATTGCCGATGCGGACATGGTCATCGGAGCGGTCCTGGTCCCCGGCGCCAAGGCTCCGACCCTGATCACCAACGAGCAGGTCTCGCGGATGAAGCCGGGCTCGGTTCTGGTGGACATCTCCATCGACCAGGGTGGCTGCTTCGAGGACTCCCGTCCGACCACCCACGCGGACCCGACATACCAGGTCCACAACTCGGTCTTCTACTGCGTCGCAAACATGCCGGGCGCGGTGCCTCATACCTCGACCTACGCACTGACCAACGTGACCCTGCCGTATGCCGTGGAGCTCGCCAACCGCGGTTGGCGAGACGCGCTCAGGGCTGATCGAGCGCTGGCTCTCGGTCTGAACACCCACGACGGTGCCGTGACCTACGGTCCCGTCGCCGAGGCGCACGGGATGTCCTGGCTCACCCTCGACGAGGTGCTGCGCTGACCCAAGGCTCACCCCTGGAACGCGCGACCCGCGGGTGGTTGGACCACCTGCGGGTCGAACGTGGGGCGGCCGCCAACACCTTGAGCTCCTACCGCCGAGACCTCGCGCGATATCGGCAGTTCCTCGACGGTCGGGCAATCATCGATCCCGCTGCCGTACGGGAGTCCGACGTCACGGAGTTCCTTGCCGGACTTCGCGAGGGCCGGCCCGATCGGCCGCCCTTGTCAGCGTCATCGGCCGCCCGCACCCTCGTCGCGGTGCGCGGGTTCCACAAGTTCCTGGCGCTCGAGGGAGAGACGCCCACAGATCCGGCTGGAGCAGTGGCCCCGCCCAAGGCGCCGAAACGGCTGCCGAAAGCCATCTCGGTCACTGACGTCGAGCTCCTGCTGTCAGCGGCGAGCGTGGGGGAGACCCCGGCGGCCTTGCGTGATCGCGCGATCGTGGAGGTTCTCTATGGTTGCGGCGCCCGGATCAGCGAGGCCGTCGGCCTGGACGTCGACGACATCGACCTGGAGCAGGGCTCTGTCAGGCTCCTGGGCAAGGGCAGCAAGGAGCGCATCGTGCCCCTCGGCAGATACGCGAGGGAGGCGGTCACGGCATACACGGTCCGTTCTCGTCCGTCCCTGGCGCTGAAGGGCACAGGGACACCGGCCCTGTTCCTGAACCAGCGCGGTGGGCGGCTCTCCAGGCAGAGTGCATGGAAGGCGATCCACGTAGCCGCCGAACGCGCTGATCTCGGGGGCAAGGTCAGCCCGCACACGCTGAGACACTCCTTCGCCACGCACCTGCTCGATGGTGGTGCCGACGTGCGCGTCGTGCAGGAGCTGCTCGGACACGCCTCTGTCACGACGACCCAGATCTACACGATGGTCACCGTCCAGCGCCTCCGTGAGGTCTACGCCGAGACGCATCCGCGGGCTCGCTGAGCAACTCGCTCGCGACAGGCCGACACCCTGCCTTGAAGCGGCACCGCTTGCGCGACTAATGTCAACGCGATCAGCGAGAGGCTGACCGATGCTCTTTCGATTGCGCTGGGAGTGAAAACACCTGTGACCTACGAGGTGACCACAGCCACCGAGGGTCTGCCCGCTGTCGGCATTGCGACCGCTGTCGTGGCGCAGACGCCAGCACGGACTCCACCCCAGCTACCCGGCACCCAGGGCGCCGGAGTCGGACAGATCGGGCCCACGGGTCGGGTGATGCCCGAGTTCCCGGAGCCGGCGCCGCTCACCAGCCAAGGTCCGGCGCGCATCATCGCGCTGTGCAACCAGAAGGGTGGCGTGGGCAAGACAACGACCACGATCAACCTCGGCGCCGCCCTCGCTGAGTGTGGACGCAAGGTGCTGCTGGTCGACTTCGACCCCCAGGGCGCCCTGTCGGTTGGTCTGGGCGTCCCGATCCAGGAGCTCGACGTCACGATCTACAACCTGCTGGTTGAGCGCGGGCACGACGTCCACGACGTGGTCCAGCACACCAACACCGAGAATCTCGACATTCTGCCAGCCAACATCGACCTGTCAGCGGCTGAGGTGCAGCTGGTCGGCGAGGTGGCCCGCGAGATGGTGCTGTCCCGAGTCCTGCGTCCTCTCGTGGACGACTACGACGTCATCCTGATCGACTGTCAACCCTCGCTGGGTCTGCTGACCGTCAATGCGCTGACCGCTGCCCACGGCGTGATCATTCCGCTGGAGTGTGAGTTCTTCGCGATGAGGGGCGTCGCGCTGCTCGTCGAGACCATCGACAAGATCTGTGACCGCCTCAACCCTAGGCTGCAGGTGGATGGCATTCTCGCCACGATGTACGACAGCCGGACCCTGCACAGCAAAGAGGTCGTCCGCAGCGTCGTCGACCACTTCGGTGATCGGGTCTTCCACACCGTCATCAGCCGCACCGTCAAGTTTCCCGACTCATCCCTGGCGGCCGAACCCATCACGACCTATGCCTCGACCCACGCTGCCGCCGAGGCCTACCGGCAGCTGGCCCGCGAGCTGATCGCCCGGGGCGGGGCGGCCTGAGCACCATGAGCCCCGTCATGGCTCAGGGATCGGCCCTGACTCCGGACTCGGTCATGACTCCGGGCGGGGTGCTGCACAGGGCTGGCAGTCGACCGTTCGAGGTGCATCTCGACGTCTTCCAGGGCCCGTTCGAGGTGTTGCTCGGACTGATCTCCAAGCACAAGCTGGACATCACCGAGATCGCCCTGGCCAAGGTGACCGATGAGTTCATGGCCCACCTGCGGGCACATCAGGCATCTGACACCGAGTGGGATCTGAGCCAGGCCTCAGAGTTCCTGCTGGTGGCGGCGACGCTGCTCGACATCAAGTCGGCCCGCCTGCTGCCGCAGCTGGGCCTGGAGGATGAGGAGGATCTGGCCCTGATTGAGGCGCGGGACCTGCTCTTTGCCCGGCTCCTGCAGTACCGCGCGTTCAAGGAGGTGGCCGCTGCTTTCGCTGAGCGCATGGCAACGGCCGGTCGTATGACGGCCCGCCAGGCAGGTCTGGAGCCACAGTTTGCGGCGCTGCTGCCCGAGCTGGTCATGGGCATCACGCCCGATCAGCTGGCCATGATCGCAGCCCGGGCGATGACGCCGAAAGTCGTGCCGACCGTAGGTCTGGGGCACCTCTACTTTCCAACGGTCAGCGTCCGCGAGCAGGCCAGCCTGATCGTGCAGCGCCTGCGAGCGTCGCGCGCATGCTCCTTCCGCTCTCTGGTCGCTGACGCCGACAGCACCTTGGTGATCGTCGCGCGGTTTCTGGCCCTTCTCGAGCTGTTCTGCGAGTCAGCGGTCGCCTTTGACCAGGCAGAGGCTCTCGGAGAGCTGATGGTCCGATGGACCGGGCTGGACGAGGGTGAGATCGGTGTCAGTGACGAGTTCGACGAGTCCGACGAGTCCGACGTGTCCGGGGAGTCCGACGGAGACAGGTTGATCGGGGAACAGGACGCCGAAAACGACGGGACGGTGGACCAAGTTGAGTGACATACCGACCGACGGTGCGGACAAGCATGTCCCGGACGGGCAGTCTCCGGACGGGCAGTCTCCGGACGAGCAGGTTGCCTTCGACATCAACGACTTTCCTGGTGGTGCCCGGGCTGCGATCGAGGCCGTGCTGATGGTCATCGACGAGCCCGTGACCGAGATGGCAATCGCCTCCGCACTGGAGCTGCCGGTCGAGGACGTAGTCGGCCACCTGCACGCCCTGGCGGCTGACTACGACGCGGGCAACCGCGGATTCACCATCAAGGGGATCGCCGGTGGATGGCGGGTCTACAGCCGCTCTGACTACGCACCGGTTGTCGAGAAGTTCCTTCTGGACGGTCATCAGGCCAAGCTCACCCAAGCCGCTCTGGAGACTCTGGCGGTCATTGCCTACCGACAGCCGGTCTCGCGCGGCCGCGTGGGCGCCGTTCGCGGTGTGAACGTCGAGGCCGTGTTCCGTACGCTGCTCACCCGAGGCCTCATCGAGGAGATTGGGGTCGAAGGCGAAAGTGGTGCGACCCTGTACGCAACGACTTCCTACTTCCTCCAACGACTCGGCCTCAGCTCACTGGATGAGCTGCCGGCCCTGGCCCCCTACCTACCCGAGGTTGATGTGCTCGACGAGATAGCCGCCCTCCAAAGCGAAAACCGGGCATGAGCGATCGCAAGCCCGCTCGTAGCGGCACCCCGAAACACGGCAGCACCCAGAAACACGGGAGCGCCCCTCAGCGCGGCAGCAGCGGCACCACCAAACCGAGTCAGCCCACCCGCCTTCCACCGCAGCGAGAGAAGCCGGCGGTCACAGTCGATGTCCATGATCCCGACGGCGTGCGCCTACAGAAGCTGCTGGCGGCAGCGGGCGTCGGCAGCCGGCGGACCTGCGAGAACCTCATCACCGCAGGACGCGTCGAGGTCGACGGTCACCTTGTCACGGAGCTGGGCGTGCGCATCGACCCCAATACCCAGACGGTCCACGTCGACGGGTCCCGGGTCCAGCTCGACGAGTCCCGCGTCTATCTTGCGTTCAACAAGCCGCTGGGTGTCGTCTCAACCATGAATGACGACCTCGGCCGTCCCTGTGTCGGCGACTTCGTCAGCAACCGCAAGGAGCGCCTCTTCCATGTCGGGCGCCTCGACGCCGACACCGAAGGCCTGCTGCTGCTGACCAACGACGGCGACCTGGCGCACAGGCTCCAGCACCCGTCATACGGCGTCCTGAAGACCTATCTGGCGCAGATCCCGGGTCCTGTTCCGCGTGATCTGGGCAAGCAGCTTCGCGCCGGCATCGAGCTCGAGGACGGCCCGGTCAAGGTGGACTCGTTCAAGCTTGTGGACTCGGCCCCGGGGAGGGCCCTGGTCGAGGTCCAGCTGCACGAGGGGCGAAAGCACGTCGTCCGGCGAATGCTCGAGGCGGTCGGCCACCCCGTGATCACACTGGTGCGCACCGATGTCGGGCCGATCAAGCTCGGCGACCTGCGATCGGGCCGGATGCGGTCGCTCAACCGGCCCGAGATCGGTCAGCTCTACTCAGCTGCTGGCCTCTGATGGCAGTGCGACCGCCGCGGTCGCTACGGTTGCGCACGTGAGTGATTCCCGCGCGCCGGTCAGTGCCGTTCGAGCCATCAGGGGCGCCATCCAGATGCAGGTCGATGAGCGCGAGCATGTGCTGTCCTCGACGCGCGAGCTCGTCTCGTCGGTTCTCGAGTCAAACTCACTCACCGCGGCCGACGTCATCTCTATCCTGTTCACGGCCACCCCGGACGTGCACAGTGAGTTCCCGGCCGTGGCGGCGCGCGAGCTGGGGCTGGGTGACGTCCCTTTGATGTGCACGCAGGAGCTGGACATCGCGGGGGCGATGCCGATGGTGATTCGGTTGATGGCCCACGTGAACACGACGCTGTCCCGGGAGCAGATCACGCACGTCTACCTCCGAGGGGCCGTGGCGTTACGGCGAGATCTCGCCCAATGAGCTCTGCCATGTTCGCCGACGGACTGCGGGTCAGGATCGTCGGCACCGGTCTGATCGGCGCGAGCCTCGGAATGGCATTGTCCCGCAAGGGTTTTCGAGTGTCACTCGATGACCCCTCGCCCACAGCCGCCGCCCTGGCAAGAGACCTGGGGGCCGGTGTCCTCGCGGCGGATTTTGAAGGCGTCCCCGACCTGGTCGTCGTTGCCGCGCCTCCGGATGTCGCGGCAGTCGTCGTCGCGCAGGAACTGACGAAATGGCCGTATGCGGTGGTCACCGACTCGGCCAGTGTCAAGGGCTCAGTCCTGACTTCATTGCAGGACAAGGGAGTCGACCTCACGCGTTACGTCGGGTCGCACCCGATGGCGGGGCGGGAGAGATCCGGTGCGGTGGCGGCGCAGGTGGACCTGTTCGAAGGGCGCTCGTGGGTCGTGACCCCGGGACCGCATGCGTCCGCAGTCGCCGTCGACATGGTGCGCCAGATCGCGGTTGCCGCTGGGTCGGCAGTTGTCATCATGACCCCCGACGAGCACGACGCCGCGGTCGCGGCGGTGTCGCATGTGCCTCAGATCGCTGCAAGCCTGGTGGCGAGCCGACTGCGTGACCTGTCGTCGGGAGCAATCGCCCTGTCGGGGCAGGGGATTCGCGATGTGACCCGTATCGCGGCCAGCGACCCCGGCATGTGGACCCAGATCCTGTCCGGAAACGCCCCGGCGGTCCGCGCTGTTCTCGAGTCTTTCGCCGAAGAGCTCGGTGCAATCTTGGACGCGCTGAGAAACTTGGAGTCCCAACCCGACGGCAGCGCGGTAGGCGCGAGGGCCATCCTGGCCAAGGCCGTCGCCGACGGCAACGCCGGGCAGGCTCGTATTCCGGGCAAGCACGGAGCAGCCCCTACGACATACGCCGCCGTCGTCGTCGTCGTTCCTGATGAGCCTGGTGCGCTGGGTCGGCTCCTGCGCGATGTCGGTGAGGCCGGAGTCAACATGGAGGATCTGCACCTGGATCACGGGGTGGGTCAACCGTTCGGCCTCGCCGAGCTGTCCGTTCTTCCTGCCGCCGTCCAGCCGCTGATAGCGGCCTTGAGGGCTTTGGGCTGGCCCGTCCACGAGTAATCCGCGGTCGCCGGCAGTGGTCGGGCATGCGGTGGAAGCGGGACCCCGAAGATGCGTGGTTGGGCGGCAACTAGGGTTTCTGGGGTGACCGCCCGAACCACAGCCCTTGTCATTGCCATCGACGGTCCCTCGGGCTCCGGCAAGTCCAGCGTCTCCAGGGCCGTTGCCAAGCACCTCGATCTTGCCTACCTCGACACTGGTGCCATGTATCGCGCGCTGACCTGGTGGTGTGTCCAGGAGGGAGTCGATCTGGAGGACCAGCCGGCCGTGGCCCGAGCAGCCAAGGAGCTTCCGCTGCGGATGGGCACCGACCCCAGCTCTCCGTGGGTGAAGGTCGACGACGTGGGCATCGACGATGCCATCCGGACCACCGAGATCTCGGCGTCGGTGTCGAAGGTCGCGACCAATCTCGGGGTGCGAGAGGAGTTGTGCAGTCGCCAGCGCGTCCTGATAGCCGAGTCGGTCGCAACCAGCGGGGGAGTGGTGGCCGAGGGCCGTGACATCACGACCGTGGTTGCGCCTGGCGCTGACGTGCGGATCCTGATGGCTGCCCATCAAGAGGCTCGGCTGGCCCGGCGGGCCAAGGAGCTGCATGGTGGAGCGGACCACGCGGCGATGAGCGCGACCCACGACCAGATCGTGCGCCGCGACCGGGATGACTCGACGGTTTCGGAGTTCATGGAGGCTGCTCCGGGCGTGACCACGCTGGACACGACCTTCATGAGCTTCCAGCAGTCCGTGGAGGCGGTGCTCGTGCTGGTCGCGACCCAGACCGCCGGCACCGAGCCGGACATCGCGCTGCCGGAAGGGGATCGGGCAAAGGCCGGACAAAAAGTAAGGGACAATGGGTAGTTCCCGAGCCCTGACCGATCCCTGTTACCCAGGGCCATCACCGTCTGATACATCGACACTGATCCATCCACCCCTGATACATCCACACTGAAACATCCAACGAGTAACTGAAGGACGCTGCCGTGAGCGAGCACCCCGATACCGTCGACCGCAACGAGGTCGACGACCTGTCGGTTGAGCGCGCCCTGCGCGTGGGCCTCGAAGAGTTCGAGCTCGACGACGAGGACGTGTCGCTGCTCGAGCGCGAGCGTGACGAAGACTTGGTGGACGTGGAGGCGGGCCCGGTGCCGGTCGTCGCGATCATCGGGCGCCCGAACGTCGGCAAGTCAACCCTGGTCAACCGCATCCTGGGCCGACGCGAGGCCGTCGTCGAGGACGTCCCAGGTGTGACCCGCGACCGAGTCGCCTACGACGCCGAGTGGACGGGCACCCGGTTCACGATCGTCGACACCGGCGGCTGGGAGGTGGACGCAACCGGCATCCACCTGCGTGTCGCCGAACAGGCCGAGATCGCGATAGAGCTCGCAGACGCTGTCATGTTCATCGTCGACGCGACCGTTGGCGCCACCGACACCGACGATGCAGTGGTCAAGCTCCTGCGCAAGTCCGGCAAGCCGGTCATCCTCGTGGCCAACAAGGTCGATGACGCACGAACCGAGGCCGACGCGGCCATGTTGTGGTCCTTCGGCCTGGGCCAGCCGTGGCCCGTCTCCGCGCTGCACGGTCGTGGTAGTGGCGATGTCCTGGATGCCCTTCTCGCGGTCCTGCCCAAGTTCTCGGAGGTCGGCGATGCCTATGCCCGCGGCGGACCCCGCCGTGTAGCGCTCGTCGGCCGACCCAACGTCGGCAAGTCAAGTCTGCTCAACCGGCTCGCCGGCGAGGAGCGTGTCGTCGTCGACAAGGTTGCCGGCACGACACGCGACCCGGTCGACGAGCTGATCGAGCTGGGCGGCAAGACCTGGCGTTTCGTGGACACTGCAGGTATCCGTCGCCGGGTCCACCAGACCCGCGGGGCCGACTTCTACGCCTCCTTGCGCACCCAGACCGCCCTCGAGAAGGCTGAGGTCGCGGTCGTGCTGATCGATGCCGAGGAGGCCATCGCCGAACAGGACATCCGGGTCATCCAGCAGGTCATCGACGCCGGACGCGCCCTGGTGGTGGCCTACAACAAGTGGGACACCCTCGATGAGGAACGCCGTTCTTACCTCGAACGCGAGATCGAGAAGGAGCTCGTCCAGATCCCGTGGGCCCCACGGGTCAACATCTCCGCGCTCACAGGTCGGCACATGGACCGGCTGGTGCCCGCTCTCGAGGTCGCGCTCGAGTCATGGGGCACCCGTGTGTCCACCGGTCGCCTCAACGCCTTCCTGGGCACCGTCACGGCGGCGAACCCGCACCCGGTGCGCTCAGGCAAGCAACCGCGGATCCTCTTCGCCACGCAGGCCGCCACCTGCCCGCCGCGCTTCGTTGTCTTCGCCAGCGGCTTCCTGGAGGCGGGTTATCGGCGGTTCATCGAGCGCCGCCTGCGTGAGGAGTTCGGCTTCGAGGGCACTCCAATCGAGGTATCGGTGAGGGTGCGCGAGAAGCGTCGCAAGAAATAGGCCGCTGGGCGGGTGGAACCGCGACGGACGCGCAGTCCGAACCGGTCCAAATACCGCTGCAGGTATGGCGATTCTGAGTCAAGGGTGTTGGTGCGCTAGGGTTTCGTTCGCCTCACCTGAGCATGACGCAGGCGAGAGTCCCGGGATGTGGCGCAGCTTGGTAGCGCACTTGACTGGGGGTCAAGGGGCCGCAGGTTCAAATCCTGTCATCCCGACTGGGACAAGCAACAAGGAGGCCGCTTCC
>ERZ1739051.106-NODE-107-length-9869-cov-5.361728_pt1 | contig 9869 bp, 7 predicted proteins | sample MGYA00581757_ERZ1739051 | MGnify/ENA primary metagenome ERZ1739051 (study PRJEB42929, sample SAMN08275523) | rhizosphere metagenome | isolation source: Rhizospheric soil replicate 3 | host: Colobanthus quitensis | place: Antarctica: Devils point, Livingston Island...
TGAAGGGATGTGTCGCTGGAAGATCCGGGATTGACATGCAAATCGGTCAGAAAAGCAAACGTCACAGATTCCTGCCCCAAAAGCATCCCAGGTTCCGGTACTGCAAACAAAATAGTAAGAACTGCAACCATCCTTAAAAACCGGGTGATTTGCATTCTATTCACTTTCATCACCAATGCTTTTATTAATACTAATTTTCCGATCAGGAAAGAACCACAGCATGCTTGTATCCTTCAATGAATATTTTTGATGCTAATGTAATTAAAAACTTCATAAATGGATAGAAAGTTGTAATACATCCTACAAATTTATAAAATGAATTAAAATTAATGGCTTTTTTAATCAAAATATTTTATTCGTTTTTAAAAAAAATGTATAAGTATGATAGTCATCGTATTAATAATTATTTCTTCCCTGTTTATGACACTTATGGGTTAAAATATTCGGGTTCGCTTTCAGTATTTGTATGACTTTGTGATGTTATATAGTAATTATATTTACTGATGTCCGTCAGCCTGTTTAAGGGGAATGAGATACCAGATTCAGAGGTAACCACAAAAATGTTTTCCGGATTATTCATATCAGCAGGCTTCCCCTTCCTGAATTTGTAAATGACAAACTTCTTGGTATTGTTTGCTTTATTCCATGAAAGATGAATTGATCCATCATTTACTTCAAGTTTTACTTCGGTCGGTCTTTGAGGAATCACCGGTACAATCCGGCTATTTGATGGAGGAAGAGAAGGATACCGGTACAGGTCTCTTGTGATTTTTTGATAAAGACGCAAAGGATTTTTCCGAAAAACTTTCCCGCTAAAGAACATACTGCCGCCGATATTTGGAAAGGTACGATTCAGTTTAATCTGTCTGACAATCTCTTTTGAGGTTCTCCATTCTCTTGTGGCTGCTTTATGGCCGATCCGGTAAGGCGCCTGACCTACATATAGCCTGCAGCCATAAGTATTCCTGCTCCACCAGTCGGTAAGAACGGTATAGTCAGCAACTTTAAAACCGATATGCCAGTAAATCTGAGGTGTGATATAGTCTATCCAGCCATTCTTCTGCCAGAGTAGAATATCGGCAAAAAGGTCATCATAGTTTGTCTGTCCCGCCCTGGTTTCTGATCCGGCTGAATCAATATTACTGTTCCGCCAGACCCCGAAAGGCGAAATACCAAGTTCCACCCATGGTTTAATTGCTTTTATACTGTCGTTCAGCTGCTTAATAATAAGGTTAACGTTGTCTCTTCTCCATTCATCCCTTTGCTCCGGTAAAAACCCACGTGGATATTTAAGAAATGAACTATCATCGGGGAAATTAACTCTGGTAATACGATAAGGGTAAAAATAATCATCTATATGAATCGCATCAATATCATAGCGATGTACAATATCACTAACAACACTCGCAACATAATCCCGTGTCTGTGGAAGTCCCGGATCAAAATAGACCGTGCTGCCGTATGTAAGAAACCACTCCGGATGTATTCGTGTTACGTGATTTGAATCAGTTAAATTTGCAGTATCCTTAAGAGCGCGGTAAGGATTTAACCATGCATGAATATCGAGGCCGCGCTTACGACATTCGGTGATTACAAATTCCAGAGGATCATAAAATGGTTCGGGTGCCTTTCCCTGCTGGCCTGTAAGCCATTGTGACCATGGTTCAATTGAGGATTGATAAAATGCATCTGCAGCGGGTCTGATCTGAAAAACTACAGTATTAAGATTATACTTTTTTATTAAGTCAAGAAGCTGTATCATCTCCTTTTTCTGATCATCCACAGAAAGATTCGGAGAGGAAGGCCAGTCAATATTATTTACCGTAGCTATCCAAACGGCTCGCATCTCATGTTTAGGATGTGTCTGGGCGATGAGATCAGGAGGCACAATTATTGTAACGAACAGTATTACCAGATGGAAGAACCATGTCTTTTTTAACATTATTAGGTGTTTTCAGGATTAATAAAGATTATACTCATTTTAGGAAAATTAATTAAGCATATCTCCTTCCGTGCTTTTTTCAAGTTCGCGGGCATGCATCAGGAACTCATCAATATTCATCTCTTTATGGTATATCATTCCATGGGTAGCACGGATCTTGGGGCTTTCATTTTCGTAGAAGAAATCTTTTCCAAGAATCAGCTGAACGCGCTTAAACTGCTCAACCCATATTTGTTGCGAGAGGTCACTGAAGGGTCCGTCAAGTTCATAGCTCGGGAACGAAGCATCTACCTGACTGATATAACAGTTTTTAAAGGACCAGTTCAGCACTGCCATTGAATTCAAAGATACCGGGGTAAATACGTTAGCCTCCGCTGGATGAAATTTATACCATACGTTTCTGTACCCTATTATCCTGAGAGTGGAAAGGTCCTTCTCCTTTTTCCACTGCCGTAAAGCTTCAGCCAGTGCTTCAAGTACCTTATAATGAGTATCAGGTCCGGAACCTTCGGGATCGAAAGCAAGACTTATCACAGTCGGTTGAATGCGTTTCAGCATTTTCAGAATTGGCTCCACATCACGTTTTCTCTGTGGCTGCGGAGTAAAAAGATCTCCTGTATAAAAACCCAGGCGCAGGTGCTCGATATTCTGAACTTTAACACCATAATGTGCCCATACAAGTTCTTCTTCAAACTCACGTAACATCCCTTTAAGCTTCTGAATATCTGGTGGATTTTTTTCACCACTATAGCTTGATTCTAAAAGCAATATATTCTTCTCAATCTGGTCCGTCAGATCTTTTTTCGATTTAAGGTCATAGATGCCAACCATTACCCTGGTGATGCGATGGCAGATCCCTCTAAGCTTACCTTTTTCATCCCTTGCCGCAATTTTATCGAGATAATGACTGACGTCCTTATCAAATTTATATTGGAATCCCTGTTCGAAGAAATCAGGATATTCAAGCATTCCTATTTTTCCCTGTTGTATCAGGCTAAGTGTCTCCTTCAATAGGTTCTGTACCATAATATTAGTGACAGAAGTAAATCCCGATGTCAATATTGAGAAATGAAATTTATTGGAATGAATCCGAAGCTGTGGGATAATACAGGGAAAGATTCCCAGCATTATATCATCGTGGTGCGGCCCGGTATGAAGAAATGTCTGGTCATTCTCCTTTCTGCCACCCCTCTCAATCTTCTTTTTGACAGATTCGATAACTTCGTTCACCCTGTCGATGCTCAGATCGGGAATAAGTGCGCAATATTTGTCATTTTTCAAATCATCAATTACGAGATTGTGGGCATACTTGTCAATCGTAAGGCATAGATCAAAGATTGCTTTCTCTGTTTTCTCAAAACTCCAGGCTCCCTCACTGTAGTACTTTGCGATACTATCATGAAGTTGAACGGCGGCTCCCTCTGTAAGATAAAAACGTGCGTTTTCCTGTCTCCGGAGGACTGTAGCAGGATAAAGGTTATCAGGTAAATTTTCAAGCGCATTTTTCACAACTGTCGCTTTTGCCTCTCCCGCGGCAAAAATGACAGAGACACCTTCAGTATTATAAGTTAATGTACCCAGACCAATTGTGATCACTTTTCTGTTTCTTGAAACCTCAATTCCTCCCAGATCGCCTGCAGCTGCTGCTTGTGTTTCAAAGTTGGTGGCGGTTAAACGGGTTGTTGAATTATGATCGGTTCCCCGGGTATTAAAAGCTATGTGGCCGTCAGGACCCATACCTCCAAGGAAAAAGCCGATCCCACCAAGCTGCCTTATATTGTTTTCGTAGTTTGTACACCAGTTGTCAATACTGAAAACAGAGGCTTGCTGTAGTTTTTCCAGATGAGTAACTGCTTCCCTGTTTCTCAGTGTTAAATCAATGTTGCTATCAGGAAAAATTTCCGAATAATGCTTACCCTGAGGCAGGATGATTTCGTCAGAATTAATTAGTAAAGCTTTGGCCGGATCGAGTTTGAATCCTTTTATGTAGTAATTTGTTACATAGTCATAGAAACTGTTATGTTGTTTCGGATTGATAGGATAGAATTCATCGATCTGCACGAAATGCAATTCACTTAGTGAAGGTTTTTCAGGTAGATAAAGACCATTTTTTTCCATAAGTCTTCGATTCCCGGGCTTGTTCCAGCCTGACAACAGTTGTACTGTCCATTTAATGAAATACTCGGGAGTTTTGCCTGTAGGCAGACTAATAACCCCATAAGGATTTTCAGTAATCCATTCAAGAAATCTCAGTGAAGTCAGTAATCCGAGGTCCGGAAAATTCTGAACAACAATGTACGGGATCTTCGTGGAATATTCAGTTCTACCCGAACGGTCAAAAAAAGATTGTTCTACTTTAGTTAATCCTTTGATAATCATAACTCTTTATTTTTACAGAATAATGGTCCTTGCCGAAACTGACATCTTCATTTATATTTTGCCTTAATTTTAAGTATCTCAGGTCAAATTTAGAAAGTTTTTTAAATTTGTCATACATCTTACAAAAAACACCAATTTAATTAATATTTTTGTAAGTAAATTTTTTTTGAGATATTTATAAAAACTCAACATATTTATTTACAATTACAAAGTTTATCTCTCAAGCATTTATGATTCTGGTTGCTGACAGCGGTTCAACGAAAACCGAGTGGAAAATAATAAAGGATGGTATTCCGCAGGAGTCAATATTCTCTTCCGGTATTAATCCTTATTTTCTTACTGTTGATGAAATTTATCTTCTTTTAAAAAAAGAACTTAATGGAATTTCAGGATACTCCTTCAATAAGATATATTTCTATGGGACAGGCTGTAATGGTGAGACCAAAAACAATATAGTGAGGGAAGCGCTTAACCGTTTTTTTTCAGCAGGTCAGTTATTTATTGGGAGCGATCTTCTGGGCGCTGCCAGGTCTTTGTGCCAGAATAAGCCCGGTATCGCGTGTATTATGGGCACGGGGTCCAATTCATGTTATTATAATGGCTCTGTTATAGTATCGAATGTTTCTCCTCTGGGTTATATACTTGGCGATGAAGGCGGTGGAGCGGTTATTGGAAGGAAACTGGTGTCGGCAGTGTTGAAAAAGCAGGTTTCGCAGATGGTCATTGACCTTTTCTTTGATACTTTTAAAATAACACCGGCAGAAATCCTTGAGAGTGTTTATATGAAACCTTTTCCTAACAGGTTTCTTGGTCAATATGCCAGATTCATTTCAACTAATATTCATATACCTGAATTACAGAAAATTATAACGACAAGTTTTGAAGATTTCATCAGGAGGAACGTACTTCAATATCCTGAATCGGAAATGTTGCCGGTTCATTTTACGGGTAGTATAGCATTCTATTTCAGGCCTTTTCTCGAGGAATTGTTAATCATGAATAATCTCAAACCCGGGATCATTACATTATCTCCAATGGCTAACCTTATTAAATATCACATCACACATCTTAATACCGGAAAAAATGACTGAATCTGAAAATATTAAACAAAATTTAAGTGTAACTGAATCATCTTCAAATTTTGAAAATCTTGACAAGATGACGGTTAACGAATTACTGACCAATATCAATCAGGAAGATTCAAAAGTTCATATTGCTGTCAGGGAAGCTATTCCTCAGATTGAGAAACTGATAAGTAGTATTGTCGGAAGGATGAAAAAGGGTGGCCGTATTTTTTACCTGGGTGCAGGTACCAGCGGAAGGCTTGGTGTTCTTGATGCTTCAGAGGTACCTCCCACTTTCGGAGTTCCTGATACGTTGGTTCTGGGTTTGATAGCTGGTGGAGAAGTTGCTTTGCGGAAAGCAGTAGAGTCAGCCGAGGATGACCCGAATAAAGCCTGGAAAGAGCTTGAGATTTTTAATATCAACACAAAAGATACAGTTATCGGTATTGCCGCCTCGGGAACCACACCTTATGTAATAGGCGGTATAATGAAAGCAAGAGAGAACGGTATCCTTACCGGATGCATTACCTGTAACCCCGGAAGTAAATTATTTGAAGCCACTGAAATCCCAATTGTAGTTGTTGTAGGACCCGAATTTGTTACAGGCAGTACAAGACTTAAAGCAGGTACTGCACAGAAAATGGTTCTTAATATGATCACGACAACAGTAATGATTAAGCTTGGCAGGGTAAAAGGCAACAAAATGGTTAATATGCAACTAACCAATAAAAAGTTAATTGAGCGGGGAATTCGCATGATCGTTGAAGAACTAAAAATACAAAGAGAAGCGGCAAGGATTTTACTGATGCAGCATGGTTCTGTAAAAAAAGCGATCGAATTTTACAGTCATAAATAACTTTGACAGTTCTTTAAATTTACACTCAGATTATATGGATGAAATCTTCAGTAAAATCGGAACCGGTCTTACTCTGAGCCAAAAAATTGAGCGAAAAGTTGAGGAGGCTATCCGGCAAAAAAAGCTTCTTCCCGGCACAAAAATGCCTTCCGAAAAAGAACTTTGCGCACAATTTGCAGTTAGCCGCACTGCTTTAAGAGAAGCTCTCCGGAGGTTAAGCGCCAGGGGGCTTGTTGATATTAGAAAAGGCAGCGGGATGTACATTACAGAGCTAAAGATAGAGGATGCGATTAATTCACTTCATCTTTTTTATGATTTAAGATTCAACTCCGATCTTATCTTACAGATTATAGAAGTAAGAGGTCTTTTTGAACCTGAAATAGCCAGGCTGGCAGCAAGCAACAGAACAGAAAGCGACATCAAAACACTTCAAAAAAACCTTTCTGATCTCAGGAAATGCAATCCCGATAATACACAACTTGAAGTTGATATGATAAACAGATTTCACATGAATCTTGCCAAATCAACCCATAATCCTATTGTCATAATAAGCCTCGAGCCTGTTTATGCTCTCCTTCCCAGGATGAGAAATCTCATTTATGGAAATATTGAAGGCGAAAAAGAATATACGATAAAATACCAGGAAGAATTAATTCAAGCACTAAAATCAAAAGACAGCAAGAAGGCTCACGAGGTTTCTTTTGCTCTGCTCGAACGAAATAAGGAAATTTATAATAAGTATTTTAAGACCTCTTAATACACCATGCTAAATAAGTTATCATCCCTTTGTTTTCTGATTCTCGTCATACTGGTTGCATTAACTCAGAAGTCAAATGCACAAAGTACTGATCCTCCATTTTTAAAGTACGTAAATCATCCATGGTTTGATTCCGTGATGAAAACGCTTACGATTGAGCAACAGATAGCTCAATGTATCTGGATTGCAGGTTATTCCAACCAGGATATATCACATGAAGTTGAGGTAACCGATATAATCAGAAAATACGGTGTCGGAGGAATTGTGTTCTTCCAGGGAACAGCTGAAAAACAGGCTGAGCTGACCAATTACTACCAGAAGATATCAAAAGTACCTCTGCTCATTACTCTTGATGCAGAGTGGGGCGTTGGAATGAGGCTTGATAATGTGGAAAAATTTCCTTTTCAGATGACCCTGGGTGCAATAAAAAATGACTCCCTTATATATCAGTTCGGGAAGGCTGTAGCGTTGCAGTTTAAAAGAACCGGTATGCAAATGAATCTTGCACCTGTTGCTGATATTAATATCAATCCACGGAATCCGGTTATTAACTACAGGTCTTTCGGGGAGAACAGGGAAAAGGTTGCTCTGAAAACCATTATGTACATGAAAGGGATGCAGGATAATGGAATATTAGCCACAGGAAAACACTTCCCGGGACATGGCGATACCAATGTTGATTCTCATCTTGATCTGCCGGTAATAACACATTCAAGGCAAAGACTTGACAGCATTGAACTATACCCCTTCCGAAGGCTTATCAATGAAGGAATTGGGAGCATTATGACCGCCCACCTCAATTTACCATCACTCGACACAACAACGGGCCTTCCTTCAACCCTTTCCCCGGTTATTATTAAAGACCTCCTAAAAAATGAACTTGGTTTCAGGGGTCTGGTAATTACCGACGCGATGCAGATGAAGGCAGTTACCAAATACTTTAAACCAGGGGAAGCTGACGCGAAAGCCCTGGAGGCCGGGAACGACGTGGCTGAGTTTGTCACTGATGTGGAGGCAACCATTAGAGAAACAAAAAACTACATTTCTTTGAAAAAAATGACAAACGAGGATATTGCCCAGAAATGCAGAAAGATACTCGCCCTGAAGTACTGGTCAGGATTGAATAACCATGAGACAATTAAGAAAGAGAACATTGATAAGGAAATTTCTACATGGTCAGACAAAGCTTTAATTCGCGATCTTTATGCCAATGCCCTGACTGTTCTTAATAACAACCAGAATCTTATTCCTCTAAAAAACCTTCAGAATATCAGAATTGCCACGATAGCAATTAACAGAACAGGACTTACATCTTTCCAGACCAGGATAGCAAAATATCATCCGGCTGACCATTATTACCTCGATCCTGCCGATACTGCTGCCTGCAACAAGCTGTTAAAAAAACTCCCGGCTTATGATATTGTAATAACCGGAGTTTTCGGTCTCGACCAGAGGCCGAATCTTGGTTTCGGCATTAAACCGGAACTAATCAATTTCATAGATAAACTTGCCGGGAGTAACAAATCGATTATCGCCTGGTTTGGAAACCCCTACGCGATTGATAAAATAAAATCGCTTCAGAATGCTGATGGACTGGTTCTTGCTTATCAGGAGAATGAATATACGGAAGATCTTTCAGCTCAGCTCATTTTCGGAGGTATCGGCGCCTCAGGCTCTCTTCCTGTCACAATAAATGAGAAGTGGCCATCTGATTTTGGAATAATAACTCCCGGGAATCTCAGATTACAATACGGAATACCTGAAAGTGTTGGTATGTCATCCGAAATCCTCAATAATAAAATTGACTCAATTGTAAATATTGGACTGACAGCCAAAGCATTTCCGGGATGTGAAGTAATGGCTGCCCGAAAAGGGGTTGTTGTTTTCCAGAAAACTTATGGTTATCAGACTTATGATAAAAGGATCTCTGTTCAGGAAGATGATTTATATGATCTTGCATCTGTAACCAAGATTTCTTCAACGCTTGCCGGATTAATGCTTCTTAATACACAAGGAAAATTCTCACCGGATGAGACTTTAGGCTACTATCTCCCCGATTTCAGAAAAACAAATAAGGGGAAAATTGTAATGAGAGATTTTCTTACTCACCAGGCCGGACTTACACCATTTATCCCTTTCTGGAAAGAGACTTTAAAAAAAGACGGGAAGTTTAAACGGCATATTTTTGATTCGGAATATAGTAAGAAATATTCGCTTGAAGTAGCGCCGGGGCTTTTTATAAACAGGAATTACAGGAAGAAGATGTTTTCGGAGATAAAAAAAAGCAAGCTGGGTGAAAAAAAATATGTCTACTCGGATCTTACATTTATAATTACTCCGGAGATAATTGAAAAATTAACCGGGCAGAAATGGTATGATTTTGTAACAACAAATATTTATCAGAAGATCGGCGCTTTTGATATCGGGTTTAACCCATATCTGAAATACAACCAGGACAGAATTGTTCCCACTGAGTATGACTCGCTCTTCAGGAAACAGTTACTGCATGGTACTGTTCACGATGAAGGCGCTGCTATGCTGGGAGGCATATCGGGTCATGCAGGGTTATTCTCCACCGCCAACGACCTGATGAAACTCATGGAACTCTACCGCAGGATGGGAGAATATGGAGGGGAGCAGCTGATCGGAAAAGATGTCATACAAGATTACGCCAGAGTGCAGTTTCCGGAGAATAAGAACCGGAGAGGACTTGGTTTTGATAAACCGCTTCTGAACAACTCTGAACTTACAGAACACGAGGCATACCCTGCAAAGAGTGCATCACCTTCGAGTTTTGGCCACTCAGGGTATACAGGTACATTTGTATGGGTTGACCCGGAATCTGAAATTACCTTTGTTTTCTTGTGCAAC
>ERZ1739051.107-NODE-108-length-9855-cov-6.018469_pt1 | contig 9855 bp, 7 predicted proteins | sample MGYA00581757_ERZ1739051 | MGnify/ENA primary metagenome ERZ1739051 (study PRJEB42929, sample SAMN08275523) | rhizosphere metagenome | isolation source: Rhizospheric soil replicate 3 | host: Colobanthus quitensis | place: Antarctica: Devils point, Livingston Island...
CGATAGAAAAAACATATAATTAAATTGTTAATATAAATGAGTACCTCAATAATAAAAGATTGCGGCGGGGTGAAGGTCTTCGATGAATTTCCTTTTCCTTTCTATTCAAAGTATTGAGGTACCGTCTTATCTTTATCATCATAAGGATCATCGTGGTAAGGATTGTTATTAAAAACCCTGTCAGAACCGGTACAACACTTATAAATGCATCCAGAGTATCTGTTTGAACGGCACCCTGCCATACGGAATTCAGAGCCCTGGTAATGAGTATGTTAACTAAATACCCCGCTAATGCTCCGATGAAACAACCGATTAAGCCGATTGATAGCGATTCGAGAAATAAGAGCCGTTCAATCCACCTGTTTTTAAAGCCCAGAGCAAATAATGTATTAATCTGCTCCCTTTTTGAATCGAAGTATGATGACACCGCGAATGATAATAAAACAACTGAAGCTACAATCAGGAAAAATCCAAGGCTAAAGAAAAGAGTGCCGAAATCAACACTTTCATTTGCAGCTTTTATCGCGTCACCGTACAGATCTGTAAAAGTGAAACCAGACTGACGGGGATCAAGGGATCCGCTAAGTTTATGTTCTATCTCTTTTTCTGTCAGCGCTTCCGGAAATCGCAGAGCTGTGGCAGGTCCATAATTATTTCCCCACAGCTCCTTACCCTTTTCATAACTGATAAAAGCCTTTGGGGTTCCTCTGTATTTATTCCAGTAAGCCTCATCTTTGGTACGGATTTCATTCATCTTTATTGGTACACCCGCATCCCAGTCTGAGCATGATTCACGTCCTGATATTCCCGGGAAATCTGGCATAAGAAGTGAATCTGACCAAATTCCCTGCATCTCAACAATCTTTTTAATGACAAAACGGTTGCTTCTTTCAATAAGTTTATTCAGTGAGTCAGGTGAATACCAGTACATTTCCACCGAATCTCCCTCGTTGACGGAAAGGTCATCAGCCATCCACTTGTTGATTATTATATCATCGCCAGTAGCAATTTCGGGATATATTGACAGAGGCAATGCTGATACAAATGAATAGGGGGTTGATCGGGAGCCTGCCATGAATCTGTTTCCAAGGTATGTTATTACAGGAGCGGAGGAGGGTAGCAGATTACTAATTTCTTTTACAATTGCAGCGTCAATAAAAACCCTGTCAGAAATAAGTTCTGTCTGTCTGGTCTTCTTTACCCGCCGTAGCCTGAGACCAATATCAGCCGGTCTTAAATCGCGTTTAAAGTCATCTGTAATTTTGCTTAATGAAGAGACATTTTTTTTATCGATAAGCAACCTGTTTATTTTTAGCGATTTCCCATGTTCATTTTCAAGATCAGACAGATTCATGAATACATTCATTGGCATTATCTGGCTGATTGACAGGGAAAAATTTCCTGTGTAAGCAGGTTGAAGAATAGTTCCAATCCGCATCACAACAGATTTGCCAGCGTCTTTTGCAGGAGCAAATGGAGCGTCAGCAGGGATGTCACTGATCTCTTTAAAACGTATTATGATGTCATCGCCAGGTTTAACAGCAAGGTAATCTGCAAGCCGCTTATTAATGGCAATCTCTCCCTGATTGATGATTAGAGAATCATCACCATTGAAAGTGAAAAAGTCGTTATTAACAGCGTAAATATGAGTATTGAATGCCCCTTTTTGTGAACTCAGACTCTGACAATATCCATTTATTTCAAGTATTCCGGTGCAGTTGATTCCGGCGCTGTCCTTCATTCTTTGAGCAAGTTCAGCATCAAAGTATCGGATTCCTGAACTTATCAGAATACCCGTGTTCCCAAGACGTTCAGAGGCTGATTTTTTCAAACTGGCCCTGACAGATCTTCCTGTTAACAGCGATCCGGTTATAACAGCAGATAATAATGCAATGATCAGAACCTGGTATAGAACCGGCTTCCTGTAAAATTTTATTGATTGTAATACGATCTTGAGGATACCCGGAACCATAATAAATTATTATACAGTTGCTTCAGCAATCAATTTGCCTTCATCCAGACGCAAAACCCTTGACATTTTCTTTGCAAGATCAGCCGAATGAGAGGCAAGGATGATTGTAATACCGAATTCCTTGTTCATCTCAAGCAGAAGATCCCCCAGAATATTTGCGTTCTTAGCATCAAGGGAGCCGGTAGGCTCATCAGCAAGCAGAATTGAAGGACTATTTGCCAGTGCCCGCACCAGTGCAACACGTTGCGCCTCTCCTCCTGAAATATGGAAGGGATATTTGTTCTTCAATTCAGTAATCCCGGTCTTATCCATTAATATTTTGAGATGCTCCTCTTTTACAGAAAGTTCTTCAGGCGTATAATTTGAGGCAAGTAAAGGAAGCATAATATTCTCTGAAACAGTCAAATACGGGAGTAATAGATGATCCTGGAATACAAAACCAATATTGCGGTTTCTGTAAACAGCCGACTCATCATCAGTAAAGTTTGCAAGTGAGGCGGCCCTGAATGTGACCTCCCCGCTGTCAGGTTTATCGAGCGAGCCTATAATATTCAAGAGGGTTGTTTTACCTGAGCCCGATGGACCCATGATTGCAATCGAATCACCTTCAGTCACTTCAAGACAAAGATTATTCAGGACTAAACCTCTCTGAATAAATGATTTTGATATGTTTTTTATTGATAGCATAAAAACCCTTTCGTTATTTTCAAAAAAATTCCAGGACGCTAAGGCGCAAAGGTTTAAATAATCATTTTGACATTACCCCGTTATATACTTCTGACAAGCCTTCAGACATATTGGCGAGAGAAAGTTTCTTTAAAACATTTTCTCTGCCTTCTTCACCCAACTTTGAGCGCAGGTCATTATTCATGAGCAATTTCAATAAATTAACTGATAATTCTGCAACAGTGTCAGGAGAATAGGTTATTCCTCCTTTAGTTCTTTCAATGATCTCGGGAAATGCACCCGAAGCAGGCTGTACAACCGGAACTCCGGCTGCATTGGCTTCAAGTAAATATAACCCGTAACCATCATGTTTCCTGACAGGAACGCTCATAATATCGATGTTGCTGAAGAACTCCTGTTTGCTGTTCCCATGAAATTCCGGATATATTCTCACAAATTTTTTAAGCCCGTTAACCTTTATTTTTCTGATCTGCTCAGCTAAAAATGGTTTATCGTCACCAGTATAGCCTCCCGAAACATGGAGAGTAAGTCCGGGTAAACTATTTCCCGATTTCAATTCAATAAAGGCATCTACAAGTTTGTCAAATCCATTCTGAGAGCTGATCCTGCAGAAATAACCTACTGATGGCCAGTTATTGTTTTTTTCGATATTTGTTAAGTCTCCCGGATCAAACCCAAGAGGTACAACATGAAAGTTTTTATCAGGAATTCCTGTTTTCGATATAAACAACTTTTTATAATAGTCGCTTGGCGTTAAAAAAGCATCTACATTGACTGCTTCTTTTGATATTAATTTCCAGGCATTTGACTGATATGGTTCAGCCATCTCATTAATCCAGTCATCCTCGTTAAGGAGAGAGCAGACAATTTTTACATCCAGTTTTTTCTTAATCTGGTGTGCCAGACCGATTATAAGCGCATTTGAAAGGTGTATGATATCCGGTTTGCCATCCCTGGTAAGATAATCGACGAGCCGTTGAAGTTCTTTTTCCGGAAAGGCATTTTCTCCCTTTATCATATTCAGCGTCATATCTTCAAGCCCTGCGGTACGGGTCGCACCTGCTCTCCGCGCAGCCATTTTAAGCATTGGTGCAGAGTCAAACATCTTATCGAGGAATACAGGCATATTCCTTAGAAATGGGACTTTTTCTCTCAGATACATTGAGATAGCCCCGAAGAAAACATTCTTATCCAGCCCTGTTTCAATAGTAGTCACATCAGGAGGAAGATATAGCGGTATTGCTGAAGCCGAAATCCCCGGGACTTTCCGGATAGCGCGGAGGTATATCATATCGCGGTAGCAATTTCCGCAATAAAACGATCCCCCTGAACCTGTTATCAGATAAACAATCTTCATATTATTATTTTTCACCAAATGATAGTAACCGTCCATCTTCGGTAAGTATATAAAACTTTCCTTTAATTACTTCGGGTGAACTGCTTACAGGTGTTCCTGCATTGAAACTCCATAGCTTTTTTCCATCTGCTAATCCGAGCATATAAACATTTCCATCCATACTTGTAAAGAGAACTTTTGTCGCTGTAATTACTGCAGAGCCGGTTACCCTTCCGTTTGTCCTGAATTTCCAAATCAGTTTCCCATTGGAAGCATTGTAACAATATAGGTATTTATCTTCACTGCCAACAACAACTGAATTATTCCCGATTGCAGGGATAGCCAGAATTGAACCCGATTCCTCACCACCGGGAATCTCCCACACCATTTTTTTTGAACTGATATTTAAACAGTATTTGTTGCCGTCATAGTCACCAAAATAAGCCAGATCGTGTGAAAGGGCAGGAGAGGCCGCGATATAAACCCCTATATTAATTGTATCTTTTTGCTTCCCTGTCATCGGGTCCACAACCCTTATCATACCATCACATCCTCCAAAAACAATTCTACCGTTTAATATTGCAGGCGTACCGTTTACATAATTTTCAGTCTCCACTTTCCATAGGGCTTTCCCTGTTTCCGGATCAACACAATGCAAAAAATAGTCATAGCTCCCAACTACAATGCCGGCTTTATTTCCAACGGTCCAGACATTTGCAGAACCTGCTATCTGATTATCAGTAGTATAGGACCAAAGAAGCTTTCCTGTAACTTTATCGATGGCTCTCAAAACACCGTCTGTTGATCCGAATATGACTCTTTTACCGAATACCATAGGAGCTGCATCTATAGCGCTGCCAGATTCATATTTCCATTTAATCTTACCTTCTGTACTTACTGCAATTAAGGTTCCTTTATCGTTGCCGAAAAAAACATTTCCATCGCTGATAACAGGTGATGATTTTGTTCCTCCACCTGTTGATATACTCCAGATAAGTCGCGGAGAAGCAGGAAGTTCAGACTCATATTTACCTGAAAGATCGGCCTTCCCCCGGAATAATGGCCAGTCAGAATCGCCCACCTGCGCCTGTATGGTCGAGATGAAGAGGGAGAAAATGGCCAGGATAAATGAGTATCTCATAAGCTAAGTTTAATATGTTGTTTCAATGATTTATTTTTTAACACAAAGTTACTCTAAGGTCTTCAGTAAGGTTCACAAAGGAAATTTGTTTATTATTACCTTTGTGTTACTTATCGAAAACCTTTGTAATCATTTATGCTTCAATGATTTGATTATCTTACCTTTGTGTTACTTTGTTTGAGCCTTTGTGTTACTTTCTGTTTTAGCGATTTAATTACTTTTACTGACTTAATGCACCAGTCTTACTTATTTCAATAACCTCTTTACTTTTTGTTTTGAGGATATTATCAAAATCTTCAGTAAGCGGCTCAGAGATTATACTGACGAATCCTCTGTGGATAAAGCAAAGAGCAGGTTCATCATTTGAATCCTCACAAAGCCTCACACAGAGACCACATTTAATACATTTGGCATTCTCAAATATCAAGCCCGTTTTATGATTTATCTTTTTAACTATAGGGGAATTTACAATTTTTCCTCTAGGATCTTTGATCTTAAAAGCTTCCGCCAGCTCCCTTAATCTGCAATTATCGGCAGCCCGGCAATCGCAATGCATGCAGCTTTGCGACTCACTACCGGCAGATTTAAAATCAGATATTTCCCTGTAGCTGGTTACTTCAACGATACATTCTTTTAACCATTCAGTCAACTCGGTTGATTCAAGTTTTCCTATTCGGGAGGTGAATTGTACGGTTGATTTTTTTAATTTCTCTCTGGATTCAACGGGTATATCCTGATTATGTTTATCACCTATATCCAGGTTCGGTTTGCTCTGATTAATCTGTTGTGAAATAAACAATTTCATATTCCGAATTGATACAGGGATGTCAACTTTCTTCCGCCGGCACGCGTTTTCGCAATATCCCGGGCAATCGGTACACATTATTTCAGTTGAGTTAACCTCTGCCTCACAAAGCTGAAATGCACCTTTAAAATCCTGTGCAGCAATAAGCCTGTTCAAAAGAGGAATGTTATACCCTGCAGGACACACAACTCTGCATGGAGCTTCACATTCGGCACGGTGCTCTGATAAAAGCATTTCAATAGCTTTCCGGCGCAGAGCGAGCACCTCTTCTCCTGAAATATCAATGTCCATACCTTCCTGAACCAGAGCTGAGCATGAAGGTACAAAACTATTTGTCCTGTTATCCTTTACCATGCAAACCATGCAGGATGAATAATGAGGCATCCCGTTTTTATGACATAGCGTGGGAATATTGAATCCGGCATTTGCAGCAACATCCAGAATCGTTAATCCTTCCGGAGCTTCATACTCAGTATTATTTATCTTAAGCTTAACCATTAATGTTAATAATTTCAATTGCCTCTTCAGGACAAACTATTCTACAGTTATCACATTTAGTGCATATTAACTGGTCTATCTCATGTTTCTCGTAAGGTTTGAAAGGAATAGCTTTCACGGGACATTCCTGCGAACAGATGGTACAACCAATACATTTGTCATTTACATTATACCTGATAAGATCCCTGCATTTATTTGCTCTGCATATTCCTTTTGTATGTTCTTCATACTCCTCCCTGAAATATCTAAGCCCTGTTAGTACAGGATTAGGAGAAGTCTTACCAAGTCCGCATAAACTACCATCTTTAACCGATTTGCATAGATTCTCCAGTTCATCAATTTCGGCAAGACCAGCCTTCCCTTCACTCAGTCTGGTAAGAATATTCAGCATCTGCCTGGTACCGATTCTGCAAAATGTGCATTTCCCGCATGACTGTTTGTGAGTGAAAGTCAGAAAATATTTTGCCATATCGACCATACAATCTGTATCGTCCAGTACCACCATACCCCCAGAACCCATCATTGCACCCATCTTAGTAAGTTGCTCATAATCAATAGGAGTATCAGCTTCACTTGCAGGAATACATCCACCTGACGGGCCTCCGATCTGAACGGCTTTAAAAGTTCTTCCTTCAGTTACACCATCACCGATCTTTTCAATTATTTCCCTTATTGTTATACCCATGGGAACTTCAATCAAGCCTCCTTTTGAAATTTTTCCTGCAAGAGCAAATACTTTGGTGCCGGTGCTCTTCTCAGTACCGATCGATCTGAACGCTTCGGGTCCGTTATTTATAATCCATGGAACCAAAGAAAGCGTTTCAACATTGTTAACCAGAGTCGGTTGATCCCTATAGCCTTTTACAACAGGATAGGGCGGCCTGAGATGTGGTGTTCCGCGTTTACCTTCAAGAGAGGATATCAAAGCAGTTTCCTCACCGCACACAAATGCTCCGGCTCCTTCAAAAATCTTAATATTAAATAAAAAATCACTGCCACGAATGTTATTACCCAGGGTTCCATTATCATAACACATTTTTATGGCTGTTCTGACTCTTATTACTGCCAGTGGGTATTCTGCCCGGATGTAAAAAATTCCCTCATTGGCGCCGGTTGCAAATCCTGCTATCATCATTCCCTCTATGATCCTGAAAGGGAAAGATTCAAGTAGCATCCTGTCCATAAAGGCGCCAGGGTCGCCTTCATCGCCATTACAGACAACATATTTCGGATCACCGATCGTCGGCTTAGAAATTCTCCATTTTTTACCTGTCGGAAATCCTGCGCCTCCTCTTCCTCTTAAACCACTTTCTGATATTATATTAATAATTCTATCCTGATCTAATTTGTTAAAACACTTAATAAGCGCTTCAAATCCACCTGACTGGCAATACTCTTCGTATGATTCAGGATCAAGTATCCCGCTATTTATTGTCGCGATATGTACCTGGTAATTCAGGAAGTTATTGAGATATTTCTCCCTCAGTTCACCTGGCAAATTGACCTGGCTGGAGAGCTTATCCTCAGAAAGGAAAGAGTCAATGATATCGTTGATATTGAACTTTATTCTGTTCTTTAAAGTTCTGGGCCGTATATGTTTAAGCAAAATCTCCTCAACCTGTCTTTTAGTGACATTTGTATACCTTGAATGAAAGTTTTCTTTTGTAACAATCTCCATTAATGGTGTCTGGTTGCATACTCCGACACAACCAACCGGCTTCAGTCTGATATTGAGATTATACTTTGCCTTCACATCAATTATTTCAGACAGGATCTCTTTACTTCCTCCGGCAACGCAACACGAACCAATGCCGATCCTGATTTCTGCATCAATATCTTCATTTTTATCAGGATCGTAAGAATTGATTGTTTTGTTTTCTGTTTTGAGGAAATCCCGGATTATTTCATCAGCCTGGGTTGGTTTGACATGACCATAGGTTTTATTGTCAATCTGAACCACCGGCGCCAGAGTACAGCAACCAAGGCAGGCAACTTCTTCTATTGAAAAGAGGTTGTCGGGTGAAGCATTTATTGTATCGTCAATTTTCAGAACACGTTTAAATGCCTCGGATATCAAAGGGGCCCCCTTGACATGACAGGCTGTTCCGGCACATATTTTTATCGTGTGTTTACCAACCGGAAGATGTCTGAACTGCGAATAAAATGTTGAAACACCTGATATTTGTCCGGGAGTGATATCGGTTATAGTACAGATGTATTTTAAAGCTTCAGACGGAAGGTAATTAAGTCTCTTTTGTACCTCCTGAAGTATCTGAATTACCTTATCCTTCTCCCTGCCGGTAAACGCAACAACTTCATCGACTACTGAAGTAATTTCTACAGGAGAAGTCTGCTTGCAGTCGCAGTCATTGGTCAATATTTTTGTTTTTTCTGATTTCAATTCTTTGAAATGCAATAAAGGTTTTTCTTTCCTCTTATATAAATTTTCTTGTCCGAGAATGCAGGTGTGCAATCAGTACGTTCACCTAATGAGGATTCCGCCACAAGCTGGTATTCAGATTTAGCTTTAACAATATGCATAACACCGCTTCTGTCAAGCAGGTAAACCATATCATCGGCTATAATAGGTGAAGCATAAAACTGATCCATAAAATAATGGGTCCAAAGAGTATCACCCTTAGCTGAGTTAAAACATGCAACATCCCCGTTTCCTGTTGAGACAAATAGAAACTTATCCGTTGCGACCGGACTGGAAACATCAGGAGTAAAAGTGTTTTCCTGCCAGACTATTGATGCACCTGTACCAGGTTTAATAGCAGCAAGCTTTGCATAATCAGTTACTGCATAAGCCATTGTACTGTTTACTGCAACTGATGGAGCAACATCGCCGGTCAAACATTCAACTGTCCATAACTCCTTACCTGATGACGGATCATAACTACTGACATTTGGATTTCCATTTATTATCAGTTGAGGTTTTCCATCAAAATACGCTAATACAGGGGAGGACCATACAGCATGTCCGGTTCGCAGAGTTTCCCACTTCTGATCACCTGTTTCCAGATCAAATCCTGATATTGATAACTTTACATTACTGTCAAACTGAACAAGAAGCAGGTTTTCAAAAATCAGCAGCGAAGATGAGTAGCCATAGCTGCTTTCAGGAACCCCGATGTTTTTGGACCATTTCTGCTTTCCATTCATGTCAAAACAAATCAGATTACCGTTGGCAAAAACAGCACAGACTACCTTCCCGTTTGTAGCTGCTGTTGATACTGCAAGACCCGCCTCCTGATCCATCTTTGGCAATACGGAGGGTTGTCCTGTAATATTGGACGCAGAGCCCGTCCAAATAATCTCTCCTGTATTCTTATTTATGAAATATACTTACCATAACATATCCTCATCCCCTGTAATGAAGAGCTTATCGTCCCAATTAACGGGTGGACTCTTTT
>ERZ1739051.108-NODE-109-length-9803-cov-5.818219_pt1 | contig 9803 bp, 6 predicted proteins | sample MGYA00581757_ERZ1739051 | MGnify/ENA primary metagenome ERZ1739051 (study PRJEB42929, sample SAMN08275523) | rhizosphere metagenome | isolation source: Rhizospheric soil replicate 3 | host: Colobanthus quitensis | place: Antarctica: Devils point, Livingston Island...
AATGGTGATGAGATTATGCACTGACGATCATTCTTATGACGATACTGCTGAAAAAATGGGTCGTAAGAATGAAAAGTATGCCAGAAGAGAAAAATATATGTGTAAAGAAGCTCTTCTTGATCTGGGTAAAGAAGATCCTGAATATCAGGAATATTTACGATTCATTGAGTAGAATATAAGAAATATCATAATTATAACAGTGACCAGAGCTATTGCAATAATCAGGTATCTTTTATAATACAGAGGAGCATTATTTCCATAAACAATCAGAGCTGACCAAAAATATGGATGTGATCGTAACTGGTTGGCATTCTTTAAATAGGTAATTCTTGCTTTTCTTAATGCTTCGCTTTTAGAGTACCCCTTTTTAAGGTTTTTATAAAACATTTTTACAATCTCAGTCCCTGATTTGTCTTCAACCTCCCACATAGACATTACAACTGACTGACTACCAGAATATATAAATCCTCTCGCGAGACTTAATATTCCTTCACCAGAAGATAAAAATCCATTACCAGTATTACAGGAGCTCAATACTACCATTTTAGCTTTTAACGGGATTCCGTAAACTTCATAAGTTTTGAGATAACGATCTTCTGTAGAATCAGTTTCAGGACTAAAAATCAAGGTTGATCGCATAGGGTCTTTATCACTCAAAAGAGTGTGCATCGCCAGATGAATTATAGCGTATTTCCCCACTTCTGCTTTAAAGACAGATTCTTTTGCCTCAGAATATTCAAAAAGCTTACCACCAGTAACATTTGTTACAAATTCAGCCTCCTGTCGTGCGTACGGAAGATCAGGCAAAACGCCCTTTTCGACCTGCCTGTTCATAAGTACTGATTGAATATCGATAGGTTCAGGATAGTTTGGAGCAAACGCGATTAATTTATTGCCAAATCCATAGCTTTCTTTTCCGGATTCTGCCATAAATGTTGCTGAATAGGTGTAGGATATATCAAAATCATCCATCAGGTAAGGTAGATTTCTGTATAAAATCTTTCCTCCCGGGTGCAGAGAGGTGGGAATTGTTTCAAAAGGTATGTATGAAAGAATATTATCAGGTGAGATTATTAACTTATCAGAAATCAGGTATGGTCGAATGGGTTCAATCAGGGTTCTGTACAATTCAAAACCTGTTGTCTGATATTTTTTGAATGTTGTTACGGCATCGTCTGTAGGGGCCGGCATCGACAATAAACTCCTGAATTGTTCGATATTACTAAAGAATGAAGAATCGACAGGGATAGCAAGAAGTTGATTGTGCTTGCGGTTAACAACAAAAATATACAGAACAGTATCTGTCAATATATAATTTACATAATTTCCATTCCGGCCTACAATTTTAGGAATATCATTGATTGAAGCTACCTTAGTATTATACTTAATTGAATAATAAGCGGGATACTTATGTTCAATGACAAGGATTAAAGAGTCGCGTAATCTTGTGGATTCCAGAAGTTTTTCATTCCATCCGCTTATTGAGACTGTATCAGCATCATCCTTACTTGTTTCTTCAGCAATACGAGCGTTTAACAGGCTAATATCACGCTTTAATCTTAATTCGAATTCTGCAACATCAGTAGGGATATGAAACTGGACAGCTTTCAGTTCCCTGGTCGAAGTAAGCAATCCTGCCACTTTACTCTTTTCCGAATATTCAAATGCTTTTTCCAGGTATTTAAGGTCTGATGTTTTGTTATAAAGAAGATTGAAATCCCGGATTGCATTAAAATAAGAATTACGGTAATTGGTTCCAAGAACCAATCGGCTGTCTTCTTCACTAATGTTAATCCTTACTTTTTCTATTAGGGAAACAATTAATTCTGAGGTATTTGACGCGGCTTCAAGAATTTTAGAATCAGATGATAATCTATAGAGATCCCATAAAATTTCATACTTTGTTTTAAATATTCGTAAAGATTTCTTGTCGGGTTGTATAGATTCAATGTCAGGATTTTCATAAATTCCTTTCCCGTTACTATCATTATAGTCTTTAGTAAGCAATTCCTGAATAGTTTCAAATGCTTTCCGGGGTTCTCCGTTTTTTACCAGTGAAAGTGAATATCCTATAATAACCGGGTACTTTAATAAAAGGTCCTGGGGATTTCTGGCAAGATAATCCATACATTTAATATAACATTCGAGCGATTTATTGTTGTCAATATTATATTCACGTAAATAATCTGCATAATTATTAAGGACTTCAAAATAGGTTCGGGAGTTTTCTCCTGACTCGGATTTTGCTCTCTTTAAAGCATCTAAAATCAAATCTTTACCCTTATTTTCTTTCCCGGAATTTCCAAGAATAAGAGCATAACTATTTATTATATTGTTTGCTATGGAAGAATTACCGGATATTGCTTGTTGTATTCCTTTTTCATAATAATCATTTGCTTTTTCTGTCAAACCAAGCGCCCCATAGGCTATTGCCAGACTATTCATAAGATTTATTAAGTTTCCGCCATTATCGGAATTCCCTGGTCTGGTAAGGGATTCGGATTTATCGAGGTAAATTTTTGCCTTTGAAAAATCTGCCAGCCTGCTGTAACAAACTCCGATATTACTATAAATGACAGCCAATGTAGCACGCGGTACACTATCGGGATTGGTAGCGACTATTTTCAATGCAATGTTTGAATAATTCATCGCCTTTTCATATTCCTGAAGTTCAATATATGCAATAGCAAGAGCTGAATATGATTTAATCAAAGAGGGACTTGATTCACTATATATCTTTTTAGCAATTTCAAGAGATTTTAATGAATAATATTCAAGAAGTTTGAAATCACCAAGACCATTATAAGAAACACCAAGGTTATACAGAGCATTTGTAAACCTCTTATCATATACTTTATCTCTACCTTTTATTTCGATTGTAAGATTTAAATATTTAATAGCTTCATTATACTCTTTCCTGATCGTACAATAGACACCAATTAAATAGTAGGAATCTGAAAGCGTTTTTCTGTCCATAAAACTCCCATCACCAATTTCTTTAATTAAATTATGGACAACAGTTTTACTTTTATTTATGTTTTCCTTATTCTGTGAATTTGTCAGGGAGACAGACAGTATATTTTGCAGAGATTTATTAAGTTGTTTGATTTTTTCGGATCTGGTGCCAGATTCTTTTTGTAAGGAACGTAATGGTAAAATTAATTTCGGGTTGCCAGACAGACTCATAAATCTGATCAGAAAAAGAAGGCATAATAAAAGCCTGTAACCCGTATGATTCTTAATCCCAAACAATCGAAATCCTCCTTATGTTAATGACCGCATAAATATCCATATTAAAGATTATAAATCCAAATGAATAAAGTAAGGTCAAAAAGCCTCTTCTAAATACCTGATTATCAATTACTAAAAAAATAGTTTAAAAATAGTTGATTTTTTCGTGTCACAAAATGGCACCTTCCGACATGTAGTAGTATAAAAGACATTGAATTACCCTGAATTAGTATCAAAAAATTAAAAAAAAGAATTATGAAAACCCTGAATTTCAACTTAACCAACGACATTTTTACTGAGTTTGCACTTTCAAATGAAGAGATGATTAATGTTCGTGGCGGTCATACAGATCCGGTATCAATGACCACACCTCCTCCGGTAGTACTTTAATTTTTTTTATTTTTCTGTTTTAGCGAAAACAGAAACTTTGGAGTTAAAATAGTTTGTTTTACTTTTAAGAAGTTTGTGACTTCTTATTAATTGTCAGAATAAATACATACCCGTGAAGCTTTAAGCTGCTGATATGTATATATGAAACTAAAATATTGTAATTGACTTTTTTAAAGTCATTTACTGAATTGAGCTAAATTGAATAATGCTACATTGGTCTGTTTTACAGTCATTTGGCAGTTTTGTATGATTTAGATTTTGAATTAAGTGTAATATATATATTTATGAAAACAATTGATTTTTCATATTTCATCGAAAGGTATAATGCCGGTGAGATGAGCGAGGCTGAGAAACTATGGTTCCAAAAAGAACTTAATGGGAATGAAAAGCTTCGGAATGAGGTAAGTCTGAGGAAACACACTGACGAAGTTCTTAAAAATCAGGATATTATTTCATTAAGGAATAAACTTTCCGGAATAGAAAGAATGAGAACAGCCAGAATTCCTGTCAGAAATTCAAAAAAGCCGGTTTATATAAAATATGCTGCAGTAATAGCAGTATTGGTACTGATTGGAAGTTTAATCATAATTCCGGGCAGAAAACTCAGCAGTTCCGAAATAATGAACCGTTACTACACGGCTTATGAACCTACAACGGGTCAAAGATCGATGCAGGCTAAAACAAATGAAGATTTCACTCAGGCACTGGAATATTATAAGACACATGACTATAGAAATGCGGCATTCTATTTCACTAAAGTGGTTGAGAATGAACCAAAAGACATGTATGCTACATTATTAAATGGTATCTCCAATTTCGAAGACAGTAAATATCGTGATGCTAAGCAATCATTTGGGAAGGTAATTGAGGATAATAAAAACCTTTATATTGATCAGGCTCAATGGTACCTGGCTTTATGTTATTTGAGAACTGATGAAAAGAATAAAGCTGTTCAATTATTGGGTATAATCAGTAATGAGGATGGCTTTTACGCGAAGAATGCTAAAAAGATTATAAGAAAACTAAAATAAACACAAGAACCTCACTCTATATGTTTGATCTACCAGTTAATGATACAGGTGAAGTAGAAAATTCAAATTTGAATATCAGGAAAAAAAAGAATGGAATGGATCAATTGAAGACCAATATGATTAATTGTCCGACGATTTTAACAGGGATGTCTCATGAGATGAGAACGCATATGAATGCTATTGTAGCATTTTCGTTCCTTATGAATGAAAATTGTTGCAACAATTCAGATCGGGAGGATTTTAGCATACAGATATTAAATTCATGTGAACAACTACTGGGACTATTTGATAGTTTTCTTGATTCGGCCATTATTGATACGGGTAGTTCAAAGGCCGATTCCAGAATATGCAAACTCGATAATCTCCTCGATGACCTTTTTTCAGAATTCAGGGAAATATTAAATAAAGAAGGTCAAAATAAATTGGAACTCATTACTGAGATCCGGTTTTCTGATTCTATTGACGTTTTTATTGATAAGAACAAGATTTTCAGGGTAATACGTAGTCTGTTCCAGAATTCAATTAAAAACACAAAATCAGGGTATATCAAGATCGGTTACAATTTAAGTGATGACAATGTAACCTTCTACGTTCTCGACTCCGGCCAGGGTTATTTCAAATGCAAAGAATTTCTTGATACAGAGGATCTGAATGAATCGCTTATATTACACAATGACACATATACAGCGATCAATATTACTCTGGCCAGGAAGCTTATTCAAATGTTGGGAGGAACTATCTGGATTGAATGTAATGGTCTTACAGGTACAGGAATCTACTTTACTGTACCGGCAAAGACGATAGTAAGTTCTGACATAAATATCAACAAATATGTTAATACCATGATCGCTATCTGATACTGCAAATATTATTATTTTCGATGTCTGAATTTAATCAGCTTGAGAGCGAATGGCTGTCTAACCAATGGACGGCCATTTTTTTTATTTTTTCCGTTCTATAATCTTGGCTTCAGTCCTCCTGTTTAATTTTCTGCCTTCATTAGTCACGTTATCCCCGATGGGTAAAGTGTTCCCATATCCTTTATATTTAAGTCTTTCAGCGATGACTCCTTTACTTATGAGGTAGTTAACAACTGAAAGTGCCCTTTTCTCAGATAAAGTTATATTATATTCAGCTGATCCGGTTGAATCAGTATAACCTCCTATTTCAATGGCAACGTCTTTATTCTCAGAAAGAAGAATAGCAAGATTATTTAATTCTGACATTGATTCTTTCTTTAATTGCCAGGAATCAATTTCATAAAATACATTTGAGAGTTGCATCTTCTCTCCAATTTTGACCGGACTGAGGTTTATCTTTTTAATATATGGTTCAGCTACGGTATGCTGACCTTCAAACATAAAATTTTCGGAATAGAACAGGTATCCTGTTTTACTTACATTAATACCATAGTTATATCCGGAAGGCAGACAAACCAGAAAATTACCGGTTCCGTCAGTGGAACTTTTTATTACTATCTTGCCTGTAGAAAGGTTTATTAACTCATAATCTGCCTTTAATAATTTACCTGTCTCTCTGTCGTAAACTTTTCCTTTCATATAAGATACCGGGTTGGGTCTGGCAGATTCGTACAGATTAAAACTAAAAATGTCTTTACCATATTTCTTATCCCTGATTGATGAGAAATATGCTTTTTGACCTCCTGACTCGATTACCAGCCCCATCTCGTCATTATATGTGTTTATTGGATAACCCAGGTTTTGAGGCTCGCTCCATGTACTGTCATCATTCATCCTGGTCATATAAAGATCAAAACCGCCCATCCCTACCCTGCCGTCGGAGGCGAAATAGAGCGTTTTCCCGTCAAAATGGATAAAGGGAGACATTTCATCTCCATCAGTATTTATTACATTTCCAAGGTTTACTGGTTTTGTCCATAAATTATTTACATTAAGCCTTGATAGCCAGAGGTCTTTCCCTCCAAAACCGCCTGGCCGGCTGCTTGAAAAGAACAGAGTCTTGCCATCGGCGCTGATGGAGGGTTGCGATTCCCAACTGGATGTGTTTACCGGGCTCTTCAAATTTACAGGTTCCGACCATTTCCCATCATTAAATGCTGAAAAGTACAGATCGCAACTTCCTAAACCGCCGGGTCTGTCGCATGCAGTAAAAAACATATAACTTCCATTTGATGAAAGAGATTGAGCTCCCTCATTTTGCCTGGTATTTAGCGGAGAGCCCGCGTTAACTGCCTTCTGCCATGCATTATCTGAATAATAACTTATGTAAAAATCCTCCTGAACTTCACCAAACGGTACCTGGTTCTCATGAATAGCTTGTTGTCTTGTAAACATAAGGGTCTGACCATCAGCAGTAATAGATGGCCAATATTCATCGTCCGTTGTATTTATTCCATTGCCTACACTGACCGGATTAAAAGGAACGGGATTCTTCATCGCTTTTAAAGCAAATTCACAGTTTTTAGCGCTTTTTGCAGCAACAATTCTGTTCTTTGCCGACATGCCTTCCTGGGCCAGATATACTTTGAAATGAATAAGTGCATTATAATAATCGCCAGACAGCAACTCAGCATTGCCAAGGGTAAAAAATACAGGTTTAAAAAAAAGTGAATCAATTTTCACAGCGGCTCTGTAATTAGTTGAAGCTTCACTATACCTTTTTTGTTTTGCTAGTAAATCTCCAATCATAATATAAGCTTCGTAGAATTTTTTATCGATTGAAACAGCTTCTTTGAAACTGATTTCGGCTTTAATGAAATTGAGAAAATCATAAGCTGTAACTCCCTCATTATATGCCTTCATGGCTTTATTTGAAGTTGTATGAATTCCCTGCGCGTAACTTTGGGTTGTTACTGAACAGAAGGTTATAAAGAGAAATATCAGGATTTTATGCTTCATGCCTCTTTTACGGTATGTGCATATATTTATGTACCTGGAGTGAGATTCTCCATGTAGGATTGTACTTGATATATTCAACAATTTCAGGAATTATCTGTTCGAATCTGCTCCACTCAGGTTGTAGAAATAATCTGCATTTATCACCTACCAGAACCCGATATTTTTCAGCCCAGTCAATATCATTTTTATCCTGAATAATCACTTTTAATTCATCCGCAACCTTACATATTTCATCAACAGGGGGCATGTTTTTTTTGGGCGACAAACAAATCCAATCCCATTTTCCGCTTAAGGGATATGCTCCGGAAGTTTCTAGAAATGTACTGATTTTATTCTTCTTCAATCCGGCGCACAGATAATCAAGATTCCACATAAGCGGTTCACCACCAGTGACAACTACAGAATCAGCGCCTGATTTTAATACCCGGTTAGTAATATCATCAGTCTCAACCATAGGGTGAATGTCAGGGTTCCATGAAAAGCGTGAATCACACCAGCTGCAACCAACATCGCATCCACCTATCCTGATAAAATAAGCAGCTTTTCCTGTATGATATCCTTCACCCTGAAGGGAGAAAAACTCCTCTACAAGCGGTAATTTATAACCTGATGACATTATATCCGGATCCTTTTTCACGTTTATTAAGTTGTAAAATCTATTTTTTTACTCCAAATAGAAGAGCATATTCGCGGGGAACAGCAGTTTTTGCCCACTTCTCCGGTATGATTTTCCAGTTATTTAATGGCTTTGGATTTACTATTTTTCCTGTCTCAATTGATTTTAAAATATAATATCTTAAGTCTCTGTCAGTTGACGCGATAAGTCGCGATCTGAGTTCATCCTTTCCAATTCCGGCGCCCTCGGTGAAATGCCCTCCCCCTCCGTTACCACGATATGAGTTAACCGCAACCCTGTACATTTTATTTTTCTCAAATTGCCTCCCGTCAGTAAAACCGCTTACAACTATTCTGGATCCTTCCGGTTTGCTTACATCTACCGTATAATTAATACCTGCTGCAGAATCAAAATTGTAAGGCAGGTTCTTAAGCCATGCTTTACCATTTGTAATAAGAGGTTTCCCGTCTTTTCCAAGACGTAATTTAAGCATAACATCACCAGGTCCCTTCATTGTATTAAACCATCCGGAGTATGAAAACTCAAGATACTTCTGAATCTCTTCACCAGATAATGTGATAGTATAAAGCATGTTTTCAAACCGGTAGAGTTTGAACATATCACCGACAGTTACCGGCCCTTTGGAAATCTGAACATCAAAAGAGAGAGGAGCAGCAAATGAAATATCGGCGCCTGTTATTTCAAACTGTATTGAATGGATCATGTCAACAAATGCAGACGGACCAAAATATGCATCTCGTGATGAAACAGTTGCAGTTGAATTTCCAATTACCCTGTTCACATATTCATCTACTGTTTTTTGCTGAGGTGTGAACTTTGTAATAAATTCAGTATCTGGCTTATAATCAGCAACATTTATCAGCTGCCCTGAAATTACTTTCTGCTTCTTCCCTTTTATCTTACGTGATGTAAAAGTAATATCAGCCTGGGCAATCTTTTCTGACTTGCTTCCCCCGTTTAGAATCAATACAGTATCTCCAACTGAATTGACAAACTTTTCATTTGCCAATTTATGATCATGCCCGTTAAAAATTATATCAAAACCGGGTACGTTGTATGCAACAGCTGCAGAACCATTCTCATTTACAGGATCATTGTTCTGACGCACACCCCTTGCCCGGTCCCAACCGGAATGGAAAAGTCCGACAACCAGATCAGGTTTTTCCTTCAAAATTACAGGCATCCAAAGTCTGGCAGTTTCAACCATATCTCTGAATTCAATTCCTGAATAAAGTTCCGGAGGAAGCCAATTAGGAATAGCCGGGGTAACGAGGCCAAAAACAGCAATTTTAATTCCGTCTTTTACAATAATATTATAAGGTTTAAAGTATGGTTTACCTGTATTAATATCAACAGCATTGGCAGCCATTAATGGAAAGTTGTATTCTTTGACCAACCTGTCATAAACAGCATGACCGGCTTCCACATCATGGTTTCCCACGGTTCCGGCATCGTACCCCATAAAGTTCATGACTTCAGCGCCAAGATGAGGAGATACTGTATCAATAAAATTGTAATAATAAACTTCAGGCTGACCCTGAAGGTTATCACCGTTATCAAGAAGCACTGTAGCATCTTTCTTCTCTCTAACCTGCTTTATATAAGTAAAAGCTGAAGCAAGTGATGCATCTAAAC
>ERZ1739051.110-NODE-111-length-9736-cov-8.194195_pt1 | contig 9736 bp, 6 predicted proteins | sample MGYA00581757_ERZ1739051 | MGnify/ENA primary metagenome ERZ1739051 (study PRJEB42929, sample SAMN08275523) | rhizosphere metagenome | isolation source: Rhizospheric soil replicate 3 | host: Colobanthus quitensis | place: Antarctica: Devils point, Livingston Island...
TTCCCTCATTGACAATTGTTGCATTCTTAATTAATATGCTGCTCATAATCAGGCATTAGTACATTGTTCTACATTTCCGATTGTTTCTTGGTTCACCTTATTTTCCAAGCTAGCGTGGACCATCGCACCGTCACACCGTCGTACCGTAGCACCATCGTACCGTCGTACCGTCGTACCGTTTTGCTTATATATAAGGTATACCTATTTCCTGGGATATCGGGTAAAGACACTTCTCAGTTTCATTCTTAAGACACCCCATAATGCTTCATTAAAGATACCTCCTGTCATTTTTGATGCTCCCAGTCTCCTGTCGGTAAATATAATTGGTACCTCAACGATCTTATATCCAAGCTTCCATGTCGTAAACTTCATTTCGATCTGGAAACCATATCCAACAGATCTGATCTGATCGGGTTGAATATTCTCCAGAACTTCCCTCCTGTAACATTTGAATCCGGCAGTGGTATCCATTATTCTCATTCCGGTAATTATCCTCACGTAGATGGAGGCCATGTATGACATAAGCACCCGCGACAGGGGCCAGTTTACTACGTTCACGCCACTGATATATCTTGAGCCTATTGCCAGGTCCGCACCATCATCATTGCATGCTTTATATAGTTTTATCAGATCGCGTGGATTGTGCGAAAAATCTGCATCCATCTCGTAGATAAAGCTATAATCCTTTTGAAGAGCCCATTTAAAACCAGCTATATAGGCTGTACCTAATCCCAGTTTACCTGGTCTTTCAATAAGATGAAGATTTGGGAAAGTGGGTTGCAGGTTTTTAACTATACCTGCCGTACCGTCGGGAGAATTATCATCTATTATAAGTATGTCGAACTGTACAGGTAGTGATGAAATTGCAGAAACAATTGATTCAATGTTCTCTCTTTCCTTATAAGTAGGTATTATTACAATGTTCGACATGAAATCTTAAATATCTGCTAAAATAAGGAAATTCGTTAAATACTAACAATATACTGATGATAATTTGATGTTTATCATCACCCCTCATCATTAATTATTATTAAAAGCATATATGGCATAAGCAATTAAAGTGATTATTATTTATATTTTTGTCTATCACTACTTTTTTTAGCATGAAAATCTCATTGTGGATCATATTGTTGTGTTTTTTATTGACAACAGAAGCCATTTCTCAAAATGTAAATTGGAAAGTTGACATCTTTTCCTTTTTTGATAATACAGAATTTGGTCATTCATTAGTTCAAATTCCTCAGACAATGGCAGGTACTCAACTGGCTCCCGAGTTGGGCCTTAGCTGGGATTCTGTTCACATGGCGAATGCAGGCGTAAATCTGCTACATGAGTATGGTAGCGGCAAAGTTATTGATAAGTTTTATCTTACCGCTTATTATGAATTTGATAAGAAACCTTTCCGTTTTATTATGGGAGCTTTTCCGCGTAGTTATGCACTTGAAAAATACCCGCGGATCTTCTTTCAGGATTCGATTACCTACTACCGGCCGAACATTAATGGCATTTTCTGGGAGATACATAACAATAAGAACTATTTTGACCTTTGGCTCGATTGGACCAGCCGGCAGTCACCAACAAAGCATGAGGCTTTCTTCATGGGATTCTCAGGAAAATATAACATGGGTATCTTTTATTTACAACACTTTGGTTATATGTTTCATTTTGCAGGTGTTATGAATCCTGTTGTTGATGAAGCTCTTCACGATAACGGACTTTTCCTTACTTCTGCAGGAGTTGATCTGAATGGTATGACCATCTTCGATAAACTTAATGTCAATGCAGGGTGGGTTGCCGGTTTAGAGCGCGCACGGTCAGAGCAGACAGGCTGGCTGAAGCATAATGGACTTCTTATTGAAGCCAGGGTTGAATATAAAAAAGTGGGAATATTCAACTCGTTCTATAAAGGAGGAAGCCAGATGAGCTTCTATGGCGAACATTCTAATGAGTTGTACTGGGGAGACCCTATTTACAGGGCTAAAACTTATAACCGTTCGGATCTTTATATCAACTTCATTAGTAATAAAATAGTAAACGTCAGACTTACATATTCACTCCATTTTGCTGAAAATAGAATTTATCACGAGCAATCACTTAAGGCCTCTTTTAACCTAAATAATTTTTAGCTTCCTTAAATAATTTATATGAGTGCCAGGTATCAGAAAAATCTATTATTTGTACTTCTATTTGTTTGGTTCCTTGTGAATTTACTTCAGTCGATTTTTACAGAAATTTTGAGTGACGAAGCATATTATGGTTTGTATGGCAAGTATTTAGAATGGGGTTATTTCGATCATCCACCAATGGTTGCATTATTGGTAAAAATCAGCTCGCTGTTTTTTAAAGGCAATCTTGGAATACGGTTAATGACAGTTTTGTTACAGATTGCTACTCTTTTATTTACCTGGAAAATTATAGATGACAAACAACCTGATTCTGATAAAGTATACTCCTTTTTTATTATCGCCGCTTCGATATGTATGTTTTCTGCATATGGATTTGTAACCACCCCTGACGTGCCGCTTTTATTTTTTACCTCATTCTTCCTTTATTCCTACAAGAAATTCCTGGTTGATCAGAAATGGCTGAGTGTAATCTTACTTTCTCTATCAATGGCAGGACTTGTTTACAGCAAATACCAGGCAGTTCTGGTAGTAGGATTTGTTGTTTTATCAAATATTAAGCTGCTGAAATCTTATAAGTTCTGGATTTCAGGATTGTGTGCGTTGATTCTTCTTACTCCACATATATGGTGGCAGATTGCAAATGATTATCCCAGCTTTAAATACCACCTGGTTGACCGGTCAGAAGGATTCAAATGGGTGTACCTGCTTGAATATCTTCCAAATCAAATGGCTGTTTTTAATCCGCTCATTTTAGGCGCAGTTGTATATGTAATAGTAAAAAATAAAATAAAGGATCTGTTTACCAGAGCGTTATATTTTTTAATCATTGGTTTTATAGCATTTTTCTGGCTTACAGCTTTTCGTGGGCATGTTGAACCACACTGGACCATAGCCTGTTCCATACCGATGATTATTTTGCTATATAATAATAGTACAGTGAATCCGAAGATGTTCAGGTTTCTCCGAAAGGCATTGTTGCCATCACTTTTTATTATATTTGCAATTCGTATTCTTATTATTTCAAATCTGGCTGTTGTAAAGTATCTTGGTTTTGCCGGCAAGAAGGAAAAAGCTGAATACATTGAATCTGTCGCAAAAGATCTGCCTGTTCTTTTTCTGGGGTCATTTTCAAACCCATCCCTTTATTCATTCTTTACCGGAAAGGAAGCCATGGCCATTAATTCGCTTTATTCAAGGAAGACCCAGTTTGATATTTGGCAATTCGAGAAGAAATACAATAATAAACCGGTTTTTGTTTGTGATTATGGAGAAGGAAGTTCTAAAACATATGAGAAGGGCAGATTAAAATTTTTTGGGTACGAAACTGATAGTCTTCAGACAATAAACAGAATAGGAATAAAGATTAAGCCCCGGTTGAAAATCCTTCATAATGGAGATTCTATTGACCTGTCACTTACCTTTAATAACCCGTATGATTTTGATATAAATTTTAATCATAGAAAATTCCCGGTTCAGATTTATATTGCATTTCTGAAAGATGAAGAGTTTAATCTTTATCCTGTTGAATTAAAGGAACCTATCCACATTATCCGAAGTGGGGAGACACTTATCGGAACCATTACTACAGTTGTTCCTGATCTTCCTGATGGTAAATATTACTTTGGAATTTGTCTTCAGAACCTTTTTGGGCCGGCTATAAATGATTCTTTTTCAGAAATTAAAATCATAAAGTAGTGATTGATGAAATATTCATATGTAAGTTTCTGAAGTTTTGCATTGTAGGTTTTTCCGGAATGATTATTGATTTTGGAACTACTTGGGTTTTAAAGGAAAAGATTAAGGTCAACAAATACATTGCAAACTCCACGGGATTTATTCTTGCAGCAAGTTCCAATTATTTATTAAACCGTTTTTGGACATTTCACAGTGGAAACCCCCGAATAGCCACTGAATATGTATCGTTCATATTAATTTCTTTAGTCGGTCTGGCAATTAACAACCTGATCATATTTTTGTTGAACGATAAAATGAAGATTAATTTCTACCTGTCCAAGTTGATTGCTGTTGGTGTTGTTACTATTTGGAACTTCTTTATGAATTATATGATTACATTCAGATGAAACAGGCTACAAAGCCCTATATTCCAGGCAGTCAGATGCAGAAGACGCTTTTTCTTTATACCTTATTAATTTGTCAGGCGATTTCAATATTTGGGCAGGAACCATTATCTTCAGATAGCCTGACCGTTCGGGAAATATTGATTGAAGGGAACAATGTAACCAGCAAGAAAGTAATTTTTCGTGAACTGGATTTCGGAATTAATGAGACAGTTTTACGGGAAGAAGTTGAGAATAAAAAGCAAACGAGTATTAATAATCTTACCAAGACATCTCTTTTTAATTTTGTTAAAATAGATATTAATGAAACTTCCGGTAATAACCTGACTATAATAGTCAGGCTGACAGAGCGCTGGTTTATCTGGCCCACTTTTTATCTTAACCAGACTGACAGAAACTTTAGTGAATGGTGGAAGACAAAAGATTTAGATAAACTTGAATATGGCATAGGACTTAGAATCAATAATTTCAGAGGATTGGGGGAAACTCTTTTATTGAATTACCATATCGGTAATTTTATTAAATATGAATTGGATTACAGAGGAATTTATATTGATAAAGCCAAACGACATTCATTATCTTTTCTGGCTTCATATTCAGCACAAAATATTTTGCCCTGGAATATTGAATTAAACAAAGAAGTTATATTAAAAGAGAGTCATAAACTTTTGAAAAGTACCAAATTTTCAATAAAATACAGATACCGCAAAGGATATTTTAAAACACACGCCATCGATTTTGGCTACTCTGATTTTAAAATAGCCGATACAATCTATTCACTGAATCCTTATTACGCCGGATTGAATAACCATGGGCAAAGATATTTTAATCTGAGGTATGAGTTTACCAATGACACACGCGACTCCCGGATTTATCCTAAAACAGGCTACTTTTTTGTAGCTGGGATTAATAAAAAAGGCTTGGGCATTTTTCCGGATGAATATAATGCTATTGACTTAAACGCTCAGTTAAATGTATATTGGAAGTTGCATAAACGATTATATATTGCATCAGGTGTATGGTATTCTTCAAATATAACCGATAATTATGTTTTCTCCTCACAGACCGGATTAGGTTACTTGCAGTTTGTGCGCGGATATGAATACTACGTCGCTAATGGTAGTAATGCTCTGTTATTTAAGAGTCTGATTAAATATGAATTATTACCAATGAAAGTCATTAATCTGAATATATGGCCTATCCGCAGGCTTTATCAGTTCAACAAGATTCCCATTGAAATATATGGTAACATATTTTTCGATTCAGGGTATGTTTCTGATAAATTTGAGATGTATAAGATATATAGTAATACACTTGTGAATAAATTAATGTATAGCACGGGTGTAGGAATTGACTTTGTATCATATTATGACAAGGTTCTGAGATTTGATTATTCCTTTAACGCCATGGGGGAGAGCGGTTTGTTTATTCACTGGAAGGCAGCAATTCGATAATATTCCTTAATGTACGGCAAGATAAAATCTATAGCAGGAAGGATTAAGATAGGTCATGTTATATTAATATGGCTTGTGTTGAACCTGTTATCAGCTGCATATACCCTACTCTATACCGATGAAGCCTACTATAAACTTTTTGCTCAGCAACTTGCATTTGGATACTTTGACCACCCACCGATGATAGCGCTTTTTATCTGGTTAGGTTCATTCCTGACCAATAGTGAAACAGGCGTCAGGTTGGTATCAGTTTTGGCAATAGCTTCAGCATTGTATTTTACTTACAGATTGTCCGGTGTTCAAAAACCTCTTTTGTTTATGGCGGCAATATTCTCAGTATTTGCCCTGAATTTATTAGGTTTTATGGCTCTGCCTGATGCTCCGTTGCTTCTGTTCACTGTTCTGTTTTTTGTTGCCTACAAGAGATTTCTTCTTAAGGAAAACATAAAAAACGCCATCTTGCTTGCTTTTGTTATGGCAGCGCTCCTGTATAGTAAGTATCATGGAATTCTGGTAATATTATTTACTGTCACATCAAATATTAAACTGTTAAAATCAGGCAAATTATGGTTTGCAGCTTTACTTGGACTTCTTTTGTTCATACCTCACCTGTTATGGCAGGGTAATAATAGCTTTGTCACTTTTGCATATCATATATTCGAACGATCAGCTTCGCATTACAGCGTTTCAGTTACACTTGAATATATTATTGGCCAAATACTATTTTATGGACCCTTTACGGCTATATTCATGTATGTGGCGCTGTTAAAGTTTAAGATATATGAACAGTTTGACAGAGCGCTGATTTGGAATATCTGGGGAATCATCGGCTTCTTTCTTTTAAGTTCTTTTAAAGGCAGAGTAGAAGTAAACTGGACATTACCGGTTTTGATTCCATTGCTTATTATCTTTATGAAATACGGTAATACTAAACCGGTCTTCAGAAAGATGTTTTATTTTTTCGCTGCCCCATTGATCGTTTTGATAATGCTGTTCAGGATTCAAATGATTTATCCTGTTTTCAAAATCAAAATTGCACGAATTGACGATTTGAGGAGCCAGAAAGAGTTTGTACAGGAAGTAGTCTCAAAGTCGCACGGATTGCCAATAATATCAAATACATATCAAAAGGCTGGCATAATTTCATACTATTCAGGCGCCTTTGTTCCCAGCATAAACCTGAATGGTCGCAGGAATCAGTTTAGCTTATGGCATGCTGACGATTCACTTCGCTTCAGGAGTGTGGCTTATGTTAATAGCTATTTAAATGAAGGAGTCAAAATTCAGAATCCGTTGTATAGCGATTATAAGGTTACTACTATTGACTCTCTTCCGGTAATGAACGATATCGTTATCACTGCTGAACCACGAAAAATTCTTATCGGGAGTAATGAAGATTTTAATATTACGGTTTTGCTTGATCCGGGGGAACCTTATAATAATTACAGAGATGCAGGAGGTTATCAGACCCGGCTTCATGCAGAGTTGTACAGTAAGGATATCCTGCTTAATGAACAGGTTTGCCTCATGCCTGTTGATCTTCTTTTGAAGAAGAATAATGGCGAATACAGTTTCAGGTTTATTTCACCCGCTGAAAAGGGCCGGTATAAAATAATAATAGCTTTGAAAACATCAACATTGGGAACATGGAGCACCCGGAAAGTAATCGGGTTAACAGTTAAATAAGAGAGTCTGAGCGCCTCATTTATAAATGTTATCAGTAAACTTGTCATACTTTTTGAATTATCTGGTATATGTTTTTTTAAATTTAATTCAGTTTTTTTTGAAACTTTTCTTGTATGAAAAGAATCAATTTATATCTTTGCACCCGCTTTAGGGCAAAGAGGTGATTTAGGGGATGGAGATACAAAGCAAAATAATCTGCCTTCGCTGAAAGGCTGGGGCGGATAAAAGTTCTTTGAAATTATGAAGTAAACAACCAGGCGAGATATGGAAATCTCGTCAAAATAACTTGTTAGTATTTTTGAATTGAGTTCACGGATTGGTTTTTGTAAAGAGATTTAAGAATAAATTTTTACAATGAAGAGTTTGATCCTGGCTCAGGATGAACGCTAGCGGCAGGCTTAATACATGCAAGTCGAGGGGCAGCACGAGATAGCAATATTTTGGTGGCGACCGGCGCACGGGTGAGTAACACGTATGCAACCTACCCTGTACAGGGGGATAGCCCGGAGAAATTCGGATTAATACCCCATAAAGATATTTTGAGGCATCTTAGAATATTTAAAGTTTCGACGGTACGGGATGGGCATGCGCAACATTAGCTAGTTGGTAGGGTAACGGCCTACCAAGGCTACGATGTTTAGGGGACCTGAGAGGGTGATCCCCCACACTGGTACTGAGACACGGACCAGACTCCTACGGGAGGCAGCAGTGAGGAATATTGGTCAATGGGCGCAAGCCTGAACCAGCCATCCCGCGTGCAGGAAGACGGCGCTATGCGTTGTAAACTGCTTTTCCAGGGGAAGAAAACCCACGACGTGTCGTGGCTTGCCGGTACCCTGGGAATAAGCATCGGCTAACTCCGTGCCAGCAGCCGCGGTAATACGGAGGATGCGAGCGTTATCCGGATTTATTGGGTTTAAAGGGTGCGTAGGCGGATTAATAAGTCAGTGGTGAAAACCTGCAGCTTAACTGTAGAATTGCCATTGATACTGTTAGTCTTGAGTACGGTCAAGGTAGGCGGAATGTGTAATGTAGCGGTGAAATGCTTAGATATTACACAGAACACCGATTGCGAAGGCAGCTTACTGGGCCATTACTGACGCTGAGGCACGAAAGCGTGGGGAGCGAACAGGATTAGATACCCTGGTAGTCCACGCCGTAAACGATGATCACTCGCTGTTGGCGATACACAGTCAGCGGCTAAGCAAAAGCATTAAGTGATCCACCTGGGGAGTACGGCCGCAAGGCTGAAACTCAAAGGAATTGACGGGGGCCCGCACAAGCGGAGGAACATGTGGTTTAATTCGATGATACGCGAGGAACCTTACCTGGGCTTAAATGTAGAGTGCATGAGGTAGAAATACTTCTTCCCTTCGGGGCTCTTTACAAGGTGCTGCATGGTTGTCGTCAGCTCGTGCCGTGAGGTGTCGGGTTAAGTCCCATAACGAGCGCAACCCTTATCGTTAGTTGCCAGCGGGTAATGCCGGGAACTCTAACGAAACTGCCGGTGTAAACCGTGAGGAAGGTGGGGATGACGTCAAATCAGCACGGCCCTTATGTCCAGGGCTACACACGTGTTACAATGGCCGGTACAGAGGGCAGCTACCTGGAGACAGGATGCGAATCTCGAAAGCCGGTCTCAGTTCGGATCGGAGTCTGCAACTCGACTCCGTGAAGCTGGATTCGCTAGTAATCGCGCATCAGCCATGGCGCGGTGAATACGTTCCCGGGCCTTGTACACACCGCCCGTCAAGCCATGGAAGTTGGGGGTACCTGAAGTCCGTAACCGTAAGGAGCGGCCTAGGGTAAAACTAGTGACTGGGGCTAAGTCGTAACAAGGTAGCCGTACCGGAAGGTGCGGCTGGAACACCTCCTTTCTGGAGAAAATCAATCAGTTAACAAAATCCTATTATTGGAAAGTAGTTACTTATCCGCCTGGTATACTTCATTTTTATAATATTTTGAGTTTAGGAAACCCCTAAATCCCCTGAAGGGCACTTAATTAAGCCCTCTTCAGGGGGTTGGGTGTGCAACTCAAGAAAGTTTTTGTACCGGAGAATAATCCCAGCCATACTCTGTAGTATGGGAAAGTACTAATCAGTCCCGTAGCTCAGTTGGTTAGAGCGCTACACTGATAATGTAGAGGTCCACGGTTCAACTCCGTGCGGGACTACACAGATTGGGGAATTAGCTCAGTTGGTCAGAGCACCTGCCTTGCACGCAGGGGGTCAAGGGTTCGACTCCCTTATTCTCCACAATTTGAGTTTAGGAAACCCCTAAATCCCCTAAAGGGGACTTAATTAAGCCCCCTTTAGGGGGTTGGGGGTGAGACTCGGAAAAGTTCTTTGACATATTGGAAATAAGAAAGTTAGTAAAATTTTGATTAACTCAA
>ERZ1739051.113-NODE-114-length-9437-cov-14.935302_pt1 | contig 9437 bp, 9 predicted proteins | sample MGYA00581757_ERZ1739051 | MGnify/ENA primary metagenome ERZ1739051 (study PRJEB42929, sample SAMN08275523) | rhizosphere metagenome | isolation source: Rhizospheric soil replicate 3 | host: Colobanthus quitensis | place: Antarctica: Devils point, Livingston Island...
GATGGGGGACTCAGACGTGCACGACGCAGCGGCCGCGCTCGGCGTCGGGTCGGGCTGGGGCGTGCACTTGGGGATCGCCGGCGCGTTTGATGGCTCGGTGCCGGTGGCCACCTCCAAGGTGGAGAAGGCTGCCACCGCGTTCGGCCAGGCCAAGACCTCGGTGTCTCCGGCATCCCTGGCGGTCATGGCGGCCTCAGTGGCGCGGGGCAGCTACATCGAGCCCGCGCTGATCCGCAGTCCCGCGGTCCCGGGGGCTGACCGGACGCCAAAACTGTTGGACGCCAAGGTGGCCGGTCAGCTTCGGGACCTCATGCGTCTCGTGGTCACCAAGGGCACCGCGACCGTCCCCATGAGGGGAGTTACGGGAGGCCCTGTGTACGGCAAGACCGGCACCGCCGAACATGGGACCAACACCCCTCCAGCAACCCGCGCCTGGTTCGTCGGCTGGCAGGGCGACGTGGCCTTCGCCGTGCTGGTGGACGAGGGCCGGAGCGGCGCGACGGTAGCCGCACCCCTGGCCAAGGACTTCCTAGAGAACCTTCGGCGCTGAGCTGAACCAGACACGACAAAACCCTTAAGCCATGACAAAACCCCCCGGCGCAAGCCAAGGGGTTTTGTGGTGAAGACGACTTGTTAGCCGCAGTAACTGCCCCGAGATGAGAGAGCCTGTTGAATCAAGCGTCTCAGATCGAGTGTCTCAGATCAGAGGGCTTGGACCTTTTCAGCCTGGGGACCCTTGGGACCCTGGGTGACCTCGAACTCCACGCGCTGTGCCTCTTCGAGCGAACGGTAACCGCTCGTCTCGATCGCGGAGTAGTGAACGAACACGTCAGGTCCGCCGCCGTCCTGGGCGATGAAGCCGAAGCCCTTTTCAGCGTTGAACCACTTAACTGTGCCTTGTGCCATGGGGAATAACTCTTTCTTTGATAGCCAATGGAGTCCACACTTCGTGGGCTCCAGGCTGCCGCACTACCCCCACAACTAGCGGGACATGCCCGTTGTAATGAAAAAAGCCCGCCGGAGCGGGCATTTCTTCGATCTGCGAGGAACTGCAACTGCAACCGGTGATCACGCTAGCACGCAAACCCACCCTGGACCTGTGAACCGTTGAGGTCTTCGGTCAAATCGCGCGGACAGCTCCGCGCAGATGGTCGCCAGCCTCCTGAGCGGGCCGAACGGCGAAGTCCCATCCGTGATCCTGTTGCGCCGCAAAGAAACTGGCTGTGGACGGCAGCAGCAGCGGGTGACCGAAGGTGACGTCCACGGCGTAGGCCTCGGGGAGTCGTGCCTCGATGGCCGCGAGCGCGTGGGCCTTGGTCCACATGCCTTGCACCAGAATGCGGGGGAACCCGAAGGCTTTTGCAGCCAGCGTGCTCAGGTGCATCGGGTCGACGTCACCGCTGACCGAGGCGTAGCGCCGACCCATGTCCCCGGGGACGTCCCAGACCGCATTCGGAGGGGCGTCGGGATCGAGGTCCAAGGTGACCGGCTGCTCCGGCGCGATCTCACCGGGCACCGAGGCACCGCGCGAGAGGTAGGTGCTGACGCCCTCCCAGACAAGCTCGTCTCCGACACGCACCGAACTCACGAGGTCGACCGCCGCGCCCAACGGGTGGGGACGCAGCTCCCGTGCGCTCGCGCGCAGGGTGAGGAGCTCGGCGGCGTCGACCGGTCGGTGCTGCACAATCCGGTTGCGAACGTGGACGAGACCGGCCAGCCCCAACGGGAACCGCCGGTCGGCCATGAGCACCAGCTGAAGCGGAAAGACAAGCACGTGCAGATAGGTCGCCGGCAACGCGTCCCGCAGCGCGAACCCGCAGACGTTGTCATATGCGGCCAGCTGCGGCAGGTGGATCCGCGCCCTCGGACGACGAACCTGAACATCTTGCAGCGGGCCACCCCGGCCGATGGAAGTAGCCGCCGCGCGGGTGAAGAGGACGGCCATGTTGGGGGTGTCGTCGAGTGTGAGGGTCCGGGGGTCACTCATCTCGGACCGCCTCCAGGATCGCCGCGACGCCCTGGCCACCGGCTGCGCAGATGGAGATCAACCCCCTGCCGGACCCCTTCCGGGAGAGCTTTTTTGCCAGAGAGGCGACGATGCGTCCGCCCGTGGCTGCGAACGGGTGGCCGGCTGCAAGCGAGGAACCGTTGACGTTGAGCTTGCTCCGGTCGATCGAGCCAAGTGGGGCATCCAGGCCGAGCCGCTCGACGCAGAACTTCTCGCTCTCCCACGCTGCCAAAGTCACAAGAACCGTCGAGGCGAAGGCTTCGTGGATCTCGTAGTAGTCAAAGTCCTGCAAGGACAGGCCATTTCGCGCGAGGAGAGGGACCACGGCATACGCAGGAGCCATCAGCAACCCCTCGCCCCCATTGACATAGTCGACAGCCGCGGTCTGGGCGTCGACGAAGCGAGCCAGTGCCGGGAGCCCGTGATCGTCGGCCCACTCCTGCGAGCCGAGCAGCACCACGGAAGCGCCATCGGTCAGCGGCGTCGAGTTGCCAGCCGTCATCGTTGCGCCCTCGCCCTTGCCGAACACCGGCCTGAGCAGGGCCAGCTTCTCCACCGAGGTGTCGGAGCGCAGGTTCTGGTCGCGGGTGAGTCCAAGGTAGGGCGTGACCAGGTCGTCGAAGAAGCCACGATCGTATGCCGCGGCCAGGTTGTGGTGGCTGGCTGCCGCCAACTCGTCCTGGGGCTTTCGGCCGATCTGCCACTCGGCCGTGGTGATGGCCTGATGCTCGCCCATGGACAGACCGGTGCGGGGTTCAGTGTTGCGGGGGATCTGGGGCACCAGGTCGCTGGGCCGAAGGCCTTTCAGTGCTCTGACCCGGTCCAGCGGGGCTTTGGCCCGGTGGGCTGCGAGCAATGTCTTGCGCATCCCTTCGCTGATGGCGAGCGGCGCGGCGCTGGTTGAGTCGACGCCACCGGCGATCCCGGAGTCGATCTGGCCCAATGCGATCTTGTTGGCCACGAGGATCATCGTCTCCAGGCCGGTGCCGCACGCCTGCTGCACGTCGTAGGCGGGAGTCGTCGGCGCAAGACGTGAGCCCAGGACGCTCTCCCGGGTCAGGTTGAAGTCACGACTGTGCTTGATCACGGCGCCTGCTGCGACCTCGCCGACGATCTGGCCGGACAAGCCGAACCGGGCCACCAGCCCGTCGAGGGCCGCGATCAGCATGTCCTGGTTGGACGCAAGGGCGTACTGACCGTTGGCACGGGCGAACGGAATGCGGTTGCCACCAACAATGACGGCCGGGCGTGGGCCCGCGCTGTTGTCAGCCATGCTTCCTCCAACGTCGAACGATGCGTGCAGACGACAGTAGCCATCTGCCGTCACGGGGGCTGCGAGGCCCCGGCTCCGGGCGAACCCGTATCGGCTACTGCATCGCCAAACACGCCTCCGCCGAGGACCCGGCGAGACGTCGTCTAGGGGGCGATTCCGACGTACTTGATCTCGAGGTACTCCTCGATGCCCTCGAAGCCACCCTCACGCCCGAACCCGGAGTGCTTGACCCCACCAAAAGGCGCCGCGGGGTTGGACACGATGCCTTGGTTGATGCCGACCATCCCGAACTCCAGCGCCTCGCTGACCCGTAGCGTGCGCGAGAGGTCCCGGGTGAACAGATAAGCCACCAGGCCGTATTCCGTGTCGTTGGCCCGCGCGATCGCCTCCGCCTCCGTGGTGAAGGTCGCGATCGGGGCCACGGGGCCGAAGATCTCCTCGCGCATCATCCTGGCGTCCGCCGTCACCCCGGTCAGGACCGTGGGTGCGTAGAAGTAGCCCTGGTCCCCGACCGTCTCCCCGCCGCAGACAACACTGGCCCCTTTGGCCTTGGCGTCCTCGACCAGGTCTGCCACCCCCGCCTGCGCTTTGGCGTCGATCAGCGGGCCGAGGGTGACGCCCTCCTGCGTACCCCGACCGACCGTCATACCGGCCATCTTCGCGGCGAACTTGTTCGCGAACTCGTCGGCAACGCTCTCGTGGACCAGGAACCGGTTTGCCGCAGTGCAGGCCTCACCCATGTTGCGCATCTTGGCCACCATCGCCCCGGCCACCGCCGCATCGACGTCGGCATCCTCGAACACCAGGAACGGCGCGTTGCCGCCGAGCTCCATCGACACGCGCAGCAGCTGCTCGGCTGACTGCTCGACGAGCTTGCGGCCTACCGGGGTGGACCCGGTGAAGGTGAGCTTGCGCAACCGTGGGTCGCGGATGATCGGCTCGATCACGTCGCCGGTGCGGGTCGTGGTGATGACGTTGACGACACCCGCAGGCACACCACACTCGGTGAGCAGGTCCACCAGGGCCAGCATCGACAACGGGGTCTGCTGTGCCGGCTTGACCACCATCGTGCAGCCCGCGGCCAGGGCCGGGCCAATCTTGCGGGTGCCCATCGCGAGCGGGAAGTTCCACGGCGTGATCATCAGCGTCGGACCGACCGGCTGCTTCATGGTCATCAACCGGGTCGCGCCGTTCGGGGCCGTTGCCCAGCGCCCGCTGATCCGGACCGCCTCCTCGGAGAACCACCGGAAGAACTCCGCGCCGTACGTCACCTCACCGCGGGCCTCGGCCAGCGGCTTGCCCATCTCCCACGTCATCAGCCGCGCGAACTCCTCGGAGCGGGCCGTGATCTCCTAGAACGCCTTGCGCAGGATCTCGCCGCGGTCGCGAGGTGCCGTGGCGGCCCAGTCCGCCTGTGCCGCAACGGCTGCGTCCAGGGCGGCCGCGCCATCAGCCACTGTCGCGTCCGCCACGGAAGCAAGAACCTCCCCCGTAGACGGGTCCTCGACGTCGATGGTCCTGCCGTCGCTGCTGGCCCGCCACTTGCCGTCAATGAACAGGCCGGTGGGGACACTCGCGAGCAGGGACTTCTCAGAATCGGTCAACGCCACGGGTATCGAGCCTTTCGATTGGCAATTCGGTTCGCAATGCAGGTGATTCAGGTCAAGTGATCTATGCGGAGACGGGGTCAGGCGCTGGCCACGAAGGCCTGCTCCACGATGTCGAGTCCCTCGTGCAGCAGGTCATCCCCGGCCGAGAGCGGTGGCAGGAATCGCATCACGTTGCCAAACGTACCCGCCGTCAACGTGACCAGCCCCTGGCTGTGGCAGTAGGAGTTCACCGCACTGGTCAACCCGGAGTTCGGCGTCTTGTCACCGCTCCCCGACACGAGCTCGATGGCCAGCATCGCGCCACGGCCGCGCAGGTCACCGATGACCTCGAACTTCTCGGCCAGCTCGCGCAGACGGGGCATGAACACCGCCTCGATCTCGCGAGCGCGACCACACAGGTCCTCGGCCTGCATCGTCTCAATGGCACCAACAGCCGCGGCGCACGCGACGGGGTTGCCGCCATACGTCCCACCCAGACCACCTCCGTGGACCGAGTCCATCGCGTCCGCACGACCGGTCACCGCGGCCAGCGGGAGCCCGCCGGCAATGCCCTTGGCCGTCGTAATCAGGTCAGGCACGACATCCTCGTGCTCGCAGGCGAACCAGTCACCTGTGCGGCAGAAGCCGGTCTGGATCTCGTCGGCGATGAACAGGATCCCGTTCTCTCTGCACCAGTGCGAGACCCGCTTGAGGTAGCCGTCCGGCGGAACGATGAAGCCACCCTCACCCTGGATCGGCTCGATGATGACAGCCGCGGTGTTCTGTTCGCCGACCTGGGAGTGCACCAGAGAGACGAACTCGTCGAAGGCCTCTTCGGCGCAACGCTCCGGGCCAGTGGGCCAGCGGTAGGGGTAGGCCATCGGCACGCGGTAGATCTCGCCGGCGAACGGCCCGAAGCCCTTCTTGTAGGGCATGTTCTTGGCGGTCAGGGCCATCGTCAGGTTCGTGCGGCCGTGGTACGCGTGGTCAAAGGCGACGATGGCAGGCCGCCCGGTGAACGTGCGCGCGACCTTGATCGCGTTCTCCACAGCCTCGGCGCCCGAGTTGAACAAGGCGGTGCGCTTCTCGCCCTCGCCGGGGGTCAGTGCATTGAGGCGCTCGGCGACCTCGAGGTACTCCTCGTAGGGCGTGACCATGAAGCAGGTGTGGGTGAAGTCCTCGACCTGCGACTGCACGGCCGCGACCACTCGTGGCGCCGAGTTGCCCACGGTGGTGACCGCGATTCCGGAGCCGAAGTCGATCAGGTGGTTGCCGTCGACGTCGACGAGGATGCCGCCGCCGGCCCGCTCGACGTAGACCGGCAGACTGGTTCCGACCCCGGCCGAGACGGCCGCCAGCTTGCGCTTCTGAAGCTGCTGCGAGCGGGGGCCAGGGATCGAAGTCGCCAGGATCCGTCGCTGTTCGATGGGGGCATTCGTCATCGGGTGCTCCTTGGGCGTGGGCTTTGCGCCGGGGTGTTGCACCCGGCCCGGACCATGTTCCGGCAGCCGTACGATGTTGTCCAATACTTGTCTGGCACACGCGTCCTGCTTGGAACCTGGGAGCCCGGACCCGGCATACCAGCCGGATGGGTTGAGCACCTTCGGGCGCTTCCGAGCGGCATCCCCCCGCTCCTTCGAGCTGAGAGAGTGACGCAGATGTCGGAGCCCGCGGCGCGTGGGCCCCTGGCCGCCCGAGGACGACATAGGGATGCACCGCCGAGTCAACGGCGGCATCAACCGCGGCACAGAACCCTGCACCCACCGCGTGCGAAGCCAGGGGACTCCCGGGCCCGCCGCCTTTGGTTGTTCCTCCGGGAAATGGTCGCCATCCTCATCACCGTCAGCGTTGCGTCGCTGATCGTCAAGACCTTCCTCGTCCAGGCGTTCTTCATCCCGACCGGATCGATGGAACCAACCCTGCATGGATGCCCGGGCTGCCTCGGTGACCGGGTGCTCGTCAACAAGCAGTTCAGCCACATGGGCGGTCTGCAACGGGGCGACATCGTGGTGTTTCGCGAACCCGAGGGGTGGGTCTCGCACCCCTTCTCGACGTCTGGGCAGGAAAGTCGCGCTCATGAGGCTCTCGCCTTCATCGGGCTCGCACCCTCGAGCAGTGGCAGCGACCTCGTCAAGCGGGTCATCGGCGTCGGTGGTGACATCGTCGAGGGGCGAGACGGTGTGCTCTTCGTCAACGGGACCCAGATCGACGAGCCCTACGTCTTCCCCGGCGATCACCTAGTCGAAGCCAACTTCCGGGTGACCGTGCCCGTGGGCAGACTGTGGGTGATGGGTGACCACCGCAGCGACTCATCAGACAGCCGAGCCCACCAGCAGGACCTCGGGAAGGGCTTCGTCCCCGTGAAAGCGGTTGTTGGGCGAGCCTTTGCCATCATCTGGCCGTTCGACCGGGCCGGTCCCCTGGACTGACCCGCTGTCTTCGAACGCGGGTTGTTGCTTCCGGGCGTTGAGCAGCTCGGATGAAGCCCGTCACGGTATGGACGGAATGGGCTGGGGGAATGGGCCGGCCGCGCTCTCTGCAGCCAAGCATCCGTGGCTCATGTAGGTCGGCCAAGGCATCTGGACGTGCTGCTGCGGAGAGAGCTCGATGACCAACGAGGCAAAGCGCGCACCATTTGCGCAGCCGTTCAGCTGTGTCGAAACCCAGAAGGCCCCAAAGCCACCGGGTGCCACATTTCCTGGCACGACCGGGCTCGGATAGGAGGTGGCCGAATCGCCCGGAAAGACCAACCGCGTCATGGTTCCAGAGGCAGCGACGCCCTGAAGCGGAAGGACACCTCCGAGATAGCAGCGCTGGCCACTGACATTCTTGAGAAGGATTTGAGTGTGGCCGGTACCCAACGCCGGTCCTGTCGTCCCGAGCGACGGACGCAGCTGAGAACCAACACAGGCGGGGGCGGGCGGTGCCGTGACGGTGCTGGAAGGGTGTGGAGATGTCGAAGTCGATGGCTTTGGCAAGGGGGAGGTCACCGACGAAGGGTGCGTGGTCGCTGTCCCTGCCGGCACCTGCTGACCGTTAGTGCTTGCCCCCTGCAGGCTGACGATCCCGAAGATGATGCCGGCAGCAGCCGCAGCAGCCGCGAGAGGAACGAGTCCCTTCCTCCGCTTCCCTGTCGGTGCGTCGTCTTCCAAGCTGGCCGGTCTGGGATGTTCCAGTTCTGGTCCCTGGCTCGCGCGCCAACGTTGCCCAGCCTCGCGAAGGCGACTGTCGATGTCCATCAGCTGGTCTCCTCTCCTGCCAGGTGGATCTGAAGACTTCGTCGTGCGTCGACCAGAGTTGACTTGACCGTTCCGGGTGAGACGCCCAGCAGTTCAGCCACCTGCTGGACCGGAAGGTCGACGAAGTAGTACAACCCGATCACCTCTCGCTGCCGACGAGGCAACCGAGAAATGAGCGTCTCCAGCTCACGATCCGAACCTCCATATGGGGTCTCGCTCGAGGAATGGCTTCGATCGGTGAGCCGGCCGAGCAACAGGCCGTTACGCCGCCGACGCTCGACGGTCTTGAAGCTCTCGTTGAGCAGTATCTTCAAGACCCAGGCTTGGAAGGACCCCTGTTTGGATTCGAAGCGATGTCGGTAGCGCCACGCGGCCAGGCAGGCCTCCTGCGTAACGTCCTCCGCATCGCCGGGAGGTGCGAACCGACGTGCCACGCGAGTCATGACTGGCATGACCCGGTCGAGCTCAGCTGTGAACTCCTCCACCGAGAACAGGCGCTTCGAAGCATCTTGTGCAGTCGTTGACATCACCCCTCCTCGATGACCAGAGCCTATTGACGATGCTGCCTACTAATAGAGCGCAGATCGGCCATCTGGTTGGGTGGCGTCGGTCTTTTCTTGTGGACGATCCCCTTTCACCGCCGCCCTATGCCGATCCCACGACACCGGTCTCACGTAGCCGGCGCACTCCTTCGCCCGACAGGCCCAGCTCGGCCAGGATCTCGTCCGTGTGCTCCCCGATGGCTGGCGGCGGGAGCTCGAGCCGCGCAGGGGTCGCCGAGAAACGGGGAGCCGGCGCTGGCTGGACGACCTCGTCGCGTATGACGAAAGTGCCCCGAGCCAGGTTGTGCGGGTGCTGGGGCGCCTCGGCCATCGACAACACGGGGAAGACGCATCCGTCGAAGCCGGCGAAGAGCTCCTCCGACGCCGCACGGGTGCGCGAGGCGAACTCCGCCGAGAGGCGATGACGCAGCGCTGGCCAGGAACGTGGGTCGTACTGCGTGCCCGCATCGATGTCATCGATGCCGAGTCGCTCCAGCAGGGTGGCGAAGAAGGCGGGCTCCAGCGGGCCCACGGACAGGTATCCGCCATCTGAGCTCGGATAGACGTCATAGAACGGCACCCCCGTGTCGAGCAGGTTGCTCCCCCGCTCGTTGGTCCAGCGACCGATCGCCTTCATCCCGAAGAACTGGGCCATCAGCAGAGCCGACCCGTCCAGCATCGCCGCGTCCACCACCTGCCCGCTGCCGGTGCGAGTCGCGGACAACAGGGCGGCGACCACGCCATACGCGAGCAGCATTCCGCCGCCGCCGTAGTCACCAACGAGGT
>ERZ1739051.114-NODE-115-length-9431-cov-9.802048_pt1 | contig 9431 bp, 4 predicted proteins | sample MGYA00581757_ERZ1739051 | MGnify/ENA primary metagenome ERZ1739051 (study PRJEB42929, sample SAMN08275523) | rhizosphere metagenome | isolation source: Rhizospheric soil replicate 3 | host: Colobanthus quitensis | place: Antarctica: Devils point, Livingston Island...
GATGCGTACCGACGCTTCTTCGTACGCCGGGTGCACCTCGATGACGTCGCCGCGCACGCGGAACTTGCCGCGCACCAAGTTGGCGTCATTGCGGTCGTAGCCAATGTCGACGAGCTTGCGCAGCACCGCCCGCTGGTCGACTTCTTGACCCGGCGTGAGCAACAGCAGGTTCTTCTTGTACTCCTCGGGCGACCCGAGGCCGTAGATGCACGACACCGACGCCACCACGATCACGTCGCGGCGCGACAGGAGCGCCGAGGCGGTCGAGTGGCGGAGCCGATCGATCTCTTCGTTGATCGAGGAGTCTTTCTCGATGAACGTGTCGCTCGACGGCAGGTACGCCTCACTGGTCGTAGTCGTAATACGAGACGAAGTATTCGACCCGGTTCTTCGGGAAGAACTCTTTGAATTCCGCGGCCAGCTGCGCCGCTAACGACTTGTTGGGGGCGATGACCAGCGTGGGCTTCTGCACCTTCTCGATGGTCCCGCCGATCGTCGCCGACTTGCCCGAACCCGCGATGCCCACCAGCGTCGTGGACCGCTCCCCCCCCCCGGGTCCCCCGCCCAGGGCCGCGGTCGCCGCGCCCGGTCCGCCCGCCGCGTGGGCTAGGGGGCCCGCCGCGCGAGGGCATGGGGGCCCGCCCGGTCGAGGACCGTCGACCCGACAGAGCGCTCAGACTTCCGGCTCCGCTGGAGTATCGGGTAGAGCGTGGGGTCGTGCGTCGGGATCTGTGGGCGGTGCGTCCGCCCGAGAGCAGTGCCCGCAAGGGGGCCAGGGTGTCGTTGCTGATCCGTCCGGCCCAGATCAGGTCCCACAGAGCTTGTGTGAGCGCCTGGTCGTCGCTGCTGGTCACGGCGTCCGAGAGCGTGCGGAAGAAGAAGGCGCCACCGCCGGCGAGCGCATCAAGGACTTTGCGGTGGAGGTCGGTGAGGTCGAGCTCCTCGGACGGCGCCGCCAAGGTCAGGTGTGCGCTGTCGGCCAGGTGCAGCGAGAGCCATCCGTCGTCGCCGGGCAGCGAAGAGTGCCCGCGCCAGATCACCTCGCCGCTCGCCGTGAGCTCATCCAGCAGCGCCGGGCTGTATGACGCCACGCGGCTGGGCAGCACAAGCGTCTCGACCGCGCTGGCGGGCAACACCGCTCCGGCCAGCTGCTCGACGGCACGCAGCACGCCCTCGGTGCCACGCAGCCCGATGCCAACTCCCTGCCAGGAGGGAAGGAAGCGGGCCAGGTCGACGGCCGGAACGGGCTCGACCTCGGCGCGAAGGGCTGCCAATGAGCGGCGACGCAGTGTGCGCAGGACCTCGGCGTCGCAGAAATCGGTGCCGTGGACGCCACCGCCGGACTCGATCGGTCGCAGCTCGCCCTCCACGACCCGGCCGGAGGCCACGAGCCGGCGCAGGACGTCGGTGACGACCGCCATTCCGAGGGCGAGCCACTCGGCGACCTCCCGGGCGGTGAAGGGGCCGTGTGTCCTGGCGTAGCGGGCCACCAGGTCGCCCAACGGATCGGGAACGGGCTCGAGAAAGGCCTCGGGCACGCCCACCGGCAGAGCGACCCCCAGGGCGTCACGCAACCTTCCGGCGTCCTCGATAGCGGCCCAGCGCTCCTGGCCGCCAACGCGTACCCGGATCAGCCGCCGGTCGCTCTCGAGGTCAACCAGCCAGGCAGACACGTCCTTGGCGGTCGACCCCTCGACACAGCGATCGAGGATGGCCTGATGTGGTTGAGCACCCAGCACCCGCAACAGATCTGCTACATCCTCGATGCCTCGGCAACGCCGTCCCTCAGCCAGGCGCTGCAGCTCGGACTCGGTGCGTGCCAATGCCTCCGGGTCGAGCAGGTCACGCAGAGCGGCACCCTCACCACGACCGAGCAGCTCGGCCAGGAGCGTGGGGTCGAGCGACAACGCCGCAGCACGTCGCTCGGCCAGAGGTGAGTCGCCCTCGTAGAGGAACTGCGCGACGTAGCCGAACATCAGGCTGCGGGCGAACGGTGACGGCATCGGCGTCTCGACCTCGACGAGGCGCACCGTGCGAGACCCGATGTCGCGCATCAGCCCAATCAGGCCCGGCACGTCGAACACGTCCTGAACGCACTCCCGCACGGTCTCCAGGATGATCGGGAATGACGCGTACTGAGCTGCCACGGTCAGCAGCTGGGCCGACCGCTGACGTTGCTGCCACAGGGCCTGGCGACGATCCGGACGACGGCGGGGGAGCAACAGCGCACGTGCCGCACACTCGCGGAAACGCGCTGCGAACAAAGCAGATCCGCCGATCTCGGCGGTGACGAGATCATGCACGTCATCGGCGTCGAGCGCGATCAGGGACATCAGCTCGAGCCCGATGCCGGTCGACCTGGCGCCGGTCAACCTGTTACCGCTCGAGGACGTGCCGGTCGACGCGTCATCGTCGAACTCGATATCTGGCAGCCGGAACACGATGCCGTCGTCGCCGTGCATGGCCTGGACGTCGACGCCGAACTGCTCGCGCATCCTTGCCGCGACACACAGTGCCCACGGCGCGTGCACCTGTGCGCCGAAGGGGGAGTGAACCGCCACGCGCCAGTCGCCGAGCTCGTCACGGAACCGCTCGACCACGATGTTGCGGTCGTCGGGGACGTGTCCGGTGGCCTCGCGCTGCTCGTCGATATAGGTGAGCAGGTTGTCCGTGGCCCAGGCGTCCAGGCCGGTCGCGGTCACCCGGGCACGTGCCTTGTCCGGGCCGAGTTTGCCGAGCTCGCGGACGAACGCGCCCACGGCCCGGCCCAGCTCGACCGGCCGGCCCAGCGAGTCGCCCTTCCAGAACGGGAGCTTGCCGGGCTGCCCGGGTGCTGGGGTGACCAGGACCTTGTCGTGGGTGATGTCCTCGATCCGCCAGGTAGAGGTGCCGAGGGTGAACACATCGCCGACCCGCGACTCGTAGACCATCTCCTCATCGAGCTCGCCGACACGTCGCCCGGTGCCCTCGCCAGAGGCGAGGAACACGGCATACAGACCGCGGTCCGGGATGGTGCCCCCGCTGGTGACGGCGAGCCGCTGGGCTCCCGGCCGACCGGTGAGGGTGCCCGTGACACGGTCCCAGACCAGACGCGGTCGCAGCTCTGCGAACTCGTCGCTCGGGTAGCGGCCGGACAGCATGTCGAGGACTGACTCCAGGATCGACCGGGGGAGGGCGGCGAAGGGAGCAGCCTTGCGTACCAACGTTTCCAGGTCGTCAACCGCCCAGTCGTCCATCGCGCACATGGCCACGACGTGCTGGGCCAGGACGTCGACCGGGTTGGCTGGCACACGCAGCGACTCGATGGCACCGGCGCGCATCCGGTCGATCACCACGGCGGTCTGGACGAGGTCGCCGCGGAACTTGGGGAACAGCACTCCGCGCGAGACCGCGCCCACCTGGTGACCTGCTCGCCCGACCCGTTGCAGCCCGCTGGCCACGCTCGGCGGCGACTCCACCTGGATGACCAGGTCGATGGCGCCCATATCGATGCCGAGCTCGAGCGTGCTGGTCGCGACCACCGCGGGGAGGCGACCGGTCTTGAGGTCGTCCTCGATCAGCGCGCGCTGCTCCTTGCTGACGGAGCCATGGTGTGCCCGCGCCAGCGCGCCCGGCGCGCCTCTGGATGTGCCGGCCTGGGCCATGATCTCCGCTGGGGTTCGGGCAGCGACGCCATGGCGAGCGCTCGCTTTGCCGGCAACACTCAGGTCTGGATCTCCTTCAGCAGCAAGGGATTCGAGCTCTAGCCTCTCCTCCCAGATCTCGTTGAGGCGAGCCGTCAGCCGCTCCGCCTGGCGGCGGGAGTTGGCGAAGACCAGGGTTGAACGGTGTTGGGCGATCAGGTCGACGATGCGCTCCTCGACGTGCGGCCAGATCGAGGCTCGCCGCTCCGGGCTGTCGGCCGCACCGCCGCGGTCTGCGGACACCTCGCCCAGGTCGGACATGTCGGGGATGGGGACGACCACCTGGAGGTCCCACCGTTTGGTCGACAAGGGCTGGACCACGGTGACCGGTCGACCACCGGCGAGAAAGCGTGAGATCTCCTCGACCGGCCGCACCGTGGCGGAGAGGCCCACCCGCTGAGCAGGATTGTCCAGCAAGGCATCCAGTCGTTCGAGACTCAGTGCCAGGTGGGCGCCGCGCTTGGTGCCGGCGACTGCGTGGATCTCGTCCAGGATGACGGTCTCGACGCCGGCGAGTGACTCACGCGCCTTCGAGGTCAGGATCAGGAAGAGGGACTCGGGGGTCGTGATGAGCACGTCGGCAGGTCGGCGGCCGAAGAGTCTGCGGTCAGCAGCCGAGGTATCTCCGGATCGGACCGCGACGCTCACCTCGGGCTTGGCGAGTCCGAGCCGGGTGGCCGCGTGACCGATGCCGACCAGGGGAGAGCGCAGGTTGCGTTCGACGTCGACGGCCAGAGCCTTCATCGGCGAGATGTAGAGAACGCGGCACCGCCGGAGCGGCTCGGCGGGTGCTGGAGTCGAGGCCAGACGGTCCAGCGCCCAGAGGAACGCGGAGAGCGTCTTCCCGGAGCCGGTAGGGGCAACGACGAGGGTGTGGTCGCCGGAGCTGATGGCGTCCCAGGCGCCGACCTGGGCAGGCGTGGGCGCGGCGAAGCTCCCACTGAACCAGTCCCGGGTCGCGGGCGAGAATCGTTGGAGGACGTCGCTGTTCGTCATGACCAACCCAGCCTGCCACCTCCCGCCGACAGGGGGCACCCGGCATACGGGCTGGGGCTTGATGGAGCACGTGCGTCATTGATGGAGCACGGACGCTCCTGCGCGACCAATGACGGACCTACGCCATGAGTCGTCCGGCAGACTGGCGGCGTGAGCTCCGAAGCAGAGACCGTGAACCCACCACCGGCACACCGCGGTCCCGAGGTGATCGGGGTTCTCGGCGTCTCACTCGGGATGTCGGGCGTCTACGCGTTGCTGAGCTATGTCCGCGCGGAGCTGACCGTCAAGGGTGGCATCGCGGCGACCACGGCGACGGTCGCCTCCGGTGCTCAAACCTCACACATGTGGCTCGACATCGCGTACGACGTGACAGGGGTCGTCCGCGGGCTCATGCCGGTCCTGCTGGTGCTGGTCCTGCTTTCGCGCGATCCGGGAACCCCCGGCTTCGGGATCGGACTGTTCCGCCGACCCGCGCCCAGAGACCTGTTGAAGGGTGCGGGATTCGCCGCGCTCATCGGCATACCGGGCCTGGTCCTGGTCTGGGTCGCACACAATCTCGGTGTCAGCGCCAACCTCGCAGTGGTGGACGTCCCGGACACCTGGTATCGCGTGCCTCTCCTGCTGCTGCAGGCTGCCCAGAACGCTGCCCTGGAGGAGATCCTCGTCGTGGGCTACCTGCTGACCCGGCTGCGACAGATCGGATGGTCGAACGGTCAGGCGCTGGGGGCGAGCGCGGTGCTGCGGGGGAGCTACCACCTCTACCAGGGGCTTGGCGGGTTCGTCGGAAACCTCGTCATGGGGCTGATCTTCGCCTGGTGGTTCCAGCGCACGCGTCGCGTCCTGCCGCTGATCGTCGCGCACTTCCTGCTCGACACGTTCGCGTTCGTCGGATACCTCTATCTGCGTCAGCACATCAGCTGGATCTGAGCACCGCCACCGGCAAGCGCGACGATCCCCGCGATGAGCGTGACACCGCCAAGGACCGAGGCGAGTACGACGTAGTAAAGCGGCGGAACCGACGAAGGTCCTGCCCTTTGCGGGGCCAGATGATCGGCCAGATCAGCGCACCTTCCGATGCTTGGTCGCCAAGCCACCAAGCCCCACGCCGCGACGTCAGGCGCCGCGATCAGTGGTGGGGGTTGACCACCTGGGCTGACCCACCGCCGCGACGGGTGGGTTCGGCTGCGGCCTCGAAGAGACCCCTGCCGAACAGCCGGATGGCCGTCGCCGCGCCGATCTCGGGCACCAACTTGAGGTTGTGGCCCATCGCGGTCAGGGCCGCATCGTCCGGACCGTTGAAGATCGCCGGCTCGGCGTCGGTGGTCAAGCCGTTGCGCGAGGAGATGCGCGTCGCGGCGATCGCGTCGACGATGTCCTGGTGACGGTCGAGGTACTCGGTGAGCACCTGCGCGACCGTGGTGATGATGGTCGCGCCACCGGGGGAGCCCAACGCCAGGACGGGCCTGCCGGAGTCGAGCACGATCGTCGGGGCCATCGACGAGCGGGGACGCTTGAAGGCGTCCGGCAGGTTGGGGTCCGGTACGCCCGCGGTGACCGGGGTGAAGTTGAAGTCGGTCAGCTCGTTGTTCAGCAAGAACCCGTACCCGGGCACGGTCATCCCCGAGCCACCGGTCTGCTCGATGGTCAGCGTGTACGACGCCACGTTGCCCCAGCGGTCGGCCACCGACAGGTTTGTGGTGCCGTGGTCGTCGCGAGGCGGGCTCTGGGCGGCGTTGGCTGTGCCGCAGGCATAGGAGCCATCCGGCTGACCGAACGGGATCGGACGCGGATGAGCCTTCGTTGGGTCGAACAGCTGACAGCCCCGCTCGTCGGCGAAGCCCTGCGAGAGCAGCTCCGTTGCAGGGACATTCGGGACGCTGCCGATCCAACGGTTTCGGTCGGCGAACGCCGTGGCGGTTGCCTCGGCAAACCGGTGCAGGTACTGCGTGTTGGGCACCTTCGACAGCTTTGTACCGGTCTGCTTGTCGTAGGACTCGAGCAGGTTCAAGGACTCACCGACCGTGATCCCGCCCGATGAGGGCACCGGCATGCCGTAGACGTCCAGGCCCCGGTAAGTGGTGTGCGTCGGCGCCTTGACCAAGGCGTCGTAGCGAGCCAGGTCGGCCTTGGTGATCTGACCGGGATAGACGCTGACGCCGGGTGCGGTGGCCGGGTGCTGGGCAGTGTCCACGATCGCGGCACCGAGCGGCCCGCGATACAGGGATTTCACCCCATCGGTGGCCAGCCCTCGATAGGTCCGGGCCAGGTCCGGGTTGCGGAACACGCTGCCGACCGCGGGCGCTTTGCCGCCCGGCAGGAAGACCTTGGCGGTCTCCGGGAACTTCGCGAAGCGGGCCGCGTTGTCGGCGGTCTGCTGGTTGAAAGTCGCATCGACGACGAACCCGCGGCGCGCCACCTCTTCGGCCGGTTTCAGCAGGGTCGAAAACCGCTGAGTGCCCCAGCGCCGGGTCGCCTCGTTCCACAACGCGGCAGTGCCAGGAACACCCACCGACAGGCCAGAGCTGACGACGGTGGCGAAGTCGAGTGCCTTGCCGTCGGGGCCGGTGAATGTCGTAGGGGTGAAGGTGGAAGGCGCCGCTTCGCGCCCGTCGATGGTCTGCACGCCACCGGTCCTGGCGTCGTAGTAGACCAGGAACCCGCCGCCACCGATGCCGGAGGAGTACGGCTCGGTCACGCCCAGCGTCGCAGCCGCGGCCACGGCTGCGTCGGCCGCGTTGCCACCCTTGCGGAGCACGTCGATGCCGACCTGGGTGGCAACGTCGTCAACACTCGAGACGGCGCCGCCACCACCGGTCATGACCGGGACCTTGGGTGCGTCGGGGCGCACAGGTGACGGGCCGGCAGTCGGACCGGACGCGACCGCTGACCCGATCGAGCCAGCCCCCAGGGCGGTGCCGGCCACCAGGGCGGTGCCGGCCACGACGGCATACAAGCGGGTGCGGCGGCGCATGGCGCTCCTCATATCGGGACAAATAGGATATTGGAGCCTAACGCAGGCAAGGGTCCGAGTCCACGGAAGCACCAAGGGCTGAACCAGCCGCCAGCCGCCCGCGGGACGTTCCCCGGACGCACCGGAGCCAAACTGTCTGCGCTCTTCCGTAGCCACCCCAGTCACAACGTGGAGGGGCGACCGCCCAGAATCGCCTTGGTGGTTGCTCAGGTTGAGGCGAACAGGGCGCTCATGAAGCCGCGCACCGCTGGTGTGTACGTGCCGGTGCCTGCACCCAGCGCCCGCCACTCGACGCTGCCCACGATGCCGTTGGTCGTCAGATGGTGGGCGCGTTGGAAGGCGACAACTCTGGCCCGGGTCGTGGGGCGGAACACCCCGTCGGGGTTGGGCGCGCCCAGACGCCGCTGCAGCATAAGGACCGCGTCACCGCGTGACCCGCTGGCCAGGGCGACGTTGAGGTAGGGCGTCAGGAGGTTTCCGCGTGCGGCCCGCCCGGAGACTCCCGGGCAGGTGAGGTCATAGTCGCGCACGCCGTCTGTCCACTGGGTCAGCCAGGGTTTGCTGCCGGCGTAGCTCGCCTTGTCGCAGGTGGCTGCGGCCACCGCCCGGCCCGTGTGGCCGACCGGTACCCAGGTGGGGACGCCAGGCATGAATCGGGCGCCGGTGATTGCCTTCCAGGCTTTCTTGTAGGAGTAGATGCCCGCGCGCACGCCACTGGCCCCGTAGCCTGCGATGACGCCGTCGATGACGGCGTTGTTGTTGTCGGCGTTGGCTGACCACGGCGATTTCGTCCTGGGCTCGACATCGACCCAGACCATCGGTGGTCGCAGACCGACCCGGGCCATTGTGCCGAGGTTGAAGGAGGCCTGTGCGGCGCCGACACGTTCTAGCCGCTCGGTCATCGTTCCGGTGCCGCCGTAGCGGGTCAGCTCCGCATTGGTCGGATAGGTCGAGATGGCGTATGCGCCGGCCCACAGGTGGCGGGTCTTGACCGACGCGACCTGGCGGGCCAGGCAGGGGTTGGGACGGAACGATCCGCCGTCGGTCAGGCCCAGCACGGCGAACGATGCGCTGGTCATGGGACCTGGCAGGCCGTTGCCACCACCACGTTTGGGGCACTGGGGCCAGGAGATGTCATTGCCATACGCAGTGGCTCCTGGCGCTGGCGCCGGGGACGCGTTGGCCGGCGGTGCAACGGAAACTGACGAAACTGAGGACGCCGAGGCAGAGAGGATCAAGCCCAGGGTCGCGGCGATGGTGGTCAGCCGGCCGGGTCGGATGGTTGGTGCGAGCTCCACGAGGGGCACACGCCAAGTCTGCTTCATGACGGTCACCAGGCCCAACCGGGCCGGGTTGAACCGCACGCACCGTGCCGCCGTGTTTGGGGTACGACAGCCTTGGCATACTGCTGAGTAAGACGTGAAATGCGATGCTCCGGTTCATCTCGGAGCCTGGGTAGGTGAAGCCGGTGTCCAGTGACGCGCACGCGTTCTGGCTGCGCGAACCGGGCGTGGGCGAGATCCGGCCTGCGCCGCTGCGCGAGCCGGGTCCGGGCGATGTCCTCGTGCGGACGCTGCGTTCTGGGGTGAGCCGGGGCACCGAGACGCTGGTCTTCCGTGGCGGTGTCCCGGCGAGCCAGTACGCCGCGATGCGAGCGCCCTTCCAGGACGGGGACTTCCCAGGGCCGGTCAAGTACGGGTACCTCAGCGTCGGCGTCGTCGAACAGGGTCCGCCGGAGCTGACTGGTCGCACCGTCTTCTGCCTTTACCCTCATCAGACCG